>JAABUN010000151.1_pt1 | contig 171421 bp, 163 predicted proteins | sample 5559311 | NCBI WGS metagenome assembly JAABUN01 (sample SAMN10711877, study PRJNA513370) | rock metagenome | isolation source: Antarctica rocks | place: Antarctica: Victoria Land, Siegfried Peak sud
ATGGAAGTGGCAAACGCACTCAACGATCGACCCCGCAAAACCCTCGGCTGGTCCACACCCGCCGAAGCCATGCAACGACTACTATCGAACCCAGAATCACCCACCGTTGCAACGACCGCCTGAATCCGCCCAACCGTCATCGAGACCGGTGAGGGCGAAAGGTGCTGTCCTGACCGACTTTAGAATCGACAACGGTCCTGACCTATTCGTCTACCTCGTGCCCGAAACCGCCGCGTCGGACAGCGTTGACGGATTCGCTGACGTAGGCACTCTGAAAGGCAATGTCGGCGATCAACAGTACGACAGACCCGATGATGTGGAGGTCAGTGAAGGATGGCGGGTCGTGGTCTGGTGTCGGGGCCTTCTCGGTGAGTTCTGCTGAGGCGACCCTGAGCTGAGGATGAGCCTGACTCTCGTTTGCGACCGCATATCAGAAGCGGTGGCGAACTAAGCGGCGGTTCGCTTTGATTGGTCATCTTTAAACCCGCAAGATAGGGCTTGTGAAAAATAGAGACGACCAGACGCCGCAGGCGCTGCTCTCGTCCGTCGAACATTTGCGCAGTGCGGCCGAATCTGTCCGTTTGCCTTTAGCGCTTCCGGGCGTTGAAGAGGCCCGTAATTCGCGGCGGGCGATGGTTCAGCAACTCGACGACTACGTGTTGCCTCGCCTTCGAGCAGTGGACGCTCCGCTGTTGTGTGTTGTGGGCGGCTCCACGGGGGCCGGCAAGTCCACGTTGGTCAACTCGATCGTCGGTGAAGTGGTCAGCACCACGGGTGTGTTGCGACCCACCACGCGTTCCTCGGTGCTCGTGCATCACCCGGACGACGAGCGGTGGTTCACCGACAATCGCATACTCCCCGGGCTGTCGAGGTCCACCGGGGGGCCTACCGCCAACAGCAATCCGACCTCGGTGCGTTTGGTGAGTTCGGCGTCGCTGCACCCGGGGCTTGCGTTGCTCGACGCCCCCGACATTGATTCGGTGGTGCGGGCCAACCGCGACTTGTCGAGGCAACTCCTTAACGCCGCCGACTTGTGGTTGTTCGTGACCACTGCGGCGAGGTATGCCGACGCTGTGCCGTGGGCGTTGCTGCGTGAAGCTGCCGAGCGCGGAACCTCCGTGGCGATCGTGTTGGATCGGGTGCCGCCCGAGGCGATGGAAGAGATTCGGTTGCATCTGTCCCAGATGCTGGGCGAGCAAGGGCTGGGCACTTCGCCGATCTTCACTATTCCTGAGTTGGTCTTAGACTCCTCGGCCATGCTTCCGGCCAAGCACACCGGTCGGCTCTCGGGGTGGCTCACCTCCTTGGCCAGCGACTCCAAGGCTCGCTCGGTGGTCATCCGCCGCACTCTGTCGGGGGCTTTGTCGTCCTTGAGTGCTCGCGCGGTTGACCTCACCGACGCAGCCAACGTGCAAGTCCAGGCCCGGGACCACCTGCGGGCGGGAGCGCACACGGCATACAACGAGGCTTTGGACGGGGTCAACGCCGGGATGGAAGACGGGTCACTGCTGCGGGGTGAAGTGTTGGCTCGCTGGCAAGAGCTTGTCGGAACCGGTGAGTTCTTGCGCCAAGTCGAGGCCGGGATCGCCAAGGTCCGGGACCGGGTGACCTCCTTCTTGCGCGGGCACGCTCCGTCGACCGAATCGCTAGGGGAGGCCCTCCAGACGGGCGCGGCGGCGCTGGTGAGCTCACATGCGCAGGTCGCGGCCAGTACCGCAGCCCGCGGGTGGCGCAGCAGCCCCGGTGGGGAGCCGCTGGTGGCCAAGCATCCTGAGCTGGCGAAGGCTTCGCCGGACCTGAACGAGCGTATCGAGCGGCTGATGCGTGATTGGCAGAAGGAGGTGCTTGACCTAGTGCGCGAGGAAGCGGGGTCTCGGCGCACGACCGCGCGATATTTAGCGTTTGGGGTCAACGGGCTGGCCGTCATGTTGATGTTGATTGCTTTTAGTGCGACTGGCGGGTTGGTGGGTGCCGAGGTGGCGATCGCGGGAGGCTCGGCGGTGCTTGCCCAGCGACTTCTCGAGGCTGTTTTCGGTGACCAGGCGGTGCGCACGATGGCCCGAAAAGCCCGGGTGGCACTCCTACGTCGGGTCGAGCAGTTATTGGCCAGCGAACGTGTCCGCTTTGAGCACGTGTTGGACGAGGTGCCGCTCTCACTGGCCGCGATTGAAGAGGTCGAGCGGGCGCGCGCCGAGGTTGAGGGGGCCAGATGATGGTGATGGCAAAGGGGCGTACGGCGGAGCAGGCGGGGAAGTCGCTGGTCTGGCGAGCAAGTCAACTCGACGACGCGGTGCGGGTTGGGGGCGACGAGCTTGACCGGCGCGCCGTTGATGAGGCAGGTGCCCTGACTGCTCGAGTCCGCGAGCGCTGGGCCATGAAAGGCGGCCGCACAGTGGTCAGTTTGGCCGGGCCCACAGGCGCGGGGAAGTCCACTCTGTTCAACGCTCTTGCCGAAGAGGATGTATCGACCATCGGAGCGAGGCGTCCCACGACGGCCACGGCAACGGCCGCGATCTGGGGGGAAGAGGACAGCGACGAGTTGCTGGATTGGTTAGCCGTTCCGACCCGCCACTACATCGAGGGCGGTCCCAACGATCTGGACGGTCTCGTGCTCATCGACCTGCCGGATTTCGACTCGATCCACCACGCGCACCACGTGGAGGCAGACCGTCTGCTGGGGCGCTCCGACGTTTTCGTGTGGGTCACCGACCCCCAAAAGTATGCCGACGCGCGGCTGCACGAGGACTACCTCAGCACGTTGGCCGATCACCAGAGCGTGATGATGGTGGTGCTCAACCAGATCGACCGCGTGCCTGCCCAGGATGCTGTGGCTCAGCTCAAAGGCGATCTGAGCACACTTGTGGCGGCCGATGGTGCCGGGGAATTCGACGTATTGACCACTTCTGCGGTGATCGGCGAGGGCGTAGATGAACTGCGGTCCCGGATCGCAGACATGGTGAAGTCCAAGAACGCCGTGGAGCAGAGGCTGATCGGCGACATTGCGGCCACCAGCCGCGCTCTGCTCGCCGGCGTCGCGTCCGAAGAAGCGGCGCTCACGTCGTCTAGCACGGCTGAGTTGAACGCCGCGCTGGCCCGCGCAGCCGGCATACCCGTGGTGCTGAAGGCGGTGCACCAGGACTACCTGCGCCAAGCCAAAAGAGCGGCAGGGTGGCCGTTCACCCGCTGGGTTGCTCGCCTCAGGCCGGATCCGTTGCGCCGCCTGCGCCTGGGGAAGGGATCTGAGCCGTCACCGATCCCTTCTGACGACGTGAGATCGGTGCTGGGTCGATCATCCCTGCCGTCGGCCACTCCTGCCGCGCGCTCGCAGGTCCAGTTGGCCACTCAAAGGGTGGCTGACGCGGCGAGCGTCGGTCTGCCTGCGCCATGGGTGGAGGCAGTTGAAGATGCTGCGAACCCCGATGAATCATCACTGGCCGATGCGCTGGATCAGGCCGTGGTCAACACGTCCTTAAGCACGCGCGACCCGTGGTGGTGGGCTGCCGGTCGTGGGCTCCAGTTGCTTCTGGCGCTGTGTGCTGTGGCCGGAGTGGTCTGGCTGACAGCGCTCGCGGTTGCCGGGTGGATGCAACTCGACCTAGATGCGCCGTCGTGGGGTCCGGTGCCGATTCCTCTTGCTCTGCTCCTGGGTGGAGTGCTCGGCGGACTCATCGTGGCCGCCTTGGCAGCGGTGCTGGCGCGGCGAGGGGCGTCGCGGCGGCGAGGTGTCATCGAGAAGCGGATGACGGCGTCGATCGACGCGGTGGCGACGACGCACGTGCGCGAGCCGGTGTCCTCAGTCTTGACGCGGCACCAGCAGACGCGAAAGCAGTTGCAGGCGGCGGCTTTCGGCTGACGATGAGTGTGGCTTTTTGTCCACACCTTCTGGAGGGGGCGGCGCTGTCCCCAGATAGTTGGCGTCTCCCCCGGCAAAGGGGCTCATCACAAAAACTGAGGTGAGCGCTGCACAGCAGGTGCGGCTCAAACCATGGGAGTCGATCATGAACGAGAGTTTTGTCACCGTATGCGGCAATGTCACCAACGTGCCGGAGGTGAAGCATGGCAAAGATTCGGGAAACCCCTTCACCGTCTTCAGGTTGGCGCAGAACACCAGCCGTCGTGAGCCGAACGGTGTGGTGGTCAGCACCGGGGTCCACTTTTACGACGTGATTGCTTTCGGGGCTCTGGGTGCCAATGTCTTCGAGTCCATCGGTGTCGGCAACCCGCTTGTCGTGCACGGGCGTTTGCGCGTCAGGGAGTGGGAGAGCGGCGAGAAGAAGGGCACCGAAGTGCAAATCGATGCCAACTCCATCGGCCCAGACCTGACCTTCGGCACGAGCCAGTTCACCAAGCGCCGCAAGGGCGCTTATCAGAGCCACGACCGTATCGCGCTTGAGCTTGAGGGCCGCCCGGTGCGCGTGGACGACAACGGTGAGGTGTTCGAGGACGGCGACTCGGACGTCGATGACGAGGTTGACCACGGTGCCGCTTTCGTCGATTCACAGGGGTCACGCCAGGCCCGTTAGCCTGAGCGCATGGCCGAATTTATTTACACGATGAATCGCGCCCGAAAGGCGCACGGCGACAAGGTCATCCTTGATGACGTCACCATGTCCTTCTACCCGGGTGCCAAGATTGGGGTGGTCGGCCCTAACGGTGCCGGGAAGTCCACGATTCTGAAGATCATGGCCGGTCTCGAGCAGCCCTCTAATGGTGAGGCCCGGCTGTCGCCTGGATACACCGTGGGCATTTTGCTGCAGGAGCCGCCGCTGAACGAAGAAAAGACGGTGCTCGGCAATGTCGAAGAAGGCGTTGCGGAGATCAAAGCGAAGATGGACCGCTTCAACGCCATCGGCGAAGAAATGGCTGAGCCAGACGCTGACTTCGACGCGCTCATGGCCGAGATGGGCGGGCTTCAGGAGGACATCGACGCGGCCAACGCCTGGGAGTTGGAGTCCCAATTAGAGCAGGCAATGGACGCGTTGCAGTGCCCTCCTCCGGATGCCGACGTGAGCGTGCTCTCCGGTGGTGAGCGACGGCGAGTGGCGTTGTGTAAGTTGTTGCTGGCTAAGCCCGACCTCCTCCTGCTCGACGAGCCGACGAACCACCTGGACGCCGAGAGCGTCCAGTGGTTGGAGCAGCACTTGGCCAAATACCCCGGTGCCGTGTTGGCCGTCACTCACGACCGGTACTTCTTGGACAACGTGGCTCAGTGGATTGCCGAGGTCGACCGCGGTCGTCTCTATCCCTACGAGGGCAACTACTCCACATACTTGGAGAAGAAGCGCGAGCGTCTTGCCATCGCGGGCAAGAAGGACCTCAAACTGGCCAAGCGACTGGAGAAGGAACTCGACTGGGTCCGCTCCAACGCCAAGGCCAAGCAGGTCAAGAACAAGGCCCGCCTGGCCCGATATGAGGAGATGGCAGCTGAGGCCGACAAGACTCGCAAGTTGGACTTCGACGAGATAGCGATCCCTCCCGGCCCTCGCCTTGGTGCTCAGGTCATCGAGGTCACGGACCTGAAGAAGGGCTTTGGCGATCGCGTGTTGATCGGCGACCTGAGTTTCACCTTGCCGCGCAACGGCATCGTGGGCGTCATCGGCCCTAACGGTGTTGGCAAGACCACGCTCTTCAAGACCATCGTCGGGATGGAAGAGCCGGACTTCGGCACGGTCAAGGTCGGCGAGACAGTCAGCATTTCGTATGTCGACCAGAACCGTGGCGGCATCGACCCCGAGAAGAACCTGTGGGAGGTCGTCTCCGACGGTAACGACTTCATCCAGGTCGGGCGGGTCGAGATCCCGTCGCGGGCCTACGTTTCACAATTCGGATTCAAAGGCCCGGACCAGCAGAAGAAGGCCGGGGTGCTCTCCGGTGGTGAGCGCAACCGGCTGAATCTGGCGCTGACCCTCAAGCAAGGCGGCAACCTGTTGCTGCTCGATGAGCCCACTAACGACCTAGACGTCGAGACCCTCGGCTCGCTCGAGAACGCGCTGCTCGATTTCCCCGGGTGCGCCGTGGTCATCAGCCACGATCGGTGGTTCCTCGACCGGGTGGTCACGCACATCTTGGCCTACGAAGGCACCAACGAGGACCCCGACAACTGGTACTGGTTTGAGGGCAACTTCGGTGCCTACGAGGAGAATAAGGTCGAGCGCATGGGCGTCGACGCGGCCCGACCGCACCGACTCACCTATCGCAAGCTCACGCGCGACTAAAAGGTCACTATGACGGCGACGGTGCGGCTGGCGTGACCCGACGACGCCGCCCGTCTCCGCTGCCTACCCGTCAGGGCGTCGGTGCAGCCCGACTCACGATGCCTATGCAGGGCTCGTGGGCGACGGTGCTTGACTTCATTGCCGAGCGCATCGGTGCCGTGGATGATCCAAAGGCGGCGTCGTCTTTAGCGACTCGGGTAGCGGCTAACGAAGTGCTCCTCGGAGACGGGACCGTGGTCGATCAGCAGACGGGATACCAGCCGGGTGGCGCTGTGTATCTCTACCGATATCTGCGGCCCGAGATTCCGGTGCCCTTTAAACTCACGGTGCTCCACCAGGACTCCGACATCATCGTGGTGGACAAACCACACTTTCTGGCGACGATGCCTCGCGGTGCTCACGTGACCGAGACGGTGGTGACCCGGGTCCGGCGAGACCTGGGGCTGCCTGATGCGGCCCCGGCGCACCGACTGGATCGCCTTACCGCCGGGGTGCTGATGTTGACGCTGCGACCTGAGGTGCGCGCGGCATACCAAAATCTCTTTGCCCGCGCCGAAGTCCGGAAAACGTATGCCGCTCTCGCGCCCCTCGATGCGTCATTGTCCGAGCCGGTCACGGTTAGCAATAGGCTCATCAAAGCACGCGGTCAGTTGCAGACCGCGGTCGTTGACGGTGAGCCGAATGCCGTCACCACCGTGCGACTTCGCGAAGCCTGCGGCGAGTGGGGCGTCTACGAACTGAGCCCGCAGACCGGAAAGACACATCAGCTTCGCGTGCACTGTGCCGGGCTGGGCATCCCGATTGTGGGCGACCCGTTGTATCCAGTGCCACGCGAGGTCGCAGGTGATGACTTCAGCAGTCCGCTGCGTTTGGTGGCGCAGCGTCTAGAGTTCGTGGACCCCCTGACGGGGTCAGCCCGAGTGTTCGAATCTGGAGGGTCGGTGGGTGGTGGCTGACGTCGTTGCTTTGCTGCGCAGCGTGAACGTGGGCGGCAATCGTATGAAGATGGAGTGGTTGCGGGCGCTGGCGGTTTCGGTGGGTTGCGATAACGTACGGACGATCGTCGCGACGGGGAACATCGTGATGAGTCCGCCGCACGACCTTCCCGCCACTGGTCGAGCCCTCGAAGAAGCGCTTGCCGCCCACTTCGGGCGCATAGATGTCGTGATGCGCACTCACGAACAGATGAGATCTGCTGTCACGCGCAACCCGTGGGGGACATTGGTAGAATCGGGTGAACTCGAGGGGCGCGCTGTTAATACGATGTTTTGTGCACGGGCACCGACCCAGAGGGTGATCGACAGCCTGCCAAGAGTAGAAACTGACGATAAATTGACGGTCTCCGGCGCGGAGGTCTACCTCAAGTTGGCGGGCTCAGCCGGCGACACTCGGTACACCGGAGCGTGGCTGGAGCGGCACCTGCAGATCACCGGGACGGTGCGCAACCACAACACCGTTCTGAAGGTCCTTGCCGCCACCGCTTGAGCCCTCTTAAGGGAGGTTATGGCTATGGATAATGCGCGACTTGTGCGCGAAGGTGACGATCTCCAACAGGTCAGAATCGGGTGGTGCCAATGGATAGGAAATCATTTCGTTGCACGGTGGGGCGGCATGCTGACCAGGATCTTCGCCAGAACGTGGACGACATCAGCATCGTCACAAAGCAATGCGAGCGATGTGGGCGGGTGGTTCGGTGCGAAATCGTGGGCGTTCGACCGTTGATCGAGGAGTCGGGTCCACGATCGGTGGGTGTGTCATGAGGCCGTTCTTGGGCGCGTAAGCCGATCAGGTGCTGACGGGATTGCAGTCAGCGGCGCACCCCGACGCTGATGGCTCCGAAGTTTCCGTCGCTCTTCGGTGAAGCACCGCGTGATCGACACTGATGTGCAGGTTGTCGCCGCTGACGTGGGCGGTGCCGTCGACAATGAGGGAGTAGCCGTCGGCAAAAATCGGGGGATAGAGGATCGTGACCTGGGGAAATGTCTGCGCGAGGGACATCGCTGAGCGCCCAGGCCCGTCCACGTGCATCACCCCATCAACGATCGCGGGGACCACTTGCACGACGTGCGGCCTTTCGCGTCCAGGGCTCAACAGGTAGGCGTAGGGGCGGTCGGCGATGGCCTGCGCCAGTTCGGATTTTTTGACCTCAATGCTCATGGGCCCGAGCATTGCACGACACTAGAAGCCATGGGTATGCCGACAGACCAACCTGTGACCGGATTGCTGCTCGCTGCCGGGCAGGGCAGTCGGATGGGGACCCCCAAGGCTGTCTTGGAGGTCGGCAGTAGAACGTTGACCGAAATGGCGGTCGAAGCGCTGCTGGACGGAGGATGCGGGGACGTCCTGGTCGTCTTGGGGGCCGATGCCCAACGGGTCCGGACCAGGCTGGAAGCCAACGCCGCAACATGGGGCGAACGCGTCGACACAGGTGAATGCGCCAACTGGTCTGGAGGCATGAGCGAGTCGCTGCGCACGGGCCTGGCGATGCTGGCGGCTCGAGGCAAGCGGTGCCCACAGGCCACGTTGATTCACCTCGTTGACCTCCCCGACGTCGGTGCCGAGGTCGTCTCTCGAATCCTGGAGCACGGTCGGGCATCGGGACGACTGGCCGATGCCCTGGTGCGCGCGGCATACCAAGGGTTTGCCGGGCACCCGACGTTGCTCGGTCAGTCGCACTGGCAGGGCGTGATGGACAGCGCCACAGGCGATCGGGGTGCCGGACCGTATCTGCGCTTGCACGAGGCTGCGGCGGTTGCTTGTGACGACCTTGCCTACGGACGGGATGTGGACACGCCAGCCGAGCTGACGGCATACCTTGATCAACGAAAAGGGTAGGCGTCGGCTCCACGCTGACGTGAGGTGCCGGCGAGCCGGAAGGACTGATCGGTAGGGTCGGTTCGGTGAAACGTCACAGCCTGGTCCTGGTAGGGCCGAGAAGATCATGATTTCGTCTTCGAGCCCGGAGCCGCGAAAGGTGTGGGCAAGCCCGGCAGCCGTCGAGGAAGCCTTGCGCCACACTGGCTATTTGGCGGACGAGGGCTTAGCCACGATGACCTTCCTGGCTGCCCAACTTGATCGGCCCATGCTGCTGGAGGGGGAGCCGGGCACGGGAAAGACGGCGCTCGCGCAGGCCCTGGCTCAAGTCCTGAATGTGCCCGTGATTCGACTGCAGTGTTACGAGGGGATCGACGCCAGCCAAGCACTGTACGACTGGGATTTCCCTCGGCAGATCTTGCATCTTCGCTCGGTAGAGTCTCAGACTTCGGCGGGCCTGTCTGGGCAAGACTCCGACGTGTACGACGAGCGGTTCCTCCTTGCTCGCCCGTTACTGAGGGCATTGCGCGAACCCGGGGCGGTCCTGTTGATCGACGAGATCGACCGCGCCGACGATGAGTTCGAGGCCTTTCTGCTAGAGATTCTGTCGACGTGGTCCGTCACGATCCCAGAGATTGGGACCGTCACGGCACAGCAGCCCCCTCTGGTGGTGTTGACCTCGAACAGAACTCGCGAGCTGCACGACGCGTTGAAGCGTCGCTGCCTCTATCACTGGATTGACCACCCCGGACTTGAGCGCGAGCTGGCTATCGTGCGCACGCGATTGCCCGAGGTGGCGGCTGAGCTATCAGCGCAGGTGGTGACGCTGGTCCAGCAGTTGCGCTCCGAAGGTGAACTCATCAAGGCACCGGGGGTGGCCGAGACGCTCGATTGGGCCCGCGCGGTGCATGCCTTGGGTGCCAGCTCCCTTGACGTCGAGATTGCTGCGGCAACCGTAGGCAGCGCAGTGAAGTACCGAGAGGACACCGAGCGGGTCAGGGGTGCCTTGGATCGGATGCTCTCGCGCTGACCGTAACCCTTTACTTGCCAGTCACCCCTGTGACGTAAGGAGCGATGCGTGGCAAAAGCGAATCTTTGGTGCGCGGCGGCTGCGCTATTTTTCGGACGTTGACCTTCGAGGTCTGCGACGTGGACGCGCCCTTATCCCAGTGTGACGCCGATCAGCGTCGAGGTCATTGCCGGCTCGGTTCCTTGCGACAACAGCGCCCATCTGGGCTGGTGACTAAGGTGATGCGGTGGCCTGGACCGCTGAAGAATGCCTACTAGGGTTTGCACGCGCCCTGCGGGACGCCGGCCTTTCGGTGACGCAAGACCGCGAGCTGACCTTTCTGCGCAGCCTCACCCTCGTCGGCGTGACCGATCGTGAGTCGGTCTACTGGGCCGGTCGAGCGACGCTGACCTGCTCACCAGCGGATCTCGAACGGTACGACCGGGTTTTCGAGCAGTGGTTCAGTGGCACGCGGATGGATGCTGTGACCCGATCGCAGGTGGCTCCGCCCACCGCAGTTCAGGCGTCGCTGGATGAAGCTGCAGGCGACGGCGCGGGGGACAGCGAGAGCGAGGAGGTCGTCCGCGCGCTGGCCTCGGAACGCGAAGTGCTGCGCCAAAGGGACATCGCCTCGCTGACAGCCAACGAACGAGCGGCCCTGCGCCACCAGTTCGCCATACTGCGACCGACACCGCCCATGCGGCGGTCGAGGCGGCATACCCGGTCGCGGCGAGGGATCATTGATGGACCGGTCACCTTGCGCTCGCAGTTGCGCCGAATGGGGGAGCCTGGGGTGATCGCGCGCCGCCGCGTCTCGCGGCACCCCCGTCGGGTGGTGCTGCTCGTGGACGTGAGTGGATCGATGAGCGCGTATGCCGACGCGCTGTTGCGACTAGCGCACACGGTGGTGCAGTCTGCACCGCGAAGCACCGAGGTCTTCACGATCGGGACACGGCTGACGCACGTCACCCAGGCGCTCCGGCATCGCGACGCGGACCAGGCCCTGCTCGGTGCCGGACTGGCCGTCGCCGACTGGTCCGGGGGAACCCGATTGGGCGAAGCCGTGGGGGCATTCATGGATCGCTGGGGCCGACGAGGCATGGCTCGCGGGGCAGTGGTGGTGGTGTTCAGCGACGGATGGGAACGGGCACAACCCGAGGCTCTGGGAGAGCAGATGCGGCGGCTGTCTGCGGTCGCTCATCGGGTGATCTGGGTGAATCCCCATCGGGGGAGGCCTGGGTATGCACCAGTGCAGTCGGGCATAGTGGCTGCGTTGCCCCACGTCGATAACTTCGTGGCGGGTCATTCGATGGCGACGTTCGAGGATGTTCTGGAGGTGGTGGCCCATGCGTGAGGTCTTGCCGCAACTGCTGGTGTGGTGGCGGGCCGGGGAGCCAGTGGCGATGGCAACGGTGGTGGACACGTGGCGTTCCGCGCCACGACCGGCCGGTGCCTCGATGTTGATCGGGCCAGACGGGACCGCGGTGGGCTCGGTGTCTGGCGGGTGCGTAGAGGGCGCGGTGTATGAGCTGGGTCAGCAGGTTTTGGCCGATGGGGTGCCGTTGTTGCAGCGGTATGGCGTCAGTGACGATGACGCGTATGCCGTGGGCTTGACATGCGGCGGAGTCTTAGACGTCTTCGTGGAACGGGTCTCGGCGGAGTCGTTCGACGAGCTGGGGCAGGTCGCGGACGACATCGAGGCGGGGCGGCCGGTCGCGGTGGCGACGGTGATCGAGCATCCAAACTCGGCGTGGGTCGGTCGGCGGCTGGTGGTGCGCCCCGAGGGTGCCGCCGTTGAGGCGCTGGGGTCGCTGGGTTCGTCGCGGGCACACGATGCGGTCACCGACGATGCCAGGGGGTTGCTAGCGACTGGGCGAACTGGCACGTTGGAGTACGGCCCCGACGGCGAGCGGCGAGGGGTCGGGATGCGGGTGTTCGTCGCCACGTACGCGCCGAAGCCTCGGATGCTGGTCTTCGGCGCGATCGACTTCGCCGCGGCCGTCGCCACGGTAGGCGCATTCTTGGGTTATCACGTGACGGTTTGCGATGCCCGGCCAGTGTTTGCTACCAGGGCCCGGTTCGCCGCCGCCGACGAGGTGGTCGTCCAGTGGCCGCACCGATACCTCCAGGGCGAGATCGACGCGGACCGGATCGATGAGCGCACGGTGATCTGCGTCCTGACGCACGACCCGAAGTTCGACGTGCCCGTGCTGGAGTTGGCGCTGTCCGGGCCGGAGGTCGCATACATCGGGGCGATGGGATCACGGCGCACTCACGAAGACCGGTTGGCCCGTCTGCAGGAGTCCGGCCTTGGCGCAGACAAGCTATCTCGGCTGTCGAGCCCGATCGGGTTGGATCTTGGGGCGAGAACCCCGGAGGAAACGGCCGTGAGCATCGCCGCTGAAATCATCGCTGCTAAGTGGGGCGGCCAGGGTCGCTCGCTCGCGCGCACAGACGGGCCGATCCATCATCACGACCATCAGGGTCCTATTCTGAAATAAGGTGCGCGACCACGACCCGCAGCGAGGTGGTCGCAGTCCTGTCGGTCAGCCCGGCATCGTATTTCTCTGGTGATCCTGGTTCGTCTTGGGGTAGTTCACGCGAGTTTTCACGAGCTCAGCAGCGGCAGGTCCAGGTCGTAAGCGATCACCATGGACCGAGCCAGTTGCGCCTCCTGCGTGGCGTTGAGATAGCCCACAGTGCGACCCAGTAAGGCGACGGGAATGGTAGTTACGTTGTCGAGCGCCACGACGCACTCGCTGTCAAGCCCATTGCTGGGACCCACCCTGACCTCACTGGACAGGCCCTTGATGGTTGTTGTCAGGGGAGCGATGGTCACCTTGGTCATGGCTGATCTGGCGGCCTCGCGGGTCAGAATGACCGCAGGTCGAGTCTTGTCCAGTCTGGCCAAACAGATCTCGCGCACTGGCTTAGCCCTCAAAGGTGAAGTGCGTGAGAGACCAATGCACTAACGGGTCGAGGTCGTCGTCGGGCCCATCACGACGGAGTATGTCGGCGTCGTGCTCGGCCAAGAGTCGCCTCATCTCACGCTCGACAGCAGAAGTGACGAGTTCGGCCCGACTCGACGCCCTACCCACGGCGACAGCCTGATCGAGAAAGGCCACCATCGCATCGGGCAATCTCACCGCGATCTGTGTGCTCATGGCAACACGATACCAGCACTGCATCCCGAATTGGGATGCAGTGTCGTTGGCTCGACGATCTCTTGTTGGACCTGGGGGTCGGGATCGCGGCGGTGACGCCGAGCTAAGCGCGTATCGCGAGACAGACATACCGAGATTATGGAAAGGGAAGCGGGCACCCTGCCGGCCCCAACTTCGGTGACTGTTTCAGTTACGCGTTGGGGACCAGCACAATTCAGGCATTGCTCTTCAAGGGAGATGGCCTCAGTCACACCGATATTGAGCCTGCGCTCCTAGGGTGAGGGACGGTTTCCGACGGTGTATGGCGCACAGCGAGATACTCAGTCTCAGGAAGATCACAGGATTTAAACGTTGCTATGTGACCTGAGTCACGTCATGATCGAAAGCGTGTAGATCTGCATTCCCTGCTTCGCCCTGGAGGATCAATGACCCGCATCACCGTCAACGTCGACGGGGTGGCTTGCACCGACGACGTCGAGCCCCGCACCCTGTTAGTGCACTATCTGAGAGAGCAGGTGGGGAAGACAGGCACCGTCGTCGGTTGTGACACCAGCAACTGCGGAGCGTGCACCGTCCACCTCGACGGAAGGAGCGTGAAGTCGTGCAACATGCTCGCGGTCCAAGCCGATGGGCACGAGGTCACCACGATCGAGGGGATCGCCCAGGGCGGTGAACTTACGCCGGTCCAACAGGCTTTTCACGAATGCCATGCGCTGCAGTGCGGATACTGCACCCCAGGCATGATCATGCAGGCAACCGACTTGCTAAACGAGAACCCCGACCCCAGTGAGCACGAGATCCGCCAAGGCATGGAGGGCAACCTCTGCCGCTGTACGGGTTACCAAAACATTGTCAAAGCAGTGCAGCAGGCGGCAGGAGCCCAGCAGTCATGACCACGATTGAGCAGGAAACCCAAGCACCCGAGGCCGAGATCGGCAAGGCCCGTCTCCGCAAGGAAGACCACCGGCTGATCACTGGCCGCACCAAATTCACCGACAACATTCAACTAACCGGAATGCTTCACCTGAGTATGGTGCGCAGTCCGTTCGCGCACGCCACCATCACCTCGATCAACACCACGGAGGCCAAAGCGGCCAATGGGGTGATCGCGGTGCTGACCGGTGAGGACGTGAAGGACATTCAGGGTGGCCTGCCGACGGCGTGGCCCATCACCACCGAACAAAAGACGCCCAACCACCCCTCGATCGCGGTCGACCGCGTCGCCTTCGCTGGCGAGATTGTGGCTGTGGTCATCGCTCGTACGAACGCGGCGGCCCGAGATGCGGCCGAGCTCGTGGACGTCGACTACGAAGACCTCCCTGCGGCGCTCGACCTCAAGAAAGCCGCCGCGGACGAGGTGCTGACTCACCCCGACCTCGGCACCAACCGCGCTGCCACCTGGGTCTTCGACTCCAAGGAGGCCGGCACCGGCCAAGACGTCGAAGACAGCATCCGCGACGCCGAGGTGCTGATCGAGCGCGAATACCGCCAGCAGCGCCTCATACCCGCGTTCATGGAGCCTCGCTCCGTCGTCGTCGACCCCACCAGCGAGCAGATCACCATGTGGTCGGCCACGCAGGTGCCGCACATCTTGCGGGTCATGCTCGCGCTGACCCTCGGCGTGGCCGAGTCGAAGATCCGCGTCATCGCCCCCGACGTGGGCGGCGGATTTGGCGGCAAGCTGCAGGTCACTCCCGAGGAGATCATCACCTTCCTGGCGGCTCGGCATACCGGCAAGCCGTGCAAGTGGACCGAGACCCGCAGCGAGTCGCTGGTCTCCGGGCACCACGGCCGAGACCAGTGGCAAAAACTCACCCTGTCCGCCACCAAGGACGGCATCGTCAAGGGCCTCAAGGTCGAACTCCTTGCCGACATGGGTGCCTATGCGGCCCTAGTCGGCCCTGGGGTGCCGGTCCTGGGTGCCTTCATGTTCAACTCGATCTACAAGTTCGATGCCTACCACTTCAGTTGCACCCCGGTCTACACCAACAAGACCTGGACCGACGCCTACCGCGGAGCCGGGCGCCCCGAAGCCACCTTCGCCATCGAGCGAATTATGGACGACCTCGCCAACGAGCTCGGCATGGACCCCCTCGAGTTGCGCAAGAAGAACTGGATCAAGCACGACGAGTTCCCGTTCGACACCATCGCCGGGTTGCAATACGACTCCGGCAACTACGAAGCCGCGACCGACCGTGCCGTCGAGCTGTTCGACTACGACGCCCTCGTTGCCGAGCGGGACCAACGCCGTGCCTCGGGTGACCCCGTCCAACTCGGTATCGGTATCTCCACCTTCACCGAGATGTGCGGCTTGGCTCCCTCCCGGGTGCTCGGGGCGCTGAACTACGCCGCCGGCGGTTGGGAGCACGCCGACGTGCGCGTCCTGCCCACCGGGAAGGTCGAGGTCGTCACCGGCGTCACCCCACACGGCCAGGGGCACGAAACGGCCTGGAGCCAGATCGTGGCCGACCGGCTCGGCGTCCCGTTTGAGGACGTCGAGGTGCTGCACGGCGACACCCAGGTCAGTCATAAGGGCCTGGACACCTACGGCTCCCGCTCGCTCGTCGTGGGCGGCCAGGCGGTGGTCAAGGCTGCCGACAAGGTCATCGAGAGGGCTAAGCCGCTGGCTGCGCACATGCTCGAAGCGAGCGTTGACGACATCGAGTTTGAGCACGGCACCTTCAGCGTCAAGGGCACCGATCAGGGCATCGCGCTCGGCGCGTTGGCCTTCGCGGTCTTTGCGGCGCACGACCTGCCCGAGGGTATGGAGCCCAGCCTGGACGCCGAAGCCACCTTCGATCCGGTCAACTTCTCCTTCCCACACGGCACCCACCTGTGCGCGATGGAGATCGACACCGAAACCGGCCAGGCCACGATGCGCTCCTACGTGTGCGTGGACGATATCGGCAACGTGGTGAACCCCTTGATCGTCGAGGGCCAGATCCACGGCGGGCTTGTGCAGGGCATCAGTCAGGCTCTGTGGGAGGAAGCGGTGTACGACGACAACGGCACCCTGGTCTCCGGGTCCTTCGTGGACTACACGCTACCGACCAGCGCCGACACGATTAACTACGTGACGGACCGCACCGTCACCCCCGCGCTGAGTAACGACCTCGGTGTCAAGGGAGTCGGCGAGGCCGGCACGATCGCCTCGACGCCAGCGGTGGTCAACGCCGTGTTGGACGCGATCCGGCAGTTCGGCGTGAAGGACATTCGCATGCCGTGCACCCCTGAACGAGTGTGGCGGGCGATCCAGGAGGGTCAGGCTGGGGCGTCAGATCCAACGACCGCCGATGCCATGCCGCACTTTGACGCCTCGACACCCAACCACGAGGATCCGGGTGCCCAAAGCAGCAACGAGACCGAAGGAGCAGGCCAGTGATCCCCGCCGAGTTCGAGTATGCTGCCCCCTCGACCGTCGCAGAGGCGCTGGCCTTGCTGGCCGAGCATGGTGACGACGCCAAGGTCATGGCCGGTGGTCAGTCGCTGATGCCCATCCTGCGGATGCGGTTAAACGCGCCCGAGATGGTGATCGATCTAGCGAAGATCACCGAGCTTACTGACGTGACCGACGACGGTGACGCGATTCGCATCGGCGCGATGACCACATACGCCGATGTGTTGGCCAGCGACCTGGTGAGCGAGCACGCCGGGCTGCTGGTCAAAGCGGTCGCCGAGGTCGCCGACCCGCAGATCCGCCATCGCGGGACCGTCGGGGGAGCGTTGGTGCACGCCGATCCGGCTGGCGATGTGGGTGCTCCGATCATGGCGCTGGACGCCGAACTGATCATCACGGGTGCCGACGGCAATGAGCGATCCGTGCCCTCGAGGGACTTCTTCGTGGACATCTTCGAGACCGCTGTCGAGGAGGGCGAATTGTTGACTGCTATCCGCATCCCCAAGCACACGGGCTGGGGGAGTTCTTATACCAAGTTCGTCCGCGTCTCCCACCAATGGTCGATCGTCGCTGCTGCGGCCACGGTGCGGGCCGAGGGCGGGACGATCGCCGAGGCAAAGGTGGCGCTGACCAACATGGGCTCGACGCCGCTTCGCGCCGCATCGTTGGAGGAGCAGCTGATCGGCAAAGAGGCCACCACCGAGGCCCTGCGCGAGGTGTGCGCCAGTGTCGGCGATGGCACGACTCCTCCCTCGGACCTCAACGGCGACGCCGACTACCGCAAACACCTGGCCGGTGTCCTTACTCGTCGCGCTGTCCTCGCGGCGGCGGGAGGCTGAGGGCGTGGAGCTAGTCCACTCCTTCACCGTGCCCGCTTCCCCTGAGTGCACGTGGGCTCTGCTGACCGACCTGCATCAGGTGGGCTCGTGCTTCCCCGGTGCAACCGTGACCGAAGCCACCGACGACGAATTTTCCGGCACGGTCAAGGTCAAGCTCGGGCCGATCGCCATGGTCTATTCGGGCTCGGGTGCGTTTGTCTCACGCGACGACGCTGGATATCAGGCGGTGATCGAGGCCCGCGGCAAGGACAAGCGCGGCAACGGGACCGCAGGTGCGACCGTGGATTTGGCGCTCACCCCGGACGGGGAGGGCACCACAGTCAGCGTGAAAACAGACCTGTCGATCACCGGGAAGCCAGCGCAATTCGGTCGTGGCGTGATGCAGGACGTTTCGGACAAACTGCTCGGGAAATTCGTGGAATGCATCGAGGCCAACCTCGGTGCGGCCCCAGAGGCGGCGGAGAAAATGAACGACGCTGAGGCCGATGCGTCTGAGCCTCTCTCAGGTCCAGAGCAGGCAGCCGCACCGACTCCGCCGCCTCACGTTCACGCAGTGCCCAACACAGAGGATGACGCCATTGACCTAGGGGGCGCGCTTGGGCCTGCCTTGCTGAGCCGATATGGCATACCGATCGCGGTGGTAATGGGGGTTGTGGTCGGTTACGCCCTCGGACGCGGTTCCCGATCTGATGATGCGTAGAAATCCAATGCATCGCCGGTGATACATCGGATCTATGAACACCGTGAGCGTGAGAGATCTAAGAAACCATGGCGGGGAGGTCCTGGCGCGCGTGGCCAAGGGTGAGTCCCTCACCGTGACCCGCGACGGTGACCCAGTTGCGTCGATTGTGCCTTTGCCTCGTCAACGGTTGACTGCTGAACAGCTCAGGCAGCGTTGGCGCAGCCTGCCGGTGGTGGATGCCGTGGCGTTCCGCCTAGACGTTGACGAGATCTTGGATGCGACTCTGTGACGCACGGGGTCCCACAGGGCGTGCTACACACGTCGGTCGTGATCGATCTAGGACTGATCGATCACCGGTCGCTCCCGACGGAGCCATCAATTACCGCCATTACCCTGGCGGAGCTCTCGGTAGGACCACACGCCGCCCACACGGAGAGCGAGCGAGCGGCTCGGCAGTCGAGGCTCCAACAGGCGGAGGCAAACTTCGATCCGTTGCCATTCGATGCTGCGGCGGCCCGGGCGTTTGGAGTGATCGCGGCTGAGCTCCGGCGACCAGGACGTAAGCCCCAGGCGCGTGCGTAAGACGCGCTCATCGCTGCTATTGCGCTGTCACTCGAGCTGCCGGTTTTCACCCGAAACCCTGACGATTTTGTCGGGATCTCTGGGCTCGACGTCCACGTCGTCTAGATTGCTGCCCGAAGTAGATAGCGGTTTCTCTCCATAACCGGGATGCCAGTGCAACGTGGACCCGCACGCCGCTGAGGTCGTGCCGAACAGCGGTGGCGACGCAGTCGACCTCGGTGGCGCCTTTGTTGGGCCTGTTGGAGCACGATAGGCCAGCCAGACGGCGGGTGCCGGTTACTTGCTGCTCACCGGACGAGTTCAGTAAGAGGCCCTTGATGAATGCTAGGCGTGAGTAGCCCCAGAGTCGTCGGATGCTCGGCATGGTCGAGATCAGCAACCGGTATATCTTCAACGATCTTGCCTTGATCGAGCACCACAACCCGGTCAGCGATCAGTTTCGCAAGACGCACATCGTGGGTCACTAAGACGATGGTTGTGCCTCGTTCACGCCTGGTTCGGTTGATGACATCGATGAGTTGGTTTTGAGCAAGGACATCCAGACCACTCGTCGGCTCGTCGGCGAGCAGGATCATTGGCGATGCCGCCAGTGCCCTCGCCAGAGCAACACGCTGGCATTGCCCCCCCGGACAGACTCTCTGGGCGTCGACTCAGTAGTTCGACCTCAAGCCCGACGGTGCGCAACAGGTCTTCTTCAGTGCTCGTGCTGTCTTCGGTCAGCCCTTCGGCGATGACCTGGCGGACCGTGTACCTCGGGTCGAACGAGGAAAGTGCGTCTTGGAAAAGTAGGCCGACACTGCGCCGAAGCTCTCGAATCTGCCTAGGGGAGCGGCCCCATACGTCTGCATCGTTGATGCGTACGGCCCCGGTATCGGGCCGATCTAACGCAGCGAGCACCCCTACCAAGGTCGACTTGCCGGAGCCACTGGGACCGACGATGGCGATCGCCTCTCCGCGGCGGATCTCGAGGTCAACGTCGTCTAGGGCGACGGTATGCCTGCCCTGCCCGTGTAGATCCCGTCGCACCGCCGAGCAGCGCAACGCGACCGGGGACGAGGAGGCTGAAGCCGTGGAGTGTTGTTCTTCTCTAGGCCGAGCCAACGAGCGAGCCCATGCCTGAGTCAGGGGAGCGCCGGGGGCGTTCAGCAGGCTAGCCGAGCGCCCCTGATCCACGATCCTTCCCGCCTCCATGACGACGGTTTGATCGGCATACGCAGCAGCCGCCGCCAGGTCGTGAGTGACCATGAGCACCGCTGCCCCAGCGTCGGCGTGATTCCGAAGGAGTTGCAAAATTCCCGCCCTGCTCTGCGGGTCAAGCTCTGCTGTGACTTCGTCGGCCAGCAATACTTGAGGGGAGCCGAGCGTGGCTAGCGCAATGGCGACTCGCTGAGTCTGCCCTCCGGAAAGCTCGAAGGGATAGGCGGCCCATATCTCCTCGGGAGCTTCTAAACCCACCCTGAGGAGGGCCTTGATTCCGCGCTCGCGCTCTACCCCCGCCGCTTCGCCGATGGTGCGTGCGCCCGCATCGACTCAGTGAAGTGACGACCCACAGTCACCGTCGGGTTCAGGCTCGCTGTGGCGTCCTGGCCAATCCAGCCCAGATCCTTGCCCCGTATGCCGCGTAGCCGCCGACCCGACATCGTCAGCAGGTCAGCTTCGCCGAGCCAGACACGCCCCGCCGCGTTGAGTCCCGGAGGTAGGAGTGCCGCCATGGCCCGTAGCGTCAGGCTTTTTCCAGCGCCGCTCGGCCCCACGAGGGCCGTTGTAGTCCCAGCCCAGAGGTCCAACTCCACGCCATGAGTCAGCGACGTTCTGGTGGCTGAGGTGACGCTGAGAGCGGTGGCTCGCAGAGCGGGCGCGCTCACCATGCTCGGTTCCGTACCGGCGACAAGCCCGAGGCAATGATGTTGACTGCCAGGATCGTCACGATGATGGCTGACGCCGGGAGCGCAACGGTGTACCACTGTCCCGTCAAGAGGTGCGACTGAGCGTTGTCCAACAACGTCCCCCAGGCCGGGCGATTGGGCGGCACCCCCAAGCCGAGGAAACTCAGCGTGGACTCGGTCAATATCGCGTGACCGACTTCGAACGCGGCGATTGAAGCCACGGGAGGGAGCGTACCTGGCAGGGTATGTCGCATGAGCACCTGCGCGGAGGAGAGTGCGAGCGACCTGGCCGCTCGCACATACCGGCGTTGCCGTTGAGACCGCAATTCAGCACGGGTGATCAACGCCACCGGCATCCATGAGGTGAGCGAGATAGCCACGATCACCACGGTCAGCGAGCCGCCGAACACCGCAGACAGAGCCAAGACCACGATCAGCAGGGGCAGCGCGAGCATGGTGTCGGCCACCCGCGTCACGATGGCATCAAGCCACCGGGGCCCCTGCGCCGCCACGACACCGAGAAAGACCCCGATCAGCACCGTCGCGGCGGCCGCGCTGACACCGACGAGCAGCGAGGTGCGCCCACCGTAAAGCAACCGTGTCCAGAGGTCGTGACCGAGCGTGTCGGTGCCCAAGGGGTGGCCGGCGGAGCCCGGGGGCAGGTTTCGTGCGGTGGTGTCTGTAGCGACCGGGTCAAGGGCTGTGATCAGCGGCGCGCTCGCACATAGACCGGCAATGAGGATAAGCACTGCGACCGCAATCCACACAGCCAGTGTCCCGGCGCAAGGCACCCTGACGACATACAAACCGGGCACCGTTGACCGGCCCCAACCCCGCCATCGTGCCCCACCCGGATGCGGTGCTCGGGCGCTCACGCGATCAGTGCGCATGCGAGGCTCCGCCAGTCGCCGTTCCGGCGAGCCGCACCCGCGGATCGAGGCGGACGGCAGCTAGCTCGCCGACCAGGTTGGCCAAGAGCACGCAACCGGCTGTCACCAAGACCGCCGCAGTGAGTGTGGGGTAGTCCTGCGCTCGGGCAGCCTCAATGGCCATTCGACCCATCCCCGGCCAGGAAAAAATGACTTCGATGGCGTACGCCCCGGCCAGCAACCCGCCGGTGCCGACCCCGAGTCGCGTCACGAACGGTGTCAGCCCGGGGCGCAGCAGGTGGCGTCGCACAATCGTCGCCGTGCGGACTCCGCGAGCCCGAGCGCTCTCGGTGTGTGCGGCCGAGACCATAGAAGCAACCCCACCCTGGACAAGACGTACGTAGACGCCGAAGTGGTGTCCAAAGGCCAGGGCAGCAGCGGGTAACGCTACGTGAGTAGCAATCAGGGCCATGGTCACCGGCTCGCCGGGACGGCCAAGCCCACCGGATGGAAGGACTTGCAGGCGAGCAGCGAAGACGTAAAGCAGCAGCAGAGCCGTCACAAAACTGGGCATCCCGGCCAAGGTGAACATGACCAGTTCGATGCCGCGACGCAGCCAGGCAGAGCGGGTCACCGCAGCCAGCAGGCCCACGATCAAAGCGCCGACGACGCTGAAGACCGTTGCCACAGCGGTCAGGACCAACGTCCATCCGACCGCGCCACCCAACTCATCGACCACCGGGCGGCCGGTGAGGTATGACGTGCCGAGATCGCCACGAAGTGCCGACTGAGCCCACAACCCATAGCGCTCCACCAAGGGCGCATCCAGCCCCATCGAGACTCGCTGAGCTTCGATGGCCGATGCCGACACGACTCGCCCGCCGCTGCGGGCTTCGAGCACCGATCGTGCAGGATCGCCCGGTGCCTGCTCCAACAGTGCGAAGCACAGCATCGATACGGCAACCAGCACTAGCCCAGAACTGACCAAGCGACGGGCGAAGTATGCGGTAGCGCTCACTCCCAATGCCACGTCTCCACGTCCCAGAACAATCCGAATCCGTGGTGCTCCAGCGTGCGTTCGGTCGGGCCGGAGAAGTCAGCAGGAAAGGCGTTGAGTGCTTGGAGGTACGTCATCCAGACGTACGGCGGGTCTTCGGCTATGGCTTCCTGGAACGAGGCATACGCATCGCTGTCCCCGCGGCGACCGGCCATGAGCGCGGCGTCGACATCGGGGTTGCTGTAGCTGCCCAAGTTCTCTCCGTCATTAGCCAAAGCTTGAGATGAATGAAATGGAGCAAAGAGTGACGTGTCTGGGTGGTACGGCGTGCCCCACCCGATGACAAAGGCATCAAGGTCCTCCCACTTCACCGCGTCTCGAGGAAGCGGCTCTGCCGTGACGTCGAACCCCTGTTCGCGCAACTGAGTGCTCACGACCTCCATCAGGGCCACCCTGACCGAGTCTTCGGCGAACGTGGTGATCGTGAAAGAGACCGGCGTGCCTTCTTTGGTCCACGGGCTGTCACCGGTGCGGGTGTAACCCGCAGAGGTCATGAGCTCAGTCACCTTGGCGGGATCGAAGGTGTAGGGAGCGAGCGCGGGATCCTCGACTTCGCTCATTCCCAGCGGGTTCGTGGCCGACTTTCCGTAGCCCAACAGAACTGCCTCGACCAAAGCATCCCGGTCAATGGCGTAGTTGAGCGCCTGACGTAACTGGGGATCGGTGAAGACTGGGCGCTCCATATTGAGCAACAGGGCACGGTAGTCGGCCGTCGGAAAAGCAGACAGGGTCAACGAGTCATCATCTTGGATTGCCTTGGCCTGCTGTGGATCCACGTAAGCCGCATCCACCTCGCCCTTCGTGAGCTGCACTTGACGCGCCGTGGAATCCGGCACGTAGGTAATCGTGATCTGGTCGAGGCCGGGTGAGCTGTCGTAGTAGTCGTCGAAGGCTTCCAGTTGAGCGAACTGATCGGTCTTGAATTCGGTCAGCTTGAAAGGCCCGGTGCCTACCGGAGCGATTCCAAAGTCAGGATCGGTCACGGACGTTGCGTTGAGCGCGTGCTCGGGCAAAATACCCATGGTCAATGCATCGAGCATCGAGGCCGAAGGCTCACTGAGTTGGATCTGCACGTGAGTGTCGTCGTCGGCTCGGACCTGCGTGACGGAGTCGAAGTTTGGAGCGACGGCGGCTTCGTTGGCGGGCTCGCGGACCTCGTTAAGCGTGAACACCACATCTTCTGCGGTGAATGGTTCGCCATCGTGCCAGGTGACACCATCTCGCAAGGTGAAATCGTAGGTTAGCCCGTCGTCGGACACCTCCCACTCGGTGGCCAAGGCGGGTGCGATTTCGTTGTCTGCGTCGTGAGTGACCAAACCCCTGAAGACCATCTCGGTCACTGGGTTGGTGTGCTCAACGAGCATGGCTGGGTTGAACGTGTCGGGGGATTGGTCGCTGGCGTACGTCAGACTGTCGCGTTCTGCACCGTTCGATGCAGCGCTCTCATCGTCCGCGCCGGTGCTACACGCTGTGAGGACCAGCACCGACGTCGCTAGGGGCGCGACTATCCGGGATTGCCGAAGAATAGGCACAATTAACTCCTGGGGGTTTGTGTTCGACAAGCCGGGCGACTCGACGAGAATGCGAACTAGAGGGCTGCGCCGATCTGCGCGTGAGTGTCGTACGGCGTCTGTCCGGGCGCTTGCTCAAGGCGGGCTAGGCGGTTGTTGACCCAGGGAACGCTGCGCCCGAGCTCTCGGGCTAGGCCGGCTACCGATACTCCCTCCTGGCGGCGGACGTCTAACCAGAGGTATAGGTCGTCGGCCCCGACTCGTTGGGCCGCTTCGGCATCGTTGATGGTGGCGCGGGCGTGCTTGCTTGCCGCGGTGTTGTGGCCGGTCGCTCGCACCACAATCCCGGCAGCGGCCACCTCTTGTCGAAGTCGGACGCGGCCGAGCCCAGTGGTACGTGCCAGTGCCTCCAGGTCGGCCCCGTCGGCATACGACGTTCGCAACAAGTCGTGCAACGTTGCGAAACCGCGTCTGTGGAGCAACGTGCCCAATGCGCGTTTGTTCTCGGCAGCCCGAGAGGCACGGCCAGCCGCGAGGGCGCGTCGTCGAATGCGGACGCGCTGCTCAGGCTCATCGGTCACTGCAGTAGGGGCACCGCTGCGTTCTTGTTGTTCCTTGCGTGCGGTTCGACCCTGCAGCAGGTTCTCCCTGACATCTGGATCGCGGCGGTATCCGGTGGCCTGCCGCCCGGCGATCAACGTAGAAAGAACGGCCGAGGTGAGCGCCGTGTTTCGGCACAAACCCATCGATCGGCGGTAAGAATCTGCGGTGTAGCCATGCGCTCGGACATGCGACCCTAGCGAGACGAACCACTTCCCGCAGAGGTGGCAGCACAGTCTCAGCGTCTCGGGGTCAACGGCCAGCTGGGCGTAGGGCGCGTGCAAGCCGGTGCCGTCAGCGAGCGACCAAAGGTGAGAGTGTGATCGTTCTCGAGCAGCACGGACGATACCGGGGAAAACGGTGTTTGACTGGCTCACTGGACACTCCTTCGCTGAGATGCTTAATGCAACTCTATTGCAATAAGCATCTCACGGCGCAGTTTCGCGTCGCAGGATCAGCACGTGTCGGCTTATCGGTGCAACGATTCGGCGTACGTCGCCAGTCTCCTCATCGATTCAGCCAGTTCCCCACCGCGTCGTTTCAGCGGGCGGACCCAGACACGGCGCAGCCTGCCTGTGATCCACACTGAGTGCTTGAACGTGGTCACCTCGGATTCGTCGACGATTTCTCTGCTCATGTGCACGTCGGCCCCGAATATGTGCACGATGAACTCTTGAGCGTAGGGCGCGTCGAGGGTGGCCACAGTGAAGGTCGTGCGATAGCCGGTTGTCTCACCAACTCGGCCGTGGGCTCCGATTTCGAAGGGCCCTTCCAGAGTGGCCGATCCGACCCAGCCGGCCCACTCGCTCCACGTGCCGACGTCGATCCAACAAGACCAGAGCGTGGCGGCCGAGGCCCTGGTGGTCTCTACGTGCTCGAGGGGCGTCCGTGCTCGTGCGGTAGACCTTCGACATGAGGCGGCTCCAATCGTGGCCACAGGGCTCGATTCTATCTGTGTCGCGGGACACGGGGGGAGGCTCACTCCTTGAGGCGCACCATGCCCTCCTGAGCGACGCTGGCCATCAGGGTGCCGTCTTGAGCAAACATCAACCCGTGCCCGAGCCCACGGCCGTTTTGAGCCGATGGCGACGCCTGACGGTAGAGGATCCAGTCGTCGGCACGGGGTCGGCGGTGAAACCACATGGCGTGATCGAGGCTGGCCGCGCGGAGCCGGGGGTCGGGCCACGCGATGCCGTGTCTGCGCAGGATCGGCTCGAGGAGACTGAAGTCGGAGGAGTAGGCCAGGACTGCGGCGTGCAGCAACGGGTCGTCAGGCATGGCGCGGGGCACCCGGAACCACACGTGCTGCGCGGCCACCTGCTCCTGTGCGGGCGCAAACAATGGTCCCTCGACGTGTTTGATTTCGACTGCCCGACGGGCAAGTTGCCGCGCTGCTGGGTGCTTGATGGTGGCCAAGATGTCGGCGTCTGACGGCAGCTCGTCAGGCCCGGTCACCTGGGGCATGTCGTTCTGATGCTCCAGGCCCGGCGATTCATCCTGAAACGAGGTAATCATCGAGAGCAGGATGCGGCCCTGCTGCACGGCATGAACGCGGCGCGCCGAGAACGAATGACCGTCGCGCATCCGTTCGACAAGGAAGTGGATGGGTTGCTTGTCGTCCCCGGGCCGCAGGAAGTAGCCGTGCATCGAATGAATGGGCCGCGGCCCGCCTTCGCCGGCTTCGACGGTGCGACCGGCGGCGATCACGGACTGAGCCAAGACCTGACCGCCAAACACGCGGCCGTGTGACTGGGGTTGGCTGCGCCCAACGAAGACATCGCCTTCGGAATCGTCGAGTCCGCCACTGCCTACCTCCGGCGACCCCACGTGAAACGTGGTCGAGCCCTCGCGTGTGAGGTCGAGCACGTCGAGCAGGTCATCAATGGGGTCCTCGATCATCACAAGCCGCAGCCTAGCGACCCGGGCCGTGCACTCCTGGCAGGATGTCCCGCATGCCTGATCCTTGCGACGCCGCCACCCCATACGCCGTTGACATCCAGATTCGGTGGTCGGACATGGACGCCTACGGTCACGTCAACAACGTCGAGTTCCTCCGCCTGCTCGAAGATGCTCGGGTCTATGCCTTCCGTGACTGGTTCGGGCAGGAGCGGTCGCTGCTCAACGAAGGCATCCTGGTGGCCCGACAGGAGATCGACTATCTCGCGCCGTTGACCTTCAACTACGTCCCCGCGCGAATCAGTGTGTGGTGCTGCCGGATCAGCGGTGCGTCTTTCGACGTCGGGTATGCCGTCAAGCAACCGGACGAAGATGTCACCTTCGCGGTCGCCGAAACGACGCTGGTCGCCTACGACCTCAAAGCAGGCGAGCCGCGGCGACTCAACGAGTTCGAACGTGAGGCGCTTGTCGCCATCTCAGCGCCCGCGCCCGCTCTACGCAGCCATCGCAGGCGCGGATGAGCGAGCGCCCAGCAGCGGCCGACGCATCTGCCCCGCTCGTCTTTGACGATGTTGAGGCTCTGCAAGATTTAGGGACCTTCGTCGCGCGTGCCAAGACCCTGGACCCCGACGGAGGCATCCGCCTTCAGGCGCGCGGACAGGTGCTTGCGGCGTGGGTCCAGGTGCTGCCCGGTCAGGGGATGCTGGGCTCGGGACTAGTCCTGGGTTTGCGAGTCATGGCATTGCACGAAGAGCACAATGTCGACGTAACGGTGCCGCTGGGTGCGATCTCGGATCGGCTGGCACGTCGAGCCGCCACCGGCGATGTGAGCGCGACGCTGGCGCTTCCGCCGATGACGATCGATGCGCCGTGGAGCGCAATCACCCCACCGCGCGCAGGCTGGGTGCAGGTGGGCTCCGTCGCAGACGACGCGTTGCTTGAGGCCGGCCGCGCTGGTATCGAACAGGTCGCTCAGGGGACACCCAGCGGGGCTGGAGCGGCGGCCGTCGCAAGCCTGCGCTCGCGGGTGTGGGGTGCTCTGGTGCCGATCCAACCTGAACCGGGCGATCGCCCAGATGCGGCGTCGCAACCGAAGGCTGGTGTCTACCCAGGAATTCAAGCGGGTGCGGGCCTCGCGGCATACGCGCTGGGGTTTGCCACCCCTGGGGGACGCTCACTGGTGCGCGCCCACGGTGCCTGGTCTCGAGTGAGTTCGCGCAGCGGCGAGATCCTGACTCGATAGTGACCGCCCTCAGATGTGGCCCAAGCGCTCCCGGTCGCGTCCGTTGATGCCGCTGTCGTCGGCAAGGTAGGCCAACCGACGCATATTCGACTTTGCTTCGCTACTAAAGCGTTGTCTGAGTGGACGTCTCCATAGGCGGGCAGCTGGGCCTTCTAACCATGCCGAGTGACAAAAGGTCGTCATTCCTTCGGTGTGCCCGACAATCTCGCGGCGCACGACTAAAGTAGCCCCAGGTAAACTCGCTGCGATTTCCATTGAGCGGAAACGGTCCAAATGGGTAACCGTAAAAGGAGCCTTTCGGCCAAAGCGATCAACAACGACACCTTGACTCCCCAGGGCAAAGAGGCCTTGAACCGAGGATCCTCGCGACCACCCCGACCAGTCGCCCCACGTCGGCGCGTCCACCCACCACGCCCACAGAGCCAGCGGCGATGCGGATGTGGTCTCGACGTGTTCAAAATAGTCGAGGCCCGGAGTAGTGAATGGAGGCACGGCGTCCTATCTTTGTCGTCGGTAGTAGCCTCCAAGAGTAGTAACTCAGAACCCCCAAATAGATAAAGTAATTGCGAAATCTTTACCCTCGATTTAGCATTCAATTCTCGTTCACTTGTCGAATCATCTGCCACGCAGACAAAGTCGAAATCACACGTCTGTATCGATAATCACAGATGTCACGTACCACGTAAACCGCACTGACGAGGCAGGCCTTCGCTGTGCCGGTGGTCACCGAGGGGGCCGTCGAGGGAGCATGTCTATATGCGGTCATCGGGCGAGTCACTGTGGAGGCACCGCGACTTCCGGCTGATCTGGGCAGGGGACACCGTTAGCGTCTTCGGTATGCAGCTCGTCGGGCTCGCCATCCCGGTGATGGCGGTCCAACGGCTTGGCGCCACCCCGTTGCAGATGGGGGTGCTAGCGGCCCTGCAGATGGCGGCCTTCGTGGTGATCTCCCTGCCCGCAGGGGCGTGGGTCGACCGGTGGCGCAAGAAGCGCGTCATCGTGGTGGGGGATCTGAGCCGAGCGGCCGTCTTGCTGCTGCTGCCCATGCTCTGGCTCTTCGACGTCCTAGCCATGTGGCAGATGTATGCCGTGGCGCTCGTCAGCGGTGCCATCACGGTGTTCTTCGACGTGGCAAACCAGTCTTATCTGCCTGAGATCGTGCAGAGCGACCAGATCGCCGAGGGCAACGCCAAGCTCAGCGCTAGCCAACAAACTGCTGGCGTCGTGGGCCCAGCGGCAGGGGCCGGCCTCATTCGTGCGATCGGCTCGCCGTTGGCAATCGCCGTGACATCCGTGTGTATGGCGGCCTCGTCGTTGCTGGTCAGCCGGGTCAAGCACCAGGAAGTGCCAAAACTGCGAGAAAGTCGTCGTCCCTTGCGCCGCGAGATCGCTGAGGGCATGTCGTTCGTGATCCGCCACCCGCTGTTGGTGCGGATCACGGCCTGCACCGGCCTGAGCAACCTCACGAGCGGACTCGCGGACGCTCTGTTCATCATCTTCGTGCTGCGAACCCTGAATCTGAACGAGACGACTCTGGGCCTCATCTTCTCCGTAGGTGCCATCGGCGGGCTGCTCGGCGCGGTGACCGCTCGAGCATTCGCGCGATGGGTGGGTGAAGGTCGCTCGATCCCCCTCGCTGCGTTGATGATGCCCATCGCGGGGATCAGCACCCCCTTGGCCTCGGTGCTTCCACCTATCCCGACGCTCATCATCGGCGGATTCGTCAGCTCTTGGGCCGTCGTCGTGTACAACATCGTCCAGGTGAGTTTTCGCCAACGACTGTGCCCCAAACCCCTCCTGGGCAGGATGAACGCCTCGATCCGGTTCCTCGTCTGGGGGCCCATCCCGGTCGTTGCCCTGCCGGTCGTCGTCAGTCCCCTCCTGACCATGGGTGACTTGCCCCGCGAGCTCGACGTCCTCGCTGACGAGGTTTGAGAGGCTGGTGCCATGAGCGAACGCAACGTCCTCGGCGGCGAACTCCAAGAGTGCGGCACGGACCCGGTCACCGGGTTCTTTCGGGACGGGTGCTGCAACACCGGCCCGGCAGACCAGGGGAGCCACACGATCTGTGCCGTCGTCACCGCCGAGTTCCTGGAGCATCAGCGGAGCATCGGCAACAACCTCATGACCGCCGTCCCGCAATTCAACTTCCCAGGACTGCAGCCCGGGGATCGCTGGTGTGTGACCGCGCTTAACTGGGCCCGAGCGTATGCCGACGGCAAGGCAGCACCTGTCGTCCTTGCCTCCACGAACCAGGCAGTGTTGAGCATCGTCCCATTGGCCGCCCTCCGTGAGCACGCCGTGGACGTGCCTAGCGACCCCGGCGCCCTAGCAGAGTAGGCGCTCACGGAGCGTGACCTACGGCAGACGCATCCACACCGTACTGTCGCGGCGAAGGCAACCGTCTACTAGGGCGTGCGACGTCAGCAGCACCTCACCCTCGGCAGGCAATTCGACCGGCGCGTCGCCGAAGTTCGTTAGCACCGCAACGCGAGCCCCGTCGGGGCCGGTGTTGCTGAAGGCGATGACCGCCTTCCCGTAGCCCTCCAGCCATTCGAGGGTGCCGACTCCGAGGTCGTGCTCACGCCGCAGGCGCAACACGGTGCGATACAACTCCAGCGTGGAGCCGGCGACGCCGTCCTGGCGGTCCACGGCAAAAGCGCCGTAGATCTCTGGCTGCGGCAACCATGTGTGCGGGGAGTCGCCGAAGCCGTACGCCGTCGAGCCGGCCTCCCACGGCATCGGGATGCGGCAGCCGTCGCGGCCACGCTCGACGTGCTCGCTGCGCTCCCAGGTGGGGTCTTGGCGCTCGTCGTCAGGGATCGCGGTGTGCTCGGGCAGACCCAACTCTTCACCCTGATAGACGTATGCCGACCCAGGCAGCGAGAGCATCATCATCGAGCCAGCGCGGGCCCGGCGTAGCCCCAGCATGTCGTTGGGCTGAGGGTCACTCATGCCGATCCCGTTGGGGCGCTTTTCACCGACGGTCAGGCCGTACCTTGAGGCGTGGCGAACCACATCGTGGTTGGACAACACCCACGTGCTGGGCGCTCCCACTTCGTGGGCAACGCTCAGCGATGTCGTAATGACTTCACGCATGGCACCCGGCTCCCACGGACATTCCAAGAATGCGAAGTTGAAGGCTTGGTGCATCTCGTCGGGCCGGGTGTAGAGCGCGGCGCGAGAAATGGGTTGCACCCACGCCTCGGCGACCAGGATGCGGTCCTGGCCGGGATCGCCCGTCGTGTTGTATTCGTCGATCACGGAGCGCCAGCCGCGGTAGATCTCGTGCACGCCGTCCTGATCCCACATCGGGTTGTCGACGCTCTCGTCGGCCTGGAACACCACCACGCCTTCGGGTGGGGTGAAGTCCGGCAAGCCGTCGGCCTTGACCAAACCGTGCGCGACGTCCACCCGGAACCCGTCGACGCCGCGGTCGAGCCAATAGCGCAGCACGTCGTGGAACGTGTCGCGGACTTCGGTGTTATGCCAGTTCAGGTCGGGCTGTTTGATGTCGAAGAGGTGCAAATACCATTGACCCAGCGTCCCGTCGGCCTCGGTGATGCGCTCCCAGGCCGGGCCACCGAAGACAGCCTTCCAGTTGTTGGGCGGCTTCTCGCCGTCTTTTCCTTGGCCTTCTCGGAACATGTAGCGCTCGCGCTCAGGTGAGTCGGGTGCGGCCGCCAGAGCCGCCTGGAACCATTCGTGCTCGTCGCTGGTGTGGTTGGGCACCAGGTCGACGATCACGCGAATGCCGAGATCGTGGGCCGTAGAGATCAGTGTGGCCGCGTCCTCAAGGTCTCCAAAGAGGGGATCGATGTGGCGGTAGTCAGCAACGTCGTACCCCGCGTCAGCCATCGGCGAGACGTAGAACGGGCTGATCCAGATCGCATCGACGCCGAGCTCTTTGAGGTAGGGGAGGCGAGCGTTGATACCCGGGAGGTCGCCGATACCGTCGCCGTTGGCGTCAGCCCATGACCGAGGGTAGATCTGGTAAATCACGGCGTGCCGCCACCACGCGCTCTCCTGATCGTGGGTGGCTGCGGGCGTGGTGGTCGCGGTGGAAGTCACCCGCCATATGTTGCCTCACGTCAGCGCGCCAGCACGAACGGAACGGAGCCGTTAACTCTCATCCGGCGCGTTGACCATGAAATTGGCGGCGTGATTCATGTAACCGCGCATGAGTTCTTCGTCCATGGGGGACAAATCGATGCTGTCGATAGCCGCAGACATGTGCGTGAGCCAGCGGTCGCGTTGCTGAGGTGTCACCTCAAACGGGCCGTGCCGCATCCGCAGCCGGGGGTGACCGCGCTGCTCGCTGTAGGTTTTGGGCCCGCCCCAATACTGCTCTAAGAACATTAACAGCCGTTCTTTCGCGCCGGTGAAATCCTGCTCGGGATAGATCACGGCGAGCGGTGGGTCTTGCGAAACCCCTCGGTAGAACTCATCGACAAGAGCGGTGAAGGTCGCGCGCCCACCGACTCGCTCGTAGTAGGTCTGGGTTTCGTCGGGGCTTTGGCCTTGCTCGCTCACCGATCCAGTGTGTCATCGCCGGTGATGACCTCGACAACGTCGATACGCAACGAGCCCGGGCCGTATCCCTCAACCGTGACCTCCAGCGGCGAGTCACTGCCGATCACGGCGCTCGGCACGGGGATCGCGAGATCCGTGGAGGCAGCCGTCCACGACGTCCACCACCCGTCTCGATAATTCAGCGGCGACGCCACCCGGCCGAAGACGACGGGATCGGCGAACACCTCGTCTAGCGGCACCGGTCGCGTGCCTCCACTCGTCACCCGGAACCGGCCTTTTCCGGTGCCGCTGACGTGAACGACGGAGGTGGCGCTGGCGGGGGCCGGCAGACTCACGCGACCATCGGCGTCCAGATACCTGTCGGTCACCGTGGCCGTGGTGGTCCAGGCGAGGCTATCGTCGCCGAGGCGCCCCATTCCTAGGACGTAGCCCTCATCGGGGTCGGGGCGAAGGTCCAACGAGACGGTCGAGGGTTGGTCGGTGACCTCAAAAGGAAAGTCGGCATACGGAACGTCCTCATAGGCTCCGATGGTCACGCTCGTCACGTCGCCATTCTTGGGGCCGGTCAAGGAGATCGCGGCGGGGTTGGCGCTGCTCGAGGACCCGGTGGAAGGCGAGTCGCTCCCTACGATGCGCGTCAGGGGTGAAGACCACTCACTTCGGTAGCTGGCGCAGGGGATGAAGCCGTTCCCGTACGGCGTCTTCAGGGCGACAGTGCGGATCTCGTACGGGGTTTGGACTCCGCAGGCCCCCACCCACGTGATCTGGTCGACGCGGTCGGTCGGGAGCGTCACCTCATGTTCGATCCCGTCGGTAGGCACTTGGTATGCCGCAACGCGCCTCATCCCGTGGGCGTAGGCGGGCAAGCTTGAGGAGTATCCGGGCGCCACCGCCATCGGTCCCTCACCTCCGTCGGTGGTCGCGATGACCTGCCAGCCGGTCCCGCCAAAGCCGCGCGGGATCACGCTAAGCCGGACGGTGTCGTCGGTAATGTCCACCCCGAGTTGAGCCAGGGTGGCCGAGTCCAAGCGTTGGTAGTAACCGGAAGCTGAGTAGCCGCGCCAGAAGCCCTGCCTCATCGCCGGGTCCGCGGTCGCCCACGGCCCGGGCCGGCTTTGTCCCAGAGCACCTAGCGCCTCACCGTCGTTGGTGATGACCACGCCGTCGAGGGCCACTAAGAGCTGTCCCGGCTCGTCGGTGAGCAACGTGAGCTCGAGGGTGGTGTCGATATCAACGTCGATGGAACGCACCTGGGTGTCTGGGCCGAGCAGCCACTCCAAAGTAGAGTCGGTAGTCAGTGGAGTGCTGTCGTCGACACTACTTCGAGCCGCCACGCTGGGCAGTGCAGCACCAGCGAGCGACGGCTGAAAAGGGTAGTCAGCCCATGGAGTTTCGGTATAGAACGCCAGCGACACTGAGCCGGCACCGGCCCACACGGACGGCACGGTCACGAGATAGTCGTCGGTGCCGCGAGGTAGCGCAGCCAGAAATGGCGCTGTGGCTGTGTCGGCGCTGCGGTCCATGCAGGACAGGTCTACGACGTCGTCGCCGGCTTTGATGCTCACCGCGTCGAGGATCGCAAACGCATCGAGTGAGTTTCCGGGCAGATCGCAGTAGGCGACCGCATACACCTGGGTGGCGTCATCGACCTTTGGAGCGGCCACGATTCGCCGCCGCAGGGCGTAGTCGATGACCTCAGTCTTGGCCAGCGTCAGACCATCGACGAAGGGAGCGGGCGTGCCATCGACGAGGCCAAACCCATCGGTGTAGGCAGCGTCGATGACGGCCGCATCTACGTGCTCGCTCACCGGATCGTCTGGGTCTTGAAGCAGCACCGCCGCGAGTCCCGCAGCAAGCACCACACCGGCGGGTAGCGCCCAGCGGGCGGCTCGGCGACGTTGCACCCGTGGCCGCAGGGCAGCGCAGTCAGTGAGCAACGACTCGGGATCGGGGGGTATGAACGATTCGGCCACCTCGGCCAACAGCGGGGCCATCGTCCCAAGTTCGTCCACGCCCAGCGCGTCTTGCGCATGGTGGCCCGCCGTCGCGGTCGCCCGCTCACTGATCCCCAGGGCGGCCGCACATTGAGTGAGGGACTGGCCGTGATGGGCCGCCAGCACCGCGACGGCACGCTGGCGGCCAGTCATCCCCAGCAGTGAGTCGCGCAGGTGAGAGTCCTCGGACGTCGGCCGCCCGAGCTCGGGCTCCGTCGCATGCTCCGGCGCATCGCTGGGCTTCGTCATGAGGAGGCCGGACTGCGCTCGCTTTCCGGCTGGACGACGGCGTACGAACCGGGTCGCGACAATGGATCGGACGAAGGATTCGGGTGCGGACCCGGAGCGCTTCCACGTCGTTTGTGCCTGGGCTAGGGCACCGACCAGAAGGTCGTGGGCAGCGGCCTCATTGTGGGTAAGCAGGGCTGCGGTGCGAAACAAACACGGCCCCCGCGAGCGCACGAACGCCTCGAAGTCTGAGGTCGTGCGTGGGTTGGACATAGTGGGGGGATGTTACGCCGCAGGCCCCGAGGGGAGGATCTGTGGCCCGCGGACGCCGGCGTCGTCAAAGGCTTCCTTGACGCGGATGCGCACCTCGCGCGCCACCCCGAACTGCTCACCGGGGTGACATTTCGCGATGATCCGCAACGTCATCACCCCACCGGAGACCGACTCCACCCCGGCGACCAGGGGTACCTCGATCAGCGTTTCCTCCCAGCGTTCCTCGGCATACATCGTCGCGACGACCTCACTGAGCAAGGGCATGAGCTCGCCGGGATCCTCGTTGTAGTCCACCGGGACATCGATGTATGCCGCGGCCCACCCTTGACTCCTGTTGCCGATGCGTACGATCTCGCCGTTGCGAATGAACCACACGACGCCGCTAGCGTCACGGACCCGAGTGATGCGCAGCGTGACCTCTTCGACGGTCCCGATCGCTTCGCCGGTATCGATGACGTCACCAACGCCGTACTGGTCTTCGATGACCATAAAGATGCCCGATAGGAAGTCCTTAACCAACGACTGAGCGCCGAATCCCAACGCCACGCCTCCCACTCCGGCAGAGGCCAGCAGAGGCCCGAGCGGCAAACCCACCTCGGCCATGATGGTCAAGATGGTGATCAGGGAGATGACGAAGGCGGAGACGCTGCGTAACAACGAGCCCAAGGTCAGTGCCCGCTGGCGGCGACGCTCCACGTCCGCCCCGGAGGCTGCGATCAGAACCTTGCCGATGGTGCGATCTTGTCGGCGGCTCTCGAATCGCACGATCATCGCACGTTCCATGCCGCGGATAGCCCGGCGGACGAGCCACCGGATGACGAGTGCGGCAAGGATGATGACGATGATGCGCAGCGGTGGCCCTAAGAACCACTCACCGAATTCGGTCCAGGTTGCGAACGGCATACCCGCTATTCTGGCCCACTGAGCACGGCAGACCTGACAGACTGCACCTTCTCGACACGTTCTGCACCCCAGCGAGAAGGACCCCGACGTGACCCACTCTCTGCCCGATGGGTTGAGCCAACTGGCCCAGGCGTATGGCGTTGCGAACGAATTCTGGGATTGGCAGGGCAACCATCGGCCCGTCTCGGCGCAAACGGTGCGCGCGGTTCTCCAAGCGCTGGGGGTCGATGCGGGCGACGAGGCGACGATCAAAGAGTCGCTGCGGGCAACGCACGAGGCTCCGTGGCGTCAGCTGGCTCCCACGGTGGTCGTTGCTCGCCAAGGAACCGTGCCCCGGGTCCATTTGCACGCGGGCACGGACGTCAGTTTCGAGCTGAGGCTGACCACCGAGGCCGGCGACGTCACGAACGTCGCCGTGCTGGATGAGCTGCGACCGTGCCGCAGCGTCGATGGCGCAGACGTGGTGCGCTTCACCGCTGACCTGCAGTCCGATCTGCCCCTGGGATGGCACCGACTGGCGGTCACCGATGCCGCCGGGGCAAGCGCGGCCACCGTGCTGGTCATTTATCCGTCTCGACTGGATCTGCCCCCGACCCTGTCTAACGACGGCGACCAGCAGTGGGGTCTGATGACGCAGCTGTATGCGATGCGCTCGGAGAAGTCCTGGGGCACCGGGGACCTCGCCGACCTCGCGGACGCCGGGGCGTGGGCCGCCGGTTTAGGTGCCGACTTCGTGTTGGTCAATCCCCTGCACGCGGCGCAGGTCCGAGCGCCCATCGAGCCGTCGCCGTACCTGCCGACCACCCGCCGCTTCGTCAGCCCGTTGTATATACGGGTCGAAGACGTGCCCGAGGTGGCCTACCTCTCCAGCGCCGAGCGGCAGTTGATCGAGTGGCATGCCGACGACGCTCAGTCCTACCTCGAGCTCGACCATCTTGATCGGGACGGCTCATGGACCGCCAAAGAGGCGGCGCTTCGGATGATCTACCGCCAGCCGAGATCGCTGCGTCGCCAGCGTGCCTTCGATGCGTTCTGCGAGCAGGGCGGCGACTCGTTGCTGGACTTCGCGACCTGGTGCGCGTTGTCCAAGGAGCACGGGGCCTTCTGGCACGAATGGCCGAAGGGGCTCCGCGACCCGGCCAGCCCCGCCGTCGCGGAGTATCGCGTCGCACACGCGGTCGAGATCACGTTCTACTGCTGGTTGCAATGGGCCACCCGTGAACAACTACGCCAAGTGCAGTTGGATGTGCGCGATGCCGGCATGGGCATCGGAGTGGTCCACGACCTCGCCGTGGGAGTCCACCCCGAAGGAGCCGACGCGTGGGCCTTGGCGCACACCTTGGCCCGCGGCGTGACCGTCGGTGCGCCGCCGGACCAGTACAACCAGCTCGGTCAGGACTGGAGCCAGCCGCCCTGGCAACCGACGGCACTCGCCGACGCTGGCTATGCGCCCTACCGCGAGATGATCCGCAACGTGCTGCGCGACGCGGGCGGCCTGCGCGTCGACCATGTGATTGGTCTCTTCCGTTTGTGGTGGATCCCCGAGGGCCTGCGTGCCGACGAGGGCACCTATGTGCGCTACGACCACCAAGCGATGATCGGCATCTTGATGCTGGAGGCCCACCGGGCGGGTGCGGTGATTGTGGGCGAGGACCTCGGGACGGTCGAGCCGTGGGTGCGTGACTACCTGAGTGAGCGCGGCATCCTCGGCACGTCAATCCTGTGGTTCGAGCGCAACGAGCACGGCCCCGTTCCGCCGGAACGATTCCGCGAGCTGTGCCTGGCCACAGTGACCACGCATGACCTGCCGCCCACCGCAGGCTATTTGAGCGGTGTGCACATGGAATTACGACGCGACCTCGACCTCCTAACGCGCACTTGGGAGGCAGAGCTTGCCGAGGACGAGGACGCTCGGGAGGAGGTGCTGGACCTGCTTCGGAAGCGAGGTCTGCTGCGTGAGGGAGCCGATGTTGCCGAGCAGGTCGTGGCGCTGCACCGTTATTTGACGTGGGCACCGGCCAAGCTGATCGGTGTCTCGGTCTCTGACCTCGCTCAGGATGTGCGGATCATCAACCAGCCGGGCACCCACGAGGAGTACCCGAACTGGCGGGTGCCGTTGGCTGGCCCCGAAGGCAGGCCTATGTTTCTGGAGGAGCTTTTTGCTCGGTGCAGCGCACGCCGCGTAGCTCGCGCCGTCACCCGTCGAACCTAGGCGTCCTTGCTCGTTACCAGCTAGGTTTCGTCGTCCCGGCAGTCACCTACTGGCTCAGCGACGCATAACGGGGCCAACGGGAGTCCGCACGCCGATCGGCTACTGGGACGATCGACAGGGTCGACTGCCGGTGTGACGTCCGCCGGGACAACTCGGCGGTCAGTGGTCTTGTGGGCGACGGCGAAGGTGCGCAGGAAGGGGAAGACGGTGCCGTAGGTGCGGCGCGGGTACGCCTGGCGCAGCAGGGCAGCGTACTCAGCGCTAAAGGCGTCGGCCTCGTCGTCGCTCAGAACTTCGAGAACGGGCCGCAAGCCGGTGCCACGGACCCACTCCAGGACCGGGTCGTCGCCCTGCAGGACGTGCAGGTACTGCGTCTGCCAGACACCAACCTGCAGGCCCTGCGCGGTCAGCAGATCGAGGTAGGTCTCGGGTTCGGCGACCGTCAGAGCGCCGCGGAGCACGCCCTGCAGTCGACCATGCCACCGCGGTGAGTCGGCGAGGTCGCGCATCAGTCGGTGCGACGGAGCGTCGAAGTTCGCCGGCACCTGAAAGGCGATCCAGCCGCCCTCATTGAGCTGACGGGCCCATTGGGTGAGGAGTTCGGTGTGCTGAGGCACCCACTGTAGAGCTGCGTTGCTGACCAAGACGTCGACGCCAGTTGCGTCGACTTCCTCCGCAGCCTTGACCGTGAAGTCCGCCCCACGGCCGACGGGTGCCCCGCCGATCATCTCCGGCGAGGAGTCCAGACCGAGAAGTGTTGTCGCCGGCCAGCGCTGCGCCAGCGTAACGGTGAGCTCGCCGGACCCACAGCCGACATCGATGACCGTGCCGGGTGACTCCGCACCGATCTGCGTGACCAGGTCGAAGAAGGGCCGGCTCCGATGGTCGGAGTAGCGGGCGTACTGCGTGGGGTCCCAGCGCATGAGATCTCCGGTCTCTTGAGGTCGAGAGAGGTTATCTCGACCTCAAGAGAATTTCTAGGCTTGTGCGGATGGACTCGGTGGACGAGATCGTGGTGGCCTGGGGCGCCGTCCAGCCCGACCTCGACGTGTCGCCGATGAGGTGCTCAGCCGGGTGCGCCCGGCTTTCAGAGCTGCTCGGAGAGCAGCGCGAATACGCCTTCGCCGCGCATGGCCTCGGGACCCAGGAGTTCGACGTCCTCGCGGCGCTACGACGGTCCGCAGGCAGCGCAGCTCACTCCGGGACAGCTGTTGGAAGCCACCCACGTCACCTCCAGCACCATCTGCAATCGGCTTGAGCGGCTCGCTCGGCGCGGGCTCGTCACCCGTCGCCCTGATCTCAAGATGGGCGCCAACAGTTGGTCGGCCGGACACCGGTCGGCAAGCGGCGTCTCGACGGTGCGCTGAAGCCCCTGCTGGAGTACGAGCGGGCACTAGTCGCCGGCCTGCGCGACGACCAGCGGCGGGACCTGGTCCGGTCCCTGCGACAGCTGCTGGAGAAGTACAACCTGCCAGCCCATTGACCTTGATTGGTACTCGGCGGGCCGGACGCTTGACCGCCCTGCCCTCGTCCCGGTAGCCGACCCTCATCCGGTATCGGCGGGCGATGTTGTGTCTGGGCGAGGGTCTTCGCGCTCCGTCACGCGACCGCCGTGCCCTGACCTGGGCCAGCCGCGTGTCGGCGGCACGGTTCAGAATCAGTGCATGGCATATGACGAGCACTTGGCAGGGCGGGTCCGCGACCTTCTCAGCGGCCGGGTCGACGCGGAGAAGAAGATGTTCGGCGGCCTGGCCTTCATGGTGGAGGGCCGGATGGCCTGCTGCGTGAGCGGCCAGGGTGGACTGCTGGTCAAGGTCGGGCGTGATGCGTTTCCCGAGCTGGTCGAGCTCGATCATGTCGAGCCGATGACAATGGGCGACGCGGTCTCGGACTCCTGGGTGTACGTCGGCGACCAAGCCCTGATCGACGAACGCTCCCTGTGCCTATGGGTCGACCGCGGTTTCGCCGCGAACCCGCCCAAGCCTCGTCTGTAGGGTTTCCAGCGCTTGCCCAAACACCTGATTCGTATGGACGTGCGGTCGCCCACTGTGAATGACTGGCCATGTACCTCGGCCTGCAACTCCTGTCTCGTGGAAGCGTCCGCTTGCGGCAACTACTCCCAGGGTTGCTGAGGATCGAGGTGTCGTCGCAGTTCCATTGCGTCGTGGAGGACCCGACCGACAAGTAGGACGTCGCCGTCGCGTCGGCAGATCAGGAAATGCCGCGGGCGATGGACAGTTCCACTGGGCGAGCGAGTGCGACTCTGCACCAGATGCCAGGAGAACACCCCCTCACCCAGTTCCGGGCGGACCGTCTGCCCAACCTCGCCGCGCGCGTGGCCGCGTCTTTGATGGCTGTGGCGATCAGTGCCTCGTAGCGCTTGCGCGCTTCCTCTCCGAACTGGTCGTGCGTTCAGGCGAGAATTGAGACGATGTCAGCCTGCGCGGAATGGGTGAGGCGATACCTCGCCATCAGCCCGATGACTGAGTCTTGGCCGCGCGGACACCGAGGTGCTCGACGTAGTCGTCGAGAGAGTCGTCATCGACGTCGTCGAAACGCCCCGAGGCTAGATCTGACCAGCCCTGCTCAGCGGCTTGACGCAAGGCGGAAACCTTGGCCTCCTCTGCGGCTTGCTCGCGCTCCAAGAGGCGAAGACCTGGCGCAGCACCTCACTGGCGTTCTGATAACGCCCAGACTTCACCAGCGACTCAACGAGTTCGTGCTGGTGCTGACTCAGAACGACGTTCCTTGTCGCCATGGCGACCACCTCCGTTGGCAGTATATGCCATAGACCTTGGGTGCCGGTTCGGGTCCCCGCAAGCCGATCGTCAGTCGGCGACGGCAGGCAGGTTCCTCGATTCGCCCGCGACTTGCGGCAAGCCGGCCGCGCTACCTAGCCGGAGCCTGGCCGAGCGAGTTCTGGGGGCAGGCTGTGGCGAGGTGCCCTGCGCCTGGTGGCCCCTGTCGACTCGGCCACCCTCCAGAGCCTCGCCTGGGTTGGGGTCGAACGTGGAATGCTGAGTTGTGCCACGACTCATCTTCCGAGGAATGCGTGACGTGGGCAGTGTGACGAACGACACGCCCTATGACCCCACACTGGACTCTGAAGAGCCCCAGAAGTTCACTCTCCGGACTACCCTCCGATAACCACGGTTCGCTGGCCCGGCCTACCGTTCGGGGGTCTCACGGCCCGATCTGGAGGATTCTCGTGACCGATCAACGCACACCGTCCCGCTTATCAATGCGTGTCTCGGGGAAGGCGGCCGTCGCGGTCGCTACGCCGCTGGCCATGCTAGCCAGCCTGCTCGTCTTCATTCCCGTAGCTTCAGCCGTTGCACCGGACTCATCGGTGTTCATCAATGAGCTGCACTACGACAACGCTAGCACCGACACTGGTGAGTTCATCGAAGTTGCAGGGCCGGCGGGGACTGACCTCACTGGCTGGTCGGTCGTCCTCTACAACGGGAGCAACGACACGCAGTACGACAGCGACCCGCTGTCAGGCACGCTGGGTGATGACACCGGCACCGGCTTCGGGTTCGCCTCGATCAACTACCCCTCCAACGGCATCCAGAACGGCGCCCCGGACGGTATCGCTTTGCTCGATGCCTCGGGTGACGTCGTGCAGTTCCTTTCCTACGAGGGCGTCTTCACGACAGCCGCTGGCGAGAGCACGGACATTGGGGTTTCCGAGAGCGGCAACGACCTCGCCGGGTTGTCCCTGCAGCTCACGGGGAGAGGCGATTCGTACGGCGACTTTACGTGGGCCTCGCCTGCCACTCAGACGCCCGGTGAAGCGAACAACGACCAGGTGTTCCTCGCGTCGGGTGACCCGCTGCCGCCGTCGGTGGACTGCGAGCCCAGCGTCGAGGCGACCACCGGTGAGGGGGCCACGTCGACGGTGTCGGCCACCGACACCGACAGCGGCATCGACGGCCTGGCCATCACATCGGACGCGGTGGACGGGATCACGCTCGAGGGGTCGACCGCCCCCACCGAGCAGGGAGTGGCCGCGACCGCCACCCTCACGGTGGCCGGTACAACCGCGGTGGGCACCTACCAGGTGGAGATCACGGCCACATCGGACGACGGCGCGCAGGCCGTCTGCACAATAACGGTGACGATTTCCGAGCCGCTCGAAACGATCCTCATCTCCAGCGTCCAAGGCTCGGGTACCGCCTCGCCGCTCGAGGGCCAGGAGGTCCAAGTCGAAGCGGTCGTCACGTCGCTCATCACCACCAACGACGTTTTGTCCGGCTTCTACGTGCAGGAGGAAGACGCGGATGCCGATGGGGACCCGGCGACGTCCGAGGGTGTCTTCGTTTTCTGCGGCTCCTCCTGCCCCACCGGCCTGGCCGCGGGTGACTTAGTGCAGTTAGTCGGCACCGCTGATGAGTTCTTCGACAACACCCAGATCGCTACCACCGGGTCCGTCAGCGTGCTGGCCTCCGATACTCCCTTGCCCAGCGCCGCGATGGTGACGCTGCCGGCGAGCTCCTCCACCGAGGACCCCGCCATCTTCGAGAGGGTCGAGGGCATGATCACGACCATCTCAACCACCCTCGCGGTGAGTGAGTACTTTGCGCTCGCCCGGTTCGGCGAGATCGTCCTCACCGCGGAGGAGCGCGAGTACCAGTACACGCAGACGAACACGCCGACCGTGGAGGGTTACGAAGCGTTCCTGGCTGACCTGGCGACGCGCCGAATCATCCTGGACGATGACAGCAACGACCAGAACGACGCAACCAGCGGTCCGCTGGACAACGAGCCCTACTACTACCCCACACCGGGACTCAGCACAGACAACTACGTGCGCGGCGGTGACACGATCACCGGCCTTACCGGTGTCATGGAGTACTCCTTCAGCGCCTGGAAACTTCGTCCAGTACCCGGCATGAAGTACACGTTCGAGCCCGCCAACCCGCGACCGGCCACGCCTGCTGCGGCCGAGGGTAGGCTGCATGTGGCAAGCTTCAACGTGCTGAATTACTTCGCCACGGTTGACACAACCCCCTCAAACATCACGGGGACGTGCGGCCCGAGCGGCACCACAGACTGCCGGGGCGCCGACTCCGAGCAAGAGCGGCAGCGTCAACTCGCCAAGATCGTCGCCGCGCTTGAGACGATCGACGCCGACGTCTTCGGGTTGATCGAGATCCAGAACGACGAGGGTCTGGCCACCCAGCAGATCGTTGACGCACTCAACGCCGCCACGGCACCGGGTACGTACAACTACATCGAGACGGGCTTCATCGGCACCGACGCCATCAAGCAGGCCTTCCTGTATAAGGCGGCGACCGTGGCACCAATAGGCGACTTCGACCTGCTCACAAAGGAAGACGACGCCCGATTCGACGACGGGCGCAACCGTCCGGCCCTGATCCAGACCTTCGAGGAGATCGCCACGGATGAGCGGTTCACCGTCGCGGTGAACCACCTCAAGAGCAAGGGGTCCGGCTGCGGAGGAGAAGACGACTCGCCCGAGGACGGGTCCGGCAATTGCGACCTCACCCGCACGCGGGCGGCCGCGGCGCTCGCGGACTACCTGGCCACCGATCCGACCCAAAGCGGGGACCCCGACTTCCTAATCATCGGTGACCTGAACTCCTACTCCATGGAGCGCCCGATCACCACGCTCGAGACGGCCGGTTACGTCGACCTGCTCGCGCGCTTCGAGGGCCCGGAGTCTTACGGGTACGTCTTCGACGGTCTACTCGGCCACCTCGACCACGCGTTTGCCACCGAGTCGCTCTCTGCGCAGGTGACCGCTGCGGGCGGCTGGAAGATCAACGCTGACGAGGTGCCGTTGTTCGACTACAACGACACCCTGCGCGACCCCGGCGAGGCGGCCTTCGAGCGCGAGTCGTCCGCCCTCCCGCTGTACGAGCCCACCCCGTACCGGTCGAGCGACCACGACCCGGTGATCGTCGGCCTGACTTTGAGCAGCAACAGTGCTCCGGTAGCCGAAGCGGGCGGTCCGTACACCGTCAAGCCCGGCGCCCGCATCGTGCTCGACGCGTCAGAGTCCTCCGACAGCGACGGTGACGAGCTCACGTACGCCTGGGACCTCGACGCTGACGGCCAGTTCGACGACGCCACCGGCCCCACGGCGACCTTCCGTGCAAACCGCCCACCGGGCAGCTACCCCGTCGCCGTGCGGGTAAGCGACGGCAGCGAATCGTCGATCGACGAGACCATCGTCAAAGTCGTCCCACCAGGGCGTCGGTCCCGCTGACCCCGGTCCGAGCCCGGCCCCGCCCTGCGGGCGACGGTGCAAGTCAACCGCCACTACGGGGCCCTTCAACCTCAGCGGGGAGCGGGCCCCTCGACGAAGAGCCCAACCACGGTCTGAAAGCCGGTGAGGTCCAGGCGCGTACGCGCGTCCTTATTGGCGAAGTGTCGGACGGGGCGGCGGCGCTGAGACTGAAACCGGCGAGTCGCCGACCGCTACTACGACGCCGACCTTAAAGACGCACGGCCCGACATCCGTCACCGATCCGGTGGGGAAGCACGCCCTCGGCGGCGAGCGCAACGACACGGCAGCTATGCGTCTGTGGTTCGAGCGACTCGGGCGTGTGATGCCCGCACTGAAGATCACTGTCGCGGACGTTTGGGTCCTTGGCGGCCTGTGGAGGACGGTCGTCATCGTCCGCTGGGACGGTGCCGCCACTTTCGTCGACGAGAGCCCGTATCGAAGAACGGGGTGCATGTCATCCACTTGCGCCGCCTGAAGATCGTCAGCATCGACGTCAACAGTATTCCCAGGCCATCGAGCGTGCTGTGGAGCGCCAGGCGCGGGCCGGCATCGGCGGGCGCTGGTCGCTCCAGTGACCAGTGCCCGCCGGACCGGGGTCACGCCTCTTGGGTGTACCGCCACCGAACCCTTGCCCCGATCGCCGTCTCGGTGCATCGGTGGTGACCATGACAGCCGGCCCATTGCGTCCGGACCTCCTTCAAATCCGCGATCATGACGGTCTTGGTCTTCCAGCGACCGAGCAGTTCGGTTTGGACGTGCTCACGGTCGGCCTCGTGCTCTCGTGTAATGGCGTGAGCGGGGTCGGCGCTCGGCTACTACAGGACGCTGAAGCTCGCGGGGAGCGGTTGGCGCCCGGTGGCGGCGAGCAGTATCACGCGGTCAGGAACCCCGACCTTCAGAACGTTCATGAAGGAGGCCTTCGGCAACGGTGCGTAGAGCGCCATGACCCGTAGGCCGGGACCGCAGGCGACCGCACCATCGGCTCGCGTTCGTCAGGGACTCCTACACGCGACACGTGACTGTTGGCAGGACCGTAAATCACCGCCGTCGCGCCGGGGGATCGCTCTACGGCGACGAGGCGAGTTGGTGAAGTTGTTCGATCGCTGCGGCCGTCGTCACGACGCGGGCACATTCACCGTCCAGGCTCGCGAGTGCGGTCTGGTGCATCGTCTCGGCGTCGAAACCCGCCCGGGCGTGGGTTGCGGTGGCATCGGAGTCGAGCCACGTCTCGAAGCCGAGGTGGGCGGCCATTCGCGCTGTCGTTGAGCAGCAATAGTTGGTGGTAAGTCCTATCACGACGACTGCGTCGGCGCCGGCGTTCCGTAAGCGTTCCTCCAGGTCGGTTCCGATAAAGACACTGTTGACCTGCTTGTCGAGGGCAACTTCACCAGGGAGCGGGAATGCTTCTGGCTTGAACTCGAATGCGGGAGTGCCGCGGCGAAAGAGCCCGGACGCCGAAGTGCTTTCGTGGCGGACGTGCACGAGCGGCGCTCTGAGCTCGCGCCAGGTGCTCAGCAACTCGCGGACGTACGTCTCTGCGTCTGGGTTGTTCCGCTCTCCCCAAGACGGATCCCCGAAGGCCTGCTGGACGTCGACGACGAGCAGGGTCGGTAGAAACACGTGCTCATCGGAGACGGTTACGTTTCACGAGGGGACTTCCTGCGGCGCTCGTAACGCGCTGGGTGCTGGGGCGGACGAGATCGTCTCCGTCACCGATTGCGGATCCCTCACCGAGAGGTATCCCACAGGGTAGGAGACCCTGTGATGTCGTCTTCGGTCAGACCGAGAACGGACCTCACCACGATCCGAAAGCAAGCGTTAGCGGGGTCTGCATAGAACTCCACGCCGTAGTGCGTCTTATACTTGGTGTCGGCCACCCCGGCAAAGGTCGCAATCGCGGCATGATTGTCGACCAGGATCGCGCGGCCCTCGACGATCACCGGTGCACGAGGTTCATCGGTTGTCGCGACAACAGCGGGATTCTGCCCCAGGTTGCGCGCCTTGCGCGAACGGCGGCTGCAGCTGAACCAGAGCGTGGAGTCTCGCCACACGCCCCAGACAGGCGTGACATGCGGTCTCCCGTCAGGCCACACGGTGGCAAGCCAATAGTGATGAGAGCGGGTCAGGCGTGCGGTCGCCCATTCCCATGGCAAGAGCCCGGTGCCTTCGCTGGGGCCGACCACTCCATACCCAGGCATGTACGGCCGTCGTGCCTTCGGGTCCATCCCTCGACGCTACCGGGATCCGAGGCACCCCGGGGGCGTAGTCGTCTCGGTAACCGAATCCGTACCAGAACGTCTTCTGCGGTGCATCGCCGAGACGGTGACTCGTGACCGCAGCACCCGGCCGGTGGCCAGGATGTACTTGTCCCGCGTCTGTGTGTAGCGGTGGGTCACCGCGCGTTCCTGGTACGGAGCGTGGACCGCAACCTGCCTCGCTTCGACTGCGTGGCGTCGGGCAGCGACGTCCCCAACGGGAGGACGCGTCACACCTCCTGTCGCGGCAAAGAGATCGGCGAGTCCAGCCCCCACTGCGGGGTCTAGGGAGAACGTCATGTGAAGGCCCCTTTGCGCTCCGATCACGTTCTTGACCGTAGTCCGCACCGCCGCATCGAGCCACGGCCAACCCGGGACTTATGAATGATCACGCCCACCCCATCTCGGGGTGCACATCAGGACAGGCTATTCGGGAACTTCCCTCAGTCGGGGATGACGTCCATGGTGTCCGGGTTCGGACCGGTACGGCCGTCCTCGCCCCGGTCTAGCCCATTGACGGTGCTCATGTGCGCGTCGCTCAATTCGAAGTCGAAGATGGCGAAGTTCTGCTCCATCCGCTGTGGAGTCACCGACTTGGGGAAGATGACGTCACCGCGCTGCACATGCCAGCGCAACGTGACCTGCGCAGTAGTCCGTTTGACGGCGTTGGCGATCTCGACCAGCGCCGGATCCTCCAGCACGGACCCCTGAGCGAGAGGCGACCAGGCCTCAACCAACGCCCCGTGTCGCGCCGTGGCCGACCGTGCCCCCTCGTTCGCGAAATAGGGGTGCACTTCGATCTGGTTCACCACGGGCGCGACACTGGTCTCGGCCACAATGCGATCGAGGTGGGCAGACTGAAAGTTCGACACTCCGGCCGAGGCGGTCTTGCCGGCCTTCTGCAACTCGACCATGGTCTGCCAGGTCGACACGAAGTCCCCGTCGTACCGGGTGGGCAGTGGCCAATGGATGAGGAACAGGTTCACCTGGTCCAGGCCGAGGCGCTCAAGTGACTCGTCCATGGCGCGGCGCGCGGCCTCCGGACGGTGAAAGCCGTTGTTCAACTTGCTGGTGACGTAGATCTCGTCCCGGCTCAGCCCGGACTCGGCGATCGCCTCACCCACTCCCCGCTCGTTCTGGTACATCTGGGCGGTGTCGATGTGCCGGTAGCCGACCTCGAAGGCCTGGAGCACGACCTTCTTGGTGTCCTCCGGCGGAACCTGGAATACCCCGAAGCCAAGTTGGGGGATGGTCGTGCCGTCGCTGAGTTCACGTGTGGGTATGTCCATACCGGTGCCAGCGACATCGTGTCCCCACCTATTCCGGTGACGCCGCGTTAGGCGTAGGTCGTCGGAAAGGACCGCCAGCCCGTCTCCTCAAACGACGGTAGGAACACCTTGGTGCACCGGCGAATCGTGTCTGCGCTACTGGGTTGGGTAGGAGGCCGCTCAGGGGGTACTCCGGGTCCCACGATGAGTGCACCTCTTTTGCCCGGACGGATGTCGTTGCATCATCGAAACATGGCCCGGCGACACCCGAACAGCGGTCGTGTCCTATGACATCACCATTGTGTCGCCAGAAGGGCCTGCAACTGTTTCAACGTCCATGTGCCCTGCCGGTGGCGGGCCACTCAGGATCCGCGACATGAGCAGACTCTTCAGTAAAGCTGGCGTCATCCCGGTCAACGAGGTCGTGCCCGTCATGACCTACAGTCCTGTGGTCCTAGAGTTCCCCGGCCGACCCGTTCCATTGCAGGTGCCGCGACTCGACCGATTATTGGCGGGTATGGCGGCACTACTCGTCGCGATGCTGCTGGCGGGCTGTGGCGGGGCGGCCGCCAGCGTCGCTGCTCCGGTCGCCGGGTTGCCAGTTGGTGCCACGGGCGACGGGAACTCTGGGTCTGCCACGCTGACCGCGACTGACGTCAACGCGTGGCTCGATGGACTGATGCCAGCGGCGCTGGCAACCGGTGGCATCGCCGGCGGCATCGTGTCGGTGGTCAAGGACGGCGAGGTGCTGACTGCGCGGGGATTCGGCAGTAGCGACCTGAGCGCCGAGGCTGAGGGTAAGGCCAGTCCCGTCGATCCCGAACAGACCCTCTTCCGCCCCGGCTCGGTCTCCAAGGTGTTCACCGCCACCGCGGTGATGCAACTGGTCGAGCAGGGCAAGGTCGACCTGGACACCGACATCTCGGCATACCTGGACTTCGAGATTCCGCGGGAGTTCGACACCCCGCTCACCTTGCGTCACCTGCTCACGCATACCCCCGGCTTCGAGGAGCGTATTCGGGGCATGTTCGGTCCCGATGGCGGCAAGGCCGACTTGCTCGGGCTATTGACCAACGACCCCCCGCCCGAGCAGATCTACGAGCCCGGAACCACCCCTGCCTACTCGAACTACGGATACGGGTTAGCCGGCTACATCGTGCAGCGCGTCAGGGGCGTGCCGTTCGAGGAGTACGTGCAGGACAAAATCCTGAAGCCGGTGGGTATGACGTCGTCCAGCTTCGCGCAGCCCCTCCCGGAGGACTTGGCCGGGCGGGTCTCGAAGGCCTACCCGGACGACTCACAGCCGGCGCTGCCGTTCGAGACCATCAACCCGGCCCCGGCGGGAGCCTTGACTTCCTCGGCCACCGACATGGCCCGGTTCATGCTGGCCATGTTGGGCGAGCTGCCGAAGGACCAGGCGGTGCTCGACCCGGACACCCTCGAACTCATGCGCCAGCCCGCGCTCGAAGCTGACAGTCTCGGATCGCGGGCGGAGGGCACGCGGATGACTCTCGGCCTGTTCGACGAGAGCCGTAACGGCCACCGCATCCTCGGCCACGGCGGTGACACGAATGTTTTCCACTCCCACATGCGGTTGTATCCAGACGATGGCGTCGGCATCTTCGTCAGTCTCAACAGCACCGGGCCCAACGGAGTTGAGACGCTCGACATCCGCTCCGAGTTGATGGACGGCTTCAGCGACAGCTACTTCGCCGGCACAAATGAGCCTGTCGCCGAGACGAGCGCCAAGAAGCACGCGGCCGTTGCCGAGGGCACCTACGCAACCTCGCGCACTATGGAGAGCACGTTCATCAGCGCTTTCTCAGTGATGAGTCAGACCCAGATCGCTGCGCAGAAAGACGGCACCATCGTGATCGCCCCGGGGCCTGGCACCCCCGATCCCGCCGTGTACCGAGAGATCGAACCGTGGGTGTGGCAGCAGGTCGGCGGACAAAGCACCATCGCGCTGCAGACCAAGGACGGCGAGGTGGTGGCCATCGGGCACGACTCGGCCTTCACCCTGCTCCCGGTGAGTACCTCGCAGACCGAGGCGGTCACGCTGAGCATTCTCGGTGCCTCGGGGGTGGTGTTGGTCATCTCACTCCTCGCCCTCCCGCTAGGAGCCCTGGCGCGTCGTCGCTACGGGGCAGCCCCACCTCTCGGGCGGCCCGGACGATCGGCCCGTGTGCTCACCCGTCTCGGATCACTGTCGACGCTGGTCGCCCTCGCCGGGTGGCTCGGGGTCGTCATGACTGCTGTGGGACTTCAGGACGTTCCAGATCTGGTGCTTCGGGCGGTTCAGCTGCCGCAGCTGCCGCAGCTGCTGGGTGTCCTCGCAATCGTTCCTGCCGCCGTGGTCGTGGTCGACACGATCCGCCGACGCCTCGGCCCGTGGCGGGTAGCCGCAGCCGTGTTGGTGTTGCTTGCGCTTGCCGGCGTGGCCTGGTTCGCGTTGACCTTCCGCCTCCTAGCCCCCTCGGTGTCCTACTGAGGGCAGCCGCGGAAGGCGCCTTGAGGCAGTTTGTGCAGCACGCCGCATTTCTCCACGGTTGTGGCGTGCTGCACGGTGCTGCTCGGGGCCGGCCAGACCGCCGCGGACGGCGTCGGTGATCGCTGCACAAGAAGTCGGCCGGCTCATTCAGGCTTCCATGAGGGCCTCCACGTCCTTCACCTTGAGGTCGGAGCGCACTGCACCAGCTTCCTGAGCGCGGCTACTGCGTGTCCCGGCCTTACTGGCAGAACCAGGACCGCTCAACATATTCACCGTGCAGGGCTTCGGCCGCTCCTAGTCCGCGAAATCCTTACCAGGATCCTGGAAGACCAGGAGATCCGCAAGGACCTCGCGGCCCTCATTCGGTCCCTGCGACCCGAGGTTCTGCTGGGGCGCGAGCAGTGGCCCCGGCTACCTGCAATGCCACGCAGCGGTCGTCTGGCCACGACATGACATCTCCTTCCCTGCACGTGACGGTCGCCGCGTTGCTCGCTGCTCGACACACAGGTCGTCTGGGCAGACCGGGCAAAGACGTTCGTGCAGATAGACCGACCCGACCTCGTCGCAGCAGCCGCGCAGTGTCTCTTGCGCATTTCCGCTGGGTCGGGCCCACATGGGTGACCCGACGGTGCAGCCGTTGTCATCTGTCCCGTATGCCGAACCCACTACGAGAACACTGCAGGTCACAGGCCGCACCCTCGTAACGGGTATCCCATTTCCCCGCCCGAGAAAGATTCGCGTATAGGTACGGTGCCTCCTATGGGACACCCGGAACGGCCATGCTTAGCCACCAGCCAAAGCTTCCCGTTTCGGAGCCCACGGCGCGATTTCCGCCTTTTTAGGTGGCGACGGCCACTAAGCAGTCCCACACCCTCATGTGGCCGAGTTCGTCCCTTCACATACATCGAAAGTCCGGCGTAAGACCATCACCGGGGTCAAATGCAAAGACAAGCGATTAAACCACCACCGAGTGCGCCCAACTCCGAGGCCAAAGCCAACCGCTACGCGTCTTGATGCACGGGTGCTTGGTGCCCGCTCGAGTGGGCGGTGAGCACCACGAAACGCTCGAGAACGACCAGCATTTCGGGCTCGTAATCGGCGAAGAACTCCGCGTGGGCGTTGCGCCACTGGGACAACGAGCGCTCACCTTCACCCTCTGCGAAGGCGTGCTCCTCGGGGACGTCGCAGAACGCCTTGACCGATACCTCGGTGGTGCGAAGCAGCGCCCTCGGGTGTCCGGCACTGTCGAGCAGGATTGACAACATGCCGGGGGTAGGCAGATCGTCGTGCTCCTCGTAGTCGCTTCGAGCGCTCGACGTGGCCGTCTTGGTGCCCGCAATCACGAGAGCGACTAAGTCGTCCGCGCTCGCGGGGTCGCCGTCGAAGGCCCACGCGGGCGGTGGCAGCGACTCGTCCACTGTCCGGCCGAGGTATGCCGAGGCGGGATTGAGCCCGCCTCGGATCCGTGCGTCCGCCCAGAAGGCGTCGATCTCAGCTTGGTCCATGTGTAGACGCTAGCCCGTCACGTCTGCGGCCTGGGCATGCAACGCTCGTGCCACGTCGTCTCGGTGCTCACTGATAGTGCGACGCAGGCCGTTAGGCACGTCCGGGTGGTCGTCGAGCCAGCTCTGGGTGGCCTCCAACAACTCTTGGCTGGCCAAGGCCATCGGGAAAAAGCCAACCGCCAACGCTTCGGCGATCGCGTAGGTACGTGAGGCCCAGATGTTTTCGATCGCGGTGAAGTAGCGCGTCAGAAACGGCTGCAGCAAGGAGGCGTCGTGCACCCGGCCGAACCCAAGCGCCATGGCGTTGAGCACAGCATTGGGCAGCGTGGTCTCCTCCACGGCAGCCACCCACGCGAGGTCTTTGGCCTCGGCGGTCGGACGGGCGGCCATGGCCCGAGCCGCTTTCTCCCGGCCAGCGGCCGTGTTGTCGGCGGCCCGCTCGGTCTCGATCTCCGCCTCATCGGCACCGCCAGCAGCCACCAACCCGGTGAGTAAGGTCCAGCGCATGTCCTGATCGAGCGTGAGCCCTGCGATCGGCTCCGAGCCGTCCAAGGCTGCGCGCAGCCGCGCCACATCGTCGGGGGAGGAGGCGAAGGAGGCCCACGCGCCCACAAGTTGCAATTGAGCGTCGCTGCCGGGCTCGGCACCAAACGCCGCCGCTCGCAGACCCGACGCCACCTCGGCGATAACTGCGTCCCGGTGGTCCGGCGCTGAATACACCAACGTGGCGCTGCTCAGTTGCATCAAAAGCACCCGCAGCAAGGTGGAGTCCTTCTCCCCGTCTAGGGCTTTCAACGCGAGCCGGGCGTAGTTCGAGGCAGGCATGTGAGCATCGCGGGTCATGTCCCACGCTGCCCCCAGCACCAGAGCCCGCGGCAACGACTCCGTGAAGGCCCGTGGGTCAGCCAGCGCGGTTGACAGAGAATGCTCGTCGAGGCGGATCTTGGCGTAGGCCAAATCGTCATCGTTGAGCAAGATCAGAGCGGGCATCGGGCGCCCGGCGAGCCGCGGCATATCGGTGCGTTCGCCGTCGACATCGAGCTCGAAGCGTTCGGTGCGCACCAACCGGCCTTGCTCCTCGGCGTAGAAGCCGACCGCCAGGCGGTGCGGGCGCAGGGTGGGGAAGTCGGGTGCTGCGGACTGCACGATGGCCATGGACTCGATGACGCCGTCACGAACGACGAGGTCAGGGGTAAGGGTGTTGACCCCAGCGGTCTGTAGCCAGACCTGCGCCCAGGACGAAAGGTCACGACCCGACGTCGTCTCCAACTCCACGAGGAGATCAGCCAAGGTCGTGTTGCCCCAGGCGTGCTTGGCGAAGTAGGCGCGGAGCCCATCTCGGAAGGGCTCACGACCCACGTAGGCCACGAGTTGCTTGAGCACCGAGGCACCCTTGGCGTAGGTAATGCCGTCGAAGTTGACCTCGACCGAGGCCAAGTCGACCATGTCTGCAGCCACCGGGTGCGTGGACGACAGTTGGTCTTGCCGGTAGGCCCATGCCTTTTCGGAGGTGGCGAAGGTGGTCCACGACTGGGTCCATTCGGTGGCTTCGGCCTGACACACCGTGGAAGCCCACTCGGCGAAAGACTCGTTAAGCCACAGATCGTCCCACCACTGCATCGTGACCAGGTCACCGAACCACATGTGCGCCAGTTCATGCAGGATGGTCAGCGCGCGACGCTCGACGATGGTGTCGGTCACCTTGGACCGGAAAATGTACGTCTCGACGATCGTGACGCAGCCAGCATTCTCCATTGCGCCCATGTTGTATTCGGGGGTGAAGATCTGGTCGTACTTCGCGAACGGGTAGGAGCAGTCGAACTCTTCTTCATAGAACGCGAAGCCGGCCTTAGTGCAGCTCAAGATGTTGTCGGCGTCCAAATATTGGGTCAGGCTCTTGCGGCAAAACACCCCGAGCGGCACGCTGCCGCCGCGAGTGGAGACCTCGTCGCGGACCACGTCATAGGGCCCGGCGACGAGCGCGGTGATGTAGGACGACATGCGCGGGGTGGGATCGAAGGCCCACCGGGCAATCTCGATGCCGTCTACGTTGGCGGCCTGCGGGGCAGCAGCGGCCTCTGGGGTCGGCTGATTGGAGATGACCTGCCAGTGAGCAGGCGCGGTGACCCTAAAGGTGAACGTGGCCTTGAGGTCGGGCTGCTCGAAGACCGTATACATCCGGCGGCTGTCCGGGACCTCGAACTGGGTGTAGAGGTAGACCTCGCCATCGGCGGGGTCTACGAAGCGGTGCAAACCCTCACCGGTGTTCATGTAGGAACCGGTGGCCACCACCGTCAGTGTGTTGTGAGCGGCGAGGTCGGCCAGGTGGATCCGTGAGTCTGCGACGACGTCGGCCACCGTCAATGAGATTCCGTTGAGCTCGACCGACTCGACCGAGTGGGCGATGAGGTCGATGAAGGTAGCTGCCCCGGGGGTGAACGCATCAAAAGTCACAGTAGTAGTTGTGGCGAAGGTTTCGGCCCCGCACGTGAGGTCTAGTTCGACGACATACGCGTCAACCGAGATCAGCGCCGAACGCTGCTGGGCCTCATCACGAGTCAAGTTTTTGCCGGGCATCGATTTCTCCTGCGGAACGGGGGGTGGCTCAGATGCCACGATGGTGTCATGGTGAGGCAAACGACCTCATCTGACTAACAAAAACAAGCCTAGGAGAGCACGATGCGCGTTCACATCGGCGGCGACCATGCTGCATACGACATGCACCAGGACCTGCGCGAATGGTTGGGCGAGCAGGGTCACGAGGTCATCGACCACGGGCCGCACACCTACGACGAGCTCGACAATTACCCTGTCTTCGTCCTGCGCGCCGCGCTAGGCGTGGCCAGCGACGAAGGCTCGCTGGGCGTCGTCCTTGGCGGCTCGGGCAACGGCGAGCAGATGGCTGCCAATAAGGTCGCCGGTATCCGTGCGGCGCTCTGTTACAACCCCGAATTGGCCACCCTCGCCCGCCAGCACAACAACGCCCAGATCATCTCCATCGGTGCGCGGATGCATACCCAAGAGGAAGCAAGAGCGATGGTCGCCACCTTCTTAGAGACCGAATTCTCTGGGGTCGAGCGCCACCAGAGGCGCATAGATATGGTGTCGGCCTACGAAGCCGACGGAACTCTGCCTGACCTGGACTAAGCGATGAGCGACAACCCGGTGCTGGTGCCCAATTCTCAGCGCTCCGATCTGGAGTTGCTGCGAGCCTTCGAGCCGGTCATCCACTTCACCCAAGGTGAGTACTTCTTTCCCGTCTCAGCCGGTCGCTACGTCGAGCGGGCGGCGTTGTGGAATGACGAGAGCGACGGCGAGCCCGAGCGGGCTTTCGCCCCCACGGAGCTCGACCTCGAAGAACTCACTGCCCACTGCCGCGTGACTCGGGGACTAGAGCACTCGTTGTCGGGAGTGGACACCGGGGTAGAGCGTCCTGATCGACCGCGCATTCCCCTCAAACAGCGTCCTCCGCTGCTTCGTGGCGCGAGTCGGCTGGCGTCGGTGGGGGTCACCGCTCGCATCGTCGACGCGCTGAATCGGCTCTCGCTGCTCTTTCGGGGCAGCGTGCCCGGGGGCAGCGCGGCTCGATCCTTCCTCATGCAGCGTGATCACCTCGAGCCGCAGAGCCCGACCTACTACGGCAGGGTCGTGCGCGAAAGCCAGTGGACCATCTGCCAGTACTGGTACTTCTACTCGTTCAACAATTGGCGCTCAGGGTTCGGCGGGGTCAACGAGCACGAAGGCGACTGGGAGCAGGTCACGATCTACCTCGACGGGGCGGGGGAGGTCGATACCGCCGGGTTGCCGTCGCCGCGGTGGGTGGTTTTTTCAGCGCACGATGAGACCGGGGATGACCTGCGCCGACGTTGGGACGACCCCGATCTGAGCCTCGTTGATGGTGCCCACCCGGTGGTGTTTGCGGGGGCGGGCTCGCACTCGGGGGCCTACTTGCCGGGGGATTACCTCATCACCGTGCAACCCCCCACCTTGCCCGGTGTGGTGCGGCTATTGCGTTACGGTGCTCGGATTTTCACCCCGTGGTCAACGACGGCAAAAGGCGGCGGAGTGGCCATTCCGTACGTCGACTATGCCCGCGGCGATGGTCGCAGGATCGGGGTCGGCGAAGACGAGGCGTGGACCCCGGTGGTGCTCGACGACACTCAGGCCTGGGTGTGGGCCTACCGCGGACTGTGGGGTCACGACACTCGCGACCGCCTCGGTGGTGAGCGTGGGCCAGCCGGTCCGAGGTACGAGCGCGACGGCACCGCCCGGCAGTCCTGGGCCGATCCGGTCGGTTGGTCTGGGTTAGCCAAAGTGGCACCGAATGCGGACGTGGAGAGCTTGATGATCGAGGCTCGGGCCGAGCAGGCCCGCGAGCGGTCGGCGCAGGTCCGAGCGGATATCGACGAAACCCGCACCCGACTGAATATGGCGGCGGCTGGCTTGGCACCCGGCTCACCCGAAGTGCGGAGTTTGGTAGCAGAAGAGGAGCGGGCGTTGCAGCTGTCGATGGAAGCGACGCGACTGTCCGACGAGCTGCGTCAGATGGACGTAGCCCTGAGCTCGCAGACCCCTGTGGCCGCTCCGCACGACCACCTCGCGCACCGCTTGACGCCGATGGAGCCGGTGACGGGCATACGCGGACGGTTGCTGTCGTGGTGGTCGGTCCTGTCCACACCGCTGATCCTGTGCGCACTAGCCGTCGTGGTGTCGCCGGTCTTTGGCGCAAGTTCGACCTTGCTGTCGATCTACTCAGTCATGCTGTTGATGTCGATCGAGGGCCTGCTCCGACGGCAGTTCCTGGCGGTTGCGGTGCGGTTTATCGGCGCTGCGGTGGTGATCGCTTTGCTGTACTTCGCGTGGCTGGAGTGGCAGGCGGTCATTGCGGTGCCGCTCGTGGCGGCGGCAGTCGTCGTGCTGGTCGTCAACGTCCGCGAGGCTGTGCGCCGGTAAGTGCCGGCACAGCGAAGCCTCCAAGCCGTTGGGCTCGGGGGCTCGTCGTGCTGCTGAGCTATCTAGCCTTGGTTCTGAACCGTCGAGTTCTTTAAGTCGTCGTCCTTGCCATCGAGACCGTCAAGGCCGTCACGGACCTTGTCGCCGCCGCCGTCGATTTGGTCGGATAACGTGCCGCCCGTTTTGTCGTTGGCGAAGTCACCGCCGGTATCGATGCCTGAGTCGATCTTGTCGGCGTGGTCGTCGACCGCGCCCGACATCTTGTCCTTGTTGCCGCTGATGGCGTCCTTGGCCTTATCCATGAATCCCACGGTGGTACCTCCTGTGTTGGTTGGACGGAGCACCGTGTAGGACCGCAATTCGCGATTTGGCACGGAATCAGGGGTTGGGGTGGTGTGAGTCGGAAGTGTGACGCGAGGCATATGGTCCAGGGAGCGGGTGACGAGAATCGAACTCGCGTAGCCAGTTTGGAAGACTGGGGCTCTACCATTGAGCTACACCCGCAAACGTAGCGTCGTAGAACGCCGCGCCGAGGGGATAGTCTAACGGCCGCCGTGGTGGTGCAAAGTCACGACGGCACATCGACGCAATGACGGGGTATGGCGCAGCTTGGTAGCGCGTCCGCTTTGGGAGCGGAAGGCCGCCGGTTCGAATCCGGCTACCCCGACCGACTAGCATGCCTTGACGTCCCGTTGCAGTGGCGCAGCCGCCCAAACGGTTCCCACACCCCTAGCCAATCTGATTCTGGAGTGCCTTGTAGTGAAGAGTGCCGTCGAGACCCTGACCGAGACCCGGGTCAAACTGACCGTTGAAGTCCCCGCCGCAGAGCTGAAGCCTCGCCTGGATGCGGCATACGCCAACATCGGCAAGCAGGTGAACGTGCCTGGCTTCCGCAAGGGCAAAGTTCCCTCGCGGATCATCGACCAGCGCTTCGGTCGCGGAGCTGTCGTTCAAGAGGCAGTCAACGACGCGCTGCCGGAGTTTTACACCCAGGCCATGAAAGACAACGAGCTGCAGCCCCTGGGCCAGCCCGAAGTCAACCTCACCGAGCTGCCCATGGCGGATGGTCAGGACTTCATCTTCGAGGCCGAGGTCGACATCGTCCCGAACTTCGAGCTCCCCGACTTCACCGGCATATCCGTCGAGGTGGACCCGGTCAGCGTCAAGGATGAAGACGTCGCTGAGCGCCTCGACAACCTGCGCGCCCGCTTCGGCACGCTAGTCGGCGTCGAGCGCGAAGCCAAGGACGGTGACTTCACCTCCATCGACTTGTCCGCCACGATCGATGGCGAAGAGATCGACTCCGTGACCGGCATCTCCTACGAGATCGGCTCGGCCACGATGCTCGACGGGCTGGACGAGGCCCTCATCGGCACGTCGGTCGGCGAAACGATCAACTTCACTAGCCCTCTTGCCGGTGGCGAGCACGCGGGCCGTGACTCTGACGTCACCGTCACTCTGGTCTCGCTCAAGGAGCGCGAGCTGCCTGAGGTTGACGACGAGTTCGCCCAGTTGGCTTCAGAGTTCGACACCGTCGAAGAGCTGAAGGCCGACCTGGTCAAGCAGGCCGAGCAGGGCGTGAAGTTCGAGCAGGGCGTGCAGGCACGTGACCGCGTGCTCGACAAGATGCTCGAGATGACGACCATCCCGCTGCCTGATGCCCTGGTGAAGGCTGAGGTCGACGCTCACCTGGAGAAGGAAAGCCGCCTCGAGGACGACGAGCACCGCGCGGAGGTCGACGAGTCGACCCGCAAGGCCATGAAGACTCAGTTCTTGCTCGACGCACTCGTCGAGCGCGACAACGTCAACGTCGAGCAGAACGAACTCATTGAATACATCATGATGACCGCGCAGCAGTACGGGATGAACCCCAACGAGTTCGCCCAGCGCATCGATCAGGACAACCAGGTGCCCGCAATGGTCACCGAGGTCGGCCGTCGCAAGGCGCTGGCTGGGATTCTCGAGGAGGTCAGCGTCAGCGACACCGATGGCAATGTGGTCGACCTGAGCGACCTCGAAGAGGACGCCGAAGAGGATGTCGACGCCGACGAAGAAGACTTCGAAGGTGACGTCGACATCGAGTCCACCGAAGACGGCGCCGTCGCTGCGGTTGACTCTATCGAGGGTGACGCCGTGGCTGACGAAGAGACCACCTCTAAGGACGCCTGACCTCAGACGCACCAAAACGTATGCCGTCCGCGCTCACTGAGCGGACGGCACACGCGCGTCTTGGGGGCCTGCGACGCGTGAAGTGCGGGAGTAATGCGCTCACGGCGAACACGGGACACCTTGGGGAGTGCAGGCGCACGAGTGAACGTTAGTGTCATCGAAGGCATAGACCTGTGACACCACTGACGTGAAAGCAAGGAGCACCGATGAGCAACTCTGAGATCGTCGCGGCCGGGGATCGCCCGCTCGCTGGTCTGGACGACCAGATCTATAACCGCCTGCTGAAGGAGCGCATCATCTTCCTCGGCTCCGATGTGCGTGACGACAACGCGAACGCGATCTGCGCTCAGCTGCTGCTGTTGGCCGCCGAAGACCCCGAAGCCGACATTTGGCTCTACATCAACTCACCTGGCGGCTCGGTGACCGCTGGTATGGCGATCTTCGACACCATGCAGTGGGTGCCCAACGACGTCGCCACCGTTGCGATGGGCTTGGCCGCGTCGATGGGTCAGTTCCTGCTCTCCGCTGGCCAGAAGGGTAAGCGCTACGCCACGCCGCACGCTCGCGTGATGATGCACCAGCCCTCCGGCGGTATCGGCGGAACGGCCAGCGACATCAAGATCCAGGCCGAGCAGATGCTGCACATCAAGAAGGAAATGGCCGACCTGATCGCCGAGCACACCGGCCAGACGCCGGAGCAGATCGCCGAAGACTCCGACCGCGACCGCTGGTTCACGGCCGCCGCCGCCAAGGAATACGGCTTCGTCGACCACGTCTACGAGCACTCTGCCGCCACCGGCGCTGAGACCCCGGGCGAGAGCCCGACCGGCTCCAGCGACGACGACACCAGCTCCTGATCCGCCGACGAGACGAGAGAGAAGAAATATGAACACCCCCACGTTCCCGTATACCGGCGGCCCCTCAGCTGGACCGCTGGCCCCGTCGAGCCGCTACATCCTTCCGCAGTACGAAGAGCGCACCGCCTACGGCACTAAGCGCCAAGACCCCTACACCAAGTTGTTCGAGGACCGCATCATCTTCCTCGGCGTGCAGGTCGACGACGCTTCGGCCGACGACATCATCGCCCAGCTGATCGTGCTCGAAAGCCAAGACCCCGACCGCGACATCTTGATGTACATCAACTCGCCCGGTGGCTCGTTCACCGCGCTGACGGCGATCTACGACACGATGATGTACATTCGCCCCGACGTGCAGACGTTTGTGGTCGGTCAGGCGGCTTCGGCTGCCGCTGTCATCGCTTCGGCTGGTGCCAAGGGCAAGCGTTTTGCTTTGCCTAACGCGCGCATCCTGATCCACCAGCCGGCGCTTGCGGGCGGCGACTACGGTCAGGCCTCGGACATCGAGATCCAGGCCAACGAGGTGCTGCGGATGCGCACCTGGTTGGAAGAGACCTGGTCTCTGCACTCGAACCGCACCGTTGAGCAGGTCCGCAAGGACATCGAGCGCGACAAGATCCTGATCGCGGCCGACGCCAAGGAGTACGGCTTGATCGATGAGGTCCTCGAGAGCCGGAAGGCCTCACTGCAGGACTGATCGACCCTACGGACCCCCGGCTCGCCTTGCTACGCAGGCGCGTCGGGGGTTCCCGTATGCCACGGGGGCTTTTCGACGTACGGCAACAGGGTCGAGCCGTCACCGTGGGTGCCCTTGCCGATGACGCCCAACACCCCGTCCTGCTGCGTGATCACCCGGTGACATCGCCTCCACCGCTTCCGGTCACGGCTCCGCTGGCGAAGTCGGCCGCTGTGGGGCTGAGTTGGGCAAGCACCGTGTCCGTGCCGGAATAAGGAAATGGCACTGCTTGCGCCTGCCACCCGGTGCTCGCGAGCTCGGCGAGGACGTAGTCAGCGCTGGCTTGGTACCCGCTCGTCTGATCGGTTGCCGTCATTGTCGTCAGCGATTTGCTGCAACGCGGCCCGGTGCTCTCGGACTCCGTCGAGGCGGACGCACTCGAGCAACTTTGCGTAGGTGTTGTTGGTGCGCTTCTCACGCGCGCGAAGGGCGGTACGGTCTAGCGATGCCGCCAGATGACTCACAGGGTCTGTCCGACCTGCCAGTCACCGGCACTCTCGGCAGATCGCAGCCGTTGGGTGATTTTCTGCGCGACAGTTTTACGACAGCTGCCCTTGTTCTTCACCAGGGCGGCGTCGTCTACGAATGGGAGGCGCAGGCAGGGGCCCTGGGTGAGGTGCTGCCCTGTTTTTCGATTACGAAGTCGATTGTGGGAGTGGTCGCCTGTGCGCTGATGGAGCGCGGCGACCTCGACCCCGATCGCGGCGTCGTGACGTACGTGCCCGAGATGGCAGGCGGGGGATATCGCGGCGTGACGGTGTGCGATCTGCTGGACATGCGCACCGGAGGCGAATACCGAGAGAGTTATGAGCCCGGAAGCGAGCTCGCTCAACTGGCGTTGACCCAGGCTCAAGCCCCAGGCGCGCTGTACGGGTCGGTGCACGACATGGTGTGCCGAATAGAGCATGTTGGCGTCCACGACGGGCCCTTCGCTTATCGGTCGCTCGACACCGAGGCGCTGGGCTTAATCCTCGAGCGGGCGAGTGGGGCGTCCATGGAGGATCTTGTCCATGATCTGATCTTGGGGCCGTTGGGCTGCGAGGGAGTGGTGTTTGCCCGAGACGTTCACGGGCGGGTGGCCCCCTCGGGAGGGCTGGCAATGCGCCCGATGGATGTCGCTCGTTTTGGCTCGATGATCCTCAACTCTGGTGCCGTCGGCGACCAACAAGTGGTGTCGCCGCTGTTCGTCAAAGACCTACGGGCAGGTCACCCCTGCGATGCGGAGGTCGAGGGGGAAGGCTCTTACCGCAACCAATTCTGGGTGCCAACACGCGGAGGTCGCGAGTTGCTAGCTCTCGGCATACACGGTCAGATGCTGTGGATGGACGCCGCCAGCGACACCGTGTTCGTCAAGCTCTCAACCTGGCCCACCCCCAGTGACCCACCGCTACTATCCGCAACGTATGCCGTGGCGCGGGCCTGCGCCACGGCCCTCGACACACGGCCCCCACGTGACATCACGCTCGCTCAGTAACCAATTTTGCAGGAGATGGTTGAGCCTGCGCAGCCGCTACGCAAGGATGAGCGCAGACCGGCAGCCCGTAGTGGCCGCTTCCCTGAGCGAGGAGCCCTTGATGACCCCTTCCGCACCCGCCGCAGTCGAGCCGCGTCAACTGCGTAACATGTCGGAAATCCGGTCCTTCTTCCGGATGAACGAGACCCCCGTTTTCTTCCTTGGGGCCACCGCCTTCAACCTCCTCGGGATGGACCGCTGGGTGCGCAATTTCTCGATGATTTCCTACTACGACTCCTGGGACGGCTATCACCCCCGGGTCTTCGTGCCGCCGGAGATCGACCACGAGCAGTTCACCAGTGGCGAAGACATCAACCACTACCTGCTGCGCCACCCGGACGTGCGCGCCCGCATCGACGCCGCCGCTAAGCGCACCGGCCACCGACCCAAGATCACCATGGTCTTCTTCAACGCAGAGACTGAGCGGATTTGTGAGGAATCCGGGTGGGACATCATCCACCCGATGCACGAGTTGCGCAATTACCTCGATTCCAAAATCACCACCACCCGGCTTGGCAATGAAGCGGGTGCACCGTCGGTGCCCAACATCATGACGACGGTGGACGGCTGGGATGACCTCCTCGCGCAAGCCCAAGAGAACGGTCTGGGGACAGACTGGGTGCTGCAGACCGCCTACGGCGACTCCGGCAAGACGACCTACTTCGTCACGGACCAAGACTCGTGGAACAAGGTCGCTGCTGACGTGGTCGGCGAGGAGGTCAAGGTGATGAAGCGAATCAACAACTGCGCCGTCGCCGTCGAAGCGGTCAACACCAAGCACGGGACGGTCGTGGGCCCGTTCATGACGGACCTGACGGGGTATGCCGAGCTGACTCCATACCGCGGCGGGTGGTGCGGCAACGATCTTTACCCCGAGGCGCTGACCGCAGACCAGCGGCGTCGGGCCATCCAGCACGTCAGCCGATTGGGGGATCGACTACGCCAGGAGGGCTACGTCGGGTTCTTCGAGATTGACGTCCTGGTCGACACGGACGACGACGAGGTCTACCTCGGTGAGCTCAACCCGCGCATCTCCGGAGCCAGTTCGATGACCAACGTGACGGCGGGTGCGTATGCCGACGTGCCGCTATACCTCTTCCACCTCCTCGAATACTTGGACGTGGACTACGCCATTGATACCGCCGAGATCAACACGCGGTGGGACGAACTGGCCTCCATTGATGTCTGGAGCCAGCTAATTCTGAAGACCTCGCGCACCGACATTGCGATGATCACGTCCGCGCCGCGCACCGGGATTTATCACATCAGCCCCGACGGCACGCTCGAATACCAGCGGAACACCCTGGACTGGCATTACCTAGTCTCGGACGACGAAGCATTCTTCCTCCGGGTCGGCGGACCCGGCTCATACCTCTACAAGGGCGCTGACCTCGGCATCCTGGTCAGCAAGACGCGGATGCAGACCGAGGATGGGCGACTCACCGATCTATGTCGGCACTTCATCGACGGTCTGCACGATCTCTACGAGGTGGAGTCGTTCGAGCCCGTTGCGGAGCCGTTGCAGCAACCGTTCTTCGCGCTACTGAAGTAGCGGGTGAGAATTGGCGGGCGAGGTTAAGACGGCTGGTTGAGGTCGCGGCCAATCGCCCGGAAGGCCTCGATCGTGGGAAGCAGTCGGTCCGCGTCCTGAGGGTAGGGCCACGTCGAGAGTTTGACGCCGACCATCTGGGTGCTCGGCTCCACAAAGATCATCTGTCCGTGGATGCCGAGTGCCATGAGGATGGGACCGTTGTCTCCCGGGATGCACCAGAACTGGTTGCGATACCAGCCGCCGGGCAGGTAGGGCTCGTTGTCTGATTCCGCGAAGGCGTCGCGAACATCGACCGGTGGGTAGAGCGTGTCGTGGATCCACGCACTCGGCACTACGGCGTGCTCTGCGGCCGTCCCCGAGTGCAGCAGCATCTGCCCGAACCGCGCAAGGTCGCGCAGGGTGGCTGAGATCCCGCCGTCGTGAATGGCTGAACCCAAAGGGTCGACCGACACCTCGGCGTCATACTCGGCACCGATGGGCTGCCAGATTCGATCCGCCACCAAGTCGGCCATCCGTGTGCCGGCCGCGCGTTCGCAGACCCAGCCCAGCATGTCGGTCTCGACCGAGCGGTACTCGAACGTTCCGCCGTGGGGTCGATCTTGAGTGCAGGTCAGGATAAAGGGATACATGCCGACGGGATCGTCGCTGCCGCGCGGTGCCCAGCCCATAGACCGCTCCATGGTCCGCACTTCGGAGTCTGGGTCGAGGTAGGTCTCGGCGAACTTAAGCCCCGAGCGCATATCCAGTAGATCGCGAACGCTCGCCCCGGCATACCCACACTCGGCGACCTCCGGAATGTAACGCTCGATCGGTGCGTTGGGGTCCAGCGCGCCGTCGCGGACCAAAGTGGCTGCGACGCAGGAGACGATCGATTTCGACATTGACATCACCAAGTGGTGGGTGCCGTGACCCATCGTTCCAAAGTAACGCTCGTCCACGACCTGATCGCGGTGAAGCACCATGAATCCGTCGGTCTCGGTGCTCTCGATAATCTCGTTGACGGTTTGTCCGTCCCGAGCCCCTACCGGCACACCACCTACGGCCCACGGCAAGTCGGCATACGAGAATCCGGTCGGGTAGGCCGATGCGCTGATGACGTGGCTCGGCATAATCTCACGCATGTGCTGGAACGAATGCCGTAGGGTCGGCCACTCTTGCCAGTTGTCGATCGTGATGAGCTCCTGCCCCTGCGGTAGCAGGGATTGGGCATTGGCAACAGCTCCCCATCCAGCCTCAGAGCGTGAGGAGTCGGCGGTCAGGGTGTCATGGTCGGTGCGGGTGTCGTCGTTCACGCCCGCAAGTCTAAGTTCTGTGGGCATGCCGAGTTTCCGTGCGCACGTCCCGGCACCACGAACTCGGGCACGCCAGTGACCGTGCGCAGGTTGCACGATGCAGGCTTCAGTGGCTGGCTCTACCTGCTGAACCTCGTGGGTCTGAGCATCGTCGTGTACTTGTTGTGCTTTCTGGAGACGTCGCCGAACGGGGATCAGTGCAACATTCGCTAGACACGCCCGAGAACGGCTTAGAAAACTTGGCGTCGGTGTGACCTGAGCCACTAGTGTCGTCCCATGTCCAACTCAGTCAAGCCCTCGACCGAAGCAGACTTCAACCGGGTTCTGGGGCAGTGGGATGTCTTGGCCATCGCCTTCGGGGCGATGATCGGCTTCGGCTGGATTGTCCTCACCGGCGGCTTCCTCGAAGGGGCGGGCACGATGGGGGCGGCCCTGGCCTTCGTGCTGGGCGGGATCGTCATGGGGTTCATTGCTATGACGTATGCCGAGTTGGTCTCGGCCATGCCGCAGGTGGGCGGAGAGCATCAATACGTTCTTCGGGCCATCGGCTCGCGTTCGGCTTTTGTGTGTTCGTGGTTCCTCGTGCTCGGCTACGTGTCAGTGGTGGCGTTTGAAGCCGTGGCGTTGCCGCAGACCATGCTCTTTCTTTTCCCAGACATGCTGGCGGTCAAACTGTGGACCATTGCTGAGTACGACGTCTACCTGTCGTGGGTGGCTGTGGGTGTGGTGGCCGCTGCGGTGATGACGTACCTGAACTATCGAGGGGTGCGGGCCGCTGCAGTTTTCCAGACGATTGCCGTGGTGTTCCTCATGGCCGTGGGCGCCGCCTTGATCTTCGGTTCGTTCTCGGGGGGAAGCGTCTCGCAGATGGACCCGTGGTTCACCGGCGGGACCGCTGGCATCATCGGGGTGCTGGTCGCAACCCCGTTCCTCTTCGTGGGCTTCGACGTTATTCCCCAGTCCGCCGAAGAGATCAACCTTCCCCACCGCAAGATCGGGATCATGATCCTGGTGTCGCTGGTGGCAGCGGTCAGCTGGTACGTAATGATCATGCTCACCGTCGGTTCGTCGCTGCCAGCCGCCGACCTGAAAAACTCTGACCTTGCGGTGGCTGACGGCATGGAGGCCCTGTGGGGGAGTGCAGCGATGGGCAAGATCTTGGTGCTCGGCGGCATTGCCGGCATTTTGACCTCGTGGAACGGGTTCTTGATCGGGGCTAGCCGCCTCGTCTACGCCATGGCTGAGTCGGGCATGCTACCCGCCTGGTTTGGCGTGTTGCACCCGAAGTACAAGACCCCCAAGAACGCGCTGTTGTTTATCGGCGGCTTGTCTATCCTGGCGCCGCTCTTTGGCCGCAAGATGCTCGTGTGGTTGGTGGATGCGGGCGGCGTGAGCCTGATCATTGCCTTCGTCATGGTGGCCATCAGTTTCGTCGTCCTGCGCTACCGCGAGCCGGACATGGAGCGTCCGTTCCGCACCCCCGGCGGTGTCACCACCGGTGTGATTGCCATCGTTCTGGCGACCGCTGTTGGGGTGCTCTACTTCCCGACGATGCCAGCAGCGTTGATCTGGCCGTACGAGTGGGCCATCTTCGGCGGCTGGGCCCTGGCCGGTCTCATTCTTATTTTCCGCATCCCGCACGTCGGGGCAGGGCCAGAAGCGCATGACGAAATGGTCCGTGTTGCGGCGCAACGGGGTATGCCGCAAAACCAGGGCGATCCCCAGTAGTCGGCTAGGACCGTTGTTTCGACGCCCGGCCCCTTCTGGAGGCCGGGCGTTCCGTTGCCACCTGAGTTTGCCTGCCTCACCGTCGGCGTTGCCGTTGAGAGCACCGACTCCCACTTCCGGCCAACGGTCGTCATCGGCCGACGACGCGCCCGCCAAAAACGGCTTAATTGCGCTTGTGCGCGATTAAGCCGGTCGATCTCGGGTGTGTCGCGGCACGGCACGCGGTCAGCGGAAGGCGGCCTGGCCGGTCAGGGCTTGGCCCACAACGAGGGTATGCATTTCCGGTGTGCCTTCATAGGTCAATACCGACTCCAGGTTGTTCATGTGGCGGATGACGGGGTACTCCAGCGAAATGCCGTTGGCACCCAAGATGGTCCGCGCTGAGCGGCAGATTTCAAGGGCCTTGGTGACGTTGTTGAGCTTACCGAGGCTCACCTGCTCGGGGCGCAACGTGCCCGCATCCTTGCGGCGACCAAGATGTAGGGCCAGCAGGGTCCCGTTGGTCAACTCGATCGACATCTGCGCGAACTTGCTTTGCGTCAGCTGGAACCCGCTAATCGGGCGGTCAAACTGAACCCGCTGCCCGGCATAGTCCAGAGCCGATTGGAACGAACTGCGTGCGGCGCCCATCGAGCCCCACACGATGCCGTAGCGCGCTTCGTTCAAGCAGGACAGGGGGCCCTTGAGCCCGCGGACCTCGGGGAAGACGGCGTCGCCGGGCAAGCGCACGCCTTCCAGCACGAGCTCGCTGGTGACCGAGGCCCGGAGCGACATCTTGTGCTTGATCAGCGGCGCAGAGAAGCCTGGGCTGTCGGTGGGCACCACGAAGCCGCGAACCCCGTCGTCGGTCTGCGCCCAGACGATCGCCACGTCGGCAATGGAGCCGTTGGTGATCCACATCTTTGCGCCGTCGAGTATCCAGTCGTCGCCATCGCGGCGGGCGCGAGTGCGCATGTCGGCGGGGTTGGAGCCAGCATCGGGCTCGGTTAAGCCGAAGCAGCCGATCGCCTCACCGGTCGCCATCTGCGGTAGCCATTGCTGCTTCTGCTCTTCGCTGCCGTGCTTCCACAACGCGAACATCGCGAGCGAACCCTGCACGCTGACCAGTGAGCGCACCCCGGAGTCGCTGGCTTCCAGCTCCATACATGCGAGCCCGTAGTCCACGGCGCTCATCCCAGCGCAGCCGTAGCCCTCTAGATGCATGCCGAGCAGGCCCATAGAGCCCATCTCCTTGGCGAGCTCGCGAATCTGCGGCATCTCGCCGGACTCGAACCACTCGGCCACGAACGGGTCCACGCGCTCGTCACAGAGGTGTCGAACGGCCCCACGGATCGCTTTTTCCTCATCGGTCAGCACATCGTCGATCCCGGCGAGGTCCATCGGATCGAGGGCGGTTTTGTGAACGGCGGTGGCAGTCATCAGTGCATCTCTTTCGTCGGCGTGCGGTCGGGCTGGTGCGCAAGGTCAGGTGCGCTTGAGTCGGCGAGCCAGGCGCGAACTTCGTCGTCGTGTTCGCCCAGGGCGGGTGGTCGCTGTGGCGGCACGGTCAGGTGGGTGTCGTACTGCGCCGGGTGTCGCACCTGTGGGCACGGCGACGAGGTAGACCCGGCGTCGCTGAAGGGCTCGAGGCCCAGCCGTTGGGCGAGAGCGAAGCCGTCGGCGATGCTGCCGACGCGGCCCGCCGGAACGCCGGCGGCGGTCAACACGCGCTCCCAGGTCTGGGCGTCGTCGGTCATCAGCAGCGACTCGAGGCACTCGAAGAGGACATCGCGGTGCGCGACTCGCTCACCGTTGGTGGAGAATCGGACGTCGTCAGCGAGGTCCGGGCGGCCGAGCGCGGCAACCAGGCGAGAGAACTGTCGGTCGTTGCCGCAAGTCAGGGCAAGGAGACCGTCCCGGCAGCTCAACGTCTCATACGGCGTGATCGAGGGGTGACGATTGCCCATCCGGGTGGGGGCGTTGCCGGTCGCCAGCGTGCTCTGGCCCTGATTGACGAGCGCAGACAGCAGACTCGATAAGAGGTTGACTTCCACACGACATCCGTGACTGGTGCGCCCCCGAGAGATCAACGCCGCCAGCACGCCGGCGGTTGCGTCTTTGCCGGTCAAGACGTCGACGAGGGCGACGCCTACCTTTGTTGGTGGCCCGTCGGGCTGGCCGGTGACGCTCATCAACCCGCCCACGGCCTGCACCAAGAAGTCGTATCCCATCAGGTCAGCACCACCGCCGCGGCCGAAGCCGGTGATGGAAACGTAGATGATCCCGGGGTTGATGGCCTTGACCTGTTCGTATCCCAGGCCGAACTGTTCAAGGGCACCCGGGCGAAAGTTCTCGACGAGGACGTCGGCCCGTCGAGCTAACTCGACCGCGACGTCGCGGTCGGCTCGGTCGCTCAGATCCAAAGCCACGCTGCGCTTGGTTCGGTTGACACTCTCGAAGTACGTCGACGTCGTGGACGTCGACGCGCTGTCCGGGTCGGTCCACGGCGGGCCCCAACCTCGCGTGTCGTCACCGACCTCGGGTCGTTCGACTTTGATCACGGTGGCACCTAGGTCGGCCAAGTTCATGGTGCACAGCGGCCCGGCCAACACCCGACTGAAGTCGGCCACCAACAAACCGTCGAGTGCCGGGCTCATGCCGTAGTTCCTGGGGAGGCGTCGCCATTAGCCGGCCCAACCAGACATCCGTCGAGGCGGCGGGGCAGCCCCCACGGGTTGTCGTCTCGCAGGCTGTTGGGGAGGGCAGCGACGGGTGCGCCTTGGAAGGCAATCGGGCGCGTGAAGCGGTCCAGCGATCCGGCACCCACGCTGGTCGCTTCGGGGCGACTCGTCGCTGGCCACGGGCCGCCGTGCTGCTGAGACCACGTGGTGGCTACCCCGGTCGGCCAGCCGTCTACGACGACCCGCCCCACTTGTGGGGCCAGGGCCTGCACAAGGTGAGCGGTGTCGGCGTCAGCGTCATCAGACCCTGACGTCAACACCGAAGCCGCCAGGCTGGGCTGCAATCGGGCCATCACGGCGAGGGCGTCATCGAGACAGGGGTAGTCGACCAGGATGGCCATCGGGCCGAAGCACTCTTCGAGAAGAGGCGAATCAGACTGGAGGTCGATAGCGGAGGCGCTCATCACGGTGGCGGCGGTCGCAAAACCGGACGTGGCCTTCGGCCCCTGGGCCACAACGTCGGCACCGGCAGCCGCGAGTTCGGTGATGCGATCGGCATACCCAGTCGCCATGGCGGCGGTGAGCATGCGACCGGGCGAGATGTCGGCTAGGGCTTCGCCAATGGAGGCTGTGGCCGCAGCCATCTGCGCCGTCGGGACCAGCAGCAGCCCAGGTTTGGTGCAGAACTGCCCGTGGCCGAGCGTGAAGGACGCGACGAATCCGCTGATGATCTCCGATAGGCGGTGCTCGGCTCCGGTCGGGGTCACGATGGCCGGGTTCACGGTGCCCATCTCGGCATACACCGGAATGGGTCGGTGGCGACGTTGAGCCCGCTCGACCAACACCATCCCGCCGCGCTGGGAGCCGGTGAAGGCAACAGCCCTGACGGCGGGAGCATCGACGAGAGCCAATCCGGCATCCATACCGGTCACCACGACGCACGTGCCCGTTGGCGCTCCGGCCTCGGTCAGCGCACGCTGGGCGAGATCGCCCAGCGCGGCACTGAGCCGGGGGTGTGCGGGGTGGCCCTTGGCCAGCACCGGGCATCCGGCCGCGAGCGCGGATGTGGTGTCGTGGCCGAGGACGCCGAAAGCGAACGGGAAGTTGCTGGCACCGAAGACGGCCACCGGGCCCACCGGCATACGCACCCGGCGCAGGTCGGACCCGTCGGGGAGGTGGTCGATGCTGGCGGCGAAGCAACTGCCTTCGACCGCGACGGAGGCGTAGAAGCGGGCCTGAGCTGCGGCTTTGCCCAACTCGCCCCTGAGCCGTTCGAATCCGAGACCGGTTTCTTCTTCCGCTAAGAGCACCAACGTGTCGGCGTTGCTTTCGAGGGCGCACGCCAACGCATCGAGCCAACCGGCGCGGGTGTGCGGCGAGTGGCTTGCGACCTCGTGGGCCGCCGATCCGGCGTTGCCCAGCGCGGTGGCAAAATCGTCTGCGCTCGTATGCCGAATTTCCCCACGGGCGCTGCCGTCGCGGGGGTCGTAACTAACGTCGGCGCTGACCAGTGAAGTGCTAACCACTGAGGCGCTCACTGGCTCGACGCGTCGCGGATGGCACCGGCCAAGACGTCGAGACCCTCGGCGAGCAGTTCTGGCTCGATCACCAGCGGTGGCAACAGACGGATCACGTTGCCGAACGTGCCGCACACCAACACCAACACGCCGGACGCGTGGCATGCTGCGGCGATGGCCTTGGCGAGCTCCGGCGCGGGGTCCAGAGTTCCTGGCGCGGTGAACTCGATCGCCATCATGGCTCCGCGTCCGCGGACCTCGGCGATGGTGCCCACCTCGGCGGCCAGCGGCTCAAGCACTCCGCGGACCTGGGTCTCAATGCGCTGGGCGGCGCCCAACAGGCCGCCGTCCTCCAACATGGACAACACTCCGAGTGCTGCCGCGCACGCAAGCGGGTTGCCGGCATACGTGCCGCCCAGACCGCCCGGGTGGACTGCGCCCATCAGTTCGACGCGACCGGTGACGGCTGACAGCGGCAGGCCGCCACCGAGGGCCTTGGCCGAGACGACCAAGTCGGGCACGATGCCTTCGTGCTCGCTGGCGTACATGGTGCCGGTGCGACCGGTGCCAGCCTGGACCTCGTCGGCCACGAAGACGATCCCGTGGCGTCGGGCGATTTCTTGGACGCCGGGTAGGAAACCGGGGGAGGGCACGATGAACCCGCCTTCGCCCTGGATGGGCTCGACGACGATCGCGGCGATCTGGTCGGCGCCGACTGAGGCGAGCAGGTCTTCGAGAGCGGCAAGGGCTTCGGTCGTGCAGTGCTGCGGGCCGGTGGGCCAGCGCAGCGGGTAGGCGAACGGCGCGCGGTGCACGTGTCCGGGAAAGGGACCGAAGCCGTGCTTGTAGGGCATCTCTTTGGCGGTCATCGCCATCGTCATCATGGTGCGGCCGTGGTAGGCGTGATCGAAGACCACGACGTCGGCGCGACCGGTGGCGCTGCGGGCGATCTTGACCGCGTTCTCGACGGCCTCGGCACCGGTGGTGAAGAGCGCGGTGTGCTTGGCATGGGTGCCGGGGGTGAGTCGGTTGAGGGTCTCGGCGACCTCGAGGTAGCCGTCGTACTCGGTCACCATGAAGCAGGTATGCGTGAACTTCGCGGCCTGTTCCTGCACGCGGCTCACCACCTCGGGGGCGCTGGCACCGACGCTGGTCACGGCGATGCCCGAACCGAAGTCGATCAGCTGATTGCCATCGACATCAACGATGATGCCGCCTTCACTGCGGTCGACCCAGACCGGCAGCACGGTGCCCATACCCATTGGCACGGCTGCGTCACGGCGTTGCTGCAGGCGCATGGACTCCGGGCCCGGGATCGGCGTGCGCACTATCCGACGCTGCTGGACGGGGGCGAGCGTGAGGTCGAGGACCGACATAGAACTCCTTCACAACGGGTGCGGCGTACTCGATCCACCATAGAAGCCGCGCCAACTCTTAGATTAGGATGATGTGACTAATAACCTGGTTTGTTGGTTGTTTCGTCCAATGAGGGAGGTGGAGTGGTGGCACATCTGCTGGAATTGTGTGCGGCCTTGGGGCCGGACCTCTCGCCGGTGCCAGAAGCGGTCGTTCCTGGCACTGAGCTCAGCGGCGTGCACGTCAGCGAACTCAGTGACCCCACGTCCTTCCTCGAGGGTGGCGAGCTGCTCCTGACCACAGGTATACCCCTGCGCCTGACGGGACTCGACACCACGGCATACGTCTCCCGGCTGGTGCGTAGGGGGGGTGCTGGGTCTGGCGTTGGGTCTGGGCCCCGTGCACGCCGAGGTGCCGCCCGTGCTTCGGGCTGCCTGTGCCGATCTGGATTTGGCGCTGTTTACCGTGCCTCCGCCAACGCCGTTCTTGACGATCTCGCGGACGTACTGGGGCTTGATTGCCCAATCGGGGCGCCAGGAACTCAGTGCTGCCCTTGGCGCTCAGCGCGCGTTGGTGCGTGCGAGCGCCGGTGCTCGACCCGCCGAAACCATGGTCCGTCGGCTTTCGGAAGTCATCGATGGGTGGGCGGTGCTGCTCTCTGCCGACAGCACCGTCCTGACCGTCCGACCCCGCGAGCACGGGCCGCAGGCCGAACAGGTCTCGCAAGAGGTCTCGCGCCTGCGCATGGCGGGTCCGCACTCGTCGGCCACTTTCCCGCTCGACGGTGACGATGTCGTGGTGTACCCGCTCAACGCCGGGGGCCGTTTCACCGGATACCTCGCAGCCGGTTGTCAGCGTCCGATGAGTCCTAGCGATCGGCACCTCATCGTGACGGCGGCGGCCCTGCTCGCTCCGGGAGCCGCCGAGGACAGCCCATCGTCGTCACAGCGCCCTGGGGTTCACGCCGTCCTGGCCAGTTTGATCCTGGATGGCGATCTCGACGTTGCCTACCGATTAATGCACGAGTTCGGCGTCAATGGTGCTCCGGGGCCGGTGCATCTCGTGGCCCTGCACCCTGCGCCATCGGCCGACGACACGGTGGACGAGGCGGTGCGACGCTTTCTCTCGACACCAGCCAACCCTGCCTTCGCGGTGCGACGCCGTGGATCGGTGCTTGTGGTGGTGTCCGGGAGCGTCGAGGACGCCGTGATCAGACGCTGTCATCAGTGGCTACGGACCACGGAACCGCTCCTTCGTATGCTGAGCACGGGCCTGATCGGGGCCGCCCAGTGTCAACACGTGCAGGCGAGCTTGTTGCGAGACGTAGCGGCGTTGCTATCGGGGACGGTGTCCCTTCCCGAGCCGCGTCTGCCCGTTGGGGGTGCCACCATCGACCTTGAACGTTTGCGCAACTACCCCCGCGTCGACCTGCTGTCCGCAGTGACAACATACCTGCGGGCACGAGGGCACTGGGAGGAAGCGGCGCGTGACCTGGGGGTGCATCGCAACACCCTGCGCTATCGCATCGCCACCGCTAGCCGTGTTTTGGACCGTGACCTCGCTGATCCGGATGTGGCTGCCCACCTCTGGCTGAGCCTGCGCGAGGAAGGGCTTGCCTGAGGGATTGTTCGGGTCCCTAGGCGGGTGAACCGGCGCAGATGACCGATGTGCGCGCCGATCATGTGTTCGCGGCGGGGGGTGGCGCGCACAACGGTCATCTGCCTGGGTGCTCTGTGACGTAGGGGAGCACCGTCGAGCCGTCCCCCATCGAGCCATCAGCAATGACCCCCAGCGATCCGTCTTGTTGCATGATCACGGCGCGCAAGCCATCCAGGCTTCCGTGGCCCGACTCACGAGCGGCGGTATGCACGTCAGCCTCGGTGAGTTGGTGCTTGCGCAGCGCCGACGTCATCAACTCGCCTTCATACCAAAGCAGCACCGGCGGTGGATCGACGGCCTTTCGTATCCAGGTGACGTTGGCCCGACCTGTGGCCGAGGACTGGGCTCGGACCTCACCGTGCGAAGGCTGGAACGCAGCAGACGTGATGGCACACATGATCGACCTCAGCGCGAGTTCCTCCAAGGGCAAAACCTCGATGCTTCCCCCACTCAGACGAGCGAAAACCCGGGCGAAAGGTGGGCCCCGCACACGGCATACGTCGCAGGGCTGTTGGACGACCCGCAGGTCGCCGGGCGCACCTACAACGGTTATTTCGGCCCCACCACCATCGGCGACACGATGGCGCAGTTCTACGGCTGGGACATGCTTTGCCACCGGTACGACATCGGCAGCGCGATGGGCCGCGATCCTGAGTTGACCGACGCTGAGCTCGATGAAATCGAGGCAGCTCTGCCGATGTTTGGTGAGGCTCTGCGCGCACCGGGCATTTGCGGCCCGGAGATCGATGTCGCTTCGGGTGCGTCCCGCCTAGTGAAGGTCATGGCACTGCTCGGCCGCGACGCGCGCTAGACACTGCTCGCCTGACGGCCATGTGCCGCGCAAAGGTCGCGTCCCAGGTCAGGTTTGAAGCCCGGGAGGGTTTGCGCTGTGGGCGGATCGGGGCCCGAACACGCCAGGGCTTGCGGTAATAGGCTGTTGTCCGCCTGAGCGGCGGGGTAGCGTCTGTGGATACCGTCGAAGCAACGGCGGGTGTAGGCGATGGAGAGGATGCGGCGTGGCACGCATGGGCGAAAGTAGTGAACTGCTGAAGTGCTCTTTCTGCGGAAAGAGCCAGAAGCAGGTCAAGAAGCTGATCGCGGGGCCGGGGGTCTATATCTGTGACGAGTGCATCGACCTGTGCAACGAGATCATCGAAGAAGAGCTGGCCGAGACGACGGACCTCGGCCTCGGGCAGTTGCCGAAACCACGTGAGATCAACGAATTCCTGGAGCAGTATGTCGTGGGTCAAGACCCCGCCAAGCGAGCCTTGGCCGTCGCGGTCTACAACCACTACAAGCGCATCCAGGCTGGGGAGGGCCGCAAGGGGGAAGACGCGGTCGAGATCGCGAAGTCCAACATTTTGCTGATCGGCCCGACGGGCTGCGGCAAGACTTACCTCGCCCAGACGCTGGCTCGTATGCTGAATGTCCCCTTTGCGATCGCCGACGCCACTGCGCTGACAGAGGCCGGATACGTCGGAGAAGACGTCGAGAATATCCTGCTCAAGCTGATCCAAGCCGCCGACTTCGACGTGAAGAAGGCCGAGAGCGGCATCATCTACATCGACGAGATCGACAAGATCGCCCGCAAATCCGAGAACCCGTCGATTACGCGCGACGTCTCCGGCGAAGGCGTGCAGCAGGCGCTGCTGAAAATCCTCGAAGGGACCACCGCTTCGGTGCCGCCGCAGGGTGGCCGCAAGCACCCGCACCAAGAGTTCATCCAGATCGACACAGGCAACGTGTTGTTTATTCTCGGCGGTGCCTTTGCCGGGCTAGAGAAGATCATCGAAGCCCGTGCGGGCAAGCAGGGCTTGGGCTTCGGCGCGCAGTTGCAAAGCGCTAAAGACGCCAACGAGCACTACGAGAACGTGCTGCCCGAGGACCTCATCAAGTTTGGTTTGATCCCCGAGTTCATCGGACGGTTGCCGGTCATCACCACGGTGTCTCCGTTGGACCGCGATGCGTTGGTCAAGATCTTGACCGAGCCGCGCAACGCCCTGGTCAAGCAGTACCAGCGGATGTTCGAGATCGACGGCGTCGAGTTGGAGTTCTCTGCCGACGCGGTCGATGCCATCGCCGACCAAGCCTTGCTTCGTGGCACCGGCGCTCGCGGTTTGCGTGCCATTTTGGAAGAGGTGCTGCTCCCGGTCATGTTTGACGTGCCGTCGGAAGAAGACATTGCTCGCGTGGTGATCACCCGTGAAGTGGTTCTCGACAACGTGAACCCCACGATCGTGCGGCGCGAAGTGGAACGCCGACCCCGCAAGCGAAACCAGCGCAAAGAGTCTGCCTGAGCCGCACCAGCAACGGCGATTCTTCCGAGGTCAGCCCAGTCGACGATCCAGAGCGCGACAGACCCAACCGAGTTGCTCCCGTCGTGGCGATGCCTTTGGCTGGACCCTCGTCGTCAACAAAGGGGTACCTGCCGGTGATCCCGACCCTATTAGGGACTAGGGGCCCACTGGCCCGCCTGAGTCAGCGCCGTGCGGATCGCTGCCAAGCCAGGAGCCAGGTAGCCGTCGTCGTTCGCTAACATGATGCTCATTGGGCGGGAAGATCCTCCTCGATCTCCAAGGCTGGTCGAACTATGAGAATCGGCGGAAGCCCTTACCGCAAGAGAAGGGGCCGCAGCGGCCACCAAGGCCAAGATAGCGAGCGTCGAAAATTGACGTGCGGTTGACATTGGCATGATGAAGCCCTTTCGCGGATGACAGGGAAAGTCCGAGACAAAAGATACTGAGTAAGCGCGTACATCGCGGTGTTATTCGCTGAAGTGACCGTGACTACGTGGTGAACTCATGGCCCTACCCTGCGGAGGCTGATTCGGCGCTAGCAGGACTAGCTCCGAAGGGGGGTGTCATCCCTTTGGGTAATGATCCGGTAGTGGACGATCAGAGCTACCGCGACGACGCCGACAGCCATGAGCGCAGGCACTAATCCGCCGCCTAACTCGGCACCGGACACGGCCCCGGCGAGCAACCAGAGCCCTGTGGTGGCCGCGCTGACGACGCCCACCCGTTGCCCGTTGAGACGCCACCACGCTTTGGGCAAGGGCGCTTGAGCAGGCATTGCAGCGCAGCAAGCCGCGCCGGTATGAAAGATCAGCAAGCCGAGCGCTCCGAGCAACGTCCACGGTGAGAGCGTGAGCGACGAAGCTGTCGGGACCCACGCAATCCAGTTCGCCAGCAGGTAGCCCATAGTGATCAGAGGCATCAACGTGTGTGGCTGCCAGGTGGCCAGCATGACCGCCACCAGCATCCCGGCCACCGCCCATAGGTGGGGGTTGGAACCGGCCATCAAGGAAGCGACGAACAAGAAGCCTGCGGCTAGTGTTACGAGTCGCGCCATCAGGTGGGATCGGCTCACCACCACCACGTCGCGGCCCTGATCGCGAGCGTCACTCATCGGCGGTGCCGTCCCAGTTGACGCAGCACGCCATCGACGCTTCCCGGCCCGACCCAAGGAACGACCGGCACCCCGCGCCGGATCACCGCAGCGATCTCGTGGTCGCGCTCGATCATCCTGATCCGCCACGCCACCAGGGCCAGCGGCTCGTCGTCGGCCGGTTGCACGTGGTTGTGCAGCGTGTCGATCATCACCACCGAGAAACCTGCGCTGGCGAGGGTGGCCGCCGAGGTCGCGGCGTCGGGGGAGACCATGGCCGAGACCACCACGACCAAGGCCCCGGGCCGCAGCCGCAGCGCGGGAAGTCGGGAGTCCAGTGGCGGTCCGGGCACGACCCGAGCCAGGGTGTCGAGGATGCGCACGCCTTGTCGAGAGCCCGTCCCCGCAGGCACGGTCATTGGCGCTCGGTGGGAGAGCACGCGCAAGCTGACTCGATCGCCGTGCGCCAGGAAGTGCTCCGAGACGGCGGCAGCGGCGCGGACCGACAAATCCAGACTGGACGGTCGACCGTCGATGCCCTCGGAGCGTCCGAGGTCGTAGTGCGCGTCCAACACGACCGCGACGTGCGTGTCTTGGTCGGCGTGCGTGGTGGTGACGTGCAGACTCCCTGATCGCAACGAACGAGACCAGTGAATGCGCTTGAGCCGGTCGCCCCATTGGAACTGACGGATCCCTGCGAATTCGCTGCCGTCCCCGGGACGGTTTGATCGGTGCCCGCCGACCAAACCGCGCGGCGACGGAGCGGGCGCCGAGGAGTCGAAGGCTGCCGGCTGGGGAACCACCGTGACCCCGAGTGCATCGACGGGTTGCGGACCGAACCGGAACGCTCCCCAGGCGCTCGTGCCGCCGAAGACCACCGGGCCTAACCGGCGTCGGCCCCATCGGGTGGCCCGCAGCGAGACGCTAGAAGTCAGCGTCACCCCCGGCTGCGGGGTCGCGATCACGCGCGAGTTAGCGCCACCCGGTGCCTCGACATACACGGAGGTTGCCGCTGAGACGGCGCTGAAGTCTTGACCGGCAATCGGCGTCACGTCAACCCGCAGGTATGCCGTCTCGCCCTCGCGCATCATCGTGTGCGATTGGCGAAGGCGCGCGGTGGGTGCCTCAGCGGGCCGCGCGCGCAGCCCCCATCCCGTGACCAGGATGAGTGGGAACACCAGCACCACCAGGTCGGGACGCCGAAAGAGCACCGCGACAAGCACGCCGAGGCCGCTGAGCAGGAAGGCTCGGGCGTGAGCGTAGGTCATCCTCCACGGTGGCCGCGCGGCTGACTGGGTGCTCACGGAAGTACTGCTCACGGATGGGCTGAGCCTGCGCGTCGATCGCGAGCGGGCGGCACGGTGGCCCCGGCCAACGCGGAGGCCACCACGCTCGGGCCGCCATCGCTGCTCATCCACAGCTCGGGCTTGATCGAAATGCGGTGGTCGAGCACGGAGTGAGCGACCGCTTTCACGTCTTCTGGAGTGACGTAGTCGCGGCCGTTGATGACGGCATACGCCCTGGCCGTGAGCATCAGCGCCAGGGACCCGCGGGGCGAGGAGCCGACCTGCACCGACGCATGATGCCTGGTGGTGGCGGCCAACTGCACGCAGTAGGTGGCAATGTCGTCCTCGATAGGCACGGTCTCGATGGCGTGCTGGATCGCGAGCAGACCGTCCGCGTCGGTGACCGGGTCGAGGTGCTGGTCCTCGGTGCGGCGCGCGACCCGTCGGCGCAACACGTCGACCTCCTCGTCCTGCGTCGGGTAGCCGAAGGAGACCCGCATCAGAAAACGGTCCAGTTGGGCCTCGGGCAGCGGGTACGTGCCCTCGTATTCGACCGGGTTAGCCGTCGCGAGCACGTGGAAAGGCTGCGGCAGAGGGAAAGTGCGGCCCTCAACGGTGACCTGATGCTCTTGCATGGCTTCCAGAAGCGCCGACTGGGTCTTGGGCGGCGTGCGGTTGATCTCGTCGGCCAGCAGCAACCCGGTGAACAACGGCCCCGCCCGGAAGTCGAACTCCGACCGTTTCTGGTCGTAGACGTACGCGCCCGTCAGGTCGGCCGGCAACAAATCTGGAGTGAACTGGGCCCGGGTAAAGTCCAAGCCGAGGGCCTGGGCAAACGAGCGTGCGGCCAGTGTCTTGCCCAGGCCGGGGTAGTCCTCCAGCAACACGTGCCCTCGGGCCAGGATGGCCGTGAGCACCAACGTCAGCGCTTCCCGCTTCCCGACGACCGCCAGCTCCACCCGGTCGAGCACCGTTTGTGCATGCTCGCTGGCTTGGACCACGCTCACGACGGCAGCGGTGTGCTGGGCAGGCTGGGTCATAGTTCCTCTATCCCGGTCAGTGCGTCGGACAACTGCTTCATGCTGCGCTTTTCGTTGGCTTTCGGCGGGGAGGCCAGGTATGTGGTCAGGGCAGGAGACATCAAGGCTGCGGCCTCGTCAGGCTGGGCGTCCAGATCGACCGTATGTCGTTGCATCAGTCGTGCCCGGGTGAGTTCACGGATCAGCGGGTGGACTTTGTCGCGGCGGTCGTTGCGCTCGAGCGCGTCACGCAGGTCTCGGCGCAGTCGCACGAGCCGGTAGTCCAGCGAGGGGGGCACTGCTGCCTCGTCGCGGCGCACGACATACCACGAAGCGGCGTCTGCGGGCCGGGGCAAGTCGATGCTGGACCACCAGAGCGCGGCGATTGCGCCGCCGACGAGGACGGCCACCACCGCGGCACGGACCGGGTCACGGGGTATGGACCCGCCAAACCACAGGAGCGCCCCGCCCAGGCCGACGCAGAGAACTGCGACTGCCGCGCGGGTGAGCCGGGAATGCCTCACGAGGTCTCCTCCGGCGTATCGGAATCGTCGGGAGCTCTCTTGCGCAGGGCCGCACGGCGAAGGGAAGCGTGAATCTCGCCGAGGGCGGCGATGGCAGCGTCGCGTTGGGCGGCGGTGATGGGGTGTCTGGAGAAGCGGGCCTCTCGGTAGAGCTCGGCCAAGGTGGCGAGCGTCACCGGGTCGACCTCCCAACGAGGCAACACGCGCTGCGTCAAGTCCAGCGAGGTCTCGCTGCGCTCGGGAACCACTCCGGAGGCGGCCAGCCCGTCTTCCAACGCCACCCAGCAGGCCACCACCGCGTTGCGCGGCTCGCCGGTGAACGCTGGGGCGTCGGTATCGACCGCGGTGGCCTCCAGCAGCTGCTCTAACTCGTCGACCGGCTCGACAAACGCGTCGGCCACCGTAACCTCTTTTCGGCGGAACCAGCGAAAAAGGAGGTAGGCGAGGACAGCCAAAGCTATGACTTGCACGATCAGCAGCCAGTTCAGGGAGTTCGACACCTCGGGGGTCTCAGTGGCCTGCTGGGGCACGATGTCGAGAGTCGGCTGGGTGGATGGCGGGTTGCTCGGCGGGTCCTGGAACTCGAACGTGGTGTTGGGAGGGCGCACCACGGGGTCACCAGAACTAGCCCCCCAGACCATGATCAGGGCGACAAAGACTGCGATGGCGATGGCCGCGAGGCCACCGCCGCGTGCCCGCCCCCCGATCATGATGATGAGACTATTCGCTGATCAGGCGCACGTCGCGCACCTCGAACTCGTCGCCCATCGCAATGTCGATCTCGCCGGTGACTTTACCGGCGCCGCACAGGTCGGTCAGAGCTGCACGGATCAAGTCCACGTCCCCCTGCGGGGCCTGCACGGTCGCGGTGCTGACCTCGGTGCGCATTTTGACTTTCGCTTCCGACTTGGCCTTGCGTATGCCGGCCAGCGCACGCCCGACGACCTGCAACATCCTCGGGTTGGCACCGGTGGCGGCGGGGGCCAATTCCGCTGTCGTGGGCCATGGTTGGGTGTGCACGGAGTCGCTGTGCCACCACGACCAGACCTCTTCGCAGGCGAAGACCAGCACGGGGGCCAGCAAGCGCATATAGACGTCAAGCGCCACCTGCAGAGCCGCGACGGCCGAGGCGCTTTGCTCAGGCGTGATGCGCTCGGCGTTGCCGTAGGCCCGTTCCTTGACCAACTCCAAGTAGTTGTCGCAGAAGGTCCAGAACGAGGTCTCACTGACCTCCAGGGCCTTGGTGTGGTCAAAGCTCTCGTATGCCGAGGTGGCGGTGGCCACGACCTGCGACAGACCGGCGATCATCGCGCGGTCCAACGGCTCGGTGATCCGCGCCACAAGCACATTCAGTGGCTCCGGATCGGGGAGTTTTCCGTCCTCGTCAGCGCCCATGCTGAGCGCGAAGGTGCTGGCGTTCAGGGCCTTGATGGCCAGCCGGCGCCCGACCTTCATTTGGGCTTCGTCGAACGCGGCGTCGGTGCCCAAGCGACCGGAGGCTGCCCAGTAGCGCACGCCATCCGAGCCGTGATTGTCGAGCATGCCCTCCGGGGTTTGCGCGTTGCCCTTGGACTTGCTCATCTTCTTGCGGTCGGGGTCCAAGATCCACCCGCTGATCGCGGCGTGCGCCCAAGGTAACGCGTCGTGCTCGTGGTGAGCGCGGACCACGGAGGAGAAGAGCCAGGTGCGGATGATGTCTTGGCCTTGTGGGCGCAGGTCCATTGGGAAGGTCGCCGCAAAGAGGTCGCGGTCGTTGCCTAGCGTCCCGTCAGCCAAATCGCCGACCGGCCACCCGGTGGCGATCTGCGGCGACAAGGACGAGGTCGCCCAGGTGTCCATGATGTCGGGGTCGGCGCTGAAGCCTCCGGGCTGGTCGCGTTGGTCGTCGGTGTAGCCGTCCGGTGCCTGTCCGCTGGGGTCGACGGGCAGGCTATCCAGGGACGGGACCAAACGCTGTTCGTAGTCGATCTCACCGGCTGAAGTCACGGCATACCAGAGCGGGATGGGGACGCCGAAGAAGCGCTGCCGGCTGATCAACCAGTCACCGTTGAGGCCGCCGACCCAGTTGAGGTAGCGGGTGCGCATGAAGGCCGGGTGGAACTCCAGCTCGTTGCCCCGATCCAGCAGTCCCTGCTGCAACTCCTCGTCGCGGCCTCCGTTGCGGATATACCACTGACGCGAGGTCACAATCTCGAGCGGCTTGTCGCCCTTCTCGAAGAAGTTGGCCTTGCGCTGGGTTTTCTTCGGCTCGCCGTCGAGGTCGCCGGACTCCCGCAACGCGGCCACGACGGCCTCGCGCGCGCTGAAGGTGGTCTTGCCAGCGAGCGACTGTGTATATAACGACTCGCCTGCGGTGCCGACGATCCATTCGGGGGTCTCGGCGATGATGCGCCCGTTGCGGCCGACGACCGAGCGGGTGGGCAGGTTGAGCTCGCGCCACCAGATGACGTCGGTGAGGTCGCCGAAGGTGCAACACATCGCTATACCGGCGCCCTTGTCCATCTCGGCCAGACGGTGAGCGACGACCGGAATCTCTACCCGGAAGAGCGGGGAGGTCACCGTCGTGCCGAACAGCGACTGGTAGCGCTCGTCGTCGGGGTGGGCGATCAGGGCAACCACGGCCGGAAGCAGCTCTGGTCGCGTGGTCTCGATGTATGTGGGCTCACCTGTGGGGGACGCAGAATCATGAAAGGCGACGCGGTGGTAGGCGCCGGGGTAGTCGCGGGCTTCGAGCTCGGCTTGGGCCACGGCAGTCTGAAAGGTGACATCCCACAGTCCCGGGGCTTCGTTTTGGTAGGCCTCGCCGCGGGCGAGGTTGCCGAGGAACGCCTGCTGGGACACGGCCCGTGAGCGCTCGTCGATGGTGCGATAGGTCAGCGACCAGTCGACTGAGAGGCCGAGTTTGCGCCAGAGGTTTTCGAACTTCTCCTCGTCGACGACGGTGAGCTCATTGCACAGTTCGATGAAATTGCCGCGCGAGATCTCTTGCTGATCACGCATCTTGGGCGCGGCACCGCCATCTTCGGCGCCGCGCATGGGGGGGTCGAAGTCAGGCTCGTAGGCCTTTGCGGTACTGCCACGGACGCCGTAGTAGTTCTGCACGCGGCGCTCGGTCGGCAGGCCGTTGTCGTCCCACCCCATCGGGTAGAACACGATCGAGCCGGCCATCCGCTTGTAGCGGGCCAGGCAGTCGGTGTGGGTATAGGAGAACACGTGACCGACGTGCAGTGACCCGCTGGCCGTCGGCGGGGGAGTGTCGATGGTGAACAGTTGCTCGCGCGGCGCGGTCAGGGCCGCGGCGCGGTCAAAGGCGAAGGTCTGCTCGACATCCCATGTGGCCGACCACTTCTGCTCCAAACCGTCGACGCTGGGGCGCTCGGGAAGCGAAATCGGGCGCAACGACGAAGCTGAAGAGCGGGGAGTGGTCATGGCCAGTAGTGTCCCAGATTTGGTCGCCCGCTCGGCCACCGTGCCTCAGAGACGGTTTGGTGGATACCGACCTCTATCGACGCTCAGGCCTCGACGCTCAAGCGAGTCCCCTTGTTCCCGGGCAAAGGTCACGGTTTGGTGAAGACTCGCTGTAAACGCTTGCCCGCGGCGCGGGGACGCGGTCCCATTGCGGAATGTTGACTAAATCCCTAATGCTGCCCATGCAAGAGGAAGGCGGGTTCCTCGCTGACATCAACGAAGGCTTCAACTCAGTCTTCGCGCCCGTAGTCGAGTGGTCTGGAAAGATCATCTTCTTCAAACTCGAGTTCCTGAGACCGGTTCTCGGCGACTTCGTCGAGATGCCCTTCGTCGTGATGTGGCTGCTCGCAGCCGCCATCATTATCACGTTCTACCTCGGTTTCATCCAGATCCGCGGCCTCAAGACCGCCTCCGAGGTGATCCGCGGCAAGTTCTCTTCGCCGGACGATCCCGGTGAGATCCCCCACTACCAGGCCCTCACCTCGGCCGTCTCCGGCACCGTGGGTTTGGGCAACATCGCCGGTGTCGGGGCTGCTATGGTCCTCGGCGGCCCGGGAGCCACCTTCTGGATGGTCCTGGCCGGCATCCTCGGCATGGCCACCAAGTTCGCCGAGTGCACCTTGGGCGTGAAGTACCGCACGGTCTACGAAGACGGCACCGTCTCCGGTGGTCCCTTTAAGTACCTCCCGGTCGCCTTCAACAAGTTCCCTAAGGTGGTGGCGGTCGGTCTGACCGGCCTGTTCGCAGTCGCGATCTTCGTGTTCGGTGTCGGTGGCGGCAACATGTTCCAGGCCAACCAGACCCTGGCCCAGACCCGATCGGTCACCGGCGGGGATGACGGCTTCCTCGGCAGCGACGGCGCCGCCATCATCTTCGGTCTCGTGTTGGCAACCATCATCGGTCTGGTCATCCTGGGCGGCATCAAGTCGATCGGTAAGGTCACCTCGACCCTTGTCCCCTTCATGGGTGGCCTCTACGTGCTGGGCTGCCTTGTCGTCATTTTCAGCAACGTCACTCAGGTGCCCGCCGCCTTCGGCGCGATCATCGGGGGCGCGTTTAACCCCGATGCGCTCACGGGTGGCTTCGTCGGCGTGCTCATCGTCGGCTTGCAGCGCGCAGCCTTCTCCAACGAGGCAGGCCTGGGCTCGGCCCCGATCGCGCACTCCGCGGTCAAGACGCGACGACCGGTGTCTGAGGGCTTCGTGGCCTTGTTCGAGCCGTTCATCGACACGGTGATCATCTGCACGATGACCGCGCTGACGATCATCGTCGCGGATGCTCCGTCATACCAAGCGACCCGTGAGGGCCTTGCCGACGACCCGGGCTTCGCGTACAACGGCGTGACCATTACGTCTGACGCGTTTGGCAGTGTGATCTCTTGGTTCCCGACCGTGCTGACCATTGCGGTGGCGCTATTCGCGGTCTCGACCCTGATCACCTGGTCCTACTACGGCAACAAGGCGTGGAACTACGTGCTCGGTGAGGGCAAGATTAGCGACACCATCTACCGCATCGTCTTTCTGTTCTTCACCGTCGCCGGATGCGCGTTGTCGTTCGGCGCGCTCATCGACTTCACCAACAACGTCCTGTTCCTGTGCGGGTTCATCAACCTGTTGGGTGTGTACTTCTTGCTACCCGGCATCAAGCGCGAGATGCAGGAATACCTGGCCGACCGCAAGAGCGGCGCGCTGTACGAACTCGGCAAGAGCGACGGCGACAAGAACGTCTCTGCCGACAAGATCTGACCTAACCAGTCAGTAGTCCGTCGGGGTTTCTCGAACGGTCAACATCTGGAGGGGCTGGAGCCGCCGCAAGCCGCTTCAGCCCCTTCGGTGTGTCCGGGGGCCTACGCTGGCCAGATGGCTGAGCAACAGGTCTCTGGCGGCGTAGTCCACGAGTTGGCTCCGGACTTGCGGGATGCACTGGCGGCTAATGCGGCAGCGCTGGATGCGTGGAACGACATCACGCCGCTGGCTCGCAACGAGTTCATCTGTTGGGTCGAGAACGCCAAGCAGGAGAAGACGCGCCTGCGCCGCATACGGCGGACCCAAGAAGAGTTGGAGGAGGGCAAGCGGCGTCCCTGCTGCTGGCCCGGTTGTGACCACCGAGAGCGCGCAGGCTCCTAGCGCACGGGGCTTGTCACGAACTCCCAGACAGTGACAGACGGTTTGCGCGCTCCGGCGCGCATTTCGCAGGCCTTAGTGCGAGCGGATGGGGCGACGAAGCAAGGTATCGTGTGCGGCTATAGGCACTGATCCGGCAATCACCGGTGAGCCTCCGGAAGAACGCGCTGGGCTCGTGAAACTAGGCGCAAGTAGAACCGGACGATCGGGCGGCGTAAGCGTCTAGGGCAAGAGCGGTCGGCGTACCTGCTTGTGATTATGGGGTATGCGGGCAAGCGAGGTGGCACCGCGGCGCATGCGTCGCCCTCGTGGCACGTACGCCAGACCACATCAGGAGCCTTATCCAATGACGTACCCCCAGGTTGACACTGCCGGACACGGCATGACCGCCTCCCCGAACTTCCCCGCGCTCGAGCGCGAGGTGCTGGCCTACTGGGAGCAGCACGCGACGTTCTTCAAGAGCATCGATCAGCGCGACGCTGGCGACAACGGGGCCAACGAGTTTGTTTTCTACGACGGCCCTCCCTTTGCGAATGGCTTGCCGCACTATGGACACCTGTTGACCGGATACGTCAAAGATGTGGTGCCGCGATACCAGAGCATGCGGGGGCACCGGGTGGAGCGCCGGTTCGGCTGGGACACCCACGGGCTGCCCGCCGAGCTCGAGGCGATGAGCCAACTCGGGATCAAGACCAAAGAAGAAATAGTCGAGATCGGCATCGAGGCGTTCAACGCCAAATGCCGCGAGTCGGTCTTGAAGTACACCGACGACTGGCAGGACTACGTCACCCGCCAAGCGCGCTGGGTCGACTTCGACAACGACTACAAGACGCTGAACCCCGACTACATGGAGTCGGTCATCTGGGCGTTCAAGGAGCTCTACGACAAGGGCCTGGTCTACGAAGGCTTCCGGGTGCTGCCCTACTGCTGGAACGACCAAACCCCGCTGTCCAATCACGAGCTGCGGATGGACGACGACGTTTATCAGATCCGTCAAGACCCGGCCGTCACTGTCGGTCTGCGCTTGGAGACCGGCGAGCTTGCGTTGGTCTGGACGACGACCCCGTGGACCCTGCCGGCCAACTTAGCGATCATGGTGGACCCCGAGATCGACTACGTGGTGGTTGAGGGTGCAGTCCCCGGGGACTCGACCCGCACTGAGCGGTACGTCATCGCCGCCGCCCGAGTATCGGCATACTCCCGGGAGTTGGGGGAGGACCCACAGGTCCTCGAAGAGCTCAAGGGCAGCGACCTGATCGGTCGTTCTTACACCCCACCGTTCGGCTACTACCCGGGCCACGAGAACGCCTATCGCGTGTTCGAGGCCGACTTCGTCACCACCACCGACGGCACCGGTCTGGTCCACAGCGCCGGTGCATTTGGTGAAGAAGACAAGGTGGTGACCGACCGTGAGGGCATCGAGCCGGTCATGCCGGTCGGCCCCGATGGCTGTTTCACAACCCCCGTCGATGCGTATGCCGGGATGCTGGTCTTCGACGCCAACGCGCCGATCATCGCCGACCTCAAGTCCGCGACGCGAGGAGAAAGCAGGAGCGGTGACAGTGCTGTCAATGAAGGCACGGTGCTGCTGCGCCACGAGACCTACGACCACTCCTACCCGCACTGTTGGCGCTGCCGGCAGCCGCTGATCTACAAGGCGGTCTCGAGTTGGTTTGTCGCGGTCACCCAGATCAAAGACCGCATGGTCGAGCTCAACGACGACATCACCTGGGTGCCCGAGCACATCAAGGACGGGCAGTTCGGCAAGTGGCTGTCCAACGCCCGGGACTGGTCGATCTCACGCAACCGGTTCTGGGGCAGCCCGATCCCGGTATGGCGCAGCGATGACCCGGCCTATCCGCGCATCGACGTCTACGGCTCGTTTGCCGAGTTGGAGGCGGACTTCGGGGTCACAGTGACCGACCTTCACCGACCGTTCGTCGACGACCTGACCCGCTCCAACCCCGACGACCCCACCGGTCAAAGCACGATGCGCCGGGTCGAGGACGTGCTGGACGTGTGGTTCGACTCCGGCTCGATGAGCTTTGCCCAGGTGCACTATCCCTTCGAGAACACCGAGTGGTTCGAGCACCACTTCCCGGCGGACTTCATCGTCGAATACATCGGGCAGACGCGGGGCTGGTTCTACACGCTGCATGTGCTGGCCACGGCGCTTTTTGACCGGCCTGCCTTCTCGACCTGCATCAGCCACGGGATCGTCCTTGGCAGCGACGGGCAAAAGATGTCCAAGTCGCTCGGCAACTACCCCGACGTGCGGGAAGTGTTCGACCGCGACGGCGCCGACGCCATGCGCTGGTTCCTGATGTCGTCGCCGATCCTGCGTGGCGGCAACTTGATCGTGACTGAGCAAGGCATCCGCGACGAAGTGCGCCAAGTGTTGCTGCCGCTGTGGAACGCCTGGTACTTCTTCGGCCTGTACGCCAATGCTGCCTCCGTGGGCGAGGGGGCCAGCGGTGACGAAACGGGAGACGAGGCTGGGGAGTCGGCATACCAAGCGCAGTGGTCGACCGCCTCGACCCACCGTGTGGACCGCTACCTGCTGGCCAAGACCCGCGACCTGGTCGAGGACGTCCAGGCGCAGCTGGATGCGTCCAACATTGCCGGGGCCTGCGTGAGCATCCGGTCCTATGTAGACGTGCTGACCAACTGGTACATCCGCCGTTCCCGTCCCCGTTTCTGGGGCTCCGGAGATGCCGCAGATTCGGCTGCCGCGTTCAACACGCTCTACACCGCGCTCGAGGTGACCTCCCGCGTGGCGGCGCCGCTGCTGCCGCTGATGACAGAGCAGGTATGGCGAGGGCTCACCGGTGGCGAGTCGGTGCACCTGGCCGACTGGCCCGAGGTCGAGGACCTGCCGGCCGACCCCGATCTGGTGGCCGCGATGGATGTGGCCCGCGACGTGTGCTCGACGACGTCGGCGCTGCGCAAGACCAACAATCTGCGTGTGCGGTTGCCGCTGGCCAGCCTGACGGTGGTCACTGCCTCGCCAGCGGGGGTCGACGATCTGGCCGACGTCATCCAAGACGAAGTCAATGTGCGTGAGGTCCGCGTGCTGGACCTGACCGATCCTGGTGCCGCAGAGTTCGGCGTCGAGCAACGCCTCAACGTCAACGCTCGTGCCGCCGGTCCGCGACTGGGCCGCGAGGTGCAACGCGCCATCAAGGGCAGCAAGTCCGGCGACTGGTCGGTGGACGCTGATGGTGTCGTGACCTCCGGTGGGCTGGTGCTCGAAGAGGGCGAGTTCACTCTCGAAACCGTCGTGGGCGGTGGCGAGCAGGCCCACCAAGCGACGGCGACTCTGCCCGGCGGCGGGTTCGTGGTGCTCAACACTGAGGTCACTGAGGATCTGGCCCGCGAAGGCTTGGCGCGTGACTTGGTGCGGGCGGTGCAACAGGCCCGCCGTGAGGCCGAACTCGAGGTCAGCGACCGGATCAGTCTCACTGTGGTCGGCGACGACGAGGTATGGGAGGCCGCAACGGCACACCAGAACCTGCTGATGAGCGAGACGCTAGCCGTGCAGTTTGGTGCGGCAGGTGCAGGCACATCTCTGCCGACGAGCCCAAAGACCGCCGATGCTTACCGCAGCGACGCCACGCTGGATGGCGATCGCACCGTGCAGATGATGATTGCGAAGGTGTCGCGATGACATTTCCCAAGCCCGACGCCAGTGCCGCGCAGGCGGCTGTTGCCGAGGATCTGCGGCTAAGGATGGCACTGGTGACCGAAGAAATCATGCAGCGTGCCCCAGAGAACGAGATCGAGCCCACGCTTGACCGCGTGGCCCGGGTCATGGACCTGATGGGCAGCCCGCAGCATACCTTCAAGGTCATCCACCTGACCGGCACCAACGGCAAGACCTCGACCACCCGGATGGTTGAGCGACTGCTGCGCGAGATGGGGCTGACCACCGGCCGCTTCACCAGCCCGCACTTGCACGACATACGCGAGCGCGTTGCGATCAACGGTGTGCCGATCAGCGAGCAGCGGTTCCTCGATGCATATGACGACGTGTTGCCGTTTGTGCAGATGGTCGACGTCGAGTCGGCGGAGTCCGGCGGTGTGCGGATGACCTACTTCGAGCTCATCGTGGTGCTGGCCTACGCCGCGTTTGCTGACGCTCCGGTGGACGTGGCCGTGATTGAGGTCGGGCTCGGTGGAGTCTGGGACGCCACGAACGTCGCCGACGGTCAGGTGTCGGTGGTGACTCCTGTGTCGATCGACCACACCCGGTTGCTGGGTGACACGTTGGAAGCGATCGCGACAGAGAAGCGCGGCATCATCAAGCCCGGCGCTATCGCGATCGTCGGCGAGCAGGAGCCCGAGGTGATGTCGTTGATGATTGAACGCTGCGATGAGGTCGGCGCCACCTTGCAGGCCCAGGGCATCGCCTTCGGGGTCACCGATAGCGAGGTCGCTGTCGGCGGCCAACTCCTGAGCATCCAGGGTCTGGCAGGCACCTACACCGAGCTGTTCATGCCGCTGCATGGTGCCTACCAAGGCCACAATGCGTCGATGGCTGTAGCTGCGGTCGAAGCCTTCATCGGCGGGGGTGAGCAGCGGCTGACTGATGAGGTCATTCGCGGTGCGTTCGAAGGCATGAGCTCGCCCGGCAGGTTGGAGATTGTGCGCCGCAGCCCCACGGTCATCGTGGACGCAGCTCACAACCCCGGGGGTATGCACGCGCTCGTTGAAGCGATGCGTGACTCCTTCACTGTGCATCGGTTGATCGGGGTTTTGGCGATCTTGGACGACAAGGAAGCCGAAAAGATGGTGGCCTTGTTGGAGCCGATCCTGGACCACGTCGTCGTGACCAGGACCACCTCACCGCGGGCGATCAGGCCGAGCCGTTTGGGTGAAATTGCGGCCGGCTACTTCGGTGAGGACCGGGTCACCATCGTTGATGCTCTGCCCGACGCGCTGGATATTGCGGCCGGGATGGCTGACGAGGGGGGCATGTCCGGGGCCGTGTTGGCCACCGGGTCAGTCGTCACCGCCGCCGAGGTCCGGATGCTGCTCGGCCACACCGACGTCTAACCCCTCCCATTGAGCCGCCCTCTCCTACCGCACCGCCTCCCACCGCACCGCCTGGGCAAGGTTATGCCGCCGGATCGGGGGAAATCGCAGCCCGAATTGCGCATAACGTTGCCCAGCCGGGAAGAAGGGGGTAGGCATCAGGGAGAATGAAGCGCGTGTTTGGTCCTTCACTCTTCGCAGTCCCCGGTAAGTTCGCCCGCCGACTGTCTGCAGTAGCGCTGCTCGGTCAAGCCCTGACCGTCTTCTTCGGCGCCATAGCGGCGCGGCAGTTCGCGGTGGCTGGCGGCGACTCGGACGGGCGAGCCACGGCATACCTCGTCGGTGGGTGTGTCCTCGCAGTGTTGTGCGTCCTGGTCTCAGGTATGTTGCGCCGCACGGGAGGGGTGCTGCTTGGCTGGATCGTGCAAGTCTTGACCTTCGCTACCGCAGTCGTGCTGCCCCCCATGGCCATCGTCGGGCTGATCTTTGGCGGCTTGTGGTGGCTGTGCCTGGTGCAAGGCAACCAAATGGACACGATGAGCGCACAATGGGCGGCCGACGAGTCACCTGACTCGCCTAAATCATGAGGAGAAGTAGGCGTTGGACTATCTGCAAGCGATCATCCTCGGACTGGTCCAGGGGCTCACCGAATTCCTCCCGATCTCAAGTAGCGCACACCTCTCAATCGTCGGTCAGTTAGTCGGCGGCGAAGACCCAGGCGCCGCGTTTACTGCGATCAGCCAACTCGGCACCGAAGCCGCCGTTCTCGTCTTCTTCTGGCGTGACATCACCCGCATCATCGGCCGGTGGTGCAAGGCGCTGGTCGGCAAGATCCCGCAGAGCGACCCCGATGTCCGTATGGGATGGCTGGTAATCGTCGGGTCCATCCCCATCGTGGTGCTCGGCTACACCCTGCAGGACTACATCGAAGGCGAGCTGCGCAACCTGTGGCTGACCGCAACGATGTTGTTGGTGTTCGGCCTGGTCTTGTATGCCGCCGATCGGGTTGGCCGCACCGAGCTGACGATGAAGGAACTGAGCTGGAAGCACGGCATCTATTACGGGTTCGCCCAGGCTCTTGCGCTGATTCCCGGCGTTTCGCGCAGTGGCGGCACCATTGCTGCCGGTCTGTTTATGGGCTACACCCGTGAGGCGGCCGCACGCTACTCGTTCCTGCTGGCCATCCCTGCGGTTCTCGGCTCCGGCGGCTATCAGCTCTCAAAGATTGCCGATGACCCGGTGACCCCGGCGTTTGGGCCGATCTTCCTTGCCACCGGCATCGCCTTCGCCGTCGCGCTCGCGGTGATCGCGTGGTTCCTGAGGTACATATCTACCCACACGTTCACCCCCTTCGTGATCTATAGGGTCGGCTTGGCGTTGGTGCTGTTCGGTCTGCTGGGAGCCGGAGTGCTTCAGCCTCGGTAGGCTTCGCGCGTGACCGAACAGACACAGACCATCGAACGCTCCCTCGTGTTGGTGAAGCCGGACGGCTATCGCCGTGGCCTGACGGGCCAAGTGTTGGCTCGGATCGAAGCCAAGGGATACACCTTGGTCGCCCTGGCCATTGTCGAAGCGACCCAAGACCAACTCGCTGAGCACTATGCCGAGCACGAGGGCAAGCCCTTCTACGCGCCCCTCGTCGACTTTATGAGCTCCGGTCCCGTGACTGCGGTGCTCATCGAAGGGCACGACTGCATCAAAGGTTTCCGCGCGCTCGCAGGGGCGACCGACCCGACTGTGGCACTGCCGGGCACCATCCGCGGCGACCTTGGCCGCGACTGGGGGCTGAAGGTGCAGCAGAACATCGTGCACGGCTCGGACTCCCCAGAGTCCGCAGCGCGCGAAACGGCCATCTGGTTCCCCCACATCTGAGCCACCCGCCGGTTGCACAATCTCGCTGGGCGTGTAGAAAAGTCCTGAGAGAGTCGGACGTTTGCGAGCCGACTCCGACTTCAGACAGATGGAGAAAACGATGAGCACCAACGGATTCGAAGACTCGGCCATGAACACGGCTGACGACGTGCAGGACGCCTTCGAGGGACAGCATGGCCCGGCCGACGGCGGCGCAGAAGGTGCAGGCGCTGACGGGGGAGCCGATGGTGGTGCTGACGGGGGAGCAGACGGCGGAGCAGAGCACGGCCCGGCTGATGGTGGTGCCGAGGGTGGTGGCTCCGACGGTGGAGCAGACGGCGGTGCTGACGGTGGCGCTGGTGCCGATGGGGGAGCCGATGGCGGTGCGGACGGCGGCGCCGACGGATCTGCCGAGTGACGAAAGAGATTGAAACGGGGCGAGCGAGGGCCGACAATTCAGCTCTCGCTCGCCTTCTCGTCACCGGCATAGACACCTTCGCCCGCGATCATTGGGCACAAACGGCACTGCTCTCCACGTATGCTGAACGCGGGGGCACCGCCTTCAGCGATCTGTTCTCGTTGGAGTCGGTCGATGAATTGCTGAGCAGCCGAGCATTGCGCACTCCGTTCATCCGGATGGCCAAGAACGGTAAAACGCTGCCGGAGTCGGCATACACCGTCGGTGGGGGTGTAGGCGCGGGTGTGGGGGACCAAGTCAACGACGACGCGGTCCTGCGGTTGTTTGCCGACGGTGCGACCGTGGTGTTGCAGGGCCTGCACCGGACCTGGGCACCGATCACCGCCTGGAGCCAAGATTTAGCGGCTGACCTAGGTCACCCGGTGCAGGTCAATGCCTACATCACGCCTGAGCAAAGCCAAGGGTTTTCTGACCACTATGACGTTCACGACGTCTTCGTGCTGCAGATTCACGGGCAGAAGCGATGGTCCATCCACGACCCGGTGCTCGACGCGCCGCTGCGCGATCAGCCGTGGGCCGACCGCAGCGAAGAGGTGGCGGCAGCCGCAGCCCAACCCGCGACGATCGAGGCCATCCTGAGCCCCGGGGACACGCTTTACCTGCCGCGCGGCTACATCCACAGCGCGAAGGCCCTCGGCGGGGTCAGCATCCACCTGACCGTCGGCGTGCACGGGTGGACACGACACCACCTCGCCGAAGCGCTGCTCGCTCACGTCAAGACAGGTCTGAGTGAATCGACCGACGTCCGCACCTCTCTGCCGCTAGGTGTCGACGTATCCAAGGGCACCGACCTGCGTGAGGACATCGAGGTGGCCCGGCGCGTGCTCATCGAGGCCATCGAGGCGGCGTCGTCGCAAGACATCGCGCGCACCATGGCCGGCAAAGCCAGGTCGGCACAACGTCCCGAAAGCGTCTCGCCCATTGCTTCAGTTGCATCCTTGGCGCACTTGGGACCCGCCTCCACGATCCGGTTGCGCGATCACCTGCTGATTCAGTGCCTGCCGGTGGACGACTCCGACGACATCGTCATTCGATCGCGGGCCGGCCGGTGTCTGCTCCCATCGACGCTCAAGCCCGCTTTCGACGTTTTGCGCGGCGGGGCGTCGATGCAGGTCGCGGACGTGGACGTGGATGAAGCGACTGCTCTTGAGGCCGCAAGACTGTTGATCGCCCATGGCATCGCAGTCCAGGCCCCCCGACCCGACCTCAGGCTCGGATGACGTCACCCAACTCGCCATCCACCGCATCCACGCAAGGGCTTCGGCCCTTTCGGTGCTCGGACGGCGCCCGCGAACGCGGCGATCCCATGGTGGGCACCGCGCCGCCAGCCAAACGGTGGTTGCTGATCGAGCTCGAAGGGCGGTGGCTTCCGACGGCGATCGACTCGCTCGGCCTTCGCCCTGAGGCGCGAACTCACCTGTCCAGTCTCGTCTCGGCGTCGAAGGCCCGCGTCATGCTCATCCGCAAGGTCGGTCGACGACCTTCCGGCCCGCACCGCAAATGGTGCGTCATCGATGACCCGGCGACTGCGGCAGGCCCCGTCCTGACGTGGGGAACATGGCAGGTCGGCGGAGAACTCGTGGCTGCGGGCCAGGTGTTGGCGGCACAGGCGGCAGCTGCAAAGGTGGCGAAGGCATCCGGGACACCGGCCCCTGAGGTGAGCTCCCCAGAGTTGCTCTTGGTCTGCACCCACGGCAAGCACGACGTATGTTGCGCCACCCGTGGTCGACCGGTCGCGGCCGCCTTAGATCAACGCTGGCCGGACGAAACCTGGGAGTGCTCACACACCGGCGGTGACCGATTCGCTGCGAATGCTCTCGTGCTACCCGACGGTGCCTGCTACGGAGGGCTCGACCCTGACGTAGCCGTAACCGTCATCGCCGAGCACTACCGGGCTAGCCCCGACACGGCATACCTGCGTGGTCGCACGGGGTCTCCGCCTGCGGAGCAAGCAGCAATCGTGGCGGCCCACCGCCATCACCCCGCAGCCCGCTGGGGCTCATTCACGGTGGACGACATCATGAGCGATGGCGGGCAGCACGTGGTGCGCGTGACCGGCGACATGGGCAGCTTCGAGGTGCCGGTCACGGAGCACGTCCGTGAGCCACACCAACTCACCTGTGCCGCCACGACCACGAATCGCTCGACCGTGCCGGTTGCGGGGGAAATTCGCCGCCTCCAATGACCGATACGCGCGCCAATGTGCGTCGCGAACTCGCAAGCGGCGCGCACATCGGTCGTTGGTGCGAGGGGTATGCGGTCGGCTGGGGCTCTCAACGGTCACTGAGGGGGTATGTCGTTGCGTACGATCGGCGGGTGAAGGTCGGGTCTGGGGTGTCGCTGTTTGGCCGCGATCTGGCCATCGACTTGGGCACCGCAACCACGCTGGTCCACCAACGCGGCCGTGGGGTGGTGCTCGATGAGCCGACCATCGTGGCGATAGACGCGCAATCTGGACGGCTCGTTGCCGCTGGGCAGCCGGCATACGACATGGTGGGTCGCACCCCCGGCAATGTTCGCACCAAAGCACCGCTGCGTGATGGTGTGATCACGGACTCACAGATCACCGAAGCGATGCTGCGCGGATTCGTCGACCGGGTGAGTTCGTCGCGTTTGCTGCGCCCGCGCATGGTGGTCTGCGTCCCGAGCGGGGTGACGGCTGTCGAGCGCAAGACGCTGGAAGATGTCGCCATTCACTGCGGCGCTAGGCAAGTGTTCGTGCTAGAAGAGGCGATGGCCGCCGCTATCGGTGCCGATCTGCCGGTGCACGACGCCAAGGCATCGATGGTCATCGACGTCGGCGGTGGCACGACCGACATTGCGATCATCAGCCTGGGTGGGATCGTCAATGCCCGCAGCCTGCGGGTGGGCGGCAGCGCGATCGACGAGGCCATTGTTGAAGGCGTGCGTGATGCTCACGACCTGTTGTTGGGGGAGCGAAGCGCCGAGACCATCAAACTAGCGGTGGGTTCGGCCACGCCGCTCGACGTTACGCTGTCGACTCGCGTACGGGGGCGCGACCTCAGCACCGGGCTGCCGCGCACCGTGTCGTTGTCGTCGGTCGAGGTGGGGGGCATGATCGAGCCGGTGGTGCAATCGCTCATCGATGGCGTGCTCGGCGTCTTGGATCTCTGCCCGCCGGAGTTGTCCGGTGACCTTCTCGACGGGGGCGCCGTGTTGACCGGCGGTAGTGCTCAACTGTTAGGGCTCGACCGGCGACTTCAGCGAGAACTCGGTGTCGAGGTGCGGGTCGCCGCCGAGCCGCGCCATGCCGTAATCCGTGGGGCCGGGGCGTGCGTGGAAGATTTTGCCGCGCTGCGTCGGGTGTTGGTCACCGCTTCGCCATGGTGACGCCCGCCCAAGGATCTCGACGCGTGAAACGGGTCATCGCCGGTCTGCTGGCCCTCACCCTCGTCGTGTTGCTCATCAACCTCGCTCGACCTGCCTGGACCGAGCCGATTCGTGAAAGCGCAGCAGCGGTGTTCGCTCCCGCCCAACAGGCGATCCGTGGGTGGAATCAGGACGACCTGGACGCGGCGCGGGCGCAGCGCGACGCTCTGGCGGTCGAGCTCGAACTGCTCCGATCGCACGTGGACGCACAGTCGTTAAGCGAAGACATCGAACTTCCCGACAGCGCGCGCCCATGGCAGGGACTCCGCGCGCGCGTCATTGCTGTGTCGCCTCCCACCGCCCCAGCCGGGGAGCAGGTCGTCACGATTAACGTGGGCTCGCGCGACGGCGTCGTGCCGGATCGCAGTGTGCTGAACACCTCTGGCCTGGTCGGCCGCGTGCTGAGGGTGAACGAGTCGAGTGCGGATGTCCTCTTGCTGGGCGATCCTGGTGCGGTCGTCGGGGTCCGCTTTGGGGCCGACGGGGTGTTGGGCTCTGTCTCTGCCCAGGCCCCGCCCGAGTTGGGGCCGAGACCGGCGGGCTCGTTGACGCTGACCGGCATCGGTGACGCGCCCATCACCGTGGGCGACGACGTGCGCACCTTGGGCAGCCCAGATGGTTCTCCCTTCGCAGCCGACATCGCTGTGGGCACGGTGGCCCAGGTGGACGAAGACTCCGGTCAGCTCGGCCGCACTGCGATCATCGAGCCTGCGGTCGACAACGCCACCCTGGACGCTGTCGTCGTGCTGATCGAGCGGAGTGATCCGTGAGGGGTGCCCCAGGTTTTGCGGCCCGGGCGCTTCTCCTGCTGGTCGCCGCCATGGCCATGCCGCTGCTGCCCACCGTGTTGCCATCGGCCGCAGATCTGGTGCTGATCGTGGTGGCCGCGACCGCTTTGATGCGAGGTCCCTGGGCGGGGGCCGCGATGGGGCTAGGCGGCGGATGGCTGATCGATTTGATGCCCCCAGGCTCGACACTCTTGGGGGCCAGTGCGGTGGCCTACCTCGGGGTCGGCGTGCTGCTGGGCTTGGCCCGGCGGTATGTCCTAACCTCGCCGACCACCCTGCCGGTGCTCCCGCTAACCGCAGTGGCTCTCGCGTCGGTGCTGTTGCTGGCGGGGCGCGGCACCATCGCGGCAGCCGGGTTTGGGTACTTTGCTATCGACCAAGCGCTGTGGACGTGGGGGCTGACGATGGTGGCCGCCGTGGTACTGATCGGGCCGTTGGTCGCCCTGGACCGTGCCCTAGCGGTGCGGCGATGGGGTTAGGTCCATGACGGCCACGCCGAGCCGCCGAGGACATTCGGTAGGGCCGACGTGGGCCCTGCTCTTGGTGGTGCTCACTCTGGGCGGCATCCTCATCGGGCGGCTCGTGCAGTGGCAGGTGCTCGACAGCGCGGAATTCGGAGAAGCCGCCGCTGTGACCAACAGCCGCGTGGTGCTCGAGCCTGCCCTGAGGGGCCGGATCTTGGCTGCCGATGGCACCCCGCTGGCGGCCAACAAGCCCAGCGCGGTCGTGACCATCGAGCCCAGTGCCCTGGTGGACGCCGATGATGAGGGTCGTGAGTTGCTCGCGGACGTGGCCAACCAGTTGGGCCTCTCTGCTGCGGACGTGTGGGGTAGGACTCGGGTATGCGGTAGCGAGGATGCCCCACGCGTCCCCCTCTGTTTCAGCGGGTCGCCATACCAACCGATACCGATCGCGCGCGACGTCGACCCGGTCACCGCGCTTCGACTACTCGAACGCCCCGAAGACTTCCCGGGCGTCGCCGTCGACTCTGCACCGCTGCGTTCCTACCCCGCAGATGAGGTCAATGCCGCCCACGTGCTGGGGTATTTAGGCGTGCCCAGCGCCGATGAGGTGGCTGCCACAGCGAACGTCGCCGAAGGGGACGAACGGCGCGTGCTCGCTCCCGTCGACCTGGTGGGTCGCACCGGGCTCGAAGCCGTCTACGACCTCCCGTTGCGCGGAACCCTGGGGCGCACGGTTGTCGCCGTCGACTCGCGAGGGCTGGTGACCGGGCAAGTCAGCCACGAGAACCCCGTGCCCGGCCTGGACTTACGCACCCATATTGATGCGGGCGTGCAGGAACGCGCTGAGACCGCGCTCTCCGACGCGGTCGAAGGCGCGCGTGAGGCCGGGCGCCCGCCCAACGGTGCGGCTGCGGTTGTGCTGGAGGTCAACACCGGCGCGGTCATCGCCGAAGCCAGCTGGCCCACATACGACCCCACCGTCTGGACCTCAGCCATCTCCGCCACCGATTATGCCGACCTCATCTCCTCAGATGGCGGGCAGCCGCTGATCGACCGGGCACTCGCCGACACCTACCCACCGGCCTCGACCTTTAAGGCGTTCTCGTTGCCTGCTGCGTTGGCGACCGGTATCGATCCCGACGGGCAGTACGCCTGCCCCGGATCGCTGGATATCGCTGGGCAAACCTTCACCAACTTCGAGTCCCGTGCCTACGGCGAGCTGAATCTGCAACGGATCATGGAGGTCTCCTGCGACACCGTGTTCTACCGCTGGGCCTACCAAAACTGGCAAGACCTCGGGGGAGTCGAGACGACCCAGGATCTGCAAGACCCCTACGTTCTGTTGGCCCAAGACTTCGGATTCGGTGCTCGAACTGGGATCGACCTACCGGGCGAAGTCGGCGGCACGGTCACCGGCCGCGAGGCGAAACGGTCCACCTGGGAAGCCACTAAAGACCAAATCTGCGACCAGGCCGAGCGCGGGTATCCAGAGGAGGACGACGAGCAACGGCGTGAGTTCCTGGAGCAGTCAGCCAAGGAAAACTGCGCCCAAGGGGACCAATACCGCCCCGGTGATGCGGTCAACCTGGCGATCGGGCAGGGAGGGGTAGCCGTCACGCCGGTGCAGTTGGCCAGTGCGTATGCCGCCATCGCGAACGGCGGAACGCTGTGGACGCCCCAGGTCGCCGCCGACACGCGGCGTCAGGACGGGACCGTGGTCTCGACGTTTGCGCCGAAGCAGCGCGGCGAGGTGACTCTGCCTGCGCAGACGTGGCAGATCGTGCGCGACGGTTTAGCCGGGGTCAACACCAACGGCACCGGCGCATCAGCCTTCGAAGGATTCGATCTGGAGGCCTATCCGGTGGCGGGCAAAACGGGCTCAGCCGAAGCGCTCGGCGCACGGTCCACGGCCTGGTATGCGTCGTACGGCCCCACCACAGGTCCTCAGTATGTGGTCGTGGTCGTCGTCGATGAGGGTGGAATCGGCGGCGAGGTGGCGGCCCCCGCCGCTCGGCAGATCTGGGACCTGCTCGCTCAGCGGTAGGCCGAGCCACAAGTTCACGCGCGCCGCAATACCGGTGAAACAGAACGCTGGATAGGGTCGCTCCGTGACCCAAGACCCGATTAGCCCAGAGTTGCGCGCCGACGTGCGCCGCGTGTCCACGTTGCTCGGCCAGTCCCTGGTCCGGCACCACGGCCAAGCCTTGCTGGACCAGGTCGAACACGTGCGGGTCCAGACGAAGTCGAGCAAGGCCGGTGACGCGGACGCAGCAGAGTCCGTCAAAGAGATACTCGCCGACCTGCCGCTGGACCAGGCCACCGATCTCGTCCGGGCCTTCGCGGCATACTTCCACCTAGCCAATGCGGCCGAGCAGGTGCACCGCGTGCGCGGTCTGAAGGAACGCCCCGAGTCCGACGGCTGGTTGGCCGCCACCGTCAGCGATGTGGTCGACACCCTTGGCCCGGAGCGCCTGGCACAAGCCGTCGGCGAACTCGACGTGCGCCCTGTCTTCACTGCCCACCCCACCGAGGCCAGCCGCCGCTCCGTGCTGACCAAGATCCGCCACCTGTGTGACGAGTTGGCCCGCACCACCGCCACCGAGTCGATCGCCCGGCGTCGTCAAGACCGCACGTTGGCCGAGTTGATCGACCTCATCTGGCAGACCGACGAGCTGCGGACTAACCGGCCCACGCCGATGGACGAAGCCCGCAACGCGATGTACTACCTCAACGAGGTGCTGCGACGCACGATGCCCGAACTGCTGGGGGAGTTTGCCGACCTGCTCGCTCAGCACGACATCGTGATGGACCCCTCGCACACCCCCATCCGGTTCGGCTCGTGGATTGGCGGCGACCGCGACGGCAACCCGTTCGTGACGCCCGAGATGACACGAAGCATTTTGGCTCTGCACCACGAGCACGCGATCCGTGTGGCCCTCGGGCTCTTAGACGTGCTGACCTCGCAGATCTCCAGCTCCACAGTCATCGTTGATGTGGACTCGGCGATGCAAGCCTCGTTGGATGAAGACCTGGAGAATCTGCCCGGCCTCGACCCGCGCGTCAAAGAGTTGAACGCCGCTGAGCCCTACCGGCTGAAGCTGACCTGCGTTAAGGCGAAATTGATCAACACCCGGCGCCGGGTGAAGGCGGACTCGGCACACGAGCCCGGCCGCGACTACGCCAGCGCCGCCGAGTTGGTCGCTGACCTGTCGGTGGTGTCCGACTCTTTGCGCAACAACGGTGGTGGGCTCATTGCCGACGGCCGGATGGCACAAGCGATCCAGACCCTCGCCGGCACCGGGCTGCACCTGGCTACCCTCGACGTGCGCGAGCATGCTGAGAAGCACCACGAATTCCTGGCCGGCGTGCTCGATGGCCTCGGACACCTCAAGGCGCCCTATGCCGAGCTCAAGCGAGACGAGCGGATGCGCGTCTTGACCCACGAGTTGGCGTCACAGCGGCCACTGCTCAGCCCCGCCTCGGAGCGCCCTCAGACGCTGGCGGTTTTCGATGAAATCCGCCACGCGCTGGCGACCTACGGCCCCGACGTCATCGAGACCTACATCATCTCGATGACGCAAGGTGCCGACGATGTGATGGCGGCGGCGGTGCTGGCTCGGGAGGCTGGGCTGGTCGACATCCACGGCCGGGCTGACGGCACCGGAGCCTTCGCCCACATCGGCTTTGCTCCGTTGCTGGAGACCATCGACGAGCTTCGCGCCGCGGCCTCGCTGGTGGACACGTTGCTCAGCGACACGGCATACCGCAAGGTCGTGCGCCTGCGCGGGGACACCCAAGAAGTGATGTTGGGCTACTCAGACTCCAACAAGCAGGCCGGCGTGATGACCAGTCAGTGGGGGATTCACCAGGCCCAGCGGGCATTGCGTGATGTCGCGGCCAAGCACGGAGTGAAACTGCGGCTCTTCCACGGCCGCGGCGGATCGGTCGGTCGTGGTGGTGGCCCGACGTACGAAGCGATCTTGGCTCAGCCCTACGGCGTGCTGGAGGGCGAGATCAAGTTCACCGAGCAAGGTGAGGTCATTTCTGACAAATACTCCCTGCAGGCCTTGGCGCACGAAAACCTCGAGCTGTCGCTGGCTGCTGTCCTTCGGGCTAGCACCTTGCACACCGAGCCCCGCAACCCGGCTGAGCAGATCGCCCAGTGGGATGACGTGATGGACGTCGCCAGCGATGCGGCGTATGCGGCCTACCGCGGCCTGATCGACGACCCCGACTTGCCCGCATACTTTGTGGCGGCCACCCCGGTGGATCAACTCGGCGGGCTCAACATCGGGTCGCGGCCCAGCAAGCGCCCCGACACCGGCCAAGGGCTGGACGGTCTGCGGGCTATCCCGTGGGTCTTCGGCTGGACCCAGACAAGGCAGATCGTGCCGGGCTGGTTCGGCATGGGATCCGGTCTGAAGGCGGCGCGCGAAGCCGGCCACGGTGACGCTCTCGAGGCGATGCTGGCCGAATGGCAATTCTTCGGGGCGCTGATCTCCAACGTTGAGATGACGGTCACCAAGACGGACCTCGACATTGCCGCGCACTACGTCAATACCTTGGTGCCGCAGGAGTTGCGACACATCTTCGACGTGATCAAGGCCGAGTTCGCGCTCACGTTGAGCGAGCTGCAGCGGCTGACGGGTCTTGAGGATGTGCTCGATGACCAGCCGACCTTGCAGCGTTCACTGGCCGTCCGCGACCAGTACCTTGACCCGATCTCGTATCTGCAGGTCGAGTTGCTGCGGCGGTTGCGGGCCGGCGGTGAGGTCGCGGACGAGCGGGAACTGCAGCGCGCGCTGCTGATCACCGTCAACGGCGTCTCGGCCGGTCTGCGAAACACCGGCTAACCCTCCCTTTTTGCCGCGCCTGGGCAAGGTTATGCGCGTTTTTGGCTGCGATTTCGGCTGCTTTGTCGGCATAACCTTGCCTAGGCGGTAGGTGGCGCGGAGGCGGAGGGCAGGATGGGCGCATGCCTGAAGGTCACACCATCCATAAACTGGCGCGCGACCTCGGAGACGCCTTCATCGGCACGGCCCCTATGGTCAGCAGTCCTCAGTTGCGCTTTGCCGACGGAGCGGCACTGCTGGATGGGCATTCGGTCGCGCGGGCAGACGCCTGGGGCAAGCACTTGTTCGTGGACTTCGATGCCGATTTGCGGCTCCACGTGCACCTCGGGTTGATCGGCAAGTTCTCGATCACGCCGATTCCTGAGGGGTATGCCGTGCCACCCGTTCGCGGGCAAGTGCGGCTGCGGATGGAAACGCTAGCGCAGCTGGCCGATCTGCGGGGGCCGATTATCTGCGCGGTGCTGACCCCTGATGAGGTTGCAGCCGTCGTGGCTCGTCAGGGGCCGGATCCTCTGCGGGCTGTTGACGCCGACCCCGATCGGGCCTGGACGATGATCCACCGGTCGAAGCGCAGCATTGCTGAGCTGTTGATGGATCAGAAGGTGCTCGCTGGTGTCGGGAACGTCTACCGCAGCGAGGTGCTCTTCCGTCACCGCGTGGGGCCGCTGTTTGCGGGCAACCGGATCAAACGGCATACCTGGCAGGCGATGTGGGACGACCTGGTGATGCTGATGCCGCTGGGCGTCGAGACCGGGCGGATCGTCACGTACGAAGACCAGGTGGCCAAGGTAGTGGAGCAGATGGCTCTTGGTTCGCCGGTGAGGCCGGGGCGGCGTACCTACTACGCCTACAAGCGCACCGGGCAGCCGTGCCGGCGCTGCGGCTCGACCATCAAGACCGCAGTGGTCGCGGGTCGTAACCTGTTCTGGTGCGCGAACTGCCAGCGCCGCACCTAAGCCCAGCCTGTCGGCATACCCAACTGGCTATCACACTTCGGTGGTGTGTCTCGGTGTCTTTAGCATTCGGACATTGGCGTCGCTCAGGGCATTGAAACAGGCAGAAGGGCGATTTCGCCAACGTTTGCGCAGGTCAGATGTCGTTATGCCTGTTTGGGTGCTCGGTTCGGACTGACACTCGTCAAGTGGTACCATAAAACGTACAATTTATCGTCATGGGAGGATGTCATGGCAATAACCGCCAGCGAAGCGCGCAAGACGCTGTTCCCGCTGATCGAACAGGTCAACGACGACCACACCGTCGTCGAGATCACTTCGAAGCGCGGCAACGCAGTGTTGCTATCAGTCGCCGAATACGAGGGTATGCAAGAGACGGCCTACCTCTTTCGCTCGCCCGAGAACGCTCGTCGACTGCTAGCCGCGGACGCGAGCCTTCGAGCCGGCCACGGCGAGATGCGTGAACTTGATCGGGAGTGAACGTCGTCTTTGCCCCACAAGCGTGGGATGACTATCGGTATTGGCAGACCCAAGACCGCACAACTCTGAAGCGCATCAACCGCCTGATCGATAACATCTGCCGGGACCCGTTTGAGGGCATCGGGAAGCCAGAGCGGCTCCGATACGGAGTGCAGGCGTGGTCGCGCCGGATCAGTGATGAACATCGCATCGTCTATAGAGTCGAAGAGTCCGACGTGCTGATCTTGCAGGCTCGATACCACTACGAGAAATAAGCCAAACCTCGAAAAAGAGACACGCGCTCGATGTCAATCCGCCGTGGTCGCATCGGCGAGCTGGGCTTCCAGGGCCGTGGCTACGGCTTCGAACTCGGCGAGCGAAGCGCTGCTCCACCAAACTCTTCTCGATGCCGTTGATGGCGGTGATCTGGGCAGGACGTAGCGCGCTGGTGTCGAGCTCGGCCAGGCCACGTACCTTGCCTCGCCAGGTGGGACTGTGTGAATTGGCCTCAGCGGCCCGGAGCAGTTTCGCCAAGGTTGACGGTTGCGGGGAGGAGAAGATCTGTCGGGAGCGGGGCTCGGGGTCGTACCCGTTGGTGAAGTGGGTTTCGCTTCCGCTGGCCTCGAAGACAAAAGGCAACTTGCCGTCAACAGTTAGCGCATTGAGCCGGACCGCGGCCCGGAGACCCTCGGCATACATCGCAGATTGCCACTCCACACCAGATAACGTAGAGCCTTAAGGCTTGGCCTCGATGACGCCGACGACTTTCTTGTCGACATACAGAAGGTAAGCCGCCCGGCCGTGGCCAGATTTCAGCACTACTTCGCGACACGCGATTCCCTGGGCCTCGAAAGGGTTGAGGTCCTTTTTGTCTTGAACTATCCATCCAGTATCACTGAGTTGTATATCAATGAGAGCGCGGGCGCGTTTTTCCGCGGCCAGCCGTTGATCGGGATCGTCGGGACTTATCCAACTAACGATATTGCCTACGGCATGTTTATCGAACGGTTCGGCTTCTACGCGTGGCGCGGAGGGTCCACAAGTGAGGGATATGCCGCGGTAGGAGGGGTAGAGGCCCAGCGGAAAAGGATGCGCTTCAGCGGTTGAAGACCTCCATCGTCAGCGTGTAGTCGCCGACACCTTCTTGATCGCTCGTACCGAGGATCATCTGGAGCAGGTTGCGGGCTGAGGGGTAGTCAGACCCGAGTGCCTCGAGGTATTCGCGGTGCGCCTCCAGCGAAGCGACCCCGTCCTCGAAGGTGTCGCTGACATCGACGCGGTGAGTGGCCCGCTCAGAGTTGGCGAAGCAAAGCATCTTCACACCCGGCCACGGATCGAGCCCCGCGTCCATCAGGTCGGTGAAGAGCCACCGGTTGCCCGCGTCCGCGCACGCATCCATTGTGGCCAAACCAACCGCGCGGTGATCGGCCTGGTTCAATCCACCCCCACCAAATGTCTCCCGGTGCGTCAACGCAAAAACTACATCAGGCTGAGTACGCCGAATGGCTGCAGCGATGCCCTTGCGCAACGGCAACCCGTACTCCACCGCACCGTCCTGCATACCCATGAAGTCCACGACCTCGACCCCGACGTGGGCGGCCCCGTTGCGTTCTTCCTGCTCACGCAACGGCCCAGCCTCAACCGGGGGTATGCCGTCAATCCCGGCCTCCCCGCTGGTCGCCAGGAGATAAGTGATGGTTTTGCCCTGCTTGGTCCACCGAGCGACGGCTCCCGCGAGACCGTACTCCAGGTCGTCGGGGTGGGCCGCGACGCACAATGCGGTGTTCCAGTCTTCGTTAAACGTCTCTAGGGTCATAGGTCACAGCCTCCCACGCTCACGATGTGCGGCGAAGGGGATTATGGGCTAGGGGAGCGGCGCTGATAGATTGAGCGCTGCCGTTCGAACGGCAGCGGATTGAGAGTGCCCTGGTGGATCTGCCCAGGCGCGCCGCGCAACGAGATCACAAGGAGAGCAATGCCCCTAGATATTTCTGTGAAGAAGACCATCATGGAGGAATACGGCACGAGCGAGGGCGACACCGGCTCTCCGGAGGTGCAGGTCGCGATGCTGACCCAGCGCATCCGTGATCTGACGGAGCACTCCCGTGAGCACAAGCACGACCACCACAGCCGTCGTGGTCTGCTGCTACTCGTCGGTAAGCGTAAGCGTCTGCTGCGTTACCTCGCAGACACCGACATCGAGCGTTACCGGTCGCTGATCAAGCGCCTCGGCCTACGCCGCTAAGTTTCGCCTAGGAGCGACTCCCATCTTTGGGGGTCGCTCTTATGCGTATGTCGGCCACATAGCACCGCGAAACGGCCGACAGTTTCGAACAGCCGAGCACAACGACGATGCCCCGCGCTGAGCACAACAGATAAGGAGGACCCATGGAGGGTCCAGAAATCACATCCGCCGAAGCCGTCATCGACAATGGCACCTTCGGCACCCGCACGGTTCGTTTCGAGACCGGACGCCTCGCCGCTCAGGCTGCTGGCTCCGTCACCGCATACCTCGATGACGACACCATGCTGCTGTCGACCACCACGGCCGGCAAGCACCCCAAAGACCACTTCGACTTCTTCCCGCTGACGGTTGATGTCGAAGAGCGCATGTATGCCGTGGGCAAGATCCCCGGTAGCTTCTTCCGCCGCGAAGGACGCCCCTCAACCGAAGCGATCCTGACCTGCCGTCTGATCGACCGTCCGCTGCGCCCGAGTTTTGTCTCCGGTCTGCGCAACGAGGTCCAGGTCGTCATCTCGGTGCTGTCCCTGAACCCGGACCACCAGTACGACGTCGTGGCCATCAACGCCGCCTCCGCGTCGACTCAGATCTCCGGTCTGCCGTTCAGCGGCCCGATCGGTGCGACCCGCGTGTCGCTCATCGACGGCCAGTGGGTCGCCTTCCCGAACTTCAGTGACGCCGCGCGCTCAACCTTCGACATGGTCGTCGCTGGCCGCGTTGTGGGTCAGGACGCGGATGGAAATGATGACGTCGCGATCATGATGGTCGAGGCCGAAGCCACCGAAGCCACCTGGGACCTCGTCAACACGATGGGCAAACAGGCGCCGACCGAAGAGGTCGTCGCTCAAGGCATCGAAGCGTCCAAGACGTTCATCGGCCAGCTGTGCAAGGCCCAGTCAGAATTGGCCGCAGCAGCAGCTAAGGATGTGCAGGACTTCCCGCGCTTCCTCGAATACCAGGACGACGCCCTCGCCGCTGTCGAAGCCGAGGTCAGCGACGCGCTTACCCCCGCGCTGCAGATCGCGGGCAAGGCTGAGCGCGAAGACAAGATCGACGAGATCAAAGAGTCGATGAAGGCTTCGCTGTCCGGCTCTGACGACGCGGCCTTCGCCGGTCGCGACAAGGAACTGTCCTCGGCATACCGCGCTACGCAGAAGAAGCTGATTCGTCAGCGCATCCTGCGCGACAGCGTGCGCATCGACGGCCGCGGTCTGGCCGACATTCGCGCCCTGTCCGCTGAGGTCGAGGTCATCCCGCGCGCTCACGGCTCGGCGATCTTCGAGCGCGGCGAGACCCAGATAATGGGTGTCACCACGCTCAACATGCTGCGTATGGAGCAGATGCTCGACACGCTGTCCCCGGTGACGCGCAAGCGTTACATGCACAACTACAACTTCCCGCCCTACAGCACCGGTGAAACTGGCCGCGTCGGCTCCCCGAAGCGCCGCGAAATCGGTCACGGTGCGCTCGCCGAGCGCGCTTTGATGCCCGTGCTGCCGTCGCGTGAAGAGTTCCCGTACGCCATCCGGCAGGTCTCCGAGGCACTCAGCTCCAACGGGTCGACCTCGATGGGCTCCGTCTGTGCGTCCACCATGTCGCTCTGGAATGCTGGTGTGCCGCTGCGCGCCCCGGTTGCCGGAATCGCCATGGGCCTGGTCTCCGCAGAAGTTGACGGACAGACGCAGTATGCCGCGTTGACCGACATCCTCGGCGCTGAAGATGCCTTCGGGGACATGGACTTCAAGGTCGCCGGGACCAAGGAATTCGTCACGGCCATCCAGCTCGACACCAAGCTCGACGGCATCCCCGCCTCGGTGCTGGCCGGTGCGCTGACTCAGGCCCGCGACGCCCGGATGCACATCCTGGACGTCATGCTTGAGGCCATCGACGCCCCCGATGAGATGAGCCCCTACGCTCCTCGCGTCATCACCGTCAAGGTCCCGGTCGACAAGATCGGCGAGGTCATCGGGCCAAAGGGCAAGATGATCAAGCAGATCCAGGAAGACACCGGCGCTGACATTGCCATCGAGGACGACGGCACGGTCTACATCGGTGCCACGGACGGCCCCTCGGCGGAGGCTGCTCGGGCGCAGATCAACGCGATCGCCAACCCGACGATGCCCGAGGTCGGCGAGCGCTTTATGGGCACCGTGGTCAAGACCACGACGTTCGGCGCGTTCATCTCCCTTACGCCGGGCAAAGATGGTCTGTTGCACATCTCCGAGATCCGCAAGCTCGTCGGCGGCAAGCGCATCGACGCTGTCGAAGACGTGCTGTCCGTGGGTCAGAAGGTGCAGGTCGAGCTCAAGGAGGTCGACCCGCGTGGCAAGTTGTCGCTTGGCGCCGTGGTGGCTGATGAGGCCGCAGACGAATCGGCAGCTCCGGCTGCGGCAGTCGAGACCACGACGACGCAGGCTGAGGTCGCATCCGTGCCCGACGCCCCAGCGGCCGACGACGCCGCTGACGCAGGCAACAGTGACGCCGAAGGCGACGACGCAGACGGTGAGAACTCGGACGACAACTCCGACCGCCCGAAGCGCAACCGTCGTCGTCGCGGTGGGCGCAACCGCAGTGGGTCGAATGGTGACGATTCCAATGGTGGCGACGCCAGCTCCAGTGAAGACGACAACTGATCGTTGTGACGTCTAGCTAGACAGGCTGTAGACAGCAGTAGGGGCGGGTTCGTCAACGGACCCGCCCCTACTCGCATCTGAGAGTTAATTTCCCGGTTATGCAGCAGTCTTCCCCGCCAGCACCGGCGTGCGCTTAGCTGCGGTCTCGCCGACGTGCCAGCGCATTTCCATGCGCACTCGGCCGTTCGAGTCCTTCACAGGGACCCACGACATGACCGAAGGTCTGCGCGAGTGTGGCATTGCGCGTACACGATCCATTGTGTCCACCTTTCGTTAACCTGCTGTTCATCTAAGGTACACGAAAAAGTCACTAAGGCCGAAAGGCGGGGCTCTCACGTGTCGGGTCGGCAGTGGAGGCCGCGGCGCGTGAACTCTCGGCCACCAGCCATTCGAGGGGTCCGCGCGCTCGGCCGAGCGCAAAAATGGCACCAATGACCGCAAGCACCATCACATGAACCGAGATTTCGAAGGCCCAGCCCCACCCGGCCGGGAGCGCTAGGGTGAGGACGTGGGCGACATAAAGCGTCAAGGTCATCGAGCCAGCCCCGAAGATCACGCTGGCCACCCGTCGACCACCCTGCGTCAGCCGCGAAGTTCCGGCAAGAGCCAACCCGAGGATCACGAGGGCGCAGCCCACGGTGTGAGCCAGGTCCACGATGCTGCCTGTGTGCGGCGACCACACCGCGAGCCACCAGAATGAGCCGGTCGGAGTGGTTCCGAAGAGCCCCGAGGTCAACGTGTCGCTGAGTTCCGACCAGTCGCCGACATCTTCTCGGTCATAGGTGTCGATCAGCGACTGCTGAACATTGACCGAGCGGGTCACGAGTGCGGAGACGCCGATGGAGATCGTCGCGAGCACGCCCCCGCCGAGAGCCAACCGAAGCGATACCAGGCGCGAGCCCAGATCGAGCCGCCCGAGCGCCATACCCGCGATGAGGTATGTGGCCCACGTCAGGACGGGGTAGTAGCCGGTGAAGAGTAATTCGCCCATCAAACGAAGGGGGTCAGCCAAAGACGACGGAGCAGGTATGTTGAGGCTCGGACGGGGCAGAAAAGGGCGCAGCACCAGACTCACGATGGGGGCCGTCACGCCCCAGCCCACGGCCAACAACGCCAGTGACCGAGCCCGCCAGCGCAGCACCGGAAGGGCGCAGAGAAACAGGAGCCCGTAGTAGGTCAAGATGACCGCGATTCCCTCGGCGAAGGACCCCAAGAGCAATCCGATCGTGGCGATCAGCACCGCTCGACAGACCAGAGCAGTTCGGGCATTCGGACGCAGACTCGGTTGCCCGTCCGTGCTCGCCGAGGAAGTCGCGAGCACGATGGACAGGCCTGCCAGCACCGCAAAAAGAGCCGAAGACCGCCCCGCTACTAACTGGTGCCACGGGTCGAGGCTCCCGTTTGTGGCATTGACCCCGTCGCGCATGTGCGCCACGACCATTCCGAGGAGAGCCAGTGCGCGTGCCACATCAACGCCGATGATGCGTGAGGTGGTCACGATGGGGCTATTCGGGAGGGCCGAGACGCGCCACGAGTCGGACTTCGCGGGCCAGTTGCCCGCCAGGTCCCACGACCCGATCGCGCCACGCGCCGTCGGGCTCAAGCCCGCTCACGGTGAAGAAGGTCCGGGCTGCCTCGTCGCTGGCCAGCACCCAGGCCACCATGCCGCCATGATGGCCGGCGCGCAGCGTGTCGGCGCTCGCGTTGAGCAGGCGAGATCCATGGCCCGCTCGGTGGGCGTCGGGGTGCACGGCCAAGACGAGAACTTCGCCGCTGTGCTCGGGCACTGCCTCATCGGTGTCGGCTGTGGGGCCGACGGCCGCGAAGCCGACGATCTGCTCCCCGGCGCAGGCCACCAGCACACGGTGCACTGGGGTAGGCGGGTTAGCCATCGCGTCGCGCCAGGCCAGGGCAAACTGGTCCGGGTCGAATTCTTCCAGCACCGAGGCGGGCACGACATCGGCGTATGCCGTCCGGAAGACCGTCGCTTGCACCATCCCGATAGCGGGGGCGTCGTTGGGGCGACTCGTGCGGACGCTGGCGTCGGCTAGGGGGCGGTGTTCGTGGGAATGACTGTGTGGCTCGCTCACACCTGCAGTCTCTCGCATCGAGTGTGAGACGTTCGACGGGGTCGTGCGCGCCACTGGGAGCTGCGGAGCCTTACAACGGTGCGCAAAGGCGACCGCACATGTGTATGCACATGTTTTTGTGTATAAATGTCGGCGCTAGAGACGGGTCCAATTGCTACTCGATCAGGTGCGATTTGACCGGGTCGCCGAGCGGGCCGCCCTCACCGGCATCAGCGTGAATGCCGTCATCCGGGAGGCTATCGACCTGCATGTCGACTATTCCCACCGACAAGCCGGGGCGATGGTGTGGCTGCTCGAGCACACAGCAGCCGAGGAAGCGCAGACGGCTGTTTCCTGGGAAGACCAAAAGCGAGCAATGGACCAAGAATTGGTTGATCGGTGGGGATGAGCTCCACCTTCTTTGTCGACTCCAGCGTTGTCGCCCTGGCCCTTGGCGGTCAGGACTCGAGGCTTGCCAGTTGTCGTGAACTGTTGGCGACCGCAACTCTCGGCGTTCAGTTCCACGCGTCGGTCGAGATGGTCCAAGAAGTGATGTTCCATTGGTTACGCATGGACCCGCGTCCAGACGCCGTTGATCAGGCACGTCGTCTCCTAGAAGCTTTCGCCCTGCACGATCTCACGGTGTCGACACTGTCTCGCTCAATCCACTTGGCCGAGGTCGGCCCCATCGTGGGCCGGGACGCCGTTCATGCTGCTGGCGCACTCGATGCGGGCTTTACGGAAATCGTCTCTGCGGATCGAGATTTCGACGGAGTCGCTGGACTGCGCCGCCTTACTCCCGAGCAAGCGCTGGCGCGAGTGCAGATCTCAACGGGGGGGTCATGATGCACAGCAGAAACCAGTCACGGCCTACGCCAACTCCCAAGTCTTGATGCGCCGCGGGTACAAAGAAGCGCTGGGGCGCACAGTGGAAAGCGCCCCAGCGCCAAAAGAACTCTCGAGACGATCAGAACGTCAGGACAGTGCGACCTTCGACGACGAGGTTGCGGATGCTGGCGTGCCCGCCGTTGTCCGTCAGCATGGTGAAGCCCGCGTCGGTAATCGGCTTGGCGACCTTGTGCGCGGTGGCGCAGTAGCCGCACGCTCCGCGGACGTTGGCGCGAAGGCCTTCAAGCATTCCGTTGATCGGGTGTGCAGAGTCCGAGAGCGCAGCCAGCGACTCGGGGCCGGAGCCGTCGAAGACGATGGTGACGTCGTCACCGGCGTTTTCGAACTCTTCGGCGGTGCCGAGGGCGCGGTAGACCGCAGCGTTGTCGTTAACGAACTTGGTGAGGATTCGGTCGGAACACGTTTGATCTCAGCCGCTGATGCGCTGTTCTACGCGGAGGGCATCCACGCCGTCGGCATTGACCGCGTGTTGGGTGAGGCTGGCGTGGCCAAGACGTCGCTGTACAACCACTTCGCGAGCAGGACGATCTCGTAGTCGCCTACCTAGATCGACGTAGCAAACAGATGCACGACAGTTTGTATGGGGGTCTGGCCGACGCTCCAAGGGACGCACGGGTCCGGCTCGGGATGATTTTCGACGAGATATGGGCGATGGCAGGCACCGCACCATTCCGAGCGCGACGTCGGGGGCGGATGATCCGGGCCTCTCAAGCGTCCAGCCGTACAGGATCGCCGAGGCGCAGGGTGCCGGTGCTCAGCACTCGGCATACCGAGCCGCCCCTCGCGTGCAGCGCCCGCCGGGTGCCATGTCCGCTGATTTGATCCATCAGGCGACACGGGGCCGCGATACGGACTACCTCGACCTCCACCGGCCCCAATTGCATCCGGCTCCCCGGGGTGTTCGGGATTTCGCCACCAGAAACGGTGACGGTGCGGCGGGTGCTAGCCGGATCGAGGGTCCGGCCCAGTTCGCGTGACGCAACAGCCAGAGCGTCGGCAGATTGCACCGAGATGTGACGGTGCTTGGTTCCGTAGTAGCGGTCGCCGACGATTCCTCGCCCGGCTTCGACCTCGATGTGACCAACGGCGACCAAGGCCGTCCGGTGCTCGGGAGCAATGTGTAGCGAGACAACGGTCAGTTCGTTTTGGTCAGGCATAGCGGCTCCCGATCACTGGCGACAACACGAAGCCTCAGGGTATGCCGGGGCGTCGACGTGAGCGACGAGGGACTCTTCCGTCGATTCAGGTGACAGGCAGACGTGTTCTTCGGCATACTCGCAGAGGTTGAGGCGTTTAGGAAAGAAAGGGGAACACATGGGGGCCGTTATCATCACGTCCGCGCGACGGCGACCTAAGTTCCACCACCTGCGCATCGCAGATGTCGAACGGCTGACCGAGGACGCCGTGGCGGTCACCTTCGAGGTGCCCAAGGACCTGCGGCGTGCCTACGCTTTCGAGCCCGGCCAGTATCTGACGTTGCGTGCTCACATCGGTGAAGAGGACGTCCGCCGGTCTTACTCCATCTGTACGTCGAAACGCACGTTCTCATCGACAGGTGAGGTGCGGGTCGCCAGCGCCCGGGTCGGCGGTGGGTTGATGTCAAACTGGCTTAACGATCACGCGAAGATCGGTGAATCCGTGCAGGTCATGACCCCCCTTGGGGATTTCACGTGTCCCACCCAGCCCGCAACAGCCCGCCATCACGTGGGCATCGCTGCCGGGTCAGGAATCACCCCGGTGCTCTCGCTGCTTCTGACGGTCTTGGAAGAGGAACCCGATTCACGAGCGACGCTGATTTTCGGCAATCGCCATCCCGATTCCGTCATGTTCGCCGAGGAGCTCAGCGCCTGGCAGGAAACGTACGGTTCCCGGTTCGCCCTCATTCCGGTGTTTTCCCGTGTAGCCGTGGACGAGCACGCCGTGATCGGGCGCATCGACGAAACGCGACTTACCTCGCTCCTCGAGGGCAGTCTCCCGGTTGCAGATGTCGACGAGTGGTACGTCTGCGGGCCCCAACCGATGGTGCGGACGGTGCGACATGTGCTGACCCGCCGCGATGTGCCGCGCGAACATATGCATCAAGAGGTCTTCCACGTTGAAGACAACGAGGCGGACATCCTGAGGGAGGCGTGATGGATCGCGCCGACACGTCGCTTGCCGTGTTATAGGCGGAGATCCGCTCTGGTGACACCCGCTCGATGCCGTTAGCTGGCTTAGCGTTGTGGCCGCGGTCGTCGGGCTGTTCGTCGGCGACGCAACGTTTGCCTACACGGTGCTCATTGGCACCGGTGTGATATTTCCACTGGGCCTCTTGATCAGTCGGGCGCGCGGGCGGTCCATGCTCACCGACAGCGCAGCCAATCCTTTGACCAACTTATTCTTGCTCAACATCGCGATCGTCGCGGCTTTGTGGCCGATTGCCATCATTGGTTCGCAAGGCGGCCAGCCCACGCTCGTCGTGCTGTTTGCGGCGATCATGCTGGGACTTATCTGGATTCCGTGGGGGTGGACCGCTGACGACCCAGTGGGCTTGCGCCACGGGCTCGGTCGGGTTGTGGGCAGCTACGCGGCCTTCTACTTGTGCCTGCTCCTTACACCCGGCAGTGCGATCTGCGCCGTCGTCCTGCTGGCCTACATCTACTCCCTGACCTGTATGCGGCGGGACTGACGCGGAGCTAGGGACGGCTCCACGTCACGAAGTCGAATCCCTCGTGGATTTCTCGTGCAGTCTCGGACCATGCCTGGTGGTCGATCCCGGGAAGATGCACCGACAGAAACGTGCAACGCGAGCGCGGTGACCTCGTATGGGTCAGTCGAAGCGATTCCGATCCATGGCAAAAACGAATCGCGCGCCGGGATACTCCGAGAGGGAGAACAGTTGGTCGCGTGAGGGCCAGTAGGTGATGTCTTCGGGCCCCGGCGGGAGGACGCCGGAGCGAGTGTGAAAGTCGCCAGGCTGGCCGACGTAGACGTCGCCGTTTTTGGTCTTGCCTCGGCTTGCGGTGACGTAGTAGCGGTCATCGACCACGGTGACACCTTGCATGTGCCCGACGCCGCCGGAGTCCATGAAGATCGGGCGGCTGGCACCGTCGTCCCCGCGGTGCAGCAGCAAAGACTGCGGGTGCATCGGGTAGCGGACGATCCGCGTGCTCATGTCGTCGCGACCGTATTCTCCTACGATCAACTCAGGTGGATCAGCGCTGCGGTTCAGCGAGAGGAACGAGTATCGAAGCTGCTCGACATCGGTGGCCGAATGCGCACTGTAGGCAAAACGCACGGGCAGCACGTAGCGGTAGTCGAAGGTCTTGTCGCTGGGCTCGAGTCTGATGATGTCCTCGACGCGGGCGGTGAAGATGCCCTTACGGGTGCCCGCCAGGTGTAGATAGTCGCCGGCCCAGACCACGCCGCCGGCATGGATATGCAGCGGTTTGAGCCTGACTCGGCCCCAGAGGTTCGTTTCGGCTTCGACGATCAACACGTGTCGATAGCGCAAGGTCTCCAGGTCGACGAAGGTCACTCGAGACCCCTGCCGGCCGCCCCTGATGCCCTTGCAATACCAACTGGTCACCAGCAAGGAGCGCCCGTTCAGTGCCTCTGTGCCGCTCGCATCTGCGGTGGTGCTGATGCCCTGGGGCCACCACAGCGGTGATTCGCGATCCTGATCGTTCCAGGTAAAACCGTGCTTGGCCGCCGAGCCGGGCACGTCGGCGTGGGTGGCCTGACGATTCAGGCCTTCGAGCACTCCTGGTATGCCGACCCGCGCGCCGAGTCGTCGTGAGAGTGCCTCGATCGGAGGACCTCGCTCGGCGCTGCGTTGAAGGTGGATGTCGTTAACGAACTCCATGTGCGCCTTCGAGTCCTCGGTTCGCAGGGCCGCTATCTCGCAGGACTCCCAACCAACCGGTGCCCAGGCCGATGGCGATACAACTCAGCGCGCCCCACGGCCAAAAAATGTGCTCTTCGCGCACCAGATAGGACCCGACCGTTACCAATCCGCACGCTACAACGCTAGCGCTCAGCACGACCGGCCGCTGTTGGAACTCATCGATGGTGAGCAGCACAGCCGCGATCAACAACGCCACCGCCCCGATGTCTCCCAGCATCGTGCCGATCTTGAACGCAAGACTGATGGACGCGGGCCGGGGGACAGCAGCATCGCCGAGCTGCCAGGTGGCGTATCCGTTGCCGATCCCGCTGATGACGTCCAGCGCGGTGTAGAAGGTCGCGTACACGTAGGCGGCCACGATGACGGCAATGGCCAGCGGATCTCGTCGGCTGCGGACCAACCAGGCCAGCGCTACTCCAACCAGCGGGAAGACCACCACGCCGACAACGTGCATCCAGAACCAGTGTTCGGCGCTGTCCGGGTTTAACCCGTTCGGGTGGGTCATCCCCGTAGCGCCGAGCAGCACGCCGGGGGCCGCCAGCAACGCGAACGTCCAAGCCTTCACCGCCACCGGTCGCTGCTTCGCTCGTAGCTGACAAAAGAGAACCCGTCGTGAAGCTCGCGGGGCCCTTCGTCCCAGAGGCTCGGGTCGATCGAGGGGAAACGCACCGAGCCCTCCGGGGACTGTTCGACTTCGGTGATGACCAGGCGTGTCGCGATATCGATGGTCTGCTCGTAAATCTGACCACCACCGATGACGAAGATCTCACCGTCTCCGGCGATCAGCATGGCCTCAGCCATGGAGTGAGCCACGATCACCCCTTCGGCCTGCCATTCGCGGTTCCGGGTGATGACAATGCTGCGCCGGCCCGGCAGCGCCTTGCCGATGGAGTCGAAGGTCGTGCGGCCCATCAGCATCGTGCCGCCCACGGTTGCCTTCTTGAAGTGGGCCAGATCCTCGGGGATGTGCCACGGCATGCCGCTGCCATTCCCAATAACGCCGTTACTTCCCACCGCCGCCACCAAGGTCAGAGTCTGCTCGAAGCCGCGGCTTAACACGGCGGCCGGTGCACCGGAGGCCACCACCTCGAAGGCCTGCGCTTCGTGCGGCACCAGCCGTTCGGGAGCGCCGTCTAACGGCCACCATTCCAAATCGGCGGCCTTGTCGGGCTCGGCGATGTGCGGCTCGCCCTGCCATGTCCGAACCTCGAAGAAGAGATCGATGCGCTCTTCCTGCGGATCGTTGAGCGCATTGGTGCGGTGCACCGTGGCGACCGGGCGCAGGTCGTCTGGGGCAATGTCGATGCCTAGTTCTTCGTGGGCCTCGCGGACTGCGGCCGCCAGCGCTGACTCGCCGTGCTCGACGTGGCCGGCTGCGCCACAAGCCCACCAACCGTCCATGTATGGCGTGCCGCGCCGCATCTGCAGCAACACCTCGGAGCCCTGCTCGCCGTCTCGAACTAAGAACAGATAGACCGAAGGGACGACGACAAAGCGCTCCTGCGTCATACCGAAATCGCTGCCTTGATGGTCGGCGCGGCCACGTAGTCGCGGACCTCAATATCGTCCATCTCGAAGGCGTCGATCTCGGTCACGTCGGGATTGAGCCACAACACCGGAAGGGTCATAGGAGTCCGTGTCAGCTGAAGGTTTGCTTGGTCGAGGTGGTTGGAGTAGATGTGCGCGTCGCCCATCGTGTGCACAAAGTCGCCCACCCGCAGATGGGTGACCTGGGCGACCATGTGAGTCAGCAGGGCGTAGGACGCGATGTTGAACGGGACGCCGAGGAAGATGTCGGCGCTGCGTTGATAGAGCTGACACGACAGGCGTCCTCGCTGGTCGGCATCATCCGGGGCTGCCGGGGCAACATAAAACTGGAACATCGTGTGGCACGGAGGCAACGCCATCTTCGATACCTCGGCCACGTTCCACGCCGAGACGATGTGACGACGGGAATCAGGGTTGGTCTTGATCGATTTGATGACCGCTGCCAGCTGGTCGATCACACCGCCGTCGGGGGTGGGCCACGAGCGCCATTGATGCCCATAGACCGGGCCAAGGTCGCCATTCTCGTCGGCCCACTCGTCCCAGATGCTGATGCCACGCTCCTGCAACCACGCGACGTTGGTGTCACCCCGCACGAACCACAGCAACTCACCGATGATCGAGCGCAAGTGCAATTTTTTAGTGGTCAGCGCCGGGAATCCATCGTTCAGGTCGAAGCGCATCTGATGACCGAAAACGGACACGGTGCCTGTGCCTGTCCGGTCGTCCTTGGGGACGCCCTCGTCGCGGACACGCTCCAACAGATCGAGGTATGCACGCATGGGGGCCATCGTAGGCGTGCCGCCGTTGGGGTGAGCCGCGGTTAGGCTGCAGCCTATGAGTCACCAGCACCCCGAACTGTCCGCGCCGCCGAAACTGGCCAAGGGGGGAGTGCGCATTGTTGCTCTCGGCGGACTCGGCGACATCGGCCGTAATATGACGGTCATCGAGCACGCCGGCAAGTTGCTGATCGTGGACTGTGGAGTCCTGTTTCCTGAGGAAGAGCACCCCGGTGTCGACCTGATCCTTCCCGACTTTTCCTACATAAAGAACCGAATTAACGACGTCGTGGCCATCGTGTTGACGCACGGTCACGAGGACCACATCGGCGCGGTTCCCTACCTGCTTCGCATGAAGAACGACATCCCGCTGATCGGCTCGACGCTGACGCTTGCGCTCATCGAAGCCAAGCTCAAAGAGCACCGGATCAGGCCCTACACGATGGGCGTCAAAGAGGGTGACGTCGAGCAGCTCAGCCCCTTCGGCTGCGAGTTCGTGGCGGTCAACCACTCCATCCCCGACGCGCTCGCGGTCTTCATCCGCACCCCCGGCGGCACGTTGCTGCACACCGGCGACTTCAAGATGGACCAGGTGCCGCTGGATGGCCGGATCACCGACTTGCGTGCGTTTGGCCGACTAGGCGAAGAGGGCGTCGACCTGTTCTTGGTGGACTCCACCAACGCCGAAGTGCCAGGGTTCACCACTCCAGAGCGCAACATTGCCCCCGCGATCGACCGGGTGTTTCACGGGGCGCAGCGCCGCATCATCGTGGCCTGCTTCTCGTCCCACATACACCGGGTGCAGCAGGTGCTCGACGCCGCGCACGCCAATGGCCGCAAGGTTGCGATGGTCGGCCGATCAATGCTGCGCAATATGGGCATTGCCGCCGAACTGGGCTACCTCAAGGTGCCCGACGGAGTGCTCGTGGACCTCGGCAAGCTGGCTCAGCTACCCGAAAACCAGCAGGTATTGGTGTGCACCGGCTCCCAGGGGGAGCCGATGGCAGCACTGTCCCGGATGGCCAAGCGCGACCACAAGATAGAGATTGGTGACGACGACACCGTGCTGCTCGCCTCGTCGCTGATCCCGGGCAATGAGAACGCCGTCTACCGCGTCATCAACGGTCTCACCAGGCTCGGTGCCAACGTGGTGCATAAGGGCAACGCGATGGTGCACGTCTCTGGGCACGCCAGCGCGGGGGAGTTGCTCTACTGCTACAACATCGTGCGGCCCAAGAACGTCATGCCGGTGCACGGCGAATGGCGTCACCTGCAGGCCAACGCCGACTTGGCGGTCGCGACCGGCGTGCCCCGTGAGCGCGTGGTGCTTCCCGAGGACGGCGTCGTGGTGGACCTCGTTGACGGCGTCGCAAAGATCGTCGGAGCAATCGACTGCGGCTACGTGTATGTCGACGGCTCGTCGGTCGGTGGCACCACCGAAACGTTGCTCAAGGACCGGCTTATCCTGCGCGACGAGGGCTTCGTGACGATCGTGGTGGTGCGAGACGTTGAAACCGGAATAATCACCGCGGGGCCGCAAATCCAGACCCGCGGGTTCGCCGAGGACGAGGAAATCTTCGACAAGGTGCTTCCGCAGCTCAACGAAGCGCTAGAGAAGGCTCGCAAGAACGGAGTCAACGACACCCGTCAACTGCAGCAGGTGATCCGCCGCACTGTCGGTTCGTTCGTCGGCGGCAAATTGCGCCGCCGGCCCATGATCATGCCGATCGTCATCGACTCCTAGGCCAGGATCGCGACGCCTAGAGCGGTGAGAGCGATCAGCCAACTGACCATGCTGCCGACCAGGAAGTATTCGGTGAGTTCGTAGACCTCCAGCGCGTCCTCCATTGATTCGTTGCCGGCTTCTCGTGAGTGCTGCAACTCGGGAAAGCGGATTAAGCCTTTGGCGGCGATGACCAAGGTCGCGGCAGTCACCTCCCCGGCAAGACCTAAACCGAGGATGATCAGACGCTCCATGGGGCCGAGAAGTCGCCCGCCGCGCAATCGGTCGGAGGGCTGCGGCATGTCCGGAGGGCGGATGGCCCCGACCTGGACAAGGACCAGTCGCACGATGACGTTGGCGGTCGCCACTTGTATGAGCAATAAGCCGGCGATGAGCAGCACGCGATCCGCGTCCACGCCAGCCTGCCCGGCAAAGAGATCGGTCCATGCCAACCACGCAGCGATGCCCCCACCTGCAGGTGATGCCGCCCCAGAGGTCGAGACCAGCAGCGCCAAGCCACCGCCCGATACCGAGAGCGGTATGGCGGCGCGACGGGTACGCACGAATTCTTCCTGCGACGTCAGCACCCAACCCGCGACGATCACACACGCCAGCATTAGCAAGAAGAGATCCGCTGACGTGGACAGCCTCGCGAGGATGGCAAGGACAACGATGACGCTGATCCCCGCGATCGAGCTGAAGATCTGCGCGCGTTGTGGGTCACCCCAGCGGCGAGCGCCGGTGGCCCCCACCGCATCCGCCGCCCCGAGGCCGAGCAGCGCAAGCGCCACAATGCTCATAGGAGGCTCGCCAAGTTGCGGGCTGCGCTGACGATCATCGGCATACCCGCAGTGCTTCGGCGTTGTTGCACGGCTTGGCGACTGATGCCGAGGTCGTCGGCGATCTGCGTTTGCGTGGTGTCAGCCATCATTCCCCTCAGGATGCTCCAGGACCGTTCATCAAAGGAGTCAACCAGCAGGTCCTGACACACCAAGGCAGCGTTGACCGCGTCCTGCATCGGGTCATCGCTGACGGCCGAGCGATACACCGCCCGCCGGGCCGTCCACCCCGTCTCGTCCTCACGCGCCTCGACCTCTTCGATGGCCGCTCGGGCCGCCCACCAGCCCGGCCCGTCTTGGGTGTTTGCCACGGGGTCCAGCACCGTGACCTCACCGCGACCGATGCCGAAGCGCACGCGCACCGACGGCTCGAGCAACGATCTGATGGCCAAGACTGACGAAAGAGCATCACCCAGGCGCGCATAGGACCCCTGAAATTCATCCCCCACAGTGATGGCTAGGGGGCGCAGGGGAGTAATCTGGGCGGAGACCGCACGCAACGCGGCGGTGATGCTGTGGTGGAGGTCTTGGCGATCTGAGGACAATCGCGAGTCGATGAGGTCACCGATCAGCGTCACTTCCGTTGGTGACATAGCAAGAGTTTACCTTGCTAATGAATCAAAGCAACTATTTGGCTTGTCAGAAGCCCTTAGGTGTCGGCAAAAGTTGATGCTTCAAGCGGTACTTCCGTCATCTGACTGAAGTCCACGCCGTGCCGCGGAGGCCGCCGTGACGAAGCCCTGACTCTGGGTGCGCGGCCCGTGTTCGCATGCAACGATGCGCGATATGGGCGGCGAGACAAGCGTGACGTGGGCAACTCGCGGTCTTGCCTGGCTCTGGTGGCTAGCGGCGACTGGTCTGCTCGCTCTGCGTTGGGTGGACGCCGGTGGGATCGTCCCGATGCTGCAAAGTGGGCTGCCGCTCGTCGGTATGTCGTTGGTCGTCCTGTTGGTGCTCGTGGCGGCGATGAGGAACAAACTGCTTGTCGCGCTCACCGTTCTGCTCCTAGTCCCGATGCTGGTATTGGCCCGGCCGTGGTGGTTTCAGGGGGTTCAGCAGCCGTCGGCGGCCGACGACGTGGTGGTGGTCACAAGCAATATGGAGTTTGGTGCCGCCGACGTCGATCACCTGGAGCGATTGGTTCAGGAACGTCAGGCCGACGCGCTGGTGCTGCTCGAAATCACTCCCGACGCCCTGACGAGGATTGAGGCGAGCGGCATACCGGAGATGTTGCCTCACCCGTCAGGCCGACCACGCGCGGACGCAGGCGGCACCATGATCTTCACGAAAGAGCCACACCAGGAGTTCTCGGACGTGCCCGCATCGCAGTTTGATCAGGTGGCCGTTGAGATCGAGCGGCCCTCCGCCAGCCCGTGGCTGTTGCTGGCTGCCCATCCCGTCCCGCCTACTTTGGCCAGTTGGTCCCAAGAACTCACCGACCTACGCGCCTGGCGAAATCGTCAAAACGCAGATGTCCCGTTGGTCATGGCAGGTGATTTCAACGCTTCGTCAGCGCACCCAGGGTTCCGTGGGCTGGAATCGGGGATGACGGACGCGCAACGGGCCACGGGATCGGGGTGGGTCAGGACGTGGCCGCAAGAAAGTCTGCTCCCAACGTTCGTCGATCTCGACCACGTGCTGTTCCGTGGGTTCGGGGTCGTCACCTCCGGGGTCACTGTGATTGGCAACACTGACCACGCAGCGGTGTGGGCCCGTCTTGGGTGAGGTCAGTCGGTCACGAAAACCTGGGCCGTCACGAAGATCAAAAAATCGAGATGATCAGGAGTGACTCGGCGACAAAGAGGAGTCGAAACCGACGATAAGTGCCCAAGCCAATACTCCGATGTCGATCACCAGCACGAGGACGGCCAGCATGCGAATAACCTGCGGCGGAGTGGTGCGAGACGGAGAAGCCATGTCGCCATTATGGGAGCCCGATCACGTCGACCCCAGGACAAGCGGCGGATACAGCGTGTAACGCGGGATCTGGGGCACCTTCTCGCGTACGGTGCCAGGATGGCCGGAACTGCGACGAATTCAACGCGCTCCCGCTCGGGTGGCTCCAGCGCCTCTCGACGTGGCGGGCCACGTCGTTCAGCCAACGCCGCCGGCGGCTCCACCCGAAAACCCAGCACGGGGGCTCGGTCCAGCGCTCCTCGCGGCACGTCGTCGGGCCCGGCTCGCACATCTGGGAGCAAAACGCGCAAGTCAACGCGCGGCTCCGCAACGTCAACGAGGCCAAGTAGGGCTCCGCACCCCGGCGGATCGCTGCTCCTGCGCGCCGTGAAAAGCACATGGATGGGAGTGGCAACCGTGGCCGGAGGAACAGCTCGCAGCGTCTCAGGGGGCGAGGAAAACCTAGAGCGTGAGCACCGCCGCGACGGTCTCGGCCTCGTCTTCATCTCTCTTGCGCTACTGGTGGCGCTGCGCGAATGGTGGGGCCTGTCCGGGCCCGTCGGTGGCGCGATCCACGCGGTCGCCGCCGGTACGTTCGGGCGCGTCGCCTTGGTGTTGCCGTTGGTGCTGCTGGTGTTTGGCGTGCGCATGATGCGATCACCGCGCGAGCACCACACCCACCACAGGCTCGGCGTGGCCGTTGCCGCGCTAGCGTTGGCCAGTTGTGGGCTGACCCACCTTGCCGCTGGGTCGCCGGATTATTCGCTTGGCCAACCCGCCTTGCGAGCGGCCGGGGGAGTCGTGGGCTTTGCCGTGGCCGCGCCGATCACCGCTGGAATCAGCGCCATCGGGACCGCGATCATCTTGGTATTGCTCGCGGTTTTCGGGCTTTTGGTGCTGACCGCGACCCCGATTCACCGCATACCTCAGCGCATTGCCGAGGCCGAAGAGCACCTTTTCAACTCCAGCAGGTTTGACGGCGACTCGCCCCGTGCAGGCAAACCTGCGCGCCGAGCCCGACGTTCCGAGGGCGACCCCGCTTTTGACCAAGCCGCTGAGGTCGAGAAGAGCAAGGGGCGCTCGCTGCGCTCCGGGGCCACCGCTATGCGGGACAAAGGCCGCGACGCTGACAAAACGCCCGCCGCCAAGCCCAAGGCCAAGCCCGCTACGGTCGTTGACAATCCCGATAACACCGAGCCGATCCCCAGGCCCAAGGCGGGCAGCAAAGTCGCGGAGTCGAAGGAGACGCTCGAAGCGCCGCCGAACACGCCGTTGCCCCAGCGTGTCGAGCAGCTCATGCTGGCTGGCGACGTCACCTACACGTTGCCCGAAAACACCGTCCTCAAGGCAGGCAGCCCTCACAAAACACGGTCGCAAGCCAACGATGTTGTGGTCGATGCACTGACGGGAGTGCTCGAAGACTTCGGAGTCGATGCGCAGGTCACCGGATTCATGCGTGGGCCGACCGTCACTCGGTATGAGGTCGAGCTGGGTCCGGGCGTCAAGGTCGAGCGGATCACGGCGCTATCCAAGAACATCGCCTACTCGGTTGCCTCCGCTGATGTCCGCATCTTGAGCCCGATCCCCGGCAAGAAGGCCGTCGGTGTCGAGATCCCCAACACCGACCGTGAGAACGTGTCGCTCGGCGACGTGTTGCGCAGCCAGGCCGCGCACAACAACACCCACCCGATGGTGATGGGGGTGGGCAAGGACGTCGAGGGCGGATACGTCATCGCCAACCTCGCCAAGATGCCTCACCTTCTGGTCGCCGGTGCCACGGGCTCGGGGAAGTCCAGCTTCATCAACTCCATGATCACCTCGGTGCTGATGCGCTCGACGCCGGATGAAGTTCGCATGATTTTGGTCGACCCCAAGCGCGTTGAGCTGACGGCATACGAAGGCATCCCGCACCTGATCACCCCCATCATCACCAACCCCAAAAAGGCTGCCGAAGCGCTGGCCTGGGTGGTTAAGGAGATGGACCAGCGGTATGACGACCTGTCGGCCTTCGGGTTCAAGCACGTCGATGACTTCAACAAGGCAGCCAAGGCCGGCACCATCTCACCGCCTGCTGGGTCGAAGCGAGTGCTGCAGCCCTACCCGTACTTACTGGTCGTCGTCGATGAGCTCGCGGACCTGATGATGGTCGCCCCGCGTGACGTCGAGGAATCGGTCGTGCGGATCACCCAGTTGGCGCGTGCTGCGGGCATCCACCTGGTGCTCGCGACCCAGCGCCCTTCGGTCGATGTGGTCACCGGTTTGATTAAAGCCAACGTGCCGTCGCGGATGGCCTTTGCGACCAGCTCGGTCACCGACTCGAGGGTCGTGTTGGACCAGCCGGGCGCGGAGAAGCTCATTGGTCAGGGTGACGCCCTGTTCTTGCCGATGGGCGCCAGCAAATCGATGCGCGTCCAGGGTGCGTGGGTGTCCGAGTCCGAGATCAGCGACGTGGTGGCACACGTCACCGGACAGTTGAAGCCGAACTACCGCGAAGACGTCACCGCGAAGCCGGTCAAGAAGCAGGTCGATGAGGACATCGGCGACGACCTCGACCTGCTGTTGCAGGCCGCCGAGCAGGTCATCACGACGCAGTTCGGCTCGACGTCGATGCTGCAGCGGAAATTGCGGGTTGGCTTCGCGAAGGCCGGACGTCTGATGGACCTCATGGAATCGCGAGCGATCGTCGGGCCTTCGGAGGGCAGCAAGGCGCGCGACGTGCTCGTCAAGCCTGATGATCTGGAGGCGACCTTGGCTTCGCTGCAGGGTCTCGATCCCGAGCCCGCCGCAGACGAGCCGCACGATCCCAGCGAAACCCAATTCGATGACATACCCGAAGAGGACGCCGAGTCCGACGAGGATGCGTGGTCTCTGACCGAGCGTCAGTGACTACGCTCGACCCATGTTTGACTATGCGGGTGCCGCCGGGCGCAGTCGGGTCCGGCGCGGTTGGGATGCTCTAAAAGAATACCCTTCAGGTGTCCTGCTGGGAGCGCAAATCCTGGGGATCTTGGTGTTCCCGTTCACCGAGGATGACGGCACTGGCCGTGTCGTCATCTCGATCTTCGGTCTTGTGGTGCTCGGGGTTGCAGTCTTGGCCGTCAACCGCACGCCGTCCGCGCGGATCATTGCTTACTCCCTGGGCGCTCCCGTGGTCGTGCTGACTCTCGCGGAGGCGGTGTACACAGAAGTCGAATGGCTTGAGTTCGTGTCGAACGCCTCGCACGCGGTGTTTTACTTCTACACCGCCGTGTCGCTTCTGCGTTACATGTTCGCCGACGCATGGGTCAGCCGTGACGAGTTAATGGCCACCGGGGCAACCTTCACCGTGCTGGTCTGGGCCTATGCCTACACCTACGGGGCCGTCCAGGTCTATCTCGATGACTCATTCACGGTGGGTGGCGTTGAGCGGCAACTGTCTTGGTTCGAGTTGTTGTTCTTGTCAACCACAACATTGACCGGCACCGGGTTATCCGACATCGCCCCCAACACCACGGAAGACGCAAACTTCGCTCGATCCATTGTGATGCTGCAGATGCTCACCGGCATGAACTACGTCGCCCTCGTGATTGCGCGCCTTCTGGGCCTCACCCTCATCAAGTTCCGCCGCTAGATCGTCCGCACTTCTGCAACCGTGCGGTGTGCTGATCGCGGGACATCCTGGGACAGCCAAACATGCAGACCGCCGACGCGACCCGCATGTTTGAGAGGAGAAACGCCGTTGTGCCTGTTTGAGTGCCCTCTGTTAGCCCACAACGTCAGGCAACATGCGAGCGAACAAAGCCGAGAGGCTGGCGATAACTGCGAAAATCAGGGCGGCGTAGGGTTGCCCAGACCCTAAGAACGCTAGAACCGCTCCTAGCAACATGACGATTTTGAGTGACACCATGGCAGGCCTCGGCAGCGAGATAGCGGCACGCGGAGCGCAAAACAAGCCCCAGACCACGGTGGCGACTAGGGGCACCACTATGGCCAGGACCCAACGACCCAGGGTCGGCGACACCGCCTGTGCTCCCCACAGGCCGAAGGCCACCAGACCAGCCAGCTCGACCGCGAACACCACGGCGAGATTTGCCCACGCCAGCACCACGAAGCCCCGAGTCCTAGGCCTCGCATCGACGAACGGATTCACTGATCGAGCGTATGGGGGGTCGCGGGTGCCCAACGACCCGGTGATGTTGGGGACGCCGGCAGGATTCGGGGCACCTAAACATGCCAAGGTCACCGGCCGCCTGGGTGATAGATGACAAGGGCCTTGTTGGCATGTTTAAGCGCCCAGTCCGAGCGTTGCGGCGGTCGCAGATTGCTCGCCCAGCGGGAGGACCGGCTCTGCAGCGATCACCTCAGTTGTGTCCCGCAGACGTAGGGTGTCTGGATGGCCGTTCAGCGCAGTGTCGCCCTTGTCACCTTGGGGTGCACCCGCAATGAGGTCGACTCCGAGGAACTTGCCGGACGTCTGCAGTCGCAGGGGTGGACGCTGGTGGCCGACGCATCCGAGGCAGATGTCGCGGTGGTCAACACTTGTGGGTTCGTTGAGCAGGCCAAGAAGGACTCGATCGACGCGCTTTTGGAGGCGGGGGACCTCAAAGAGAGCGGCCGCACACAGAAAGTCGTGGCCGTCGGCTGCCTCGCTGAGCGGTATGGCGCCACGCTGGCCGAGCAGTTGCCTGAGGCTGATGCCGTGCTCGGCTTCGATTCGTATGCTGACATGTCGAGCCATCTGCAATCGATCCTCGATGGCGTCAAAGTCGCATCCCACGTGCCGCGCGACCGACGCACGCTGCTGCCGCTGGCCCCCGCCGCTCGGCATACGGCGTCGGGTTCGGTGGCTTTGCCCGGCCACCAGCAAGCTCCGCTCGAAGACGTCGCTCCCGCCTCGGGGCCTCGCGTCATGCGGGCCCGCTTGGACGGGCGTCCATGGGCTCCGCTGAAGATCGCCTCCGGGTGTGACCGGCGATGCGCCTTCTGCGCGATCCCGATGTTCCGCGGGTCGTTCGTCTCCCGCCGACCGCACGAGATCGTGACCGAGGCTCGATGGCTTGCTGAACAGGGCGTCAAAGAGGTCTTCCTGGTCAGCGAAAACACCACGTCCTACGGCAAGGATCTCGGCGACCTGCGCTTGCTTGAACAATTGTTGCCCAAGCTCACTGAAGTGCCGGGGATCGAGCGGGTGCGTGTCAGTTATCTGCAGCCTGCCGAGATCCGCCCCGACCTGCTCGACGTCTTGGCCAACACGCCGAAGGTGATGCCCTACTTCGACATCTCCTTTCAGCACGCATCGGGGCCGTTGCTGCGCAGGATGCGCCGATTCGGGGACCGTGAGTCGTTCCTCGGCTTGTTGGACAGCGTGCGCTCGCGGGTGCCCGCGGCGGGAATCCGGACCAACGTCATCGTGGGCTTCCCCGGCGAGACCGAGGACGATGTGCAGGAACTCACCGACTTCCTCGAAGCGGCGCGCCTAGACGTCGTCGGCGTCTTCGGCTACTCCGACGAAGACGGCACCGAAGCCGAGACGTATGCCGACAAGATTGATCCCGAGGCTATCGCTGAGCGCGTTGATCAGGTAGGGGCGCTCATCGAAGAGCTGACGTCCCAGCGCGCCGCCGAGCGCATCGGCACCTGGGTCAAGGTGATGGTTGAAGAGATCGATCCCGACACTGCGGACGTCATCGGTCGAGCGGAGCAACAAGGCCCGGATGTCGACGGCAGCACCACACTGGTTGGCGCCGGAGCTGCGGAGATAGGTGACATCTTAATTGCCGAGGTCACTGCGACCACGGGGGTCGATCTCATGGCTCGCGTGGTGGGGTGAGGGAGCACGCATGACTAGCCCACCGGCAGCGGCCGTCAGCGCGTGGAACATTCCGAATGCGCTGACGATGCTGCGCATTGTGCTGGTGCCGCTGTTTATTGCGGTGCTGCTGGTTGACGACGGTGCCTCCACGGGCATGCGGCTCTGGGCGACATTCATCTTCGGCGTTGCTATGTTCACCGACTGGCTCGACGGCGACCTCGCCCGCAAACAGGGTCTGGTTACCAACTTCGGTAAGATTGCCGATCCCATCGCAGACAAGGCCCTCATCGGCGCGGCGCTCATTTGTCTGTCGCTGATCGGTGAGCTGGCCTGGTGGGTAACCGTGGTGATCATGGTGCGCGAAATCGGCGTCACCGTGCTGCGCTTTGTGGTCATTCGTCGCGGCGTCATCCCGGCAAGCCGTGGCGGCAAACTGAAGACGTTGCTGCAGTCCATCGGTCTCGTCTTGTTGATCCTTCCGCTGGCGGGCTTCTGGAACGCAACCGGCCTAGCGGTGATGTATGCCGCGCTGCTTGTGACCGTAGTGACCGGCGTCGACTACAGCATGAAGGCTTGGCGGGTGTGGCGAGGCTCGGATGTCGCTGCCTGAGCCCAGCGACGAGCTGGCGCGCGCGGTCATCGACGAATGCCGCGCCCGCGGCTTGACCCTCGGTGTGGCGGAGTCGCTGACCGGGGGATCGGTGGCGGCAGAGCTGATTTCGGTCCCGGGGGCTAGCGATGTGGTCCGTGGTGGGGTCGTCGCCTACGCCGTCGATCTGAAGGAAAGCGTGCTGGGGGTCTCGGCAGAAGTGCTAGCCCAGGATGGGGCGGTTTCGCAGGCGTGCGCCGAAGCGATGGCCACGGGGGCCCGGCGGGTGCTCGGGGTGGATGTGAGCGTCGCGACCACTGGAGTTGCTGGCCCCGATCCCAGCGAGGGGCACCCGCCGGGCACGGTGCATCTCGCCGTGGTGCTTCCGGGTGGGAATGGGGAAGAAGTTTGCTGCCACCGGGCGTTGACCACATGTGGCACCCGCGCGCAGATTCGCAGCGAGGCAACCACACAGGGTCTGTTACTACTCTTGGCTACGCTACAAACCACCCCTCCGGCTGCGCCTTCGTAGGCTGGCGGGGTACGCTAGATCCCATCATTGCGGGTGGCAACATCCGAAGTGCATCCGGGCAACGAATGTCCAGACATGACGAACGACCACGACGCAGACCAGCAAAGGGAGGGATGACCATGGTGCTTCTACGACGCGAATTAGGCGACGTGCTGCGTGAGCAGCGCCAAGTCCAGGGCCGGACCCTGCGTGAAGTGTCGGCCAGCGCGGCGGTCTCCCTCGGATACCTTTCCGAGGTCGAGCGCGGCGAGAAGGAAGCATCGTCGGAGTTGTTGGCGTCGATCTGCAAAGCGCTGGACTTGCCGATGGGGCAGATGCTGAGCAACGTGTCGCACCGGGTGAGCTTGGCAGAAGCGACCGAGCACCAGGTGGGTGTGCTGATGGCCGACGGTTTGGCCAAGCCCATTCACCGTGATGCGCTCACCAAAGCGGGCATGCTGCGATCCGCTAGCGCCGTGCACTCTGCTGCCTAAGCCCACCGCACACTCGGCTCCTTCGCGCACCAGAATGCCCTCCCCGAGGACGTCAGATGAGACTCATGTGGATCGAGGCTCATCTGGGTTAACGCCCTCGCACCTGCGATAAAGGCCTGCACCGCAACATCTCCGATCGGTCAAGCGCTGCGCTCTGGGGCGAACTGGCAGCCGCGGTGTTTGCCCTGCCCGGCGTGGAAGAAGGCCACAGTGCCGTCTCGCCTCTCCTCTAGAGCCGTGTTTTCCGTGATCGCCTCGATTGGGCAGAGCCGCAGCAGTACGCCGATCACAGCACCGAATTCATGATCTACGGACCCCGCGATGCTGACGAAGTCGTCGTGATGGTGTCGATCATTCAGGAAGCCTGACCTTCGCCAGGGAGTCGTCCTAGTAGGCCTCGCGACGGCCGTGACCCAGCGGAGTCTGCGCGGCCCCAGTGTCTCGAGGCGACATACCGCCCTGACAGGTCGGGCAGTAAAACATCACCCTCTCTTGCGGCTGCTGCCCGATCGGCGCCAACCGGATCGTGGTGCCGCATTTTTTGCAGGGCAACCCCATGCGTCCGTGCACCCACGCGTCATCAACCGTGTCCGAGCGGCCAGTGATGGTGGTGCGGCCCAGACGGCAACTCACCACGAGGAGCCGCCGTGTCGTGCGCACGATCTCGGCTATCTGGGTCTGCCCGACCTCGGCCACCGTGCTCCACGGACTTAAGCCGTGCAGGAAAAGCGGCTCAGAGGCGAAGATCGTGCCGATTCCGGCGAGATTGCGTTGGTCCAGCAGGGCCTCCGCGATAGGTCGATCTGGCATTGATCCAAGGTTGCTCAGGGCCAGGTGCTCATCGAAAGCGGGGTCGAGCAGGTCAGGCCCAAGGTGACCGACGATGCTGGCCTCGTTGCTGGTGCGCACCAAGTCGAGCATGCTGAGTTTGGTGCCGACGGCGGCGCGCAGGTGAGTGACGAGCACGGCGCGCACGGTGTGATCGTCGTTGGTCTTGCGGGCCGTCGCCGCACCCGCCCGCATGGTCCGCCAGCGGCCGTCCATCCGGAGGTGGCTGTGCAACGTCACGTCGCCCTCGAGCCTATGCAGGATGTGTTTGCCGCGCGGCACAACCTCAATGGTCCGGCGACCGGCCAGATCCACGGTGGCCAAGCTGGGGACCCTCAAATCGCTGCGCACCACGACCTGCCCCGCGAGCGCTGTATGCAGTCGCCGCGCTGTTCGCCACACGGCGTCACCCTCAGGCACCGCTTCAACGCCGCATCCGCAAGCCCTGCGGCGCGGTGTGGAAGCCCGCCTCGGTCAGGGCCTTGGCGAACGGGTGAGTGCTGGACAGGGCCGGGCCGCCGTCGATCTTCTTGACGATCAGGGAGGTCACGCTGCGGTGGGTGACTTGGTCGCTCAGCCCCCGGGCGATCGCCGCGAGTTGCTCGGGGTTGTCCGTGTAGGTCAGCCCCGTCCGGCCGCCGCGCTCCAGATAGAGCCCGAGGTGGCCATCGACCAGGGCGACCAACGCGCCAGCCTTACGTCCCGGGCGGTGCTGCCCGCTGAGTGAGTCCGGGTCGTCATTGATCTTGTTCATGCCGTTGTCGGTGCTCGCGTTGGGCGCGCCAGTGTTGACGGGGCTGATGACCGTGCTGCCGGTGGTGCGATTGGGCCAGGGGACAGAAGCTCCGAACGGATTGGCCGTGTCCGTGGCGGCAAGCACGATGGCCCGTCCGTGATCGGCGTTGGCTCTGGACGGGGGGTTGCTGGATGCAGCCGACGGGGCAGCGCTTTCGGACAGGGCACGCATCCGGTCAACCGCCCCGGTGGTGCCAAATTGCGCGGCCCCGAGGTGCTCGACGAAGTACCCGCGCCGAACCCTTCCGGCCTCTTCGGCACCGGCAAGGATCCGGTAGACGCCGGCATACCCGCCGACGATGCCCTCGGCGACCACGCTGCCCCTGGTCAGCACGCCGTAGCGATCCAGCAGTTGCTCAGCCGTCGCGAGCGCCCGAACGGTCGGATCGGTGACCACATCCGGCAGCAGCGACCATCGCCCGGCGGCCGTGGCGGGTCCGGTGCGAGTCGGCATACGGGGGCGTTGAGGCGTAGGAGCACCGAGTCCGCCTGTGCCCCCCATCCCGGCTCCGCCGAGGCCCGCCGAGGGTCGTGAACATCGGGTCGTCCGGCCTGAACGAGGGGTATTGCGCCTCGACTTGTGTGCACCCTTGCCGCCGGAGAGCATCATCCGCACCGGGCTGAGCGTGTCGCCGGTGAGCCGCCCGCCCCAGACCAACTCCCACATCGTGGCAAGAAGCGTGGCGTCGTCAATGGGCGCGTCGCCGTCCAGGGAGTCGGCTAGCGCCCGAAAGAAGTAGGCGCCACCGTGCTCGAGCACCGACAGCACCCGCTGGGCGTGATCCTTCTCTGATGCACCGTCTGGGGTGTCGGTGTCGGTGTCGGTGCCCGATTGCTCAGTAGCAATGTCTCCTGGAGCCAAGGTCAGGTGTGCCGTGTCGCCGAGGTGAAGGGATACCCAACCGTCGCCTCCGGGCAGCGAACCGTGTCCTTGCCACAGCACCTCGCCCGCCGTCATCAGCTCATCGAGCATGCCCGGCACGTAGTCGCGAACCCGCGCAGGCAAGATCAGCGACTCCAACGCACTGGCAGGCACGTGCGCCCCCGCCAACTGCTCGACCGCCCGGTGCACCCCGTCGACCCCGCGCAACTCACCGATCGACTGCCAGCCGGTTAAGAAGCGCGTATAGGTCTCCTGAGTGACCGGCTCGACTTCCTGACGCAATGCCGCAAGGGACCGGCGGCGCAGCATCCGCATCACGTCGGCGTCGCAGAGCTCGACGGCGTCCGACCCGGCGGAGGCTTCGGGATCGGGGGACAGGCTGACCGGTCGCAAAGCGCCCTCGACCATCCGGCCGGAATCCACGAGGCGGCGCACCGCCTCGCCCGCGATGGCCCGGCCCAGCCCTAGTCGCTGCGCCAACTCATTGAGGGTGAAGGGCGTGTGGGTGCGGGCGTATCGGCGCACCAAATCACCCAGCGGGTCGTCCACCGGCTCGGTGAAGATCGCGGGCACCCCGACCGGAAGCGCGACCCCGAGGGCGTCGCGCAGTCGGGCGGCGTCTTGAGCGTCAGCCCAGCGTTCATTCCCGGCGACGCGCACCGCGATGATGAGCCGCCGCTCGGACAGCTCAAGGAGCCACGCAGGTGCGTGCTCGCGGGCATCTTCGACGATGCGCTCAGTGATCTCGGCGGTGCTCAGAGGGCCCAGGGTGCGCAGGAGGTCGGTGACGTCGTTGGCGTCGCGGCAGGCCCGGTCGGGAGTGAGTCGCTGCAGTTGATTCAGAGTGTCGGTGACCACCTGCGGGTCCAGCAGGTCGCGCAGCTGAGCGCCCTCGCCGCGGCCGAGCAGCTCGGCCAGCAAGGCGGGGTCTAGCGACAACGCGGCCGCTCGACGCTCGGCCAGAGGTGAGTCGCCTTCATACAAGAACTGCGCGATGTAGCCCATGAGCATCGACCGAGCGAACGGCGACGCGCTCTGAGTGGTCATGGAAACGACGGAGACCTTGCGGGTGTCGATGTCGCGCATCAGTTGCTGCAACGCGTCTACGTCGTAGACGTCTTGGATGCATTCGCGCACCGTTTCGAGCACGATCGGGAACGTCGGGTAACGCGACGCGACCTCAAGCAACTGCGCCGAGCGCTGGCGTTGCTGCCACAACGGCTGACGTTTGCCGGGGGAGCGACGTGGCAGCAGCAGAGCACGGGCCGCGCACTCACGGAACCGGGCCGCGAATAACGCGGAGCCGCCGATCTCGCGGGTGACCATGTCGTGGACCTCGTCGGGGTCCAGCGTCAGCATTTCGATCAGGTCGGCGTCGAAAGAACCGGACTTCGATCCGCCATCATCGTCTTCAAGGAGGTCGGGAAGCCTCAGCACTATGCCGTCGTCGGCCGCCATAGCCTGCACGTCGGCCCCGAACCGCTCGCGCATGCGAGCGGAGACGCACAATGCCCACGGTGCGTGCACCGGCGTGCCAAACGGGCTGTGGATCACGACGCGCCAGTCACCGATCTCGTCACGGAAGCGCTCGACCACGAGAGTTTTGTCGTCGGGTACGCGCCCGGCTTCTTCGTGCTGCTCGCCGAGGTAGTCCAGAAGGTTTGCCGCGGCGTATCGGTTGAGCCCACGCTCGGCCAGTACCGTTTCCGCCTTGGCCCGGGGGGTGTTCGACATCTCTCGGACGAAGGCACCGACGGCCTTTCCTAGCTCGGCGGGCCGCCCGATGGCGTCGCCTTTCCAGAACGGCAGTCGCCCGATCTGCCCCGGCGCCGGGGTGACCAGCACCTGATCGCGAGTGATGTCTTCGATCCGCCACGAGGTAGTGCCAAGGGTGAAAACGTCGCCGATACGCGACTCGTAGACCATCTCTTCGTCGAGCTCACCGACTCGGCGACCGGGGCCATCTCCGCCTGCCAGCATCACGGCATACAACCCGCGGTCGGGGATGGTGCCGCCAGAGGTGACCGCCAGCAGTTGAGCACCACGACGGGCGGTGACGGTGTCGTTGACGCGGTCCCAGACCACGCGGGGTCGCAGATCGGCGAAGTCCTCGCCGGGGTATCTGCCCGCCAACATGTCGAGCGTGGCCTCGAAAAGGGGCCGGGGTAGCGCGGAGTACGACGCACTACGCCGGATCAGGTCGAACAGATCACTGACGGCCCACTCGTCCATCGCCACCATGGCCACGATCTGCTGGGCCAGCACGTCAAGCGGATTACGCAACACGTGCAGGGCTTCGATCTGACCCGCCCGCATGCGGTCGACCACCACCGCGGTCTGCACCAGGTCGCCACGGTGCTTGGGGAAGAACGCGCCGTGCGAGACCGCGCCTACCTGGTGTCCGGCGCGACCCACCCGCTGCAACCCGCTAGCCACACTCGGTGGGGACTCGATCTGGACCACCAAATCGACCGCCCCCATGTCGATTCCGAGCTCCAGCGAGCTCGTCGCCACCACGGCGGGCAGGTGACCCGACTTGAGTGCGTCTTCGATCTCGGCGCGATGCTCCTTGCTGACCGACCCGTGGTGGGCACGCGCGAGGACGGGGGCGGCACCGTGAGAGGTGCCGGACTGGGCCATGACCTGGGCAGGGGGCCGTGGATCCGGTGACGCCAGATCCTCGGGTTCAGAGTTTTCCGCATCGTTGCGCTCGGACCAGATCTCGTTGAGCCGTGACGTCAGCCGCTCAGCAAGGCGGCGGGAGTTGGCGAACACCAAGGTTGAGGTTTGGCCGGCTACAAGGTCGACCACGGCGCGTTCTACGTGCGGCCAGATCGAGGCCCGCTCCGTGGGATCGGTCGTCGGGGGGCTCCAAAAGTCGTCGCCGCCGGCGAGATCGGGCAAGACCGGCCCCGCACCAGTGGTGAAGTCGTCGGCTTCTTCATCGTTCGCGTCTGCTTCTTCGTGCTCCACGTCCTCATCGGCATCGTTGACCGACGTGGGGAGCGCAATAGTGGGCGCAGCGATGGGGGCGACCGGCTCGACTGTGTGCTCGACAAAGCCGGGGTCCGTCATGTCGGCGACCGGGACGTTGACGGTGAGGTCCCACAACTTCTCCGACGGTGGCTGCACAATGGTCACCGGGCGACCACCAGCGAGATAGCGCCCCACCTCCTCGACAGGCCGCACCGTGGCTGATAGGCCGATGCGCTGGGCCGGCTGCTTGAGGTGGTGATCGAGACGATCAAGAGTCACCGCTAGGTGAGCCCCTCGCTTCGTGCCGGCGACGGCGTGCACTTCGTCGATGATGACCGTCTCCACCCCGGCCAGGGCTGATCGAGCCGCCGACGTCAGCAGCAGAAACAGCGACTCTGGGGTGGTGATGAGGACGTCAGCGCCGTGTTTGGCAAAGGCTCGGCGCTCAGCTGCTGGGGTGTCGCCGGAGCGGATCGCGACCGAAAGATCGTTGACGGGCCGCCCCAGTCGATGCGCCGCATGCCGTATGCCGACTAGCGGCGAGCGCAGGTTGCGCTCTACGTCGACGGCGAGAGCTTTGAGCGGCGACACGTAGAGCACCCGGCACCGCGGGGTGTCGGGCTCAGCAGGCACCGCCCATAAGCGGTCGATGGCCCACAGGAACGCCGAGAGCGTCTTACCGGATCCGGTGGGCGCAACGACCAGGGTGTGCTGACCCTGGCTGATCGCATCCCAGGCCCCGACCTGCGCCGTCGTAGGACCAGCAAAAGACGCCGAGAACCACGCTTGAGTCGGCGCTGAGAAGCGCTTAAGGACGTCGCTCAGTGTCAGTTGTCCTTGCGCTGTGGCACGCGGCGCGTCGGGCCATCCTGGACGACGGTGTTGCCGTAGGCGCCGGTGACGGGCGGCGCTTCGGGGCGCGGCATGTCACGGACGTCGTGGTGCTTGGTGCGGTGCGGCGGGCGCCAGATCTTGAGGGCCACGAGGGCCTTCTGCCACCACTTCAACTCGGGTTGACCGCTCATTTGCCGCACTCCGTTTCGTTTGCCTGATGCTCTTTCACCGTCCGGCTTGCGCCTGGAACGGCTGGCCCTGCGACCGCTGCTGGATGCATCCTCTCACTGAGCACCGACAGAGTGCTGCCGGAGTCAAAGACTTTGACCCGATGAGGCTGACTACTCTGAGCGGTATGCAGCAGAAGAAGCACAGCGACTCGGTGACCATTGACGTTCCAGCGGAGGTTGTCTACGCCGTAGTGAGCGACATCGGACGGACGGGGGAGTGGAGCCCGACGTGCGCGCGCTGTGAGTGGGACGACCCGCAACAACGTGGAGTCGGTGCGACGTTTACCGGATACAACGAGACGTCGTCGCGGACGTGGCAGACGACATCGACGATTATCGCGGCCGACCCGGGGGTTCGGTTTGCGTGGGAGGTAGGAAAGGGGTTCGTGCGGTGGTCCTACGATCTGCGCGCCGTCGGCACCGACACCGAATTGACGGAGTCGTGGACTTTCCTGACCGCCGGTCTGGAGTACTTCGCCAAGCAGTACGACGATCAGGCCGCCGCCGCAATCGAGGAACGGCAAAAGCAGGCCATCGCCGACATACCCAGGACCTTGGCCAAGATCAAGGCGATCGCCGAGGCAACGTGATCCGATCAGTCCTGACCGTGATCGTGTCCCTGACCGACCTACCGCTCTAGCCAATACGCCGCAGCGCTGGCCACACTGACGTCCAGTATGCGGTGGTGCGGCAGAGCCACACCGCCTCGCCTTGCTCCTCGTTGTCGAGGTCGATTCCGTTGTCGATGACGTCGGTGACGACGAGGGAGTCGCAAAACGTGAGGTCCGCTTCGTCGAACCCAACCATGACCGCTAGCTCAGCGGAAGGCGCCGGCGGCCCATCGTCATACAAACTGTTGTGTGGGCTGACGGTGGGGATGTCGGAGCGGTAATGCGCCATCGCTCCCGCCTCGCCGTAATTGTTTGCGATGACGACATCCGCCCCACTGCGCTGATAGGCGTCTCCTATTGTGGCGACGAAACGGGGCCACCCAATGGTTTCGGCGGCGTCGGTGTTGATCGCAGGAATCGGTGTATGGGGTAGCCACCGGGCCGGTAGCACCGGGAGAAAGAGCACGACACCCACGACGGCGAAGCCCGCGACGACCGCGACCACCGACCGGCGAGTTTGAGTCGGGCGACCTGCGGTCCACGTGGCGGCGGCGGCCAAAAGCAGCGGAAAGAACCCGGCAACGTAGTAGGGCTTACCTCCGACGATCAGTACTACCAGCAGGGCGAGGACATAAGCCAGGGCCAGGCGCCGCCACGGCTTCATCTGCGGATCGCGCCAAAGGTGCCACAGGCCCAGGGTCCAGATCGGAACCGCGAGCACGAACTGGAAGGGCAAAATCAGCCACCGTGGCTCGCTCGTCGCCGATGATCCCCCAGACAGCGCACGGCTCATCTCCAGCACGGGAAGGTCGTGTTGGATTTGCCAGATCAGGTTGGGCATCCAGATCGTCAGAGCTATGAGCGCCGCAAACCACGGCCAGCGTGAACGCAACGCGGGATGACCGATCAGGCTCAGCAGCACGCCGCCTAGGAAGAGCAGCACCAAGGGCTTGGTCTGCAGAGCAATTCCCGCCCCGAGGCCGATCCAAAGCCAGGCCCGCCCCCCGTCACGAAGGGCACGAACGAGCAGCCAACTCAAGAGTGTCCACCAGAGCAGGTCGTACGTAGAAGTGGAGACGAGGTGGCCCACGGCGATCGGGAAGGCCGACGCTGCGGTGGCCAGCGCAGCGAGAAGTTGCGCCCCCTTGCCGCCGCCGAACTCACGGGCCATCTTCGCGGCCAGCACCACGACCCCGCCGATCGCTAAGGCCGATGGCAGCCGCAACACGGTCAGCGATCCGTTTCCCAACCGGTCCATCGCGGCGGCCAGAAGCGGCACCAACGGAGGTTGGTCGACATACCCCCAGGACGGATGCTGTCCGATGGCGAGGAAATACAGCTCATCGCGGTGGTACCCGTAGCGATGCGCACTCGCCACGAGAACGAGGACCGCTGCGCCGGCAATGAATGCGACGCTCCGGGATGCGGCAGGAGGCTGCATGCCCGCAAGCATGGTGCGCGCTGTTTCGGTTGGCAATGGCTACCGCTGACCCTCTGCCCCCGAAAGGAACCTAGCCACAGTCAGTATCGTTCCAGTCACTATGAGCGAGCGGTCCGCATACGAGGTCTATCGCACTAAGCGCTTTCCGTTGCGAGTGGGCTTGGCTACGGGTCTAGTTATCGTCGCGGTGCTGGGCTCCGGCGTTGCGGTGGGCAGTCGGTCGCAGGTGTGGAGCGATCCGAGCACCTGGATTTTGGTCGGCATCTGCCTGTTGCTCCCGCTCTTGGGCGTACTGGTGTTGTCGCGGGTGGGGATCGCGGTAGGCGAGGCGGCCTTCGGCCGGCCGGGGTTGCTCACCTCGCGGGTGAGTCAGTGGTTCGACAGTGAGCAGATCATCGGCGGGACGGTGCGTGAGCCCTTCAACGGGCATTTCAGCACCGGCTTTCAGATCGTGTTGTGGGCTCCGGGGAACGGTCGGTCGATGCCCCTATGGGCCAAGCGTCATGCCGCGACGTTTGTCGATGAGCGGGGTCAGCGCGTCATCCAAGGCTGGCAGGCCCGGCATACCGATGACCTGGCCCCGCTGATCATCCGACCCCAGTTGCTCGGCACCGAAGCCGAGCGGCAGGTGCTGAGCCTGCTCGGCTCGGTGGGCATCCGACTTCACACACCCGGCGTCGACGAAACGCAACCTGTCGCAGGCAGGGGAGTGATGCGAGTCCGTCGTCTCCGCGGGAGCATCAACGCTGTCGCGGTGGGCGCGATGCTCTTTGTGCTTGGACTGTTTGCGGCAGTGGCCCTCGGCGTGGCCTTCACCGAGACCGGTGACGAGCGGTGGATCGCCGCAGCGATAGCGATCGTCCTGGTCAGCCTTATGTTCGCGTTTCCCCTCGCTTTGCGTCGACGCGGGGTCGGCCTCACTGATGATGCGATCGGCCTGATGTCTCCGCTGACGGGGAGCGTGCGGCGCTGGGTGGAGACGGCTGACGTCGTCGCGCTCACCCAGATGTCCACGCCGCGCAACGGATTCGTGCCGCCCACCTTCGGGCATGTTCTCTGGACGCACGGATCGGGACCGGCGCTGCTGCATCGGATCGCCGCTCGGCAGGGAATGAGCGAAGAAGACCGGCTGCGGATCGAATGGGCCAAGGAGAAGCACGGGTCGCTGCGGCCGCTGGGCGTGCCCACCTCGAGTTTGAATGCTCAGGGACGCCAAGACGTCGAGGCCGTCCTCTGCGGTCGCCTGTAGCCCCCGCCGGGGTGAAAGATCCATCCGGAGTGGGCGTGCTCGCCTGCGATCACGTAGCCTCTGCGGCCATGAGGCTGAGTGAATTCTGGGCGCTCATGGAGCAAGAGTTCGGGGGTCCGTACGGCCGCACCATCGCTAACGGCCACGTCATTCATGCCATGGGGGACAAAACCGCAGTCGACGCCATCGAAGGGGGCGAGCCCGTTCGCCGCGTGTGGCTGGCACTGTGCGACGACTTGCAGATCCCTGAGGATCGGCGTTTTCCCGCCGACCGGCGCCGGCCATGACCACGGACAGGGACACAGCCACGACACCGCCTGACGTCCTGACACCGCGTGTGTATGCAGCGTCGGGCCTGACGGTGAAAGCCGTCGTTGGGCTCGGCGTCTTGGCTCTCGCGCTTGTCGCCCTCGTCGGTTTCGACGAGAACGACGAGAACGACGAGAACGACGACTCAGTGTTGGGCTGGCCAGGTCCGTCGGCGCTCTCGCTGCTGAGCATTGCCGGCGTGTTAGCTGCGGTGCTTACGGTGCTCTACCTGCGGGGGCGCCGTGGAATCGTGCTGGGCGACGGCTTTGTGGGATCGATCCCCATCTGGCCGGGGCGCTCCGCGCATTTCACCCAGATTGAGGATTTCGTGGGGGTAACGGCCGACGAGTACCTGGATTATCACCAAGGCGTGAGGGCTGCGCTCACGCTGTGGCGTCCCGCAACTCGGCGGGTGGCCTGGTCTCGAAGGTCAGGCAGCGTCGGTGGCTCGACGACGATGGCGTGCACGTACTTCGTCGGTGGAGTCAAGAGCATGGCGCGCTGGAGCCGGTCCGTTTCCTTCCCGGTTGGATCGACGAGACCGGGCAAGACAGGCTCATGATAAGTATCGATCAGGTGGGGTTGGCGATTCACGTGCGCTGGCCGACCGGAATGCGGCAGCACGATAGCGACGAAGGCCCCGTCCGTTCCTACCGGGGCTGGACGCCACCGGGGCGATGGCGCGGCATCCCGATCTTCAGCACGCTTAGCACGGGGTCGCTAGCGATAGCGCTCTTTGTCGGGGTCACAGCGGAGGATAAGGACGACCGCATCCAAGTCCCGCTGATATTCCTCGGAGTCGTCGCCTTCTTTTGGTTGACCCTATGGCTGGAGGGGAGGGCAAGGATGGTCATCTGCGGCACCTGCATCGGTGTGACCTCTGCCATGACCGGGAGAGCGCGTCAGTGGTGCGACCTGCGGACCGTTGAATTCATGACGCTACGTGGCGTGCGCACCAAGAACGTCTGGAACACCAGTGTCGTGCTGTGGAACAAGACGCCGTGGCCGAGATTTCGAGGTGTGAGTGCAAAGTCAGCACTGCTGGGTGCGACCCAAGCCACGCGCGACGCCGTCACGGAGCGAGTGAAGCATGACCCGGCCTATCCGTTGGTGATCGGGTACTCCAAGACCGGGCCAGCGTGCCGCCGAGACGTTGATCGAGCGATGTCGGAGTCTGGCAAGAGTTTCTATCGCTGAGCGGTCAAAGTGCCCCTTCTGATCAGCGCTTCGACGATCTGCACTGCATTGAGAGCGGCGCCCTTACGCAAGTTGTCGCCCACGATGAACATCACAATCCCGCGGCCGCCCGGGACCGACTGGTCCTGACGGATGCGGCCCACATACGTGGGGTCTTGGCCGGCACCCTTGAAAGGTGTCGGGATGTCGGTGAGCACGACTCCGGGTGCTTCAGCCAAGATGGCTTTGGCTTGCTCGGCGCTGATCGGCTCGGCGAATTCGGCGTGGACCGCCAGGCTGTGACCGCTGAAAACGGGCACCCGCACGCACGTCCCGGCCACTGCGAGAGTCGGGAGACCCAAGATCTTGCGCGACTCGAACCGCAGTTTTTGCTCTTCGGCGGTCTCCAGCGATCCATCGTCGACCAGATCGCCAGCATACGGGATGACGTTGAAGGCGATCGGGTCGGTGTAGACGCTCGGATCCGGGACGCTGACCCCGGCGCTGCTGTGAGCTAGCGACTCCATGTCACCAGCGACGACGGCTCGGGCTTGATTCGCGAGCTCGGCCACCCCAGCCACACCCGACCCGGACACGGCTTGGTATGTCGACACGACGAGGCGCTGCAGCCCCGCGACGTCATGGAGCGCTTTGATCGCCGGCATGGCCGCCATGGTCGTGCAGTTCGGGTTGGCCACGATGCCGATCCCACCGGGGCCTTGTGCCTGGTCGAGGGCTTCGGGGTTGACTTCGCTGACCACCAGCGGCACGCGGTCGTCCATCCGCCACGCTGAAGAGTTGTCGACCACGATGGCACCGGCCTTGGCAAAGCGAGGGGCGTGCTCCTTAGAAGTGCCGCCACCGGCAGAGAACACAGCGACGTCGATCCCGGAGAGGTCCACGGTGAGGTCGGCGAGGTTTTCCACGACGATCTGGCGAGGCGTCCCTGCACACGCCTCGTTGTCCCAGCTGCCCTCCCAAGGCAACTCGGTCCCGGCGCTGCGGGCAGAGGCGAAGTATCGGATGCTGTTGATCTCGACGTCGCGCTCGGCCAGTAGGCGGCGCATCACGGCACCGACCTGACCGGTTGCGCCGACGACGGCAACGGTGATTCCTGAAGACATGCTCATCGTCCCGATCCGCCGTAGATCACGGCCGCGTCGTCGGCGTCCAAGTTGAAGGCAGTGTGCACGGCGCGCACGGCCTCCGAAAGAAGTTTCTGGTCGGTGATGACCGAGATCCGGATTTCACTGGTGGAGATCATCTCAATGTTGACGCCCGCTCCCGCGAGTGCTTCAAAGAGGCGCTGCGCGACGGTGGGGTTGGACCGCAGGCCAGCCCCGATGAGGGACAACTTGCCGATGTGCGAGGTGTAGAGGACGTCGGCGATGCCTAGCTCGGTGCGGATGGCGCCAATGGCGGCCATCGCGCGCTCGCCATCCTCTTCAGGCAACGTGAACGAGATGTCGGAGCGCTCCGACGATGTCGATACGTTCTGCACGATCATGTCGATCGAGACTCCGATGGCGGCAACAGCGCCCACCACTGCGGCCGCAGCCCCGGGGACATCGGGTATGCCGACGGCGGTGATCTTGCCCAGCGATTGCTCGTGAGCAATACCGGAGATGAGGGGGTCTTCCATGTCGTCCTCCTGATCGGCGGTGAGTGGTCGACCGACCAAAATCCAGGTGCCCTCTTGATCAGAGAAGGACGACCGGACGTGGATCGGCACGTCGAAGCGTCGGGCATATTCAACGGCGCGCAGGTGAAGAATCTTGGCACCATGAGCGGCCATTTCGAGCGTCTCTTCGATGGTCAGCCGTTTGACCCGGCTCGCGGCAGGCACGATGCGCGGATCGGCGGTGTATATGCCATCGACATCGGTGTAGATCTCACAGACGTCGGCTTTGAGGGCGGCCGCCAATGCGACCGCCGTGGTGTCTGACCCGCCCCGGCCCAAGGTGGTGATGTTGTCGTCCTCGGAGACGCCTTGAAAGCCGGCGACGATGGCAATGGCGCCTTCGGCCAACGTCGCCTGGATGCGCTTCGGGGTGACGTCGAGCAGGCGAGCACGGCCGTGCGAGCTGTCGGTGCGCATTCCAGCCTGATCGCCGGTGAAGGAGTACGCACGCTCACCGAGAGTCTCGATCGCCATCGCCAGGAGCGCCATGGAGATCCGCTCGCCGGCGGTCAGCAGCATGTCCATCTCACGCTCGGGCGGTGGCCCGGGGCTGACGGCGCGAGCGAGGTCGAGGAGCTCGTCCGTGGTGTCGCCCATCGCCGACACCACGACGGCAACGTCGTGGCCAGCGCGTTTGGTGTCGACGACGCGTCGCGCGACCCGTGAGATGGCCTCGACATCGGCGACCGACGAGCCGCCGTACTTTTGGACGAGTAAAGACATGGTGAGGCAATCCTGAAACAGTCGAGGGGTGAGCCAGCGGCTCAGTGTATGGCGCGGCTCGACGTTACGTAAACCTGCTCACTGAGCCCGTGAGGGTGTGACTCCCTCAATGTTCTCGGAGTACGCGGGCGTGTCGTCTGCAATCGAACATACTTGCGATTATGCTCGTGCACAGGTGCTGGGGCGACCCACGGTTATCCACACATTGCGGTGGTAACTCAGGTATGTCGGTTCCGGCTTCTAGCGTCTGACGTACCCGGATGAGGCGCCCTCGACGAGGGGTCAACATGCGACACGGTGGTCGAAGGTAGGCGCGCTCACCCCATAGCGAAGGAGCAGGACATGCCAAAGCACAGCAACGTGACCCAGATGCACGGCGACAAGAGCAAGGCGCTCGAGTCGGTACTGGCCCAGATCGAGAAGCAGCACGGTAAGGGTTCGGTGATGCGCCTCGGCGACGATGTCCGTCCGCCCATCGCAGTCATTCCCACCGGCTCGATCGCACTCGATGTTGCGCTGGGGATTGGTGGGTTGCCGCGCGGTCGTGTGGTCGAAATCTACGGCCCGGAGAGCAGCGGTAAGACCACGGTCGCGCTGCACGCGGTGGCTAATGCGCAGAAGGCTGGAGGGATTGCGGCTTTCATTGACGCCGAGCACGCCTTGGACCCCGAGTACGCAAAGAAGTTGGGTGTCGACACCGATGCTCTGCTGGTCAGCCAGCCGGACACGGGCGAGCAGGCGCTGGAGATCATGGACATGCTGATCCGCTCCGGCGCGCTAGACATCGTCGTCATCGACTCCGTGGCCGCGTTGGTGCCTCGCGCCGAGATCGAGGGTGAGATGGGGGATAGTCACGTTGGTCTGCAGGCACGCTTGATGTCCCAGGCCCTTCGCAAGATCACCGGCACGCTGAGCAACACCAACACCACGGCGATTTTCATCAACCAGCTCCGGGAGAAGATCGGCGTGATGTTCGGTTCGCCGGAGACGACCACGGGTGGCAAGGCGTTGAAGTTCTACGCTTCCATCCGCATCGACGTTCGTCGAATCGAGACCTTGAAGGACGGGACCGATGCCGTCGGTAACCGGACCCGGGCCAAGATCGTCAAGAACAAGGTCTCCCCGCCGTTCAAGCAGGCGGAGTTCGACATCCTCTACGGTCACGGCATCTCGCGAGAGGGCGGTTTGATCGACATGGGCGTGGAGCACGGTTTCGTGCGTAAATCTGGTGCTTGGTACACCTGTGAGGGCGAGCAGCTCGGCCAGGGCAAGGAGAACGCGCGCACCTTCTTGATCGACAACCCGGATATGGCCGACGACATCGAGAAGAAAATCAAGGCCAAACTGGGCGTCGGCCCGCGCGCCGACGTGGATGTGCCAGAAGGCGTCGACCCCGAAACGGGTGAAATTTCGGTCAACTTCTGATCGTCCGCATCGACAATGTCGACGCGATGACTATCGATCGGCGGTAGATCCATGGAATCCACTCAGCCAGACCCAGCGCGCTTAGCGGCCGCTCGTGACGCGCTGGTTGCGGCAACTGCTGCGGCCAGCGCCTCGGCACCGTCCTTGTCCAAAGAGTCCTCTGATGACGACGTCGCCAGCCCGCGCGAGGGCGGCCGCGCCAACCGCTCTACGGGGGAGTATGCCGTCGGGGGAAGGAGCTCGACGCTTGGCGGGGCGGATGATTTCGAGGGCCTCGGTCGGGCCAGGCAAGTGGCGCTTCGCCAGTTGGCAATGGGGCCTCGCACACGCCACCAACTCACCGACAAGATGCTGGCCAAAGAATGCGCCCCGGACGTGATCGACCGCGTCCTCAACCGCATGGCTGACGTGGGGCTGATCGATGACCAGGCCTATGCGCACATGCTGGTGCGGACCAAGCGAGAAGGCTCAGGCATGGCCGTACGCGGCCTGCGGCACGAACTTAGAAAGAAGGGCATCCCGGAAGAAATGGCCGAGGCAGCGGTCGAAGGCGTACAGCCCGAGCAAGAACGAGAGCAGGCCGAGGCGCTGGTGGCAGCTCGGCTGCCCCGTCTGTACGGCCTGGAGCGGGACGTGCAGATGCGTCGACTCGGCGGTTTTCTCGCCCGCAAGGGTTACCCGGCAGGGTTGTCCTTCGCAGTGATCAAGGACGCATTAGACCAAGCGCCCGAGCACCAGCGGGACTAAGCCGGCTCGGTGCCGTCGATCTCTCCGTCGGTGTCGAGAGGTTTCGAGGGGTCACCCACGAAATCCTGTTCGGCCGGGATCGCGTCTGGGTCGTCGCCGCCGGCCATGGGCTCGGGGTCTAGGCCGCTCTCGTTGTCGGGCGCTCCGTAAGCCGTCCCCTCCTCAGGGACTTCCTGACGGATGCGCTGCTCGATGGTCTCTTCTTCGGCCTCTTCGTCGGCGGTGGTGCCGAAGGCCACGGAGCCGTGCAGCTTGTCGGCCGTTTCGTAGCCGACCTCCACGGGGTCCTCGCCTGGGATGAGCGTGTCCTCGGGCTGCAACTGGTCGTCGTTGTCGATGCTGTACGTGCTGAGTCCATCACTGATGGTTTCGTTGTCGGGCTGGTCGCTCATGGGTGATGACTCCTTGCGTTGCAGTTTCAGTTCGATTGTCGGCCCGCGTCCAACACCGATAGCGTGCGACGGTGCTCTTTCGGAACGTCCGTTGACCCCCGTAGTTTTGGCTGTGGTGATCGCAGTGGCGTTTCTTGTGGGCGCAGGATTACAGCGTATCGCCGGACTAGGAATGGGTCTCGTGGTGGCCCCTGTCCTGACGCTCGTGCTGGGCCCGGCAGTGGGGGTGAGTCTGAGCAACGCTGGTGCAATCGTCACCGCGACGTTCGTCCTCGCGTCACTGCATAAAGACATCGATTGGAAAGCCTTCGCCCGTCTCGCGCCGCTACTCGTGGTGGGTTCGATCATCGGCGCCTTCGTTGTGTTGCGGGTGAGCGCCGCGTGGCTTGAAGTGCTGATCGGGGTGCTGATTTTGCTCGCACTAGCCTCAATTCTTTTAACCAGTGGGCGGATCCGTGTTCGCGGGCGGCTACCAGCCGCGGCGACGGGAATTGCTGTCGGATTTATGAATGCGACCGCAGGCGTGGGAGGCCCAGCTATGACGACCTACGCGGTAGCCACGCGTTGGAACCAGACGTCCTTTGCGGCCACACTGCAGCCCGTGTTCCTCCTGACCAACTCCACCGCATTGCTGGCTAAAGGAATCGTCGGGGCGGTGCCCACTGATACCGGCTGGGCGTGGTGGACGTGGCTCGTTGCCCTAACGGCGATTGCTAGCGGGGTGGTGCTCGGTGGGTACGCCAGCAGATGGGTCTCGACGCGTGCCGCCCGCAAGGCAGCGATCACCATCGCCGCCGTGGGAGGACTTGTGACCTTGTGGCGTGGGCTGAGCGGTGTGTGATGGCACCGGAGCGCCCGTACTCTGGTCCGACAATGACTACGTACGCCAGCACTCCGATCGCCACCTCGCCCAAGACGTACGACGTCCGCACCCACGGGTGTCAGATGAACGTCCATGACTCTGAGCGGCTTTCCGGTCTGCTCGAAACGGCGGGCTACATCGATCTACAGGGTCTACCGGCGGGCGCACGGCCCGACGTTGCCGATGTGGTCGTGTTCAACACCTGCGCGGTGCGCGAGAACGCCGCCAACAAGCTATACGGCAATCTGGGGATGCTGCGCCCTGCCAAAATGGCCAACCCGGATATGCAAATCGCGGTCGGCGGGTGTTTGGCTCAGAAGGACCGCTCGACCATCGTTGAGCGCGCGCCGTGGGTCGACGTGGTCTTCGGCACCCACAACATTGGCTCGCTGCCTGCCTTGTTAGATCGCGCTCGGCACAACAAAGAGGCCGAGGTCGAGATCCTAGAGGCCCTCGATGTCTTCCCTTCCACGCTGCCCACCCGGCGTGACTCGGCATACAGCGGATGGGTTTCTATCTCGGTGGGGTGTAATAACACCTGCACGTTCTGCATCGTTCCGGCCCTGCGCGGCAAAGAGCGTGACCGCAGGCCGGGTGAGATTTTGGCCGAGATCGAAGCCCTCGTGGCCCAAGGAGTTATCGAGATCACGCTGCTCGGGCAGAACGTCAACACCTACGGCGTCGAGTTCGGGGACCGTGGTGCGTTCGCCAAGCTGCTCCGGTCGTGCGGTGAGATCGAGGGCTTGGAGCGGGTTCGTTTCACCAGCCCCCATCCAGCAGCCTTCACCGACGACGTGATCACGGCCATGGCCGAGACCCCGAACGTCATGCCGAGTTTGCACATGCCGTTGCAGTCGGGCTCGGACAAGGTGCTTAAAGACATGCGCCGCTCCTACCGCAGCAGCAAATTCCTGGGGATTCTGGACCGCGTCCGCGAGCAGATCCCAGACGCCGCCATCACCACCGACATCATCGTGGGCTTCCCCGGCGAGACCGAAGAGGACTTCCAGGGCACGCTGGACGTGGTCCGAGCGAGCCGCTTCTCCAGTGCGTTCACGTTCCAGTATTCGATCCGGCCCGGCACGCCCGCCGCCGAATTCGAGGATCAGATCGCCAAGGAGGTCGTCCAAGAGCGCTTCGAGCGGTTGGTCGCCGTGCAGGACGAGGTTTCCTGGGACGAGAGCAAGGCGTTGGTCGGCCGCGAGGTCGAGGTGCTGGTCTCACCTGGTGAAGGTCGCAAGGACGCCGCCACGGCGCGCAAGTCAGGTCGCGCGCGCGACAACCGGCTGGTTCACTTCGCGGTCCCTGTGGGTGGCGACGAGCCGCGGCCCGGAGACCTGGTGACCGTGGCCATCACCTATGCCGCCCCGCACCACTTGGTGGCTGACTCCGGCGTAGAGGGGGGTGCCTACTCGGTACGCCGGACCGTCGGGGGCGACGCGTGGGACGCGCTTCAGTCTCAGGGCTCGAACGGCGGCTCAAAGAAGCCGGCGGTGACGTTGGGTATGCCGGCGCTCGGCAAACCGGACATGCCTCCGGTCGCCGCCGGAGTGTGCTGCGACGCAACGTAGGAGGGGTCGCCCGACGGGCCGACGTTGGCGAGGTCGATACTGCGAGGATGGCACTCATCCTCAGCAGACGGCTTGTCCTCCGATACGGAATGGGTGGCATGGCCTTGGGGGCAGTCACTGTTGCTGCGGGGTGCTCCTCCGACACCTCGACCGGGGGCACGGGGTCGTCGGAGACGAGTTCGGCTCCGATGGCCGATGAGGCGTCCGCAACCTCGGGCAGCCCGTCAGACACCTGGGCGCGCGCCAATCTCGGGTTCGTGTCGGCCTACGTGGTGGCTCGGGGAGGGCAGGCAACTGTCATCGACACTGGGGTCGAAGGATCTGAAGACGATATTGAAGCCGTGCTGGCCTCCCAAGGCCTCGGCTGGGGCGACGTGGGCGACGTCATTTTGACGCACTCGCACCCTGATCACATCGGTTCTGCGGCTGCGATTGCCCAGGCTGCACCGGATGCGATGTTCCACGCGGGCGAGGCTGACGTCCCAGCGATCGACATTGGCCGTGCTGTCGCCGGGCTCGTGGACGGGGACACCGTTTTTGACCTGAGCATTCTGCATACGCCCGGTCACACCCCCGGGCACGTGTGCGTGCTCGACATGGCCAACTCCATCCTGATGACTGGGGATGCTCTGACCGGTGATGGTGGCAAGGTGGGGTTGCCCAATCCGGAGTTCACCCCCGACTATCAAGAGGCTCTTCGTTCGGTGAAGTACCTGGGGACCCTGGACTTCGCCACGGCCTACTTCGGTCACGGCGAGCCGGTCATCAGCGGTGCCTCCGACGAGACCCGCGCCCTAGGCGAACAAAGCTAAACGACACCCATGTTGCAAAGCGCTAGCGTCGTGCGGCGCGGGAACCGCGTCTATACAACGTGCCTGACGACGTGGTCCGGAGCCAGTCGCACGCTAAGACGCTATGTCAGTATCGGCATGTGCTATGCGATCTCTAGCCGACAAGAATGCCGCAGAATCCAACCGCCGCGCGTTTGCTGACACGGAAGCGGTAGTTAACGCTGTCGTTAACTACATTGTTGAGCAGTTGAATCGAGGGCGTGCCCACGGTTGATCGCATTAAACGCATCGGTAGGGGTCAGCATTGCTAGGGTGAGATGGAGCCACTTTACAGGTGCGCAGGAACGACGTTCCGCTGGCTCCCCATGGGAACTGAGGCACAACGTGACTGCCTACGAGAGGTCATATGCAGTCACTCAAGGCTTGGGTGGTCGGGGGAAGAAGTACGCCGTCCGTTTCATGTACTCCTGGAAGGCTGGTCGTTCCTTCATGGACTCTTCGAGCAACTTGGCACCCGAGACGTTGCGTAAGAAGTGCGTCATGGCGATGGGGGACAGGATCGTCCACACCAGCCCCCAGGTGCCCGCCGACAGTGCGATCACGAACAGGCCCCACCACACGCAGGCGTCGCCGAAATAGTTCGGGTGGCGGGTCCACGCCCACAAGCCCTGATCCATCACCCTGCCCTTGTTGTCGGCGTTGGCCTTGAAGGTCTTGAGTTGCGCGTCACCGAGGGATTCGAACGTCAGCCCGATGCCCCAGATCACCACTCCCAGCGCGAGGACTAGGTAAAAGACACCCTCCGTAGGGCCAGCCGCCGCCGAAGCCTGCAGGGGCAACGAAATGATCCACTGCAGCGCTCCCTGCAGCCCGAAGACCTTCAGTGATGCCGCCAGCGGCGACATACCCTTGGTCAACTTTTCGTAGCGGGGATCCTCACCTTTGCCCTTGGAGCGGCTGTATACGTGCCAGACCAACCGCAGACCCCACACGCACACCAGGGCCGCGAGCAGCAATCGTCGGGTCAGGTCGCCGGTGCCCACCACGAGCGACATCACGCCGACGACAGCAAAGCCCGCGCCCCACACCACATCGACCACGGCCCACTTCTCGACCTGTCGAGACCATACCCACGTCAGGATCTGCAGCAGCGCGATCCCGAGCAGGCTGCAGACGGAGACCAGCGCGAAGTTGGACCAGTCCATTAGGCGGTGCCCCTAGGGCGTGCGACGACCGACCACGTGGCTGGTCGCTCGTGTGGCAACCCGCTGGATCCACCAGCGAGGGGGCGCACCATCAGAATCTGGTCGACGCCCATTCGTCCCTGCTCGAAGGTCAGCGCACTGCCCGCGAGATAGAGGTCCCACACGCGGCATACCTCCTCGCCCACCAGCGCCACCAGTTGCTCGCGCTTGGCGTAGAACCGCTTCTCCCACGCCCGGATCGTCCAGACGTAGTGCTCTCGCATCGCGTGCACGTCGCGGACTTCGAAACCGCCACGCTCAAGCAGCGCGATGGTCTGCCCGAGGGGGCGCATGCTCATATCGGGGGCGATGAAGGACTCGATGAACGGGCCGCCGCCGGGGCTTTTGCCGGGGCGTGACATCGCTTGGATCAGCACGAGGGCACCAGGCGAAGCCAGCCGGTGCAACGTCTTGGCGTATGTCGGGTAGTTGATGTCCCCCACGTGCTCGCCCATTTCGATGGAGGCCACGGCCTCGAAGGGTGGGTCGCTGACCTCGCGGTAGTCCTGCAGACGCACGTCGACCAGGTCGGCGACACCTTGCTCGATGGCCCTTGCTTGCACAAAGGCCTGCTGCTCTTTGGCGATGGTGACGGCCACGACGTTGGCGCCATACTCGCGGGCGGCGTGCAGGGTTAGCGACCCCCAGCCGCAGCCGATATCGACCAGTCGCATTCCCTCACGTTGGTCGAGCCCCACCTTGCGGCAGATCAGGTCGAGCTTGTCACGCTGCCCGTCTTCGAGGGTGTATGCCGACGACTCTTGCCCGGCATTGAGGTCAACGTCGGGGTCGGTGACGTAGGCCGTGGAGTAGGCCATCTGCTCATCGAGAATGGCTTCGTAGAACTCGTTAGACAGGTCGTAGTGAAAGCTGATCGCCGAAGAATCTCGGCGCAGCGAGTGCAGCCGGCCACCCAACTGAGCCTGCGTCTCGGGCGGGCTCAATGGCCGCCCGACGACCCCGAGGTCCCGGGCCGCTTTGACGCCGCGGGCGAGGACGACGGGGGAGGGGCGAAGCGATCGCACGCCGCGTTGGGCCAAGGTCGCGCGCACGGTGCGTAGCGCATCGCCAATGTCGCCGTCGACCTCGAGCTCGCCGGTGACGTAGGCCTGCGCAGCGCCCAACTCGCCCGGGTGCCACAGCAACCTGCGCAGCGCGTCGGCGGAGTTCAGCCGGACGATCGGCGCATCGGGTGGACCAGCGCTGCTGCCGTCCCAGGCGATCAGTCTCACCGGCAAGGTGCCCCCGGTGAGCGGGCTGATCGCAGTGGCAAGAGTAGAAGCAACAGTCACACTGCCTAGAGTATTGGCTTGCCTTGGTCATCATTTGAACGGGGTGAGGTGGATCACGTACGTGCTGGTTTGATGGCGCTAAGGTTCACGTTGTGAACTCAACCCCAGCGCCGGGATCACAGCCGTCGCTTCGCGCTGCCAATAGGCGAAGGGTCATGGACACCCTGAGTAAAGAAGGCTCGCTGACGCAGACGGAGCTCGCGGGGATGACGGGTCTCTCGGCGGCGTCGATCTCGACCATGGTGCGCGAGCTCAGCGATGACGGGTCCGTGCTGTTGGGCCCCAGCATCCGCAACGGTCGCCGCGCGACGTTGGTCTCACTTCCTGGTCGCGAGGGCGTGTTGGCAGCGGTCGTGATCGGTGAGCGTGACGTTCGGGTGGCTCTGGCCGACACCGCAGGACAGATTCGAGAGCGCATCCGGATGCCTCTGCCCGCGTTGCATGAACCAGACGAAACGCTGACCCGAGTGGCCCACCTCGTGGCAGATCTGCACGGCAAGATCGATCGGCCGCGTTCGGACCTGCGAGCTGTCGGAGTGGGTCTGCAAGCGCCGGTGGACACGGTGAGCGGCCAGGTTGGCTCGGATTCGCTCCTTCCGCGTTGGAGCGGGATAGCGCTGATGGATGTGCTGCAAGAGCATCTGTCAGCGCCGGTCTACCTCGATAACAGCGCGAATATGGCGGCTTTAGGGGAGCTCCGAGACGGCATGCTCCAAGGAGTGAGCAATGGATGCTTTGTCAGTGTTGGGCATGGAGTCAGCGCCGGCTTGATTCTGTCCGGCGAGCTATATCGCGGCTCTAGCGGCACAGCAGGGGAGATCGGTCATCTCACACTCGATGAGCAGGGGGCCATTTGTGTATGTGGAAATCGGGGTTGCGTTGACACACTGGTCGGTGCTCGTGCCATCACGGACGCGGTGCGCGTCAGTCACGGAGAGCTGCGCTACCGAGACGTGCTGACCCTCGCCGGTCAAGGTGACCTCGGCTGTCGACGAGTGCTGGCCGACGCTGGTCAGCACCTTGGCGTGGCGGTGGCAGGACTGATCAACTTATTCAATCCGGAGGTTGTCGTTCTGGGCGGCGAACTAGCCCAAGCCAGGGAGTGCGTCATCAGCCCGATGCAGGCGGCTATCGAGCGCCACGCGCTCCCCAGCGCCGCCGCCACAGTGCGTCTGGTGGCGACGACGGTGGGCCCGGATGCCGATCTACGGGGTTGTCTCGTGGCCGCCGAGCGGGCCGCCCCTGAATCTATTGAGTTCAAGTCTTGACTTCATAACGAGTACTGTGGCTCACTTGGCTTCACGGCTTGTCAACGACGACAGCCCCTGGGACTAAGGAATGACCCATGAAGGTTCAGAAACGTGGACGCGCCACCGTGTTGGCGCTGACTGGTCTGCTCATCACCACACTCGCGGCCTGCGGGTCCGATGAGACGCAAGCACGGATACGTCTGACAGCAGCGGCGGCGACGCAGCGCAGGGCGGTGATGCCTTTACGATCGGGCTTTTGCTGCCAGAGTCCAAGACCGCGCGATATGAAGCGTTCGACCGGCCGTTGTTCGAGGCCGCCATCAAGAAGGACTGCCCCGACTGCACGGTCATTTACTCCAACGCCGACCAGGATGCGGTCAAGCAGCAGGAGCAGGCTGAGGCAGCCATTGCGCAGGGCGTCGACGTGATGGTGCTCGATGTGGTCGACGCCACGGCCGGTGAGGGCATGGTCAGCAACGCCAAGGGTCAGGGCGTGCCAGTGGTGGCTTATGACCGATTGGTCAAGGGCGCGGACTATTACATCTCGTTCGACAACGCCAAGGTCGGCCAATTGCAGGCGGAAACCCTCGTCGGGATCATGGGCGACAACGGCCAGGACTCCGGCGACCTCATCATGGTTAACGGCTCTCCGACTGACGGCAACGCGGCCCTGTTCAAAGAGGGCGCTCACTCCGTGCTGGACGAGTCGGCATACAACGTGGTCGCAGAGTTCGACACCCCGGACTGGAGCCCGGATAAGGCCCAGCAGTGGGTTGAGGGCCAGCTCAGTGCGCTGGATATGTCAAAGGTCGCGGGGGTGTATGCCGCGAACGACGGCACGGCCGGCGGCGCGATCACTGCAATGAAGGGTGGCGGGATCGACCCGCTGCCCCCGGTCACCGGACAGGATGCCGAGCTTGCTGGGATCCAGCGGATCGTGGCCGGCGACCAGGCGATGACCGTCTACAAGGCGATCGTTCCAGAGGCCGAAGACGCCGCCAAGGCGGCACTGGCTTTAGCCCGTGGAGAGACACCGGAATCCTCGAGCGAGTTGGAAGGGGTTCCGACCACGCTGCTGGACCCGGTCGCGGTGACCGCCGACAACATTGCCGACACGGTGGTGGCGGACGAGTTCTACACCGTTGACGAGATCTGCACGGCGGAGTATGCCGACGCGTGCACGGAGCTTGGCCTGAAATGAGTTCTTCCACCACCCGCCCTGGCCCGGGCGCCACCGTTTTATCCCTAGAAGGGGTGTCCAAGCGATTCGGTGCCGTCCAGGCGCTGAGCGACATCGCCCTCGACGTCCGAGCCGGGGAGGTGGTGGCCCTCGTCGGCGACAACGGAGCCGGCAAATCCACCCTCATCAAAGCCATCGCCGGTGTGCACACCCCCGACTCCGGGACATTGGAAATCGGCGGCAAGCGGGCCAAAGTCAGGGGCCCGGCCGAGGCACAAAAACTCGGTGTGGCCACGGTCTTTCAGGACCTAGCGCTGTGCGACAACCTCGATGTCGTCGGCAACTTGTTCCTGGGCCGCGAGATCGTCAAGCGCGGCCAGATCGACGAAACCGAGATGGAACGGCAGTCCTGGAAGCTGCTCAAAGAACTTTCGGCGCGCATCCCGTCGGTGCGGATCCCGGTGGCCAGCCTCTCTGGTGGTCAACGGCAAACGGTCGCCATCGCTCGGTCCCTGCTGGGTGACCCGCAGTTGGTGATGCTCGACGAACCCACCGCTGCCCTAGGCGTGGCCCAAACTGCCGAGGTGCTCAACCTGGTCGAGCGGTTGCGCGAACGCGGGCTCGGTGTGTTGCTCATCAGCCACAACATGGCTGACGTGATGGCAGTCGCTGATCGCGTCGTCGTGCTGCGGTTGGGCCGCAATAACGGCACGTTCACGGTGAGCCAAACCACCAGCCAAGACGTCATTGCCGCCATCACGGGGGCTACGAATAACGCGGTCTCGGCCCGCGCACATCGCCGCAGCCAGCAAGAGGAGGCGTCATGAGTGACCCCACCGCCTCGACCGAGGCGACCGCCCCAGACGACGTTGCGGCCGACCGAGCTGACGAACGGTTGATCGCCAGCCAAGGCATCGGCGGTGCCGTCTCCTCGTTCTTCGACCGTCTGCGCTCCGGAGAGATGGGATCGCTGCCAGTGGTGATCGGCCTGGTCATCATCTGGGGCGTCTTCCAGGCGCTCAACCCGGCCTTTTTGTCCAGCCGCAACTTGGTGAACCTGAGTCTGCAATCTGCGGCGATCGGCACCCTCGCGCTCGGTATCGTGCTCGTTCTTCTTCTCGGTGAAATTGACCTGTCCATCGGCTCGGTCAGCGGTGTGTCTGCAGCAGTTGTGGCGGTGACGTTCGTCCAACAAGGTTGGTCACTGCCGCTGGCGATCCTGGCCTCGCTGGGCTCAGGAGTAGTCATCGGGCTGTTCTACGGATGGATCTTCACGCGGTGGGGGGTGCCGAGTTTCGTCATCACCCTTGCGGGGCTTTTGGGTTTTCTAGGCTTGCAGCTGTGGGTGCTCGGTGACGCCGGATCGATCAACATTCCGTTCGAATCCGGTTTGGTGAAGTTCGCGCAGCGGATGTTCCTGCCCGACTGGCTTTCCTACGTTGTGATCGTGGCGTGCGCCGCGGCATACGTAGGTGCCGGTCTGCTGGACTCGCGATCGAGGGTCGCCGCCGGGCTGACGCCGCGCTCGCATATCTCGCTCTTGGTCCGCACCGCCGTGCTTGCGGCGATCGCGCTGGCGGGTGCTTTTGTCCTCAACAAAGACCGCGGCGTCTCGATCATGTTCTTGACGTTCATCGTCCTGGTTTTCCTCACCGACATAGCGATCCGCAAAACCCCCTGGGGTAGAGCGGTGATGGCGATCGGCGGCAACGTCGAGGCCGCCCGTCGTGCCGGGATCAACGTGCGTGCCGTCTACCTCAGCGTCTTCGCGGCGTGTTCAACGTTCGCGGCCGTGGGTGGTCTCTTCGCGGCGGCCCGGCTGGCAGCAGCCAATCAGTCCAGCGGCGGCGCCGACACCAACCTCAACGCCATCGCAGCGGCCGTCATCGGCGGGACCAGCCTGTTTGGGGGGCGTGGTTCGGCGTGGTCGGCCGTCCTCGGCATCTTGGTTATCCAGTCGATCAGTTCAGGTCTGAGTTTGCTGAGTCTCGACTCCTCGGTCCGATTCATGGTCACCGGCGCGGTGCTCCTGCTGGCCGTCACCGTTGATTCGTTGACGCGTCGCAGCAGGGCCTCGCATGGGCGGGGTTAGACCCCTAAGGTTCGCGACTGGTTGTTGCTCCCAGGCTTAGCACCTCTGCGACACGTCTTTCTGTTCGCCCGCAGAGGCTGTCGACACGCCGAGCAAAATCGGCCCCAGGGTTCACGTGAACCCTGGGGCCGATTTTGGCCAGCGTGTGGGCGGCATCGGGCGAGCACAGGGACGGGATATCGTGCTGCTCGTGACCACCCCGATGTCGAGTGAGCCCACTCAGCGCCAGCACCATGCGAGCAAGCTGGCCAGCGGACTGGTGGGTCTCGAAGCCGTTGTTGTGGCCGGGTTCGCCGCCTTCTACGGGGTGGAGTTGTTCTTGGGTGAAGGCAGCGACCCCACGGTGGTGGTGATGTCGATCGTCACCATGCTCATCTTCGTTATCGGCCTGTCCTACGTGTCGGCGGGCCTATGGAAACGTCATCCCCGATCTCAAGCCCCGGCCATGGCATTCAACGGTCTGATGATCCCGCTCGGCATCGCGCTGTTCCAGTTCGCGCCTCCGAGTGTGGCTGTGGCGGTCGTGATTGGCGGGATCGCAGTGATCCTTTCGTGTTTCGCTATGGGCCAACTGGATTGACGCGTTCTGCGAATCCGTTATCCACAGATGACCTGTTGAACCTTTTCCAAATCTTTGCGATTCCGTTAGGTTACCCACTGTTGCTGTTGCCCCGGCATACGTAATTGACGTGCCTAGCGCCTCGTGACAGGCGCTGACCGACCGTGAGATGAGCTGACTCCTCTATGTCTGCTGCGACCCTGGCGTCCCTCGAAGAGGACGTCCGCGAGCTCATTCGTCGTCGACGCCTGGATCCGGTGCGCGACGACGTCGCCGTGCGGGCCGTGATCGGGGAGGCCGTCGCGGAGTATGACGAGAGGGCTCTGATGGGAGGGCTCCCGGCGATCAACGACACCACTGAGATGCGACGGCTGCTCTTGGACTCCGTCGCAGGTTACGGGCCACTCCAGCCCTACTTAGACGACCCCAGCATCGAAGAAATCTGGATCAATGAGCCATCGCGAGTCTTTGTGGCGCGTCATGGTCGATCTGAGCTGACGCCGACCTTCCTCACTGAGCAGCAAGTCCAAGACCTCGTGGAGCGCATGCTGCGCACCTCCGGACGCCGAGTCGACCTCAGCTCCCCTTTCGTCGATGCCTCGTTGCCGGTGCGGCTCGCGTCTGCACGTCGCGATTCCCGACATCACCCGCCGTCACTGGGCCGTCAACATACGAAAATTTGTGGTCGCGGCTGACGACATGGAGGACCTTGTCCGGTTGGGCACCATGACCGCTGCGGCTGCCCGCTTCCTTTCGGCTGCGGTCGCGAGTGGGCTCAACGTTCTGGTGGCCGGGGGCACCCAGGCTGGCAAAACAACCATGCTGAATTGTTTGGCAGCAGCTATCCCGCAACAAGAGCGCGTGGTGACGTGCGAAGAGGTCTTTGAACTCAAAATTCCGCTCAGAGATGTGGCGGGCTTGCAGTGCCGTCAATCGAGCCTTGAAGGCACCGGCGAGATTCCACTGCGCCGGTTGGTTAAAGAGGCGCTGCGTATGCGGCCGTCGCGCATCCTGGTGGGGGAGGTTCGGGAGTCCGAGAGTTTGGACCTGCTGATTGCGTTGAACTCTGGCTTGCCAGGGATGTGCACGATCCACGCGAACAGCGCGCGCGAAGCCGTCACCAAAATGTGCACCCTTCCGTTGCTCGCTGGCCCCAACGTGAGTAGCAGTTTCGTGGTGCCTACGGTGGCAAGTTCGGTGGACATCGTGGTGCACGTCGCGCTGCAAGCCGATGGGCATCGTCGCGTTCAAGAGATTGTGGCCCTGCCCGGTCGTGCAGAGGGTGAAGTGATCGAGGTCGCTGACCTCTTTACGCGACGCAACGGGGATTTGGTCCGACGGCAGGGTTTCCCACCGCATGAGGATCGCTTCGAACGAGCGGGTTTCAACCTGAGCGAACTTCTAGGCGACCAGCCATGACCGGCATACTTCTCGGGCTCACCCTCGGGATCGGGCTGACGTGCGTCTGGTGGTCGTTCTGGCCGAAGCCTGAACGCGTGAAATCTGCACGCACGCGTCCGTCCCTAGTCCGCACCCTGACCGACGAGATCGCGGTGGCCGGGCTGCGAGGACTGACCCCTCAGGTCCTTCTGGCCGGGGCATCCGCCCTCGGTTTCGCCGTGTTGATCCTGGTGTATGCGGTCACCGCCGTACCGGCGATCGCCGTGGCCTTCGCCGCGATGGCGGCCTACTTCCCGATCGCCTTCGTCAAGATGCGCGCTCGGGCTCGACGGGCGGCGCTGCGTGAGGTCTGGCCCGACGTTGTAGACCACGTTTCTTCGGCGGTGCGGGCGGGGCTTGCGCTGCCAGAGGCGTTGGTTCAGTTGGCGGATCGGGGCCCTAATGAGCTGCGGCCGTCGTTTGCCCTGTTTGCTGACGACTACCGCGCCACGGGGCGGTTCTCCGAATCCCTAGACCTGCTCAAGGAGCGGCTAGCCGACCCCGTTGCTGATCGGCTTGTTGAGGCCTTGCGGATTGCGCGGGAAGTAGGCGGTAGCGACCTGGGTCGCGTGCTGCGAGCGCTGTCGCAGTTTTTGCGCGAAGACGCCCGCTCGCGAGCTGAGCTCGAGGCGCGACAAAGCTGGACCGTCAACGCGGCGCGCCTCGCCATCGCTGCTCCTTGGGCGGTCCTCGCCATGATGGCCACGACGGAATCTGCGCTATTGGCCTATCGAGCCCCCGTTGGGATCTTGATCCTGGCTGTGGGTGGAGCCATGTCCATTGTGGCCTACCGCGCCATGGTCCACCTTGGCCGACTGCCCGAGGAAGTCCGGGTGCTCCGATGAGCCCCTGGTTGTCTATGCCGGGTGCCTTCATTGGTGCCCTGTTTGCGCTGGGTATCTACCTCGTCCTTCGAGGCATGCCGATAGCTCGAGGTATCAATCTCAGTGCCCGCGTCGAGCCATATCTGGACCGGGCACCTCGGCGGTCTCGGCTGCTCTATCAGGAGCACAGGGAGGTTCGATTCGGCGAAGTGGTGAACCCGATCACTGCGTCGCTTGCAGCGCGGTTGGACAAACTTCTCGGTGGGACCGAGTCTGTGCGCAGCAGGTTGTTGCGCGCCAACGCGAACGAAGACGTCGAAGGTTTCCGCGTGCAGCAGGTGATCTAGGCCGTTTCTGCCGCCGTGGTGGTGGCGTTGCTCGGGTCGCTGCTGTGGTGGGCCCGCGGGGTGTCGCTGCCGGTTCTAGCCATCGTCATCGCCTTGGCGGCGATGGGTGGCTCGATGGCTCGGGATGCGATGCTGACTCGATCTGCCGAGAGCCGGGAAAAGCGCATCATGGCCGAATTCCCCGCGCTCGCCGAGTTGCTGGCTCTCTCGGTCACGGCAGGCGAGGGCACTACGCAGGCCCTGGAGCGTGTGAGCCGGTTGTCCAAAGGCGAACTGTCCACCGAGCTCGATGTTGCGCTGTCGAACGCACGCACGGGAATGTCTCTCCCGTCCGCGCTCCTGGGGATCAGCGAACGCACCGGCCTCGCCCCCTTGACGCGGTTTGTCGACGGCATTGTGGTCGCGATTGAGCGAGGCACCCCGCTGGGCGAAGTGCTTCGCGCTCAGGCGCAAGACGCCCGCGAATCCGCGCGACAGGCGCTCATCGAAGAAGGCGGCAAACGCGAAATCGCAATGATGGTGCCGGTCGTGTTCATGGTCCTTCCCGTGACCGTCGTCTTCGATGCATACCCCGGCCTGTCCCTGCTGCAAATGACCGTCTGAACCCAACCAATGAGGAGCACAACATGAGTAATCTGGAACGAGCACAGCGTCGTTTGTTTTCGGCCGTGACGACCATGTCGTCGCGCCTCTCAACGTGGGTACAGGACCGCGAGCGCGGAGACGTGCCCGGGTGGGTCATGATCACCGTGATGACCGCAGGACTCGTCGTGGTGTTGACGCTGCTGGCCCGACCGCTCCTGAGCGACCTGTTCAGCACCTCGGTTAACTCGGTCGTCAACCCGTGATCAGCAGGGGCGACGCCCCTGCTTCTCGAATGCAGAACGACGCGGGCTCAGCGGTGGCAGAGTTTGCGCTGGTCTCGGCCTTGGTGTGCCTTATGTTCGCCTCGGTCCTGCAGTTGGGGTATGCGCTGCATGTGCACAACACCGCGACCGCTCACGCCATCGAGGGCGCTCGCGAGGGCGCGCGCTTGGGTAATACGCCCGAGCAAGGAGTCGCCCGCACCCGCGAACTGCTCGAGACCACGCTGCCGGGAAAATACGGGACCTCCGTGTCGGCTGAGCGCATCACTGTTGGTGGGGTGGAGGTCATCGAAGTGATAGCGACCTTGCCGGTTCCGCTGTTGGGGCCGCTGGGTCCGCCGGGCGCGATGACCGTAACGGGCCAAGCCTTCGCCGAGGACCAATGATCGACTGGCGGTCCGACCGCGGATCAATGTTGATCGAGGTCACCTTCTTGATGGTGATCCTGATGCTCCCGCTGTTCTATCTCGTCGGCACTGTTGGCCGGCTTCAAGCGGGCGCGTATGCAGCCTCAGGCGCGGCTCGTGAGGCAGGCCGCGCCTACGCCACAGCGGCTGAGGCCGAGACCGGTCCGGGTCGCGGAGTTGCTGCGGCCAATTTGGTTTTTGACGCCCACGGTTTCGACTCCGGGGAGGGAAGTATTGCGGTGTCCTGTGCCACATCCTCCTGTTTAACGCCCGGTGGATCACTTGTGGTGACCTCCACGGTCAACGTTGAGCTGCCGCTGATTCCCACGTTCCTATCTGGGGTTCTGCCGACCTCGGTGACGATGACGTCGTCGCACACCGAGCCGGTCGACGAATTCAAGGAAGGCTGAATCGCTATGAGCAGGGGCAAGAACAGCGATGACGGGCAGATCAGCATTCTGTTGATCGGGATGATGTCGGTGTCGCTGCTGCTGATCCTGGGGGTCATCGGTGCCACGTCAATGCAGTTGAGCCGCATCCAGCTTTTGGACGCCGCGGACGCTGCGGCGCTTGACGCGGCCGACTCCATTGCTGAGTCGAGCGTGTATGAAGGGGGTGTGGGGGACGGGCTACAGCTCACGAGCGAGGGCGTTGTTGCCGCGGCAAGCGAGAACTTGTCTCAACGCGTGCGTCCGGGGCGGGTGGCGTCGTGGAACGTCGCTGGGGGCACCGGCACTCCCGATGGGCGGACTGCCGTGGTGGTGCTGCAGGGACAGGCCACTATTCCGGTGATCAGTCAAGCGTTGGATGTCTTCGGTAGTTCCATCACCATCACCGCGCAGTCGAGCGCCCGATCAGACTTGGATTAGTTTCAGGAAGGCTGGGATCCGAGGAGATTGCGACGGCCAAGCGGCAGGTCAGCGGCCCAGCAGCGCTAGCAGTCGATCGAGCGCGGGGGCGTCGTCGGCGACGGGTGTGCTGGGCTTGAACGGGGATCGCTCGGCCGGGATCTGGCCCATCAGGGGCTCGCTGAACGCCAAGGCGTCCTCGACCGCCGCAGTCTCGAACTCCACGGTCTGATCAGTGGATCGGGCCACATCGACGCCGTGAACGATGGCCTCGACCAAGCACAGTCGAGCGGCCGCCGCGCCGGGGACGGGTCCAAAACCGACACGAACGATCTGCTCGAGAGCACCGGGGGAGTCCACAGCTTTGGTGATAGCAGCGCTCGCCCCGCGAAGAGCTGAGGCGAGTTCGTTGTCGGGGAGGTCTGCATACTCGGGTCGGGCTTTTGTGTCCTGCCCGGCCAAGACCGCAGCCGCCAAGGCGCAGCCGCCAACGAGGTGCTCGACGAGTTGGTGCACCGTCCAGTCGTCGCAGGTCGATTGCTGGCTCCACTGCTCGGCTGCCACCCCATCGAGCACGGTGGCCGTGGTCTCGAGACAGAGTGACAGATGCTCTTGGATCGGGTTCATGTCCCAATAATCCACGTTCGCCGTGCCTCGCTGTCGAATCGGCGCGGGGCAACGGCTTCCGCCTCATAGGTCATGGGGCCACTCGCGAGCACCTCGACAGCCTGGCCAAGTTGCTCGGCGGTGAGCCGGTGCGCCAGCGTGACGTGGGGGACCCAACGGCCAGGGGCAAGCAGTTCAGATTGGCCCCGGGACTCGGAAAAGGCCTCGGCCACCACTGCGTGTGCTTCCAGCAAGGCTGCGTTAGGTATGACAAGGCGCACGAGGACGAAACGCTTCGCGCCGAACACCAGCAGTGGACCGATCGTGATCGGCAGTGGAAACCGCGCTGGAATGCTGCTCAACCGAGCTTCGACGTTGTCGTCTAGGGAGGCAGCCTCGGCCACGGTGATGTGAGGGGCGTTGGTAGGGGAGCGATGGTGGGCCTGGCTAGGCAGCCCAGCGTCCGCCAGTGCCGCCCACTGCTCGCGGATCGTGGCGTCGGCAAGGCCATCGAGGACCAATTCGACTGACTGGACCATGTGACGCTCCTAGTTCAGCGGGACGAACTTGAACGCCTCGGCCAGTCGGCCTTCAGGCAGGTCGAATCCCTGCGCGGTCGAGGACATCCAGTCACGCAACATCTCTTCAAGCTCTTCGCGGTGCCCAGTCTGACTCGAGTGTTGACGCAACGCCGACACCTTGGCGTCGAAGGTGTCGGTCACGTCCACCGGGTGGTCGGCGTCGGGGTGGGCCATCAGCCAGATCTCGCCGACGTGCCAGAAGTCCATGTCGAGCTCGGACCAGGCAAAGGAATTTTCTGCCGCCGGATAGCACGCCCGCACGGTCGCTTCGCCTGCAGCCAAGTGGTCCGGGTGTGAGGCCATGATGCGGTCGTACCAACGCTCGGGGGACTGGCACAGCACCCGTTGGGGACGCACGTCGCGGATGACTCTGACGATCTCGCGTTGCAGCTCAAAGTTCGCCTCGAGCCACCCGTCGCGATGCCCGGTCAAGAAGCGGACGTCTGTGACCCCCAGCTCGGCGCTCGCGGCGCGCTGCTCACGCTCGCGCAACTCGGGCACCTTTGCGATGTCAGCGTCGGGTCGCGCACCCTGCTCGCCGTGCGTCAAACACAACAACGTCACCTGTATGCCGGCCCGCACCCATCCAGCGATGGTCGCGGCCGCGCCGAAGTCGGCGTCGTCAGGGTGTGCAGCGACCACGAGGGCGCGCTCGATGTCTTGGTCGAGTCGAGATTCAGGATTCACGACGGTCACACTATGTGGCATGACATCTGCACTGACCGATCGGACCTTCGCTGCTGTGCTCTTCGACAACGACGGCACCCTCATCGACTCGACCGAAGCGGTGCGGCGCTCATGGGGCAGGTGGGCCATCGAGCACGACGTAGACCCGTTCAGCCTGACCGGGTTTCACGGCGTCCCCGCCGCGGCCATCGTGGCAGCCGTGTTGCCCGACGGGGACCAAGAGAGTGCGCTGGCGCGGATTGTCGCGATCGAAGAGTCGGACACCGCGGGGGTTGTGGCCTTGCCCGGGGCGGCCGAGGCCCTCACGGCGCTCGGTCCCCACGCGGCCATCGCCACCTCAGCGACTCACGACTTGGCGCGAGCGCGCCTGGAGGCGGCTGGCCTCGGCATACCCGATGTCATGGTCAGTGCCGATGACATAACCCACGGCAAGCCTGACCCTGAGCCCTTTCTGCTAGCCGCGCAGCGCATGGGCGTCGATCCTGCTCACTGTTTGGTGATCGAAGATGCGCCCAGTGGATTGACCTCAGGGCGTGCGGCCGGATGCGCCACCCTCGCGGTCGTCAGCACCCACCAGGAGCACGAGTTGAGTGCCGACCTGATCGTGCCCGATCTGTCGCACGTCGAGTTCGTTACCGAAACCGAAGGGGTCCGATTTCGCCTGCTTTGAGCGACATGTACGCAAAGTTACGATACCGTAGGTTACGCATACGAAACCTACGGTTGCGAAACTTACGATGGCGTAGGTCTACACCCTGAACTTCCCAAGGAGGCCGAAGTGGCTCCCAAAGCACGTCCCGTAATCATCCAAGGTGGCATGGGGGTTGCCGTCTCGTCCTGGCAGCTCGCCCGCGAAGTGTCCATGTGCGGCCAGATGGGCATTGTTTCCGGCACTGCCATGGATGCCGTGTTGGCTCGCCGGCTCCAAACGGGCGACGAGGGCGGCCATATGCGCCGTGCTCTCGCTGCCTTCCCCTCTCAAGAGATGGCCCAGCGCGTGCTGGACAAGTACTTCGTCGAGGGCGGCAAAGCCACTGACGCGCCCTTCAAGCCGCTACCCAAACTCACCATCGACACCGGGCGCGCCATTCAGGAGCTCGCCGTGGTGGGCAACTTTGCCGAGGTCTGGTGTGCCAAAGAGGGCCACGACGGCGTCGTGGGCATCAACTGCCTGGAAAAATTGCAGATGGCTACGCCGACCGCGCTGCTCGGGGCCGCGCTTGCCGGCGCTGACTACGTGATCATGGGTGCCGGCATACCCCGCGACATCCCGCAACTCCTGACCGACATCGCCGAAGGGCGCGAGGGCAAGATCGTCGCCGACGTGGCCGGTGGGTCGATGACGCGCTACATCACGGTCGACCCGGCGGGCTTGCTGGGTGAGGACCTCCCCACGATCGAGCGCCCCGACTTCCTCGCGATCGTCTCCGCCGACGCGTTGGCTAACTACCTTTACCGTGACGAGAGCATCCGCCCGGACGGGTTCGTGGTCGAAGGTCCCTCGGCTGGTGGGCACAGCGCGCCTCCGCGGGGAAAGATGCAACTCGACGACGCAGGAGAGCCGATCTACGGCGCTCGCGACATCGTGAACCTGCAAAAGATGGCCGACTTGTCCTTGCCATTCTGGCTGGCGGGTGCATATGGCACCCCCGACAAACTGGCGGAGGCTTTGGCTGATGGGGCCGCCGGGGTACAGATCGGCACGTTGTTCGCGCTCTCCAGCGACAGCGGCCTCGAGAGTGCGACGCAAAAGCAAATGGTCGAGGAACTGCGCTCCGGCGACTTGACTGTGAAGAACGACCCGCGCGCCAGCCCGACCGGATTCCCCTTCAAAGTGGCGTCGTTGCAAGGCACGCAGAGCGAAACTGCTGTCTACGAGGACCGTCCCCGTTTGTGTGACCTGTCCTACCTTCGCTCGGCATACGAGAAGGACGACGGCGAAGTGGGATACCGCTGCCCCTCCGAGCCCGTCCACATGTATCTGAAGAAGGGTGGCACGGAAGCCGCCACCGAGGGTCGCAAGTGCTTGTGCAACGGACTGATGGCCAACATCGGGCTGGGTCAAAAGCGCAAGGACGGGTATGCCGAGACGCGCATCGTGACGCTGGGCCAGGATCTTGTCGGCGCGACGTTGCTGATCGAGAAATTCCCGCAAGGGTGGACCGCCAAAGAGGCCGTGACCTGGTTGACGTCGCAGATCAGCGCCGAACAGAGCGCCCCCGCGGAAGCTTTCTCGATAGCGTGAGACCGCCCGACCTACAAGAAAGTCGCCGACTCTCGCGTTATACCGGGGGAGTCGGCGACTTTCACGTAGGTCGGCCACTGGCCGCTTGGGCCGTTCAGCTCGAGTCCCTGCCGTAGGCTGCGCCTCGTGTCTGTTGACTTTGATTCTGACCTGAAGACCCTTCGCGCAACGATGACGACGGTGCGTGAAGTGACGGATCTGGACACCCTCGCAGCCAAGGTCGCTGACTTGGAGGCCCAGGCTTCGGTGCCGGATTTGTGGGACAACGTCGAGCACGCGCAGCAGGTGACCTCGCAGATGTCTCGACTGAAGGCAGAGCACGACCGTGTGGTGGGTATGGACGATCGCATCGATGAGCTTGAGGTGCTTGTCCAACTCGGGACGGAAGAGCAGGACGCAGCCACGATGCTCGAAGCCGAGCGCGACCTCATCGCGCTCCAAAAGGCGGTCTCGCTGCTGGAAGTCCGCACGCTGATGAACGGCGAGTACGACGAGCGGGAAGCCGTGGTGACCATTCGCTCCGGGGCAGGCGGAGTCGACGCGGCCGACTTTGCCGAGATGCTGATGCGGATGTATTTGCGCTGGGCGGAGCGTCACGACTATCCGACGACCATCCTCGACACCTCGTATGCCGAAGAGGCGGGCCTCAAATCGGCGACGTTTGAGGTCAAGATGCCCTACGCCTTCGGCACGCTCTCGGTGGAGGCGGGCACCCACCGACTCGTGCGAATCAGCCCCTTCGACAACCAAGGCCGTCGCCAGACCAGCTTTGCTGCGGTCGAGGTCGTCCCGTTGATCGAGCAGACCGACCACATCGAGATCCCGGAAGCGGAGTTGAAGGTAGATGTCTTCCGCTCGTCGGGCCCTGGTGGACAGTCGGTCAACACCACGGACTCGGCGGTTCGGATGACGCACATCCCGACCGGCGTGGTCGTGTCGATGCAGAACGAGAAGTCTCAGATCCAAAACCGTGCGGCAGCACTGCGAGTCCTTCAGTCGCGGCTGCTTTTGCTGAAGAAGCAAGAAGAAGACGCAACAAAGAAGGAGATGGCCGGCGATATTAAGGCATCGTGGGGCGACCAGATGCGGTCTTACGTCCTGCACCCCTACCAAATGGTCAAAGACTTGCGCACTAACTACGAAGTGGGAAGCACAGCCGCGGTGCTCGACGGCGACATCGATGCTTTCGTCGAAGCCGGTATCCGCTGGAAGCGGTCTGCCGAGCGCGCCGAGTCTTAAGAGGGGCACACAGACAACGCGTGGCAAACCCGCTTCGGAGTGCTGCGTAACCTACTGTTGAGAGTATGCGTGTCGGCTCCGGGTCGGCCCGCTGGTCTACTCACCACCACACGAAATAGCCAACCATGATTACTTTTGAAGACGTCAGCGTGCGCTATGGCAAGAGCGACCCTTGGGCTCTCAGTAATGTCAGCGTCGATATTAAGCGGGGAGAGTTTGTCTTCGTCGTCGGTGCCTCTGGCTCCGGCAAGTCGACGATGCTGCGCCTCATCATCCTCGAGCAGCAAGTCACCTCCGGTCGGGTCCGAGTCGCCGGCAATGACCTCGTGCGGCTGCCTGCGCGTCGGATTCCTTCCCTACGACGTCAAGTCGGCACCGTATTTCAAGACTTTCGACTCTTGCCAGGCAAAACGGTCTATCAGAATGTCGCTTATGTGTTGGATGTGCTCGGCACTAAGAGACATGAGGTTCGGCATATCGTGCCTCAAACGCTAGATCTGGTGGGCCTGGCAGACAAGGGCAAGCGTTTGCCGCATGAGCTCTCTGGTGGGGAGCAGCAGCGTGTCGCCATCGCTCGCGCCATGGTGAACAAGCCGCCGATCCTCCTTGCCGACGAGCCGACAGGCAACCTTGATCCGGCGATCAGTCAAGAGATTGTGACCATTTTGGATCGGATCAACCGTTCCGGAACGACAGTGGTCATGGCCACCCACGACACCCACATCGTTGACACCTTTCGCAAGCGCGTAGTGCAACTGCGAGATGGTGTGATCGTGCGGGACCAAGCCGACGGTGAGTACGCAGCCATTGAACCTGACGGGGTGAGCACCCCATGAGACCGACTTTTCTTCTGGCCGAAGTGGCCAATGGATTGCGCCGCAATACTGCGATGTTTGTCTCTGTGGTGCTCGTCACCATGGTGTCGCTGTTCTTCCTGGGCAGTGGACTGCTCGCCCAGCAGCAGGTCGACACAGCCAAGGGCTATTGGTACGACCGAGTGCAAGTCTCGATTTACTTGTGCACTCCGGACAGCACCGACGTGGCCGCCTGCGCCAGCGGCGGAGTGACGCAGGCTCAGCGCGATCAGCTCGATAGCGACCTAGCGGGGCTGAGCCCGCTGGTGCAGAACTACTGGTTCGAATCCAACGCTGAAGCCTACGAGCGTTTCCGGGAGCAGTTCCGCAATTCTGCAGTGCTCGATAACGTTCCGCAAGAGGCTATTCCGGAGAGTTTCCGGGTCCAACTATCGGATCCCCAAAAGTATGACGTTGTCTCTGCGGCCTTCGAAGGGGCTCCTGGGGTGGAGAGCGTGGAGGATCAGCGCGAGCTCATTGACAAACTCTTTGCTTTCCTTAACGTCGTCAGTTTGGCGTCTGTGACGTTAGCGGCGGCCATGGTGATCTGCTCAATCCTCCTCATCAGCACCACCATTAGGCTCACGGCCTGGTCTCGTCGACGGGAAACCGGGATTATGCGCCTCGTTGGAGCGTCATCTCTCACCATCCACGCACCCTTTATTGCGGAAACCGTCATTGCTACCTTAATTGGCGCAGGATTTGCGATAGCGCTGTTATATTTCATGGTGGAATTTGGCGTGTCAGGGTTTCTGACTGAGCTACTGGCCGGGGAGAGCGGCCTAGTCGCTTTGGTCGGGGTCGCTGACGTATGGTTCATAGCCCCACTGCTGGTAGGCGGGGCTGTCCTGCTTGCCACTGTCACTTCCTGGTTGGCCCTTCGACGATATGTGCAGGTGTGAGATGACGGAACCGCGACGGGCCGATGGCTCACGCCGCCGGCTCAGTGGCTCCCTGCTCGTCGCGTTGAGTGCAACTCTGGTGTTCTCAGTCCCCGCTTTCGCCGCAAGCGACGACCAGGACCGGCTCGACGAGGTGCAGCAAGAGCAAGGTACTGCGGAAGACGACAAAGCTGCCGTCGATGATCAGATCGCTGACTTGGGGGATGACCTCGACGACACGTCGGCTGAGTTGGTTGCTGCCGACGAGAAACTGAAAGACACCGACGCGGACGTAGATCAAGCCGAAGAAGACGAAGAGGACGCTAAACAGGAACTCATCGATGCTGAGGACGAGGCCGAGCGCATCGCGGGCGAACTGAAGGTCGCGAAAGCGAACGAGAAAAGAATCGAAACGTCCCTCGAGGAAATCGCAGACGATAAGGCCGACAGCAAGGTGGCAGTGGGGGCCATCGCGAGGGAGAGCTACAAGAACGGTGGGGTCGGCAATTTGGGCTTGACGCTGGATGTCCTCTCTGGTGAAGGGGACGCCGTCGAGGACATGGCGATGGCACGGACGGTTTTGCGTGTGCAAGACAACGCCATCGGTCGCCTCTCCACCCAACAGGCAGATGAAGTCGTCGAGAAGGACCGGCTCGTGGGTGTGCGCCGCGACGTCGCCCTACTTCAGGCGGATGCCGATGCCAGCGTGATCCGCAAGCAGAAGGCTAGCGACGAGTCAGAGGACACCACCAAAGAACTTGAGCGACTGCAAACTCAGCAAGAAGAAGACCGAGACGCACTCGAGGACGAGAAGGAGGCTTTCGAGGGGCAGTTGGCTGACGCGCAAACCGAGTCCGACGATCTCGAAGATGAGTTGGCGCTCCTAGCGGAAGAAAAGCACGGTCTACAGACCAAGAAAGAGGCCGCTAAGCAGCGTGCCGCCCAAAAAGAGGCCCGCAAACGTGCCGAGGCGGAAATAAGCAGCAGCTCAGGGTCTAGTTCCTCATCCTCGAAGAGCAGTTCGTCGTCCTCTAGTTCGTCTAAGTCTTCCGCACGTTCGGCCCCCCGCCCAGCGGGTGGTGCCTTCTTGTCAGCTCCGTCATCGGGCCCCCGCACCAGCCCATTCGGCTACCGATTCCACCCGATTCTGCGTATCCAGAAGTTGCATGCCGGACTCGACTATGGGGATGCGTGTGGCTCGCCGATTCTGGCCGCAGCCGACGGTACGGTGATCGGCACGCCGTTCACTCGTGGCGGTGGCAACCAGATCGTCGTTGACCACGGTGTGCAGCGTGGGGTCAACCTGGCCACGATCTCCAAGCACATGTCTGGCTATGCCGTCCGGTCTGGCAAGGTGAAGCGCGGCGACGTCATCGGTTATGTAGGCACTACTGGCCTCTCGACGGGGTGCCACTTGCACTTCGAGACCCGTGAGAACGGAATACCGGTCAACCCGGCGTCCTGGTTGTAAGGTGGTCGGTTGGCCCGGTCACGCTGATCGGGCCAATACCGGTCACGCTGATCGGGCCAATAGGTGAGGACGGACATGGCTAAGGAACACGGTGAGAAGCTCATCGCGAGCAACAAGCGTGCCCGCCACGAGTTCCACATCGAAGATGTTGTCGAGGCGGGGCTGGTGCTCACCGGCACCGAGGTGAAATCGCTGCGGATGGGACGAGCCACGCTCGCGGACGGCTACTGCATCGATTACCAAGGTGAGTTGTATCTCGAGAACGTGCATATCCCGGAGTACCTACAGGGCACGTGGACCAACCACAGCGCCAAGAGGCGCCGCAAGTTGCTGCTGCATCGTGAGCAGATCGACAAGATGACCTCGAAGGCCGACCAGGCAGGTCACACCATCGTCCCGTTGAAGCTCTACTTCAAAGACGGTCGGGTCAAGGTCGAGATCGCGTTGGCCAAGGGTAAGAAGCTGCACGACAAGCGGCAGACGCTGCGTGAGCGTCAGGACCGGATGGAAGCCGACCGGGCGATGTCCGCCCACGTGCGCCAACACGGCTAAAACCAGCTAGGGCTGCGCGGCCAAGGCCCGCAGATTTTCGACTCCGATGCCCTCGGTGTCCCACAGCGGGTCGGTCCGGGTCACAAGTGGAGCATCTTTCCCTCCGTCGCCGCCAAGACGATCGATCAAAGCCTCGTTGTAGTTGATCGACCATAGGTCGCTCTCGTGGTCTTGCAGCGCACGGTCGGATTCGAGGAAGAAGACAACCTGTCCGATGCCCTGATAGTCGTGGGCGACGTCAGCGAGGGACCCGGATCGACAGCGACCACTGAACCGATCCCCAGGGCGTCGAGTCCGCCGCCAGGTGCCGCATCGGACTGCGAGGCTTTGACCAGGTCCTCGATGGAGGGGTAGCCGCCAGCTGCGTCGTAGGTCTCGAATTAGTCGCGCGTGTCATCAAGGGCAGGCTTTGCTGTGCCACGGGCCGATCCCGAGGAAACTGCAGGAGGACTGCCAACACCCAAGCGCAGCGATCAAGGCGACCCGAGTTGCTCGCGTGGGTTGCGACATACCGACTCCTTGTGTGGTGTCTTGAGGGTAGACGCACGTCGAACGAGCGCGGTTCCGCCGGGAATTCGGTTTCGGACGTGGGCGTTGACACCGTAGTCTGATGTTTCTTGACAACTGAACAGTGTGATGTGGCCCCCATGGGGGTGATCGGTTTCGACGTTGTTCGGCCAATCAGGGGAAGCGGGTCGAGGATGCAAGGTCATCTCGTCAACGCTCCTTGCAAAACCAATAGGTGCCGATTCCAAGCGCACCGACTTCGCACTAG
>JAABUN010000152.1_pt1 | contig 171359 bp, 122 predicted proteins | sample 5559311 | NCBI WGS metagenome assembly JAABUN01 (sample SAMN10711877, study PRJNA513370) | rock metagenome | isolation source: Antarctica rocks | place: Antarctica: Victoria Land, Siegfried Peak sud
ACCGCTTCGCCTAAGACTCCTTCTTAGCTAACGGGGGTAGCGGGGGGCGTAGCCTCCTACCCCTTCTTAGTTATAACCGAGACTTAATCTTCGCGTTCCCTTTCAGGACCGTCTTATATATCCCTTAGAGGATCTTACTCCGTAGTAGGGCCTTGTCAAGGAAGTCTCTTACCGACGGGATTCCCGCCTCTACCTTAAGGACCGGAATTAGGGTGGCCTTATACGCCCCTAGTACTTTACGCAGTCCTTTATTCTAGATCGTCGTCAGGGTCTTTACGTGCTTCCCTACTACCCCGGGGGATAAATTATATATTATTAGCCTTTATTTACTATTTTATAATTACCTTATATAATAACCTCTATTAAAACCTAATATATTATTAAATATATAAATCTTAAATATTAGATCTTATAAGAATAATACTCTAGTAATAGTATATAATTTCCTTATTAGTTAAAATAAGAGCTCTTTTAACTCCTTTTATATTTATTTAATATTACTTATTAGCCTTAAAAGAGGCCTTACTATCTTAGTATATCCCTTAGTCTATTTCCTAGTAAATTAATATATCCCTAGAAATCCGCGAACTCTACTAACTTCTTAAGGTCTTAACTAGTTCTTTATCTTTTTAATAATTACTAGCTTAATTTATATATATCTACTAATCTTATATATCTTACCTAAAGCCTTAACCTTAGTTATTCCTAATAGAAGCTTAGAAAATAAGAGCTTTAATTAAGATTATAATATTCTTAAGAAGAAGTAATCTTAGAGAAACTTAAACTCCCCCTCTTATAAGTTATAAGTACTAAAGATATTATTAATATAAAATAGTACCTCTAGTTACTTATATAACCTATTACTTTATAATAGTAATAATTCTAAACTAGATAATAAGATAGGCTTAAAGGTAATATTTATTAATTTTATAAATATAAATAATAAAGTTTTTATCCCTTAAGGTATCCTTATTAATTATAACTAGCTAATCCCTAGGATATTAAATACTAGAAAATATCTATCTTCTAGGTATATAAATATTACCTAGTATTTATACTTAATATCTACTTAAAAGAATATAATATATATAAGTAGTCCTAGTAAATTATAAACTTTTACTACTAGTTTTATATAAGATCCCGCCGGATCCTTATATATAAAATAATAATTAAATATTAGGCGTAGTAGCCTTTCCCTCCTTATTAACTAGGATAGCTTTAGTATTTTATTAGGATACCCTTCTATTTACTATTATATACCTCTTATAATAACCTACTTTTATACCTTACTCTACTATCTTTTATAGCTACTATTCTTTATTATTTATAAAATATTTTTAAAGAGCCTTATATAACTTTAATCTATTATAAGGTATAATCTTATATACTATTAAATTAGTTACTAGGATCTCCTTAACCTCCTTAATATTAATATCCCTATATATCTAGATTAGTTATAATAGTTATAACTTAATATTATTATTAGGGATTACTTCCCTAAGTATAATTCCTTTATCTCTTACCTATTTAAAGAGTAATTTAAAACTTTTTATATAATTAATAGGTTAATAGATTACCTATTAACTTATAAGAAACCTTAAATTCCCCTTATTATTATATAGAATTATATTATTATAAGTTATAAGGGTAACTTTATACCTCTTTATATATTTATCCTTATCCTAATAAAATAAATATATATATTCTATATCCTAGGAGATATATCTATATTTTAATATTTCTTAAAATACTATTTATATTTTAATATTTATATAATAGATTTAAAAGCTATTATTTACTCTATCTTTATTTATATACTTATTAAAGTATTCCTCCTAAGGCTTTAATATCTAAGGGGAGGCGTAAGTAGATCTACTTCCTTTCTTATTCCTTAAGGTTTTAATATTATTCTAAAGACGCTCTAATTTCCTAACTTTTAAACTCTATTATTAGATTCTAATTTAAAATCTTTATTACTACTCTTATTACTAGACTCCTTTAAGAGACTCTTTAAGTTATTATTAGAAGTATATAAATTAATAATCTTATTACCTTTAATAATATCTTCTACTATTAGCTTTAAAGGCTAATACTTTTCTAGAGTAATTTCTATTACTATTAAGATAGTCTTAATTTTAATAAGATAGATCCTTTTTATTATCTTATATTTCTTTATATTACTTAGATCTAACTTACCCTTTATAATACCTATCTTAGTATCTACTAACTAGAGCTAAGGGAGCTTAAGTAAGATAGTAATACTAGGATTATTTATAAGGGAGATAAATACTTATTACTCCCTCTTAATTCTAGTTATATTAAGCTAGAAAAGTATTTAATATCTAAGTTTATTATCTTTACTATTTACTACTAGTATAATAACCCTTTTACTTTTAAACTTTAAGATAGAATAGATAGGTAAATTTATAGTTAATATTAATAATAGGTTTATAATAATTATATTAGATCCTTAATCTACTTTAATATATTATATAAGAATAAATATTTTTTTTCTACTTATCTTCTAAATAATTATATTTATAACTTATACTATTATCTTCTTATATATAATCTTATAAAACTATTATTATAAAGTCTTTAATAGCGCGTAGTATAAACCTACGCTTTTATTCCCTAGGAGTATAAACCTACTCTTTTTATTAATATATTATATTATAAATATTTTTATTACCCTAATATTAATATCTAGGTCTTTAAATATTTTCTTCTTCCCCTTTTTCTTAGGGGTCTAACTAAGTCTTTATAACTCTTTTTTATAGAATAGTAAGATTTATAATATATAAATTATTAATAATAATATTATTATATTTATTAATATCTAATTAATATTTAATTAAGGTTTTTTAATTAACTTATAAACTATTAATAATTCTTTCTTAACTCCTATCTTTTTAATAGGAGTTCTCTTTCTCTAAGTCTTCCCCTTAATTACTAGTAGTAGTAACCCTTTCTCTTTAAGCTTATTATTCTTCCTTCTCTTTATACTTAATTAGGTATTATATACTCTAAGAATATTATTATTAAACTACTTAAATATTAGGGTATTTAAATTTATTAAGTAACTTATTAGCTTAATATCTTTAAATATTAAGTTATAATAAGGTATTTAAGAATTCCCCTCTTCTTCTAGTTTTTTAATCCTTAGGTCTAGAACTTCTAGTACTTTTCCTAATAAGATAAGGTATAAAATATTATTATTTTATAATAATAGTATCTACCTTATAACTTCTTAATAAGACCTATTATTAATATTATAACTTTATTATATATTTTATTATATAAGATACTAGGTAGGGAGATAGAATAGATTAACTTATACCTCCTTTATTTCCTTATAAGCCTTTTACTTTACTTAATAGTCTTCTAGTTCCCTTTTAATCTAGTACTATTCCTCCCTTAATAGAGGGGGATTTATATACTCTAGACTAGTATATCTAAGTTTATTATATTTTAAGTATAACTTTTTACTATTATACTTTTAAGGTTCTTATAACTTTAAATTATTTACTTATAAGTTTATTAATATCTTTTAATTATATAATTTATTAGGAATAAACTCTAGGTAGATATCCTTTATTTATATTAGTCTACTACCTTATAGAAAATTATTTCTTAACCTTATAAGTAGCCTTTAATTTCTATCCTATTATCTAGAGTTTTTATATAAATCTTATAATTTATATCTATTCCTAATCTTATAATTTTATAAGGGTTACTACCCTAATAATAACTAGGGATTAAACTAAGAATTTAGCCTAAGGCTATTTCTAGTACCTACTATTAGCGGCGCTACTATTTACTTTAAAGGGGCTATTATTAATTATAAGTTATTATATACTTTAAGAGGAACTCTAGTTATATTATAATTACCTTTATCTTATTTAAAGTATATATTTAAGTTTCTTATTAATTAACTTAAGTAGTTATTATTTTAAGGGTAAAATATTATATCTTATAAAATTTTATTTTAATCTTAATATTAAGGCCTAGTTATTATAAATATAAATACTTAAATTATATTATTATTATTTACTACTACTATTATATAGAATACTCTAAATTTCTCTAGCTTATATTACTAATAATTCTTTTTTATAAAATCTTTAAGTATAAATAGGATTTTTATATATACTTAAGCTTTCTTAAATACTTTATATAATAATCTATTTATTTCTAACTTATATTCTAATATTTTAAGTTATAAATCCTAGTTTATAAGGCTAGATATCTATTTATAAATTATATTAATAAGCTAATACTTTTCTAGTACGCTTAATATATTAGAGGCTATCTCTTCTACTTAGTCTCTACTTCCTATTATCTTTAAGAGTTATTTTATATACTTAAAATAAGCTTTTAGGCTCTTATTATAAGTTTAATAAAGCGCCTTAATTTAGTCTATTATATTAATATTAAACCTAATATTTTAAGCCTCTCTAGGGAATTCTTCCTTAAGTAAGGTAATAACTATCTCCTTATCTTCTTTATTTTTATAATTAATTCCTTCTTTATTAAAGATCTTAGCTACCTTTAATATATAAGTTAACTAGTTAATAGCCTTCCCTTAAAGCCTTATATTAAACCTCTTAAGTTATATAAAGATATTAAAGTCTCTAGGGAGCTCCTCTTCTAATATATAAAGCTACTTAATTATACTACTTATACTATTAAATAGTATCTTTATTCTTAATAGTATTATTATATTAACTAATATAAGTAGTACTACCTCTAACCCTAATAATAATAATACTAGGCTAGCTATTTAAAATTCTAGTAACTCTTTAAGAGTTATAACTTTTTATTTCTCTAGCTAGAGAAAGCGCTTTCTAAGTACTTTAAAAATTAATTAATAGACTTTACTATTAATATTAGTACTATTTTTCTAAACTTATAATAAGTATATAAAATAATATAAGGATATATTTAATTATATAATCCCTTAATAGTTACTATTAATAGAGTATTATCTCTAAATACTTCTCTAATAGGGGTAAATTAAATTAAAAAGAGGGGTTCTATTATATATATCTACGCTACTAAGTACTAAGAAAAGTAGATAGTAATTAACTAATAATAGGAATAATTTATATAATAGTTAACTTAATATCTAGATAATAACTTCTTATAATTTAATAGTAGTAATAACTCTCTAATTTATAGGTATTTAAGGTATCCCTAAGTCTTTCTTAATTTTAAATAAATAGTAGATTACCCCGTTTTAAGGTTTAAGAATAGTTTTTCTATATAATAAAATAGTGTAAATAATAATAATTTTTCTTTATATTACTAATATAAATAATTTAACTTAAGTATATAAATAGTTCTTTTAACTTATAAGAATAATATTAATATATTAATATAAAGTATATAAATAAAAGGGATATAAAATATAACTATTATTAATATATTAAATAGGTAGAAACTTCTATAATAATATAATCTTCTTAGAGGGAAGAAGACTTACTTTAAATACTTAAAAGATTATAACTTACTAATTATATTATAATTACTAGAAAAGGGGATTAGTTAATTAATACTAGATATACTATTCTAAAAGTAAACTTATATACCTAGAAATAATAATAATTAATATTAATTAGACTCTAAATCTACGTATATATATTACTATAAATAATCTAAATAAATATAATAGGTAATACTACTAGCTAAGGCCTTATTATATAACTATAACGGGGACGCCAAGTAATTTCCTCCTCATCAGTATTATATAGATGCAAAGCTTGGCAGGTACCAGATCATCTCATTTCGGTTAGAATAGCATATCTCCTGGCGTCACGATCGACTGCCAATCGCATTGTGGGCTTCAATATCTGCGACCATTCCAGGACTACTAACCAATTAGACGTAACCCCTTTTGATGGCGGCACTTTCAAGGGGGGGGCCATGGGGGCGCCAATTCGTCCCAATCTTCACCCATGACACTGCTGTTCGTCTTTCTGCTGTATTACCGTCCCTCCTTCACAGCGTCGTGCACGCACATCTGCACAGTACACTCATTCAACACCACAGCCATACGGCACCATTCGCTCATTTGCTAGCTGGCTAGCAACCATGTCACTCATTCTCTATTTTTCCCTGCTATCAGCCGTCATTGCTCCAGCTGCTGCGCAGACCTGGACCAACTGCAACCCTCTCAACCAGACCGACTGCCCTTCCAATACGGCGCTAGGTATGAGCAACGCGACCTTTGATTTCACCAAATCCTCCGCTCAATCAAACCTATGGAATATCACAGCGGGTGATATCGTGTACGGACCTGAAGGTGCGGAATTCACCATTGCGCAAAAGGGTGACGCGCCAACCATACAGTCCAAGTTCTACATTTTCTTTGGGGAAGTCGAGGTTTGGCTGAAAGCCGCGCCTGGCCACGGCGTCGTGAGCAGTACGGCTCCTCCCGCATCCAAAGGATTAACAAAACAATATTGATCATGAAACAGCCGTGGTCCTCGAGTCCGACGATCTTGACGAGATCGACCTCGAATTTGTTGGCAGCAATACCACCCACGTGGAAAACAATTATTACGGCAAAGGCAACACGACCGATGCCTACAAGCGTGCGGACTGGTATCCTATGGCTGCCGCTCCTCAGGACGGCTTCCACAACTACACCACTCGCTGGACAAAGGAGTCGCTGGAGTGGTACATCGATGGCAATAAAGTGAGAACGTTGGCATACGCCGATGCAGACGGGGGCAAGAGCTACCCGCAAACACCAATGAACGTTCGGATCGGTATCTGGGCGGCAGGTGATTCAAAGAACAGCAATTATACTGTTGCTTGGGCCGGAGGAGAGATCAAGTACGACAAAGGCCCATATACGATGTATGTGCAAAGTGTCAGGGCCACGGATTACTCGACTGGATCAACATACACATACGGTGACAAGACTGGCGATTGGGAGAGTATCAAGATCGCAAGGTGAATCCCTGCAGCCTCCACATTGTTGATAACTTTAGCTCACAACGAACAGCGGCAATTCCACAATAGCAAAGATCCTTTCCGAACCCCCACCGAAATCCATGAAGCAGCGCTGGAATGAACTCTCTCAAGCAGCCCAGATCGGCATCTACGCCTCCATCGGTGCCTTCATCGCCATCACCCTGGGTCTCTGGACCCTCTGCTGCATCAAGGGTCGCAGGGCTGGGAAGAGGGAGGCGGCGCTTGCGGATGCGGAGTTCGAGAAGGATACGGCGGAGTTGATGGCTTATCGAGCGCAGATGGGAGGGAGGACGGGCAGTCATTATGAGAAGCGTAGGGCGAGTTCTACGGGGGTTTAGTGGGATGGTAAGGAGGCCGGACTTTATGGAGGGAGGATTTTAGGTTGTGATACAATGAGTGGTGTGGGAGGGGCTTACATTTTGTGGCTATTTTAGCATTTCTGGTCAAGATATGAGTATTTGAACTGAGAAAGTGGACTTATGATATCAATGTATCATCTTCTCCGAGCCGCAATGGTATCGTGCTATTTCGGGCAGTACGTACTGCACTTACCGTGCAGCCAAAAGCATCTCCGATTGTATATCAGAGGAGATAGGCATTGCTATTGGAAGGCACGGTTCGTATCTTAGATCTTGGTATGACCCTACAGCAATAGGACGTTCAGCCGACACACTGCTCATAAGTTTTTTACTGATTGCTGGATTTGCAGTTCATCAGTCGCTCCTTTTCATTGATTATTAAGAGCTCCGTAAGGAATTATCATGAAGTCGATATCTGTATTATGAGATGCTCACCGGGTCTTGATGCTAATATGTCTACTGATTGAAGGGTTCAAAGCGCTGCGAGAGTGTGAGAGGTTGTTCCATGGGATGATATGGCTATAGGGTCTGACGGCCTACGTCGTCTCGTCTTGCTAGATAGAGGATGTGGTTCTTCACTATCTGGATTGTGAGCTATATTGTCGAAATTCGGTTGGTGAGAGAATGAATTCACGTTTCTGTCTTCGATTGCTGAGATCCGATATACTCACAGTCTCCATACGGTTGTAAGATTATAAGTTTCGTCTCGGATGACACTGGTCTTTTCGTCGTGCGGTTTGAGCAGGGAATAGTGTGTTTCGTGAGTGTTGGGGACGCTGAGATATCATTTATTGAACGGAGCTTGGGTATGATTCGGGCAGTTTGACTGGAACTTGGAGATATTTGGATCCATCATGATTGATATTTTGCTTCCCTAGGCTGGATTTTTCGATGGTGTGTGAGCGATATTATTTAGGATTGTTAGTGGCTGGGAGGAGACATACCGTCGTATCTTGGGAGCTGCTCTTCCGGGAGTGGCTCAGCACCATCGATCACCTCGCCATCCACATCCGCCTTACATCCTTTCCCAGTCAACAGAGGCTGCCTCTTCATCTCCATCCATTCGATCTTGCAGGGGAACATTCTCACCGTCGGCACACCCTTGGGAAGGTTTCTTGCCCTTAGATCGTAGACTCCATAAGTAACTGACGACATGCACGACGCCGACGACCAAGAAAAAGAGGATGGTTAGAACGATAGCTAAACTTAGTATTACGCCGATGGCTCTGGCTAAGAAGACGAGGATGAGTTTGGGTAGAGGATTACTGCTGGTAAGTTTCTGAAGACCCAGTCATCGACATTGACTCCACTGGTGACGGCGGGGGAAGTGGTATTGGAGGCCATTGTGAGCAATACCTTGTGTCTTACACTTCCACGGCTCAATGTTTGATAAAATGTGATCGATGAGAAGAAACAGCTGTGACTGACGGAGATGACGAAACTGATAATTTTAAGGATGCATGCACTTCGGCCCCACCTTCTGAGCGGCTTTCATGCAGCAAGCCCACCGGTCTGGACTAGCTTGGCCTATCATACCTCTGCAAGCTGTAGCAGCCAGATGCCTGCTAAGCAACTGGGCCAATCATTAGACATTGATATGCATGTCACCAACTCGCAGCTCTTATCGTGCTCCACCTCTATTCGTGGACTATTGATAGACGTGCACCCACAACGCAATAGCAGCGGCGACCAAAGGCTTTGGACAGATGTGAAAGTCGGAAGGCGAGAGCGGTCTATGCTGTGGCAGGGCTCATTATTATTGTTAGTGGAAGAACGCAGTTTTGGTGGCTGACTATCTGATTCCACCGGTGCAGATAGTACTTGGTGAAGGAAGTGGCATGCCTGGATTCTCGTCGCCGTCAGGATCTCATACTGCTGTCATTCCTTCTTTGTTGAGTGGGACATTGCACATGAGAGATCAATGGGACGATTATCGATTGGGGAGCATCACGTGACAGAATCGATTACGCGCTAAACTAAACTAGAAATAGAATAGTTCTAGCGGAAGTTTTGACGGCCCGAGGGTCGGTGTCAAAAGTCTCTGCCGACTTTCTCGCCCAATTCCGGGTAAAAGTCGGCAGAGACTTTTGACACCGACCCTCGATCATGTTGTATTGTCAACTTTTCATTGCACTTAGAACGTCGTCCGTCATTCACTTACCAAGCTTCGACCGTTCGCTCACTTTTTTCGCAGGCTGTGACTGATGACAACCTGGCCCGAATTTCCTCTGAAACAATTGGGACTGAATTTTGGGAACATGATGGGAGGTGTGACCCGATCAGGTCGAACGCCTCAAAGGACGAGTATGGCCTACTGGGAAAACTATGCTCCCCTGCTATGATTTGCGCGCTTTTCCCTATAAAAGAAGAACTTGCGCTCTCGCAAGCGGCTGTAGATATCGCTTGTTGTTCCCCGTGAACGCCAACCATTTGCGCTTGAGATTTCAATCTCTACGGTAACCTCTGTTCAGCAGTCTTCGGGACTCCGTCGAGGTCGGGACTCCGTCGAGGTCGGGACTCCGTCGAGGTACTGCTCACCTCTCCTTACGTCTGTTCATCGCATTACCATTCTTTATTTCAACATGGGGCTATCTCTGCTCAAGCCGTTGGCTGCCGTCAATTTTTATGTGACGTTGGTACATGGAATCTTACCCATCACCGAAAGATCCGGAGATGCGCTTCTTCTTAGCAAGCCAATAAAGTAAGGCGCTCCACACATGAATTAATCAGACCCAATGCACTAAGCTATATCAGTATCACGAAGCTTGGTTCACCACTACCACCCTGTCCTCATGGGTTTAAGACCGATCTCGATTGGGATGTCTTTGTGCAGCTAGATCCCAATGCTGTATATGTTACTGCAATCAAATTAATGTATGGACTGAGTCAACAAGGGTGGTCTATTACTGTGGACTTAGTACACAACCATCTCAATGTTGTGGATCAGCCAGGTTACAGTGCTATCATCTACACAAACGATAGCCCACCAAGTACCGAGCTGACAACTGGTCTCGCCGTCCGAGCGTTATATGACGTAGTTACGTCCATGGCTACTCAGGAACCAGGTTTCTACAAGGTGGCAAGCAATATCAGGTTCAAAGGACAGGCCGTTGGGAGAATTCTCATATCGAGAAGACACCCAACCCCAACATCTTTATCTTCAAGCGACCGCAACCATTCAAATACTACAACAACGGTCGATGATCTCGGTGGTTACAACCTTCCATCTGCGATTGCTAGCTTACGAGCTGACTCTGGTCTGATCCCTGATCCGTATTTGGACTTCTTCACAATCATATATCACTACGATGGTGACAATCTCCACAGTCAGGAAGTATTCAGCGCAATGTTTGCTGGGCTGGCAAGTGTGGCTCTATTCGAAAACGACGGTCTATGTCCTTGGCTCACAGTGGTCAGCTCCTCTGGCAATGTCATAGTCCGTTTTACCGAGCGACCACGACAGAAGCTCTTAGGGTGGCACATCTCTCGAAAATTATACTTGCTGGTATACCGCTTGTTCCTTGTGCAGCGTATTTTTCAGGTGATGCGGTTCACATTGTTGTACCATGGTAGACCCATCGGAGATGGATTCATCAAACGCATGCCCTCAGGAGAAGAAGCTAGCCCACTGGGGCTCACAGCTAGCCAATGACAGCATCATCATTCTGACATCATCTACGCACTCTCATCGTAGCGGGATACAAGGGATATAATGCTTCTGCTGTGTTGGTTTCCTGGTCAGGTAATTTCAAACAACTACGCTGATTCACATGAGTCCTAAGGCACTGGAACATAAGACCTAACTTCCAACACCGAGTACTGCTAAGAATATGTGGGTACATTACTCCGTATGGAGTACTTTGCCTATTTGTCAACTGCGGGTACATGCTGTGGATATCCTTTTCGCCGTGCTTTCTCTAGCTGCGTATATGTACCTTTCCCGAGGCTAACATCTCCTTTGTTCAACAATCCGTTACAAAATCTCGACTTGCTCTTCTTCCGGGGAAATTCATTCAATAATTTCTGCATCGCTCGTTGATCTTTTTCTCCTATATATATCCACTCTTGTTCCTCTCGCTCTATATATAAAAACAAACACCCTCAAACCGTTGCTTTGCGACTAGCTTCGAGCCCACTGCCCTATGACCATCTTATTGCAGCCTCAAAGAAATCGCAGACTTTTCTCCCAAGAAAGGCCGAGTCTGCTTTGTGTACGTCCACCCAGCACAAAGACTTCAGCAGATTGTAGTTGGGAATAACGCTACGGACATAACGAGGCAAGGACAATGATGCTGGCCGTACAATTTCCCCATCACAAAGAAAGACGGGTTCGAATATATCTGTCTTTTCGAGTAAAAACTCCCTTTTCATCCATCAGTCATCTGAATTCTAAACATTACGGTAGAGCACGGAATTTACCACAGTCCAGAACGAACATCCAGATCGATTCTGGTAGCACTATGTACAGTATCATTTACAGTATAGCAATGAAACCAGTGCGTCCTCTAAGGTCCACTGGCGACTCCCTACGACCGACCGACATTCCTCTTACAGATGTACGGCAGCAGGATTATAGAATACGCAACCGGGACCAACTTGACCATGAATCTTTCGGCGTCAAACAACAGAAAGTAATATGCGAGGACTTGAAGATCCCCATGGCACCCTGTCCGAACATCAAAGGATGGGATGGCCAGCCCATCGTAGCCGTGCCCGCCGAGCCATTGTACATCCCGTCAGGTCCCGTGTGGGATATTCCTTTCTTGCTCCGACACCGTTTCCTCAACTGGGCATATCGTATACTTGAAGCTGAGTTTGCCACACGTGCAGCGGATGCGGGATTGGAGTTCGGCAGCATGGATACCATGCAGTGGAAGAAGCTATTTTTGAACAACGAGACTCTCGATAGAGGTGAATACACTCTGAGACGTGGTTGGATTTACAAAAGAGTTATTGAAATGGCTGATCAGATCAGGCATGCGGCTGAACATCGACAAAATATCGGCTTCGACGATATGCGGTGCGGATTGACTCTTCCAGAGGTCTTCGGACATGATGCTGTATACGCAAAGATCATGTCAGTATTTGGGCTCGTCCGTGTTGCCGGCAGAGCCACCGCACAGGATGATCCCCAAACGTTCCAGACCCTCACCGAGATCTTTGGGGACTCTAGAAAATGTGGCACTACTACCGAGCTGTACACCAGCATACAGTACATCGTCGAAGCAGCCATATTCCAGTACACCGAGCGTTATCATCCCGAGATCCTAGCCGAAAAGGGGTGGACCGTCCCAGAGCAAGGTGAGATGCCTCTGTGGGAAGAGATGTACAAGGAGAAGAAACTCACGGCGAAGCAGGATGTGTTTCCGGATCTAGACGATTCCTTGTTGAATACATGTCTGGATCGTGCGCGCACACTGCGCAATGTCGCCGCTCATCGCTCAGCCCGTGGCCGGGAGACTACACCGGTATATATCCACAACGCGATAAAATGCCTGATGCTTCTTGGTAGATTTGACGCAGCTATTGAAGTGGAGATTCTTGCTGAGCAGTTTCTCACAGATAATAGTAGGGAAAGTGTACTCAAGCGTCTTGCGGGTGAATATCTCGAAGCGGAACTGCCATCTACAGATGACCCTCTGCCCAGACGACGTGAGGAGAGGAGACGTGTTGCCATCGCTCAAGCCTTGACGGACGCCTCTTTCTCCGAGAACACCCGTCAAAAATCGACATCAGGATCTGACTGGGGAACTTCCACACCTGTCGACACTCCATCTCCAAGATCCGAGTCCCCTAACTCCTCGTCAACAACCTGGGGCGACTCACCACCTCCCAAACCCCATTCCCCAACAACCAAGTCCCCGAGCCATACTCCAAAAGCTTGGGATCACTCAACCTCCCCAGATCCCCTCTCGCCAACCACCATGGCCCGTTGGGGTATCGAGCCTCCCAAACCCCCACCTAATCCATCTCTAATCCCCTTGCCAATCGAAGTCCGCCTCACAAGGCCAGACATCACAGATATCCTTCTCGAAACTGCCAACCCATCCATGCATCCTGTCCTGAAGACCGTTCCGGCGCCATCCGTATGCTCTCTCTGGGACCCACTATCATATACAGAAGATACCGAGATCTCATGGACGGAGGATAGGTATGAGATGTGCGACCTACCTAAGATCAGTGCCGAAGTACAAAGGTTTAGAGTTGGGTTCGAAGCTGAGATGCGGAACTTGGAAAGCAGCGATATCGCAACCATACCATTAAGTGCTTACCAGAACCTCAAAACTGCTACCGCAACCAATATCATTTGGACTGCGCTTGAGCACAAAACCCCATCTCCAGAAGCCATCGAACAAGAACAAGATAACTCTACCTGGAGAACCGACGTTTCCAATTACTACGCCCGAGTCTACGAGACGATGCCAGACTATGTGCATCTTTCTATTCGACGGGAGATTCGTTTGTATGAGGGGAAGTTGAGGGAGGCGCCTATGGATGATGTTGTAGAGGATGAGGAGGAGGAACCGCCTGAGGTGCCGGAGGATGATACTGCGACGTGGAAGTATGATAAGCGTGCGGATTGGGATCGTGGGGAGGATGAGGGTGAGGGTGAGGGTGGGGAGAGGGATGGGGAGAGTAATACTTATGGTGATGCTGGGGGTGATGACGGGTGGGGTAAAGAGGGGATGGGTGGTGGGGAGTGTGATGGTGAGGGTGGGGAGAATCATGAGGCGAGTGATCGGGAGAGTGATGGTGATAGCGATGGTGGGTGTGGTGAAGAAGAGACGTTTGATGAGTGATAGATTATATAACCAGTGTTTCAAAACGATCGCAGTACTTACCTAGACTAGACTCGCAGGCGTAATGTGCCGTTCCTCCTCTCAAAATGCTAGACACTTACGATAGACAGTCGCCCTCTTAGCACCCCGCAACTCGATTGCTGGGTATTGCGTATGTACATGCTGTATATATAAGCGTAGGAATCTTGGGTTTTGTTCTTGATATATCGAGAGTTTGGGTCGTGAGATATTTTCTCGTGTTGATGCTTTTATTGGGATCTTTTGGGGTGGGGTTTTGTGAGATTTCGCTTGGGCTTTTGATATGATTATGTCCTTGTTCATCTATTTTTTTGAGGATATGCCACGCTCGTTCCCGCAACGTTTATGCTGGAGATTTCTTTGGAATTGATGAAATTTGTTTGCTCTGGAGTGCTGGGATTTACATATACAAGTGGTGAACCATCGAGGGAATAGGGTACTTTGACGGCTACCGTGAATGCAATGACGCAAGGACATGGAGAATCCTGGATGGTATAAGCTGAAGATAGTATTGATAATTTCCTTAGTTCGCTCTTGATCTCGTAATGTCCCAGTCAATGATATCTAAGGTTTCATGGCATGTCTAGCTCTACGCTTTGAAATTGTACTTTAGAGCTTTTGGGGAAGAATTGATGAAAGAGGCTTCGCATGCGTGTTGGTTCATTATTGATTGCTGATCTAGACACGATCATGAGAGCTGTCCACGATTTCCCGTCACTATACAGCATAGATCAACATCAGCATGATCCATCTGAGGAGTATGTGCAAGGATTCCAACAAACCTCTAATATTCTGATAATGAGCATTACATCGCCAGCTCTTATGAGCTCGTGATACAGTTGAGCGCTTGGTGTGTGGAGTGGCTCAAGGCTCAAGGCTCAAGGCTGAATGCAAGGATTGTCCAGCAGGAGAGCGGGCCGATAATGTTCTGCCTTTAGATGGAGTAGCATCAAGGTCTAATCATATACTTTTGGAATTTCTTTAGCAATAATAGACAGGTTTTATAGTAAGATTATTTAATATTTATTTAATAATTTATATAGGTCTAGCTATATATTAAACCTAATCTAAGTTTACCTAAATATAAACTATTACTACTTAGCCCTACCTATCTAGGATTTACTTATAAAACCCCTTTTAATAATTATCTATTTATTTATATTATTAATAAGAATATATTATAAATATTAATTCTAATAAAGAACTTATATATATAACTACTCTAATCCTTCTTATCCTTAATTTATATTATATTAGCTAAGTCCTACGCTACGCTTATATCCTATTAATTAAATATTAGAGTAAGGAGTAGAGTCTTAATAATTTCCTACCTAAATAAATAAAGTAGATATTTAAATTTATTAAAGATAAGATATATTACTTACTTACTTATTTTAACCTTAAAAGTATTAACTAGTAATATAATTATTAGCCTAGCTTAGAGCTTACTTTATATCTTATTCTAGTAAAATTCTTATACCTACGTCCTTTATATAAGCTATTAATAATATTTAATTAATCTCCCTCCTTTATTTCTATTATAATTAATAATATCTTTAAGTACCTATATAATTATTATAATCCTATCTTATACTAGTATCCTATTTTTAAATATAATAGGATCTAGAGGTATATAAGGATAATTAAATATATAAGTAAAATATATAAGAGGTTTATAGTTTAAGGGTTTATTAATAGAATATTTTAGTACTTCTATTAATTAAAGGAAGACTAGAGGTTCTTCTACTTTATATATAAAAAGGTATATAATATAATATAATTAGGGGTAATATACCTAGATAGTCTAATTAATATATTATACGGCCTATTTAAGGGAAAGGTAAATAATCTAATAATACTATAAACTTCTAATATATAAGACTAGCTATATTAAGTATTCTAGGGGTAGTAAGTTCTAGATCTATTTAGTAATAAAGCTTATAATTATATAGAATTTATTATATTATTATATATAAGCTACCTAAATATATAGAAGAGAAAATTTAATAAAAGAATAGTTAATATATAGATTACTATTAAGTATAGTTTTAAGATAATATAAATACTTTAGATTATAAATACCTTTAAGTATAGAATAAAATTAGGGCTAATACCTAGTAGTAATATCTATTAGGTAGTAGTACTATTAATAAATTATTTTACCTATTTATAAAGCTAAAATATAATATCTAGTTAATTTAGAATAAGGCCTATAATAATCTACTAATATTTATTAATAATTAACTCCGCCTATATAAGGCCTATACCCGCTAGCTCTATAGCGGCGTGTTAGGTAATAAAAGACGTAGAGTTACGTTATAAGGTTTAATAATAGGTATAAGTCTACTAATAGATTAGGTAGTAGGCCTACTATATTAGTAGAACTAATCTCTAAGGAATTTAGAAGAAGAAAGGGGGATAGCTAGGTAGATATATATCTACTAAGTATAGGCGTAGTCTAGGCCTCCTATTACTAGGACGTTACCCTATATTTCTAAGGAAGGTTACCTAAAGTAGGCTATAAGGTAGCGTATAAGGCGTATATACACCTAAGCCTAATAAGTACCTCCCCTCCTAGGCCCTAGTCCCTAGGGCTAATAAGATTACTTAGAATACTTATTAAAAAACCTTAAAACTACGTAGGAAAAATAAGGGAAAAGAGTTATTTAATATACTACCGCTAATATAATATTAATATTAATTAGGCCGGACGCGCGTACTAAAACCTTTTATAAGGTAGTAATAATATTATTTAATAGTTAGTAATAGAGTATATTAATAAATTATCTAAATAGTATATATATACTTCTAAACTATTTATATCTTTTAATTATACTAAGATAATATATAATATAATTTAAAATTATTCTAAATACCTTTAATACGTAGTTAGATACTTAGCTTATTAACTTTAAGTATTAAGGTATATAATATTTTCGTATAATTAATATTACTATATACTAATAGGGAATAACTTATTAGGTATAAGCGTTAGTAATATATATTAGTAATAATATAGAAATAAGAAGGTGATATTAATTAATAGGCGCGTATACTTTATTATTAATAATAGACTAAATATCTATAAATATAAGATATAATAAGTAACGCGTTACTTTAATATATTAGTTATAAAATTAGATAGAACCTTTATTATTATTATTATTATAATTTAAATAGCTTTAAAGGAAACTATACTAAGATAGCGTTATAAGATATTAATAAAGTTTTTATCCTAATATCTAAAACTTCTTATAACTCCCTTAACCTCTCTTATAAGTACTTACTTTAACTTAATAATATTATAAAATATATTTACTAATATATATAGTATTCTTATTATATATTATATATAATATTTCTCTTATAAGTACTTATAATATCTTATTAATATCGCGTTATATTTATTAATATATTAATATTATATATAAATATTAACTTATTTTAAGTATATTTACTTATATATATAATATAACGGCTTACTAACTTATATAGTATATCTCTTCCTTATAAGACTTATTTTATAAAGGGTTTAGATAATTATAAATAAGGTAATACTCCCCCTTATTATTAATATACTAACGGTTATTATAATATTAATTATTATATAAAAGTAAGTATATTAACCCTTTAGCTTTATAATAGTATAAGTATTTATTATAATAGATTCCGGCTCCCTTTTAAAGGAAGGCGAGGAAATCTATACGCGCCGTTATTAGGGCTAACTAGGTAGACGTATATTTAATAAAGAGAAAGAAACTTAGTAAGAAGATAATTTAATAGCGGAAAGCTTATAAATAAATAGTTATAATAATTAAGTTAGCGCCTAATATTATTACTAACTTATAGGCTTTAATTAATATACTAAATATATAGAATAATAAGTTAAAGAGTTAAGTAGAACTCCTTTAGATTAAACTTAATAGTATTTAGTAGTATAAAAATACGCTAGATAATCCTAACCCTATAAAGCCTTTAAACTTTAAAGGGTTTAATAATTAAAGGTTAATTCGCGGCTATACTTTAATATAGATAAGTTATTTATATATCTTATTTACTTAAATTATTTACTAGGTATAAGATACCTAGGCTTATCTTTTATTAATATATCCCTAGTATCCTTATTAGATTATACTAAGATTAAAAGTATTCTTTTAATATAATATATTACTAGTAGCTTAACTCCTTAAATAATATTAATAAAGAATAGTTTTAAACTATATTACTATACTTATAAGTATACTTATATATAGGAGATTAATTATTATATAATATATATAAAGATAATAGTCTTAACCTATATTATAACTTATTATATTATCGCCGCTTATTTAATATAGGAATATATTCAATATTTTATTTATACTTTAATTATACTAACGTATTATAGGCTCTTATTAACTTATAAGACCTATTAAAGTCCTTATTTAGTACCTATTAATTATATTTACTACCCTAACTAGTCTATTTAACTTTATACTAGATACCTTATTTATTATTAACCTTACTAATAATTTCTTCTACCTCCTATTATTCTTTATTATTAATAAGTTCGGGTACTTATATAAAGATATCTATTATAAGAGAGTAGTCTCTTTAATAGTAAAGTTTAATTAGTAATATATAGAATATATTATAGATCCTATATAATAGTAGTAATAGTAGATAATACGCCTATAAACTAACCTTATTAATAACCCGGAACAGTCCTATATACTTATAGGCTAACTTCTTATTTAAGCGTTATTACTTTAAGTTCTTTATAACTAATATTACTAAATCGCTAATATTATATATCTATAACTTATAATTTTAATTATAATACTTTACTTAAGACGCTTAAGCGGCTTAAAGGTATTTTATAGCTTTATCCCTTACTACTTATAATATTCTAACTCTATTATTTATAACGGGTATTCTCCCTTCTAGGGACTTATCCTTAAGTTCCTAATAAACTTCTAGGTAATAACCGTATATAAGAAAAAATAGTATTATTTTAATAGAGGAATAAATACTATTTATATATATAAATTTAGTTATAAGTAGTTATCTAGCCTAATTAGTTTACTTATTATTAGTAAATATATATAAGTAGTATTCTAATACCTAATTCTAACGCTTAGTCTACCTATTAGTTTATAAGTAAAAGGCTATACTTAGGTAGCGTTTTATCTTAAAGTAAAAATAGACTACTAATTAAAAGGCGTTTATAAAGATAGAACCCCTATTACTTATAATACTATTAGGTATATTATAATAGTAAATAATTTTATTATAAAATATATCCGCTAGCTTAGTAGTATTAATTATTATTATAGTAGGTATATACCTAACTATTTTAGTAAAATAATTAATAATTATAAGGATAGAATTATAGATAATTCTCTTAGCCTTACTTAGGGGTAACCTTATAATAAAATCTATAGATATTTCTTTCTATAGTTAAGTAGTAATAGGTAATAAACTTAATTCGCTGTAGGTATAATAGCGCGGTAACTTAGTTCTTTAATAGATATTATAAGTTTAATAATACTTAATAACCTATTTTATACTACTATTCTAGTATTATTTATATATAAGAAGATTATATATCTTCTTAGCGCTAAAATATCTTAATAAGGGATTATTATAATAGTAACTAATAAGTTTACTATATAAGGCTTTATCCCTTAGAATATAAGGACGACCTTTAAAAGTTAATAGCCTGTTAGAGTTTAAACTCTAGGCCTTAGAATATTTATAGTAATATTATTTAATAGGCGCTTCTAAAAAGGACTTTACCTAATTATTATACTTTTATAAGTTATAAATTAAGGTCTTTATAATCCTTTAGGTATCTTTATAAGCTAAGTCTAGAATATTTATAATATCCCTTCTAGGGATAATAACCTAAATACCTATAATTCTAAACGTAGGCGTTATAACTACGATAATTACTTAAGTTTCTTTAGAACTATTATTCTTCTATAAGGTAATTATTCTATAATATTAGTAAGAGCTTTATATTTAGGGGTAATTTACCCTTATAATTAGGTCGGCGAGACGGCGTATTAGCGGGATTCAACTTTCCTAGGTAATAGAATATCTTAAAGTTATAGGTAGTAAGCTTAAGCGCCTATCTAGCTTACCTAGAGTTTAATTCCTTTTACTTTATAAAGCCTTTTAGGTTATTATAGTTAATTTATACTTTAACTATAAAAGTACTTCCTTCTAAGTAGTATTACTACTATTTTATTACTATTATAATAGTAAGTAGCTCCTAATTATAGGTTTTATAATTTTATTCTAGGTTAGTTATCTTCTAAGACTAGAATATAATAGGTTACTAGTTACTATCTTTATCCTATTAGGATAGGATAGTACTTATAATAAAATTTAAGGTATCCGTTTCTATCCTTAAGGCCTTTATAGGGTTATAGTAACGTAGAAACGGCGCTAATATAAAGGTATCCTATAGTAATTAGAATACTCTATTAGTAGTAATAGTTTAATTTAAAGGACCTATTTTCTTACTATCCTTACTACCCTTAAGTAGGCTAGTAAGTAGCTTAGCTATATAAGAGTAGCTATAAATAAATTAATAGTAGAAATTTATAAAGCCTAAAAAGACTTATATATCCTAATAGGTCTTAGGCTTAGGCTAGTCTCTAGTTATTATTATATACTCTAGATCTATCTTAATACTATTAGTTAAGATAACAAACCCTAAAAATTTAACCCTTTTAATACTAAATTAGTACTTTTTTAGATTAGTATATAAGGAAAATTAATATAACTATTTTAGTACTTATTAAATATATCGCTAGTAATCCGCTAGGTTAGAGCTATAAATAAGGATATTATCTAGATATACTATATAAGTTATATTAATTAGACCTACTAAGGCTCTATTAATATAGGCTTAAAATATAGCTAGTATATTAGCAAGCTTAAAAGGTATAATTAAATATTTAAAGTAGTTATAATAAGTTTAAAAAATAGTTTTCTATTTATTACCTTCTTTAATATAGATTTAATGATAGGTATCCTTTAAGTCTAACTTTATAAAAATCTTAGAACTATATAAGCGGTCTAATATCTTAGTAATAAGAAGTAATAGGTATTTATTCTTTAGAGTTATAATATTTAACCCCTTATAATCTACGTATAAACGTAGCCTACTATCCTTCTTTAATATAAAGAGAATAGGTGCTCTAGCTAATAAGATAGAGTAGTAAATAATCCCCTTTTAAAGTAAATCCTTAAGGTAGTACTATAGCTCCGCTAGCTTAGTTTAAGATAAATTATAAAGCGGCTTATAAGGTAGTTCTTTACCTTCTATAAGATTTATAGCATAGTTACCTTCTTTAAAAATAGGTAAGGTACCCGCCTTCTTACTAGAAAAAATATTAGTAAAGGCCTCTAATTCCTTAGGAACTTAAGGGGCTTCCTATTTATTAGACGCTATACCGGCGTATATAATAATAAATATATTTAGCTCTTTCCTAATATTTTAAGTGAACGCTTAGGGTTTATTAACTTATAATATACTAAAATTAACTTTAAAGCGCTAGTAATCTACCTCTAGATCTAATAGTATATACTATTATTTTAATCCTAGTATACCTAAAATAATATTAGGGCCCTTTTAATCTACTATATAGAAAAGAGTAGTATACTCCTTTCTATAGCCCTAGTTATCTATTAACTAGTAATATAACTAGTAGGCTCTATAAATATGTATACTACTTCTACTAAGCGCTTATACCTATAATAAGATAGCTTTATAAAGCTTTAGATCCTATTAGATTATAAACTTTTATAAAATTAAGTTTAAATATAACCTAGAATCTAAAAGTATTATAACTTAATATTAATTACCTTATAACTCCGCCTAACCCTTTATAAGGATTAATAATATTACCTCTATTAATTAGTCTTCTTACCCCTCTTCTAAAGCGTTTAAAGGGCTAGTTCTTTTTTTAATAATATTATATTAATATTAAAATAAGCCTAAGGCTTATTAAGATTAATATAATTTAGTTAGATATAGCCTTCTTTATTATAATAAAAATAAATTATAGAATCTATCTTAATATTAGGCCTAGCCTTCCTTTTTAAGGTATTATCCTTAAAGCGCGACTACTTACTACTACTACTATTAGAACCCTTAGGCTTTATAATATAGTCTTCTAAGGACTTATTACTACCTTTTAATTTTAGTTAAGACCTACCCTAAGTTTTTCCTTAAAAACCTAAGCCGCCTACGTAGCGCCTATATTCTAAAGTATTCTCTAGTATAATAGCCTAAGTAAATATCTCCTTATACTACTTAATAATATTACTAGTACTAAGAATTTTATTCTTTAACTTATTATAAAGCTTTATAAGGAAAATATAGGCCTTATACTCCTTATTAAAAGGTAGTAAATAAGACTCTAACTCCTTTAAATAGGCCTTAAAATTTAAGACCTTTTAATTATTATATTAATATACTTACTCCTACTTTTTATAAGTAAGGAGATAGTAGCTTATTAGATCTATAATTAAATTAAGTAGAAACCTCTTAAAAAATTTAAATATAATATAAGCTAAGTTATAACTCCTAAAATAAGTATACTATTAAGCTTTAAAGTCCCCTTTTAGGGAGTCTATATAATAGGCTATATAAGACTTATTTATAATAAAGTACTCTAGACTTATAATAAATTTAATATTAACTTTATAAAACTAATATAAGTACTCCCCTTTAAAAGATCCTTTATAAGGTCTTATCCTTTTAAGGTAAAGTATATATATATAAGTATATTAAGACGGCGCTAAGCTAGTAGTAGTTTAAACTTCTAGGTTAATACTAACTTAAAGATTATAAAGTACTTTATTATAAGCTAGTAATATAACTAATTAATTTTATTATTTAAGATAATAATTTTTATTCTAAGCCTCCTCTAGTAGCTATTTTAGCTTATCTAGAGTAGAAGGAGTAAAGAGTCCTCCTTCTATTAAGGCGCTATAACGGCGTTTTAGTAATATTTTATATAGTAGTAGTTCTACTTAGTTATTACTTTTAGCCTATTAATTATTATAAGGTAAACCTAATATAATAATAACTCTAGGCCTTTTCCTTTAGAAAGGGAGAGAGATTAGAATTATAAGGCTTATACCCGCTAGCTCTATAACGGCGTATTAGGTAATAAAAGACGTAGAGTTATATTATAGGGTTTAATAATAGGTATAGGTCTACTAATAGATTAGGTAGTAGGCCTATTATATTAGTAGAACTAATCTCTAAGGAATTTAGAAGAAGAATAGGGGATAGCTAGGTAGATATATATCTACTAAGTATAGGCGTAGTCTAGGCCTCCTATTACTAGGATATTACCCCGTATTTCTAAGGAAGGTTACCTAAAGTAGGTTATAAGGTAGCGTATAAGGCGTATATATACCTAAGCCTAATAGCCTAATAATTACTTAGATATATTTCTTTATATAAAGCCTTATAATATAACTAAAGGGATTATAGGCCTATAATCTATATATAAATACCTAACTCTAATATAATAACGCTGTTAATTTATAGATTATATTACTAATTAAGAGCTTATTATTAAATTTAAGATTATAAAGAAGCTTATAAAGATAAGTTATAAAATAGCCTAAATTTATAATATATATAAAATATATAAGAAACCCGCCCTTATTAAGTAATATAACCTATTTATATAATTACTATAAAATAGTAAGTATTTTATAAGGCCTTATTTCTTTATTCTTACTTAAAGTTTCTACTTTTATATTCTATTTAGTTTTTCTACTTCTTATTCTAAAATATTCTAATCTTAAGTCGCTTAAATATTAGGGGTTTATACTATTAATTATTCTATTATTTTATATTATTTCACGTATTAGAGCTATAAAATATATCCAAGTATTATATCTACTAGTCTTATAGTATTCCTACTATATATTATTAATCCTATCTTTACTAAGCTCCTTATTAACTTTTATATAAAAATCCTTAATAGTATTTCTCCTTTACTTACTATTATTATTATTACTTTTAAAGTCTCTACTATTACTTACTTAATTTATATCCTTAATACTATTAAGCCTATTAATATATAATTATATTATACTTATAACCTCTCTATTAGATATCTAGGGACGGCTTAATATATTATTATTTATAGGGATAGTAAGACTAATCTTATTAGTAATATTTTTTAGTATTTTTTATATTTATTCTATCTCTTTACTTAGGTACTATTAATATAAGACTTAATTTATATAAAGTATTTAAATAAGGTCCTCCTAGGCCCCTATTTACTTTTATAATAGAGTTATAAAGAAAGGCCTATAACTCCTTATAAAGTATATTTAATATATTATAAGTCTATTATATTTCTTTAATTAAATATTTAAGTTCCGCGTTAGTATTAAGTTACTACTTATAAATAAGTTTTAGCTTTTTATTTAAGGCTAGGTCTTAAGTACTAGTTATTATAAATATATTAATATTAGTAAGTAGAGGGGCCTAAGTACTACTTATTAATATAAGCCTATTAATACTTATAAGTATTATTACTAGAGTTATTATATTATAAGATTTAAAGAATTTTAAACTTTACTTTATAAAATTAATTAAAATAGTAGTTATATCTTAAGTTAAATAAGACCTTTATATTTATTTAAGTCTTTACTTATCCTTTTATAACCTTATCCCCTTATTCTTTTTTTTATTCTACTATTATAGTTATTATAGCTAATAAATAGTACTATTAATAGAGTTAGCTTTATCCTTAAAATTACTCTTAATATTAATACTACTCTAGTAGTTAGTATTACTCTAATATTAAGGACTTAGGCTTTACTACTAGTAGGGGGAACCTTTTAATATAATACTTATACTAGAGGGTAATAGTAATATTATTATAAATAAAAGTAAGATAAGTAAGCCTTCTAAAGAGGAGTCTTATTTATTATTTTCTTTATAAGAAGGAATTTGATTAAAACTAGTATTCTCTATTTCTCTTATAACCTTTTTACCTTAGTAAGTAGAGAGTATATCTTATCTAGTATTATAATCTTATATTTTCTCTTTTTTATCTTTTATATCTTACTTCTTTTTATATTTTCTAGCCTAAACTTTATTAACTATTAGTTACTATTAATCTAGTACTTATATAAGGTTATTATTAATTATTATATACTTAGATCTCTTATTATATTCCTTCTTATATTTATACTATTTAAGTAATACTATTACCTTTTATTAATAATTATTCTAAGAGTAGGAATAGTAGGTATATATTTTAAAGTCCTATTATATATCCTTCTATTATAAATTTATACTAGAAAGTTTATATATACCTACTTTAATAAGTATATAATTAATAAATATTATTATCTCCTTAATATTAAGAAGTATTCCTTTATATATATTTTATCCCTTCTACTTACTTCTCCTATACTTCTTATTATAACTATTTAATTATAAGATATCTAAGCTCCTAATCCCCCTTCTCTTATACCTCCCTAAATACTATAATAGCTTTATATTATATAGCCTAGCTTTCCTATAGCCTTTCTCTTTATAAGGGGACTTCCGCGGGGTAGGTTAGGAGGAATATAAGGGAAGGATATTATTATTATTAGGAGGTTCCTAGGGTATAAGAGGTATATTTATATAAAGGCTAGTAATAATATCTTCCTAATAATTATATAAATATATAGTAATTATATATTTATTATATTATATTAAGATCTTTAGTTATAGGGATATAAAAGGAGGATCCGGCGTACTAGTAATAGTAATAATAAAGGTACTAGTACCTAGGATATCCTTAGAAGACTTTAAAGTACACTTAAGAGGTATATAATAACTATTAATAATAGTAAAGGAAGGTTATAAGAGTGATAGAATAGATATAAATATAAGTAAGTAATAAATTAATTATAAAGGATATTAAAATAATAGCCTAATTAAGCTATTATTTATATTAAATTAGTAATTTAATAATTAAATTACTAACTTAATAATCTATATAATTAGTAAATATTATAGCCTAATATAGCTATTAACTATTAAATAATATTGAATAATCGCTTGAAATCGGGACTATAAAACCTATCTAATGTCAGGAGGTCAACAGCTGAATCTTTTTTTAGGCCGTTACGCAGGTTTGAGCGCCAAACGAATCTCTGCCATATGCGCCTACTTGAGTCGAAGACAGCTGGGGTGATGACTCTGATCAGGCCGTCGCCGCAAGGAGAAATACGAGTGTGGAATAATAAAACCCAGCATGATGATAGTTACCAAGTAATCTCGCAGATTCCTTGAAAGATACGAGGCTGCTGCTAAATATGATCGAAAAGGGAGGGGACACATATATGCACTTACATGTGGAATGGCAGACGTAGGTATTTGAACATGAACGCAAGATAGTAGGGATGCAAAGTGGGACCAGCTGCTAAGGGGAAGAATGGTTCAGTGACTCTGATTGGGCCCAGCTTCCACCATTGAATCAAAAAGCGAACAAGAACCCACTGCACGAGTTCCAACTATACGCTGGTGTGGTAGGTTGAGGTGTGAACTCTCGTAATAGATGCTTAGTGCGGGCAAAGCTTGTAGTATACTGCTGGGTCATTCACTCTCCATGTCGCGGCATCATGTCCAATTTGATAGCAATTTTGTCATAGGGAAATGTAAGAAGCCTGTGTTTGATATTCCCCAGTCAAGTTCAGATCAACCAGCTTGAAGCTTTGTAAGTTGAGTAACTATGTTCTCGAAATTCAGCTCTTAGATTATAAGGGATTCATTACCAACTATTAAGATTCAGGTACACTTTGTGTAGATAGCAGAGGTATTAGTGATCGCCCACTCGTCAGATGCCCAGTGCACATATGCGGCACCGATCTCAGTAGGGACAAGAGGTGAGCGATCCATACACAAGTATCATAGGCCACGATTTGTTGATCGAGAGGGTGTTGATGTGAAATAGCGGTTGTAATCTGTTAAGGCCTTGGCCATGAAACAAGCTTCGCAGGCCGCACGAGACGAATTTCCAATCGCGGGATTTTGATGCTTTACATGCTGCAACGACATGGGCACATCATGTTCGATGTGATCAGGGCATCGCACTAAGACTGATCGAGTTGCATATTCTTGTATTTGTGCATTTGGAGCTCTCCGATCAAGGGACTCGCTTACTTTAGCAATGTCCCTTTCCGAGAGGTATTCGTTGGATCAAAGTTGCTAGCGCAAGTAGCTTCGGGTCGTCAATTAGCTCTGCGAAGCTGCAGTAAGGGTGCATTGGACGGTAACAGGCAGTTGCCATTTTGGTATTCGACGCTGTGTAGGTCTTGAGGTCGCTGGTTGCGATTCCCTAAGATTTGGAATGCACAGTCGAATCTAAGCGAACAGAACGCTTTCGTCTAGTTCATTGATCTCCTTCTCTCCAACCCCTGTCCTCAGTCCTAGCTCGCCCCTTTTATTCCTACTTTCCAGCCCCTGCTCACTCCGCCTGTTGTATCTCCCCGCCTTGCTCAATCTCAGCTCCGACCGTATCTGGTTCGGACTGACGAATTCCTTGTTTTCGTAAATGACCGGTCCACCAAAGCTCGACTCAAGTATAACGATGGGTGTAAGCACAAAGCGTGGACCAATCTCTACTAGACTAATATTGGTACTGCCCGGCTTCTTGCTGAGCTTCGTTGAAACACTATTGCCGTTCGTGAGCTCCCCCGTAGGATTTCCGCTCTTGGAGACTGCAGTCTCGCTGATCTGAAAGCACCGTATCCATATCTTTCCATCTGCAATCGTGAAGCCCATGACGTGGTCCACGAATGGCTTGGTTTTTCGTGCGCCTTGGGGCACGCCAAAGATGTGTGTGAGAAGTTCTTTGATGACAAGTAGGTGAGGTGCGGACGTGAATCTTGAATCAAATGAAAGTATAGGTCGGGATCCTTTGAGGCAATTGCCTGGGAAATGGAGTTCGGACATTGTATGTACTGTGAGGCACGACGGTCAGCTGCATCTATTGATACTGTGCATGTTCCTCACAATTTTGAAGATGCATCTTGACAGTCGGTCCATTCGGCGCTTTGCTCATCCATATGTAGAGATCTTTGCCCTTCCTCGCCTCAAAGAACAGAATGTTATTGCAATTGTACAGCTCGGCAAGTTCGTTGAGCTGGTAGAGCTTTGTCTTTGTGTCCAGCTTCGCGTCTTTGCGACTGTGTGGGAGTAGGGAGTGAATGTCGTTAAGAAGGTGCCGGTGCCGGTGAGTAACTCCTCGAGAGCTAAGGATCAATACCCGTTGCTTATTCTTCCTACCTTCGCTAGACGGGACCCTGTCGGTGGTAGTGCGTGACAACGATTTGTATACTGTAGCCATAATGTCCGGAGAGTTGCCTGTATCCAATGGTATTGTCAATTTGATAATTTGATAGCGCCGAGGAACGCCAAGATTTCGAACCGAGGTTTAAGCGATGCGCTCGCTTATCACCGGCTAAAGTGGATCAAGTTCACGCTAGAAGCGGGTGCTAATTTGGCCTCTCTCCTCCAGCAATGTTGAGGCTCCACTCTGAAATGGCACATCCCTCTGACTGGGCTTCTCGCCACTTGTCCTCGCCCAAAGGTAAGCGTGGCAAACTAACGAGTTCAAGGTGGTGGGTACGATATTCATGTGTATGCATGTGAAGGTCTCGAATAAATTGGAAAGGATGCTGCCCTATCCGTTTGTATGGCGACTCTGCAACAATGAGGGAGTACATATCAATGAATATGCAGTGGTCAAATGCAGTGTCTCTTATTCAGCATACTGATGTTCATTTCATGAGTAAGACTGTTATGTCCCTCTGCACAAAGCCGTTGCCCAGTATTCATAATATGCTTTTCCAAAATTTGCTTAATGTTTTCAACCGTTGGCTCCCTTTCCAATTTGGGCGACGATATTGGAGTCATAGAAAATTCATCATCCTTTCTTTCAAGCTATAAATCTAATCGGACATTGGAGTCCCTGCTTCTTTTATATGTATCTGCCATTTCTTCCTTTCTGTATGTCTATGCACATTGCAGATCATCGTACCATCACCACAACCTCACGTGAGCTCGTTCACAATGGCGAACATTCGATCATTCTCCATTTCGGCTCTCACAACGAGCATCTTCCTGGCTATTTTGATGCCAACGATATTTGCGCTTCCGGCGAAACCATGGTCCTCAATCTCCATGAGTCTCGCTGTTGCCTCGTCAGGTGCATACTGGCAAAACACGTCAATAGCGAGGCCCAACGGTAATATTACCCTTGCTCAGCTTTTTATAATTGCAGGGTCGGCCTCATCATCGCCCTTGTCGTTCATCACAAGTAATGCAACCAAGGTCGTGACCTTCTCTACCTCGTATTCGCCTGTCACTCCTCTGTATCGAAATATAAGTGATTTGGTCTCACCTGTAGCGCAAGGCGGTAACATCAACACATCCTCAGCTCCTGACCTGCGATTTCTCTCCTCTCCGTCTCCGTTGTCGTCAGAGGTTCAGGTGGCAACGGAACACTCTACTGTATTCAAGAAAGCTCCATTGCAACCGGAATCATCAAGGCGGATTCCCGAGCTGCCATTGTCGGGTTGGGAAGGCCTTTTTACAACACGCTTGAATACGGACAATACAAGTACAACTGCTGGTACTGTTTTACCATCTTCGGCAGCTCTGCTCGCTTCCACCATCCACTCACCAAATTCGAGTATAGTCTCATACCATTCTTCCTGGTCCTTTCCGTCCACATTACGGCCAACGATGACCGAGTCTTGCTCATGTGGGGGGTGTACATCATCGAGCTGGTTTACAGGCAGGCAGAATGCCACGGCGTACTCACCAGACACGACTGTCGGCGCATCTCGATCATCAGCAAATGCGACTGTCAACGCATCTCGGCCAGATTGGGCCTTTCTGTCTGGACTGTCGCCAATGAGAACTGCTTATTGCCTGTGTGAGGGTTGTACGTCATCGAGGTGGGCCACGAGCATACCGATTGCGACTGCAGGGGTTGCACCGTCAGCTCCAGCGCCTCTTTTCACTCCCACAACGATTGCAACCAATTCAACAGCAAATTTGTTGCAGTCATCGTGGGCCGATGTGTCCACACTACCGCCCTTTCCGAAAGGTTCTTGTTCATTCGAGGGATGCATGTCGAGCGTGCAGCCAACTCCGACAAGTCAGCACATCATTGAGCCAACGACTTGGGGCAGCCTGCCGCCAGCTCCACTGTCGTCAACTAGTGACATGATTTGGTCAACATCCTGGGCCAATGCGCCGCCGACTCCCGAGTCCACTACCTACCATACCGTTCTGACGTGGACCAACGTGCCGGCGCCAACACCACTGCCACCTTCAAGGCCTACAGTCACCGTATGGATCGCTCGTCCAGTATCCACAGTCGCCACAGTGTACACGATAACCACAGTCTCTGTGATGACGGGAGCTCCTATCATCAACACCATATACACTACAACAGCCGCTCAACCGCAAACTCCAACGATGCCGGTACCGTCAGTGGTGGTAGTGTTCAGCACAGTAACATCGGTAAGACCAGCTCCGCCGCCTCGACAACCCCCATGTTCAAAGCACAGGCCTTTTGACTGCTGCATTTATGAGGATGGGTACAAAGACGGCATCCGTGAATGTTACGGACCGGGGCCGCGGCCAGGCCATCCTCAGTGTCATTGGGCGACCATTGGGTGTTGCGCCGATTATGTGAAAGGCTACTTCATCCCCGGTAGCTGCCGTGATTGCGTCGAGGTTTGCTGATCATGTGGTCTGGACGAGCGAGGCAGCGAGCTCGGATGAAACAAACAACTTGCTATGCTTGCGTCGGGCTCTGCTCGATGCTAGCCCAGTCTCATCTCTTATACGAGTTTCTATGAGCTGATCTCAGGGACGCGCCAATACCTAGCAGCCACAGGAAGCCACCGCCCGAATCAGCAGCTCACTGCGATTGTCATGATCAGAAAGCCTAAGCATGGGGTGAGAGAATATTTCTCCGAGAGGCTCTAGGATTTGACATCTTGTGAGTGAGCACTCTCGGATCGAGTATCGCGGGAGTCAAGACGACAGCAAGAACCAGTCTCATGGCAAAGTGGCTTTGGAAACGGTGAATAACCAAAACTGAGCCTCGGGTATCTTGACACACCACTCGATCTACTGGATTGTGAGTTCGACCAACCACCCCCGGTTCGACAATTGCAGCATGACGACTCATCAATTTCCTCGATGTTTCACTTGATCATACCCTTCAGCTATAAGTACGACCAGCAAGCTGATCGCCCACTCAATCTAGGAATACATAGTGCGCTCCAGGTATAGTAGGCACACGATCTTGGTTCTTATATATCCTGTCATTTAGTATTGCTATCATTCGTTCCTCCAACTATGTCATATTTGCGATGAGCTTGTACTCGAATAGCATATTGGGTTTCAGTAGAGTATGTGCCTGCGTCTTTCTATCCAAATCTCATCGTCAAGTCTGCGAAGGATGCAATTCAGATGGATCGCATCTGACGGTGAAGACCCACTTCTTCGTCGCATCTCGGCATTCGAAGAACTGCGCTCGCGCAGTATCCGACACTCGAGGCCCACTATGGCGATATCGAGCAATATGGCATCCAGCAGCGAGTTCCTACTGCCGGACTCCCACTCCGTACGTATCTCAGGATCGGCCCAGGATCCCCAGGTTCTGAAAATAATACGACAGATGTACCCTTCACACACCATCCTTTCCATCCTAGCTCTAACCATCACCTCAATCCACACACTTACCCTCCCCACCCCCCCACCCGCACCCCTAACCTTCCTCGGCATCTCCTGCTACCACCTCCCCCCCTCCACCTCCACCGTCACCCCCCTCACATGCCAACCCCTCTTCGCCAAAATGTTCGCCCTCGGCAACCCCTACGAAACCCACACCTGGCGCAACGGCATGCAGTTCCGCACCAGCCGTCACGGTCCCTGCACCATCACGTTGTCTTCTGCGGCGGAGGGGGATCGCGGGAAAAAGGTGAGGGTGTCGGTGGCGGATGTTTATGGGTATGCGAGCGAGGTGCTGAGGAGCTGTGAGGGGAGTGGGACGGGGGGGACGAATGGGTTTGAGGGGGGGTGGAGGGTGGAGGTTTCGAGGGTGGCGGGGGGGTGAGAGGGGTGAGAGGGGTCTTTGGGGGGATGGGAGGGTGAGAAGGGTGAGGGGTTTTGATGTTGGAAGTGGGTGGGGTGCGGCTTGGGTGATCTCAGGGATGTTCACGGGTATGGAGGGTGGGTAGTTGAGAGAGTACTAGAGGCGGTAAAGGCTTGTGGTGCGGAGACGAAGGATAGATACGAATTAGGATGTTGGAGACGAGGAACCAACTTTTGTACCATCCGCAATAGTAAGAGAGACGAAGGGAAGAGAATGGGAAGTATATTCTAAGGTCTGCCTCGCTTTTTGCATCTCTTTTACGATTAAATTTCACCCAATGCAAACCAGCCATTTCGGATCCTATAACTATCGCCTTAATGAGATTGGGTAGAATTCCCGCAGAAAGAAAAGGATGCCGAAAATAGGCACCGTATTAATGATATAGATATATATCTTGCTAAGAGGAGTTGATCTAAGTAGTAGGGGATTGGGCAGTGGGGGTTCAATATGTGGAACAATTCTACATGGAAGACGAGAGGTTTTGGATGAATAACTGATGTGTTGATATTGTGCTTGGGATGGAATGGGGTGTATTGGTATGGGGTGTACGGGGTATTGGTACGGGTGTTGGGTCTTGATATGATGGGATGGGTGTTGAGGATGATGAGGGGAGGGTGTTGGATGTGGTAGTGTGACGGTTTAAGGTCTGGGAGGTAGAAATCAGCATCAGGTACTGTTGTACAACACACGCATCGCAGAACCGGAAAGGAGCTGCATGTTGGAGGATTTTGGTTTGGGTGGAGGCAGCGGTGGGGGGGACTTCGAATAGGAATAGTGTGTAGCTTATTGCACTTTCAGTCATCATACTAGGCATCACCGTATCATTCTGTTGAATGTCTCTCTTGTCAATATCATAGCTCGACTAATCATCGTAGGATGCAATCCGATGGAACCTATCGCTGCACTCCCGTACCTTAGTCGCCGCCTCCTCCACCGTCGTCTCCACCTCCGTAGTCATCACCTCCCCCGTCACCGCCCCCATCCCCACCTTCAAGAGCGCTACCCAAAAGAGCACCCCCAAGGAGACCTCCACCCAACCCCAATGCTGCACCACCAGCGGCACCCATGCCTGCCTTCTTGGCAGGAGCCTGCTGGTATCCACCACCGTAGCCGCCTTGTTGGGGGTATCCACCATACCCCTGCTGAGGCGGATAGCCTCCTTGCTGAGGATATCCCCCATAGCCACCCTGCTGACCGTACTGAGGCTGTCCGCCATATCCACCACCATACCCCTGCTGCGGAGACGAATTCTTCCCACCAAGTTTACCCAGTAAGCCACTGAGGCCCCCTTTCTTCTGCGCATCACGCGGAGGAAGCTGCTGTTGATCATAGCTCTGCGGCTGCTGTCCGTAAGGCGGAGCTTGGCCTTGGTGCGCACCCATGCCCATACCACCACCTCCGTAGTAGGAATCGCTTTCTCCTCTGTCGGTGCTCGCGCCGCCTGCCGCCCTAGCTCTTGTATCTTCTTCGGCTTGTAGCTTGGCAGCCAATCGAGCATCCTCGTCCATATTGTGATTGCTTCCGCCTGGCGGACCATGCGAGTACGGGTTATTGGCGTTGAGTTTCTCATTTGGGTAGCTACCAGAGTCGCCTGCTGTGGCACCGGCGGGGTAAGTGCGTGCACCTGGGCCGTAGCCTGGTGGCGGGCCAGCTGGAGCACCGCCGCCTTCGGCGTAGGCCGGAGCGGTGGGCTTGTCCCATTGAGATTGTTTGGTGTGGATATTTACGTAGAACCTGTCTGTATGTCAGCGGAAGATATCATGATGTGAGATAAGGGAGGTAGTACCATTCAGAGTACTGAGCGTTCCACTGAGCTTTCCAACCTTCGGGCACCCTTGGTGGGGGTGGCCCCGATGGTGGAACAAAGTCAGCCATGACTTCTTCGACCTCGATATGATACTGTGTGGAGGTTGAAATGAAATTAGGTTGTTGAGAGAAGAGACGAGGCTCTTATGTGATTGTCGCTGCCTCCATGGAGAGTTGACGTTGGACGGAGGAGTGAAGGTAGTTGATTTGTTTAGCCTAATCCTAGCTAGCCGTGCCAAGAGAGTGACGTGGTTTCTCAGCCACGTTCGCCTTCCGCCACGCGTGTACGCGCTCCTGTAGGACTGTTCAACGTGTGCGCAGGTGCCTAGGTTGTAGTTCTAAGCTGGCATATCCGTCACAACCCAGCGCCAGACGCAATGCCACCGTCTCCTTTATTCAGGGTTTGAGGCCACAGACCGAGATTTTTAATGATAGAAATCCAGTGTAGAAGCAAAGTTGAGAGATAGGATATGAAATACTAATTGCGCGTCTATCGAATTTACGAAGCTGGCGAGTATTGCTGCATAGCCTCTGCAGTGTTTTACAGAAGTAGCGAACAGTATGCTGATGTGGGCTTGATACCTGTGTTCTCTCCTGTATTGACTTGTACATTTCTTGCAAAGACCCGAGAACAATAATACGTTGGACGTGAAAGATTTCAACTCAGAGGAAGACCTCGATGTTCACGGTTTACGGTTTGAGGCCTCCAGCCTGTAGACAGCTAGTCCATGAGGTCCAAGGTAGTAGAGTACAGACTAATAAAGCGCCCTTAATAGATGTTGATATAAGACTATGTTCTTCAAGAATTAAGCCTATGTGGCTGAACTCTTGGCATGGAATGTCGAGATGATCTACCTGTGTACACAGCCACAAATGATTTCTTGCACGCCGTTCTACATAAACATGCACATCATCGAAACGAACCTTTGACAAAGATTGTATTGTCCCTCAGCCCTTTTCCTCTCCCTTTTTCCTTACTAAGTGTCATCATGACATATCAATCAACACACTCAAATCAAGAAGGGCCCAACGACGGTCCTCCATCTCTACCAGATGGCTGGTAAGCATGCCATTCACGTTCACCTCATACAAGCCAGGGCCGCTGATCCGTTGAATCCCCAGGCTTGCGCAGTGGGAGGGCGAGTCACGGAAGTACTACTTTGTCCAACGCGCCACCGGTCACTCACAATGGGATGTTCCTACACAACCAGCGCTCTCGGTTCCTACACCTGACCCTACGCCACAGCAGTATGCAGATCCTTTCTCGAAACCACCCAATTATGAAGACTTGTCGGCGGAACGTGGTGCAGTGGTGAGAGATGAGCACGGGAATGAGGTCCAGACTGATCGCGGTTTGCTTGGGGTAAGCCTGCACACAATAGTGAATTACGTGGTGAGGAGAGCCGCTAACCGAGGGTTGGGTGATCTAGGATTTGGCGATGAACGCGTTCACGGGCGGGAAGCATAAGCCGCAAAACCAGTCCGGCCTCGGGGGCCTAGCGAGCTCATTACTTGGTGGGGGCTCTCAGGGTGGGCATGGTGGCAGCGGTAGTGGAACCGGCAGTGGTGGAGGATCTGGAGGAGGATTCGGCGGCCTTGCAGGACAACTTGTTGGCAGCCTGTTGGATGGTGGAAAGCCGAACAAACCGCAGCAACAGCAATCCAGTCAACAATCGTCAAGTGGTGGGCAATCGGGTGGTCTTATGGGCTTTCTAGGAGGTCATCATGGCTCCTCTGTGAGTACAGGAGTCTCCCGTTGCCACATTCAACACTGAACGACACTCGCAGAACCAGGGAAATAGCTACGGTTACTCCTCCAGTGGACAGGGATCTGGCAGCGGAGGCTACTCAGGCCAGGCCCCTCCGGCATCCTACCAGCCTAGCCAGCATGGCTCAAGTCAACCTGCCTCTTCAGGCGTACAACATCAGCCGCAAGCAGCTCACCCCTACGGTGCCTCTAGCATACAGCATCAGAGCACATCGCCAGCGTTGCAAACGTCAAGTCAATACGGAGGTTCAGGCGCGTCTTATGGTCAGAGCTCGCAAGCGTATCCCGGAGCAGGTGATAGCTATGCTCAAAATCACAACTCATCCCAGGTCAGCCTGGCCGGTTCCAACCTGTCCGGCGCACCGCCATATGGGCAGCAGCCTCAGCACGGCTACAACAAGCCGCCACAAGATACTCATGTTCCCGGGAGCAACCAGTACAGTTCCCAGCAAAGCGGCTATAATCCACAAAACCCATCTTTCCCCGGCCCACCAGCCAGTCAATCCTCCACGCCGGCCTACGGTCACCAAACCCAACCCCAATCATACCCGCCTCCATCAACCTCAACATACGGTCAACAGCCCCCATCATACCCCCAGCCCCCAGCCTACGGCCAATACCCACCCTCTCAACCCCAAGCCAGCTACAGCAACCCCTCGCAAACCAGCTACAGCACACCCTCCCAACCCAGCTACGCGCCACAATCCCAGAACCCCCCAGCCTACACCCCCCAGCATCAGCATCAGCAACAAAGCCAAAGCGGCTACAACGCCTACCCCCCCGCCGCCCCCATGAGCTCCCACCCCAACAGCCAGCAGGATCCCGGTCCCTATCAACTGGACGCACCAACACAGCAGGGCCAGTATCCACCCCGTCCGAATTCGGGCAGTGGCTATCCGGGTCAGCAAGCCTATAGTCAGCATCAGCAGCATCCACCACAGGGACAGTATGATCAGTATAGATATTAGGCGTGGTTTGTTTGGAAAAGAGGAGAGGAGTGTAGTGTAGTGTAGCGGTCCCAACGAAATTGATCCTTGACGGGGTAGGAATGGGTGTGCATAAACAGGCACGACAGGATGGGGATTCGGAGGTCAGAAAATGGATCATGAGCGATAATAGCTAAATCTTTTGGCAAAACTCGGAAAGTGCTCCAATCCGTACCGATTCGATAAGTCAGCATAGCAATTTGTAGTAGACAATACCTACCACACTCCCCAATCCTACAGCAATCTGAAACACCCCATTATCAAATCAACTCAATTGAACTACTTTACTTTGATTTTCTCATCCACAAACAATAAATAATCGCTATCAAAAACTACCTTGGAAAGAAAGAAGAATAAAACGACACTCCCTCACTCGCTATCGCTATCGCCCCGCTTGTTTGCTTGCTTCATAGGAAACCGAAGATCAAATATGTTGTATGAACATCATCCCTACTGTACGCAAGGCACACGCATCCATTGATGAAAACTTCGCTAAGATACAGTAGGTACATACCCCACACACACACAACTTTCAATTCGTATGTATGTTCGAATAAGTACCATTATTTCGAGGTCAAGAAATCAGCCGCCTACCGCAACGGACATTAGTATACTTCTCATTTCCCATCGCTCATCGCTCCATATGCACATCCATATGAAAAGTAGAGCGAGAAAAGATCAACTCACCTTGTCGAGATTATAATCAAACTTCTCCAACGCCTGCAGGCTTTCCTCGCGCGGATATCCCATCCCCGTCAACCGCTTCAGGATCGGATCGTCCTGCTCCACATCCTCCGTCACAGACCGATTCAATGCCGGTTTGGCGACACTCCTAGAAGACTCTCCCGCATTTACGAGATTCTTGTCGTGAGATATCCGCGGCTGTGCCTGTACCGGTCCTTGTGCGATGGATTTGGGGAAATCTTTCGGTAAAGGACCGGGTTGTATGCCGTTATTTGCCGACGTGTCGAGGCCGGCAAAGATGGCGTCCCAGTCGTGAGAAGGGGGTTCTGCTGTTGTTGTCGTCGTTGATGGTGGTACGCCTAGTTGGCGGGACGTGGAGCCGGGGCCGGAGAGTGAAGATTCGAAGTCGGCAAAGGGCTCGGAGGAGGGGAAGGTGCTGCTTGATTGGGCTGTGTGGCGGGAAGCGGAGGGGGAGTCGAAGGTCGGGTTGAATTCTTCAAAGTCGTTGCGGTGGGTAGGGGTGAAGTCGTCGCCGTGCTCGGATTCTTCTTTGGCGTTTTCGAGATCAGCGAATTCGTCATCGAAGTCGTCGTGCACGGGGGCTTTGGCGGGGACGGCTGGGCCGAATGGTTGGGATTGCTGGGCTGGTGCGGGGTTTTGTGTGTATGCATACGGCGCTGTGGTGGAGGCACCGGGCAACATTGGTGAGTGATCTTGAGTGAATGCGGAGCCAGGTATGGCATGGCCTGCAGCATGCTCTGGGCTATCACCACCGAAGAAGTTGATGCCTCGATCGATGCCAGCAGCGGAGCCAATATTTGAGGGGAGGGTTGTAGTAGATTGTAGAGGTGAGGTGATTGGGGAAGTGGGATTATCCCGCGAAGGTAAGAGTCCGCTATACTCTGCAGGAAATTGGTTGGATTCCTTCCGTTGACCAGGTCCTTGAGACGGAGATTTGACGGTCTGATCGTAACTTGGTGGCGACATCTGAGCGCCTGGCGTAGGCAGCAGGCTAGTGTTTGAATTCATGGTATCGAATGGGGGCCGTACAGGCGCTAGCTGACCCTCATTCGCTGTTGCAGGATCCTGCAGAGCCCGATTTGGCCCAGACTCCGTTGTGCGATTGGCAGAGTGACGAGTGAAATCGTCGTCGAATCCATGGTCTTCGTCACTGTCGCTCTCATCCGCTGCGACCAGCTCACGTATTGGTGGAAACTCTCCATGAGCCTTAGGTGCTTCTGATATTGCGCCATTGGGACGCTCCCGCTCCTTGCCTCCACCGAAACCGGAGAAAGCTGAATCGAAGTCGTCATTAGCAGTAGCGGGGCTATTGGAACTATTGCCAGGCATGCCAAAAGGATCGTCGTTGCGAATTGGTGGTACGTCTGGAGCACTAGTGGCAGCTTGGGAGCGAGGAATCGAATCAACACGAGGGTCAAGCTTTGAGCTATATGGTGTTGATTGATAGAAGCTCGGCTCCGGTGTGATCTCATCGCCTGGGAAGGCACCTGGGACGTCAAGTTTTGAGCTGGGCATTCCAGAAGACTCAAACTCATCAGGGACAGCAGCTTCCTGGTGGCTGACACCTTTGTTGGATGCAGAAGATGTCTGTTCCGCAGATGGTGGTGTGAATTGCTGGGTTTCCGCCTGTGGTGCCTTGGCAGCCATGTCTGCAAAGCGCTGTTTTGGCGACGCTGGGATCTGCGTCTCACTTGTAGAAAGCTGTCTCTCTGTTGAAGACTCAACTTCAGGTCGGTCTCCCATCTGGCTAGCAGGGGCCATTGCCCTTGTCGACGACGTATCCGAGCCAGCGTGAACCATATTCGGTCGCATAGGCAGGAAGCTTGAGGTGATCTGCCGCGATTGAGGAGGAGGCGGCGGTTCGCTAGCAGTCGGAGGTAAATCATCGAAGGTCGAAGGTGGCGGAGATCCAGCTGGGGTGGGGATCCCCGGCCCTTCTGACGATGCTTGAGACGGGATCTGCTGCTGAAGCACTTCGCGTGGGGCGCTTGTCCCGTCATTACTAAAGGATGTGGTTGGTGGAGGCCCAACGGCATTAGCAGATGAACCAAGAGCAGGTCCTCCGAAAAAGTTGTCGAAGGCATTGTGATTGGGCGAGGATATATTCTGTGGGGTGAAAGGCGAAGTGATGCCTCTCTCAGTCCCTGTAGGATTTGAGGGTCGCTGATAGAATGGATTCATACTGGCATTTGACGCAGCAGGGCTGGCTACTACAGCTTGGGACCCTGCAACAGCTGTCGCGTGGCTAGAAGCTTCAGTGATGGCTTTAGATGCTACAGGTGGGCTACGGGCCTCAGTGATAGCTTTGGATGCTGCCTCAAGGTCCCTTTGACTTTGCTCAAGCTCCCTCTTGGCTTCTTCATGCTCTCTGGCAGCCTCAGTCAGCTCGGCTTTTATCTTTTCCAGTTCTTGTTCGTTCGTAGCGAGCTGCTTTCTGTTGATAGCCACCAATCCTTTCTGCTGCCGAGCATCTGATCGCATCCTTTCCACTTGCGGCTTTAGCTCTGCGATCTCAGCATTGGTCTGGCGGATTCTTTCCTTCAGATTCACATTATCATTCTGGTCGGTATTGAAGGCTTCGACGATCTGCCTGTGTTGGTTCTGAAGATCTTGATGCGTCCCTTGGATCATAGCCATTTCTTGCTGGAGCTTAGTGGCATCGTTCCTCGAAGCTCTGAGACGTTCCTCAAGCGCTTGGACCTCCCTGACTTCTTGTTCATAGGCAGAACGTAGCTGGCCAAGTCGACCCTCGAAGTCGCGCTTCTGAGACCGCGCTTGCGAAAGGTTCTGTTCTGTAGAGCCCCGTTTAACCTTGACCTCCTGCATTTGACCCCCCAAGGTGCTGACTTGGTTTGAAAGATTGGCAAGCTCCGAAGTCTCGTTGGTCAGTCTCTTGCTGACCTCGGGGTCGTTATCGCCAAGGAGATCATCCATCGCGGATACTTGCTTTTGTTGTGGTAGGGCTCTGTTCTGCGTTGATGGACTTGCAGCACTCGGTGTTCCACTGCTTTGGGGTGTCATCATAGTCTGCCCAAAGGACGATGAAGGAATGAAAGGTTTGAAGTGAGAGGGTTGTTGCTGGATTTGAGATGGTTGCGGAGCTGGTGAAGCCTGTGTTCGAGGTGGTGTTGCTCCATAACTTGAGTCGCCAGTGGTCTTGGCTTGTAGAGGCGCTGCAGTGGCTGGCGCCGGCGAGGAGAATGCATCGAGACCAAAGAGATCCTCGGATGCAGACTTAGGAGCGGTAATGTTGGCAGCATTGTCAAAGGTTGGAGCGGTAGGTTGCTGAGGCGCTATTGGCTGGCGACGCATCGAAGGGGGTATCAGGTTTGGTGGTAGACTTTGCGGGAGGACATCGCGTCCCTCTCGTTTGCTACGCTGTTGCCTGATGAGATACATGGCTACAGCGAACTCGTCGCGAGTCAATTGACCTTCTGAATTGATATCAGCTAGATCCCATATCTGCGCCAGGGCATCCTCGGGCAACCTCGAGTTGCTGAAGAAGCCTACTGCTTGCTCTCCGGTGATGTATCCCCGATTTTGTGTATCGACCGTTGCAAATATTGAGTCAAACTGTGCTTTGTCTTGCGGGCTGACAGCCCATTGGTCCCCTGTTGGGGTAACTTGCTGAAACGGCAATGTTTGCGATCTTGATGATGGACCTTGTCCCTGAAACCCAATGCTTGACGGTGATGTCTGGCCTTGAAACCCAGCTCCAGTGAGTTGCCTCGGAATCCCCGATGCGGGCGCGCCATCAGACGTGGGTCGCGATGCAGACACCTGTCTCGGCGGCCCTCGTCTAGACGCAGCCTCGTACAGACCGGCAGGTAGGATCTGTGGCAGAGCGCGCATCGACCCGTTCTTGTACGATGCCAGCAGATGCATCGCGATAATGAATTCGGTCAAGCCTAAGTGTCCTCTCTGATCTCTGTCTGCCAAATTCCATATGCGACCCAGGACATCATTGGGCAATTGGGCACGTTCAAAGATCTGCCTTGCGTGTTCCCCTTTTCATGTTCAGCTCCATTTGCTAGTATAAGATAGAGGGAATGTATTGACCTGAGAGAATACCATTCTGAGCCCCTGACTCCTCGAAAAGGGACGAGTACTGTGTGACCTTGTCTGGGGTGAGTGGAGGGACTCGAATGGGCCCACCGCTACTCTGAGCCTGTAACGGCTGGGCAGCATTCGAAGGTGGGCCGGGGAGAGGCGTGATGCCGTTAAATTTTGGAAGAGGTCCGCCAGCTAGAAAGACGCGCCATTAGCTTTGCATATTGACGTCTCGTCCTGAGTTCGACCCACGCTTCAGAGCAAGTTCTGCGGAGACGGGTCGCCCAGCTTGAGCATAGCCAATCAATCGCAAAACTATACCAAAGCCTGCCGGTGTGAGCAATCCTCGATTCTCACTATCTGCGATCTGCCAAATCTGCATAGTATTGACCCGTCAGCCCGGATTCTCCTGTCTCCTCTTTCACCTGTCATCTCACCTCTCCAAGAACGTCTGGTGCCAACTTCGTCTTCTCGAAGAATTTGACTGCGACCTCCCCAGTCACTACTCCAATGTTGTCGGAGTCTGCTGCGGAAAAGAGCTGTCCGAAGAGCCGCCGTTCCTCGGGGCTTAGATGGAGGTTTGGGTGCTCTGGTTATGATTAGTATTAGACACGATTCGCACAATGATTAGCGATATGTGACTTACGCTGCTGCAATTCCCGCTGCTGCTCCTCGATATCTGCCATGATCTATGGCCATAGGGTAGCTACCATTGAAAAGACATTGTAAGCTTGTTGCCCCCAAAATAAGAACGACGGGTAGAACTCTAGCCCCGGAGAAGATGGAGCCCATGCCAAGCCGCATGAGCGGCAAAGAGCGATTACAATCCATCTCTACAACAGCAAGATACTTACACTGTTCACGTCTTCAAATATTACATGTTTACGCAACTAGAGATGAGTAAAGGTCTAACGTGAAGATGCGTCTTATGGGTTCTGCGGACACGGCAAAAGTGTGGTGACAGGATATCAACGATACTACTCGGGCTATCGTAGACCGATGCAGCACTTTTCTAGAGATGCATGATAATCGTTTCTAATCTCAAGCGCAGTATGATGCCTGAAACTTGTCGAGGGCTTTGACATGATGGAGCTATGTTCGTGCTTCACTCTTTCATATCAGGACACAGGATATGAAGATGGGTGGGTGAACACATCTGATGCACGAAGTTGACATATCAGTTTGAATCGAATCCTGCATTGCTCAATTTACTATACCAGTAACAGATACCCCATCGCTCTTCGTTGAATCATCCACATCTTTTCGTCAGACATTTGCATGCGACAAAGATCTAGACCCGCTAGGAAAAGAACGCACCACTCTAGACGCCGGCCACTAAAAACAATTTGATGTGACCAGAAGGACCGATGCGTGTGTCTGCTCAGAGTCGGGCGTCGACCGCCTAATACTCGGCTTCTGCGCCCTCGTCGCCCTCGGCAGAGTCCGTAGCAACTTCCTCGTAATCGCGCTCCAGAGCAGCCAAGTCCTCACGAGCCTCGGAGAATTCGCCTTCCTCCATACCCTCGCCAACGTACCAATGCACAAATGCACGTTTGGAGTACATAAGATCAAACTTGTGAGAGAGAGCAGACCAGGCCTCGGCGATGGCCGTGGTATTGGACAGCATACATCTAGACAATCTTAGCAACCCGATCGACCATACTTCACATTTGAAACTTACACAGCGCGGTTGACCTTGGCAAGGTCACCATTGGGTACCATCTCTGGTGGCTGGTAGCAGATACCGATCTTGAAGCCAGTCGGGCACCAGTCTACGAATTGGATGGTGCGTTTGGTCTTGAGAGTGGCAACGGCGCCATGTACATCCTTGGGGACAACGTCACCGCGGTAGAGAAGGCATGTAGCCATGTATTTCCCGTTGCGAGGATCGCATTTCACCATCTGGTTGTTAGGCTCGAAGCAGGCCATCGATATCTCCTGGACGGAATTGGCTTCGTGTGATGCCTTGGCGGCGGAGACGACTGGGGCGTAGGCAACGAGCGGAAAGTGGATACGGGGATATGGAACAAGATTAGTCTGGAATTCGTTGAGATCGACGTTGAGAGATCCGTCGAAGCGGAGGGAAGCAGTGATGGATGAGACGACTAGAGTCATTGAGTCAACAAAGGCTTGGCATACGCAATGACATAGGCCTACCTTGAGCGATCAAGCGGTTTAGATTCTCGTAGTTGGGTCTCTCAATACCCAGATTGCGGCGACATATATCGTAGATAGCCTCGTTATCAACCATGAAGCTGCAGTCGGAGTGCTCGAGAGTGGTATGGGTCGTCAGGATGGAGTTGTATGGCTCCACGACGGATGTGGCGACCTGAGGAGCAGGGTAAACGCAGAACTCCAGCTTGCACTTCTTGCCGTAGTCCACGGACAAACGCTCCATGAGAAGAGCGCCGAATCCAGATCCAGTTCCACCGCCAAAAGAGTGGAAAACCAAGAATCCCTGCAGACCGGAGCAGTTGTCTGCAACATGACGGACCTTATCCAATACTTGGTCTATCAGCTCTTTGCCGACAGTATAGTGGCCACGGGCATAGTTGTTTGAGGCATCCTCCTTGCCAGTGATCATCTGCTCTGGATGGAAGAGGCTTCGGTATGTGCCGGTTCGGACTTCATCCACGACGTTGGGCTCGAGATCGCAGTAAATTGTGCGTGGGACGTATTTACCCTGGCCTATGTCATGTTCCTTCAGCATGCGTTCTATTATTGATATACGGGGATGAGAACCACACACCGGTCTCGGAAAAGAAGGTGCTAAACCCCTGATCAGGGTCTGCGGCTTTACGCTCTTCGGTGAGGTATCCATCGGGCTGGAGGATGCAAACGCGTCAGTACGTTTCAGTTAAAGCCAGACATTGGACTGAGTGTAAGAAGACTTATAACCATACCTGAATGCCGTGCTCGAGGCAGTAAAGCTGTATCACATCTTAGCCTTGCCCTTGCTGCAATCCGAATGACAGCCCCGCTATTTGTGGGTTTGGTGTGTAGAACGTTATGTAGCTCACCTCCCAGCACGAATTTGCGATCTGGCAGCCAGCTTGGCCAACTATGTACGTGACGCTGTTAGTGTGTGTGCTGATGTTTCGATCGAGGGGCACTGTTGAATGCAAAAGCGCGTTTTTGTGAGGACTCACCGTTCAAGCTGATGACTTCTCTCATGGTGGAGACGGTGGACGCTGGGTCTAGCTAAAACTCCTAGTATTTGTCGATGTGGCAAGGATGAATATGGTGGATCGTGGCGGTGAGGAGAGAGCAGTCGGTGGTTAACAGAAATTTATGTGGGTGTTGTTGTTGTCCCCTGCAGAGGAAAAGCGCAGGCGCGAACCAAGCGATCAACAGATCTAGCTGTGCACGGCCTAGCTCATGTTGATTTACAAACCCATATCAACATCAGAGCTCCTCGTGAAGACCGTCTCCAGGCACGATGTAGCTGTAGATGAGCGACCAGATTCTCAGAGTATATCGATAGTCTCTAAGTCCAACTATGTGGTTTCTGGCATGCATATACAGCCTAGCCTGGATCACTCAAGTCCTTGGCAACGTCGAAAAGGTCATCTTTCTCGGACCCGAACCCATTGACATCCACAACCCTCAACAGCAACCAAACATCGATTCACTGAGGCTAGAGGTCTTATCTCCATCAAATACACAGCTTCGTCGCCAACTATCTGCATCGTTTCCTGATCCGACTACGTTTTGGAAGGGCACTGAAGCATGGTTCCTGCTCGATAGATTACAACCACAGCAGCGGTACGAAGTACGAATCTGCTGGGCTGCGACCGTAAGACTCCTTTAACCTCATCACCATCAGTTTGTATCTTTTATCTGAATGCAAGCGTAGTGATGATGACATAATTCCAAGCCTCTAACCTCCCTCCATGCTGACTATGACAATAGCAACCGACGGCCTTCACTCTCAATACGTATACATTACCAGAAACGTTCAACACTCCTGAATTAATTACATCACTCGCGACCTACTCCGAATTCCGTCTGCTTGAACCCCCCACGGATCCCCTTTTGGGCTCTAACTCGCTATCGGTTGGCACCTCTTCACTGCTCTTCCTCCAAATCATCGCAGCAGCCGACTACTTTACCACCAACGAGACTCTTATGCAGAATGTACCCCCAGTAAACGTTGACATCAGTAAGTGCAATCTTCTCGGATCCAACATCTAATGGTTCTAAAACGGTACAGTCCTCGACCCATTCATACTCAACGTGCTACCACGCTCCCTCTTACCAACCGGAGTCTACCTAATCGCTCTAGCCATTATCTCCTGGTACCTCTCCCACCACATCTGGCACCTCCTGCACCACATCTCCAACGCCCCCCCAAGCCACGATGCCCCACTCCACCCTCCCCTACCGCCCCAAAGGCGCCACCAAGATTGAAGAGCGCTTCCAAGCCGGCCTCCACCTCCAACAGCTCTACGCCCTCCCCATCTACCAACTCCCAATCGAAGTCATGCTCAACATCCTCAGCCGCCTCGAGCTCCACGACTTCCCATCTCTCGTCGCCGCATGCTGGCATCTCCTGCGCCACGTCGGCGTCGCCGATGCGATCCCTACCCCGAAACTAAGAGAACTCCTTCTATGGCCGCGCCGTGGCTTTTTCGATTCCGTGGAGCATGCGATCGATCCTGCGAGGGTGGACCGAGGTTTCCTACCGCCACATATCCGCCGATCCATGCTCTCTCATCTTGCACCTAGACCGCCCTTCTTCAGGACTTTCACCAACATTACCATGCGATTGCGAGGTCCTTTCAGTCGCCGCCGCTATTTGCCCATCGAGTTGAGGCAGCAGATCTTCCGTCGCTTGGATCCCGAGACGATGATTAATGTTACTCTGGCTGCTTTTCGGTTCTCAGATCGGCATATCGAGTGGTTGACCCACGGGGAGGTGTAATCTCCAATAAAGGGGAAGATTTGCAATGGGCCGTTTTGTGTCAATAGCAGCTATCATAATGACCTCCTGCACGATTTGTGAAACGAAGGCGATGTCCGTGTTATTGATTCTTTCTTTGTCTAGAAAGCGTAACATCACGTAACGCTATTGGCTAGTAAGTTTATGCCAACATGACAAATGATACAAATCATGCAACACTGTTGGATAACATTTCATCTGGAAACCATGCGAATATCAGGACGTCAAATGCAAACATGACAGTGATAGCATCGTGCAATATTGTTGGCTAGCCACTCATCTAGAATACTCATCTCGCTCTTGGTATTCCTTGCAACACAGGTAGTTTACAGTCATTATAGCAACGCGGCAGCCTCCATGGCTACCATTCCCATCCCATTCCCATCCCATGCACAACCCACGCACATCCCATGCAAGTAACCCCCTACCTCCAAACACAGGCCTAACGCCACAAAACGCCTATCCACCCTATAAAAACAAACCCCATCACCATCCACCAAACAACCCCCCAACCATCCATAAACCATCACACAACAAACCCCACCCATCAATCGTATCACCACGCATACCCATCCCCACGCACATCATCATCATCCCCGTTCCAATCCTCATCCCCACTCACCTCCTCATCCAAAAAGTCATTCTCGCGAAACTGCTCCTCCGTCGGTCTCAGATTATCGATCAACACGTCCACGACATCGCACATGCCCTGGACTTGGTGCGGTAACTCTGCGTCTTCACAAAGATTTCGTGGCGTAGTACGATCATCGCCGTCGTCATCGATAGCGGAGTCTTCGCTGGATGAATCGTTGGAGGATCTTCGTTGTCGTCGTCGCCGGCGACGCTGAGGCTTGGGTGCGTTCGAAGAGGGTTCGGAGAGGGCGTATATATCGTCTCGTAGCGGTTTCGCCCTGGTGCTCCGACGTAAGCTTGCTAGTGGGGCATCGCTATCGCTCTCGCTCTCGTCTGTCTTCGTGATGTTTTGAGGAACCTCAACACGGCTCATACGGGCATTGCCGGCCGTGCCAGCTCCCTCTGAGCCTTTGGTGCGATCAACAAGGGGACTGCTATTCTGCCCTTTACTTTGCTGCCTCTTGTATGCCTTGAAGGCTGCAAAGGTCTTGAGATGCGGGTTTGGTAGGTTCGACTTTCTGAGGAACGCGTGTTGCAAACGCCCGGTCCACTTGTCGCGAAAGCCGATCCTATCTCGCCAGCCGCTTTCGTCCAGGCTAGCTTTGATCCTGAGCTGACGCAGTTGCACCAAAGAATGTGATGCGTTTGTGAGGGAAGAAAAGAACAGCTCAGCCGTGGTGAGGCTCCATTTCCGCAGATGAAACAGTTCAAGATTCTGTAAGCTTGCGGGCCAGGAAGGAGCCTCGCCATCATTGAATAGCAGCTCGTACTTCGGCTCCACATCTCGAACTGTGAAGAATGTATTGAAATATCGAAGATCCATTTTCAAAGATTGGAGCTTGGGACAATGCAGTGCTAAGTCTACTAGGAAGGAGAGATTGAGGGCGTTATTGTGGTCCAGGGTGAGGTGCTGGAGAGTTCTGCCTTTGGCGATCAAGAAGCTGCTCAACATTGGTGACTCCAGGGTCGAACAGTCGAATATCTCAAGGGCTTGCAGATGATCTGGTAAAGCGGGCATCAAGCGAGCATTGACAATGGTGGACGTCCTGAATGCCAGACTGGTCAAGGTCGGTAACAGCCGAAGTGCATCCGCAAGGATCTCTTCGCGACAGCGGCCTTTCTCGAGCGGTCCATCCTCATAATTCGCCAACGACAGCTTCCGAAGTGTCTTGAACGAAGGCATTGCATGGATGTTTTTGATGTTCGCGAGACGATGGCTTTGCTTAGCCAGTATTTGGTTCCAAGTCCAGTCTTGTAATATCATCCCCTTCTCCTGCAGAACGGAAAACAACGACGCCTGATATGCTGGTCTTCCCGCCACCATTGTTCTGTTGTGAGCACCATTTCGATACTTGGGGTTATCGGCCAGACGATGGATGCATATGCCACGCAGCTGAGGTGTGAGGGCAACCAGTGTTCCCAGATCTACCGGATCCTGTCCCGCGTACTTGTGTTGCAATATGCTAGAAGCCTCAACGTCTAGGTATTTTACCTTCGCTGCATAGTTGATGGTTGAGAATGCAGCCTGAGTATTTAGGTGGTTGATGAGGGCTTTGGCTCGAGTTGGGGCTGAGTCCCAGAGTCAGTATACACTGGCTATATCTCATGAAGTCTCATCGTGGCTCGGGGAATAACAGCAAGGCGGCATGTGATGGAAGAGGATCCCTTACGTGCGAGAGGTGGCGAGTAATACAGCGCCGCCAGTGCTGGCTCGGCGAATGCTTTGCAGCATAGCGCCGTACCAAGTAGCCAAGAGATAGAGGGCAGTGGCGTAATAGCATCGGCAACCAAAGGCCAAGAGGCATACTCGAAGATGGAGACCAGTATCTGGTACGGAAGAGTATTCCATGGCATTGCCTTTCCAGTCATCTGGATCGCTGTATTGTCCTGCTTATTCTGTAATGCATCATCCTTGATATGGCGGGTCTTGGCCCTCTTCACGCCGCCTAATGATCGTCTGGGAAGGCAAGGTGCCTTGCGCTTTTTCAGCGTCTTTGCGCTTGGTATTCGGGCAGATCTACGTCGTGGAGGTTTCGAAAGCCTTGAGGGTAGCGATGATACAGGCTCATGGTCATCTTGGCAAGATGCTTGATTGGCCTCGTCGCTGTCAGAGTCTGCTTCCCGATACGAGACACGTTTGCCTGCTGTCCGTTTTCTCCGGGGCTGCTGCTTTGATCCCACGGAATGGAGGCGAGAGGAGGACGGCTTGGCAGCCATGGCTCGTATGTATTGGATGGTGGGGACAAACAAAAGGATTTTCGACTGATATACGAGGCCACAATACTTAATATAGAATCGTCGACAGTGTGACAGATTTTGGAAAATGGATGGTACGGGTGGACAATATGAAGGATCGACCGATAAAGACTGGTGTTGGCGCACGCTAGCACTAGTCCAACGATAAGATAAGATAAGATGAGATGGGATGAGATGAGACTATTCCAGACTTTGATCCAGCAAATTATATGGTTACATATTCCATGCAAAGGGGTCCCCAGCTCGTGATTTCATCTCTGGATGATCGTCACCAATGTTGGACAACTCTTGCCGCAGTTGACTCTAGTGTACCTGAACAAAGATGCAATAAGCAATGCATCTTCAGGCCTTACCCAGGATGTCTGATTCCCATTCCAATAAAGCTTTCGCCATCAGCGAATAGTCATGATGGATGTCAAGAGACAAGCAGAGCTCTAACAGCACATTTGGCCGGCTAAGCGCAGTCAGACAATGTGGTGCCCCTTGTCAAGAGGTTGACATCATACTGCAGACGCGACAATATGCCTTTCTAGTTCGAATGAACAATCATTTGGAGGGCATACGTGACAAAACGCTGTACAAGCGGACTCCTACTATTATACGACACTTGCATTCGCAGGATACAAATCAATTCTTCGCACAAAGTTCTCCTGCGATCATGATCGTCTGCAGGGACTCAGACGGCTCCCTGCATATCACAAACATGAGCCCCCTCCTTATCCACGGATGGAACATGGTGCAGATGATGAAGTCCTTTGCATTGCCGTAGCATTTACTTTGTTATTGCTTGTGCAAGTCCCTGGTACTGGGTCTTCCCTGTGAATACGGGTCATGCGTCATTGTGTTGGGCAGTGGAGTTGGTGCTCGCCATCGTTCCTTCCACGCTTTACTCAAAATACCCAAATTAAATCTTCATTCTTCCACCCTTGTACTCTTCAGCTTTGATACACCACTCATATCTGCTCGAACGTCGCATCCTCCTCACCATCAAAGCCTCTGGAATGTATTGTCTATCGATCTTCGCTTTATTGGCTGTGGCCCTGACTCATGTCTCGGCCGCTTCATATCCTACCAATACCACCACCGCAAACAGTCCAATCTCTACAACCAACACTACAAACACAAGTACGACGCTACCAAATGGTCCGACAGAAGAATACTACCTTGTCACGAAGATTATCGGTTACGGTAATGAAGACAAGAACGGCCTCTATGTCAACGGATACCATACTGGTAAGAGATTCACACTGACTGGCTCAACGGACAGTATGGCAACGAGCTGAACAGCTGACCAACAACAGGCGCCGGCTTCAATGACGTGACTCTTGGTCCTATCGACGTCGCTTCCAAAGGCTTCCTCAACGGCACCTACCAGCAATTTGACTACGGCACAGCTTTTCCTTGGGGTATGCAAATGGGTGGCGACACTAACTATGCTGGTGGGTTCTCTCCCCTACGACTCTTACATACTTGTAGCTAGACCACTGATTAGAACTGCAGCCTGGGAGTTCGCTATGATCGATGCCGGTTACGGCTCCGAAGGCTTCTACTTCAACGACACTGGGCTGCAATGGAATGTGAACGATGGAGGCTTCATTGGATGGCTAGGTGACTGCGTACTTGAATCCCATATCGCATGTGGCTAATATAATTGTAGCTTGTGACTGGTGGCACGGTGTGCCGCAGCTCTTCTGGCTGTACTACCGACTCAACTTCCCACTTCCGTCCAGCTGCGCACAAGTCGATCTCATCCCGCAAAGTGTCTAGGTAGATTGATGTGATGACGTGAAGGGTAGAGAAAAGTAGCATGGGCAGCTGTGATATCGACAAAAGCGGTAGCCTTTAGACATGACTTATGCAAGACAAACTTCGCTATTAGAAAAAATCGAATTCCATTTGCTCCCTATCACTTTCAAAAATCATATCATATCTCAAGTATCATTCCATCGATTCTGTACCACTAAACAAATACTCTCAGATACAGATATAAGACCATCATTTTCACATACGGCCACAGACCAAAGAAAACTCGGCATCCCGTCCGCTCTGCCAACCACAAGCTTCAGATTGATTGATCAGTACTAGAGTCGGTGACGATCTGGGAAGCCCAACTGCTGTATGTTTTTTTGCCTTTTTTTGCTTTGTGCGTCGTGCTCGCATCGTACTGTTTGGGGTAAGAGACGACTTCTTTTTCTTCTGTTGCAGAGTTTGGAGAGCTCTTGTGCATGTAGTTGTTTTATCGAATAGAGGATTTGGAGGCGCACGTATATATTGGGTTCTAAGGGTTGTTGATGGAATAGTCATGTTTAGGGCGATAGTATTTTAGTAATCATGGGTTGGGTGGTGTGTAAAAGGTTGAGCACTGAGTGGTTTTCATGAGATCTGTAGGTTTTAGATGTGGATATTTATTTGTAGTTTGTGAAATTTGTGGTCGCATGGTTGGCGTTGATGTTGTTGTGACCCTAACTCAGACCATCTCCCCTACCATTCCACGTGCCCATAAGTATACCATAAGTACTTATCGGAAACTGCGATACTCAACCCCTGATATTCGATGATAATTGTTATGTTATCGAAATACTTGTTAGCCAATGAATGCGAAATATGCCAATGGAAAATCAGATTTTGGAGGAGGTCATAATGTTCTGATGGTTTGGGAAGGATGGTTTGGGTTGGGGGGGGGAGGGGGGGGTGGGGGGTGGGTAGTAGAGGTGGAGTTATGTAGGGAGATAGGGGGATTGTAAGTTCGGGGGAAGGGGGAAGGGTTTGTTTGGGAATGTTCGGGAAGGAGGGAGGGAGATGATGATGAGTGATGCAGATTGGGAGAAATGAGAGCGCTGTTTTGGGGAATGGTCTGGGCCGGGTTGCTTTACAGCTGTAAGAAGGGGCGTGATGGCCTAGTGAGGAGACTGATGGAGTATGAGGTTTGAAGTGGGGGTGAATGGACTCAGGAGAGAGATAATGTGTATGATAGACCGATGATGGATCTTCGAAATGGAGTAGATGAATGGGAATAAAGGCAGTCATCTGTAAGGCAACCGTATGTGCTTGAAAGCGACTATGTAGCAAGTCAGTGACCTGTATCTTATCTCCAATTACAACCCACGGTTATTATCACCATATCATCCCCTTCTCCTTGTTTTGCTCCCACCTCCACCACCACCTCCACTCCCACTCCCAATCCCAATCCCAGTCCCACCTCCACCCCCACCACTCCCCTCCTGAGGCACCTTCTCCACACCCGCACTCCCAGTCGTCTTCCCCGCCATCCAAGCCGCCATGTCGAAATTCTGCAGCGGATTCGCAGTGCTAGCACCACCACTCAGGATGCTCTTCTTCTGCTGTTCTTCGAATTCTTTTTTCATCTCTGGGTCCACTGGGGGATATGAACTCGTCAGCGATTGGAGCGCATAGGAATATAGTGATGGGTTTGATTTGTATGGATTAGGGGGAGGGAGGAAGGGGTGTAGACGTACTGTTGTCCATGATATATGGCATCCCGAACACGAAGGCTAATCCCACTACTGCTATCAATATCATCGGGTTCTTTAACAGATCCAGGGGGGAGACTGCAATCACACACTGTTAGCCCTGTAAACACCAATGAACGCCAACAACGACACCACCACTTCTTCTCTCCACACTGTTCCACACTTATCCCAACGTAAAGAAACACTACACTTACATCCCGCCCTCCCCTCATAATACTCCCTCGCCCTCAAGACCCTGACCTCCACACCCTCCCCCACCTCCTCCCTCCCCCCAACCTCAACACCCCCTCTCATAACCCTATACACCTCCATCTTCCCATCCGGACTCACATCAAGACCATAGCTGACGAAATCGTAATCGCGGCATGCGATGTCAAGGAGGTAGCTTCTGGTCTCCGCTTTCGTGCTTGTCTGGGTGGTGAAGAGGGAGGTGAGATCCGTAGACCGGAAATTGAAGGTGTTGGCGCGGGTTACGGGCGCTGTCAGGGTGTGGTTTTTGGTTGTGAGGATGGCGCGGGTGGAGGGGGGGAGGGCGGGGATGGTAGGGGGGACGCGGAGGGTTAGAGGGTTGGTGAGGGCGAAGGTGAGGAGGGGGAGAATGGTGAGGAGGAGGCGCATGGTTGGTGGCGTTGGGTGGAGGGCCGTTGATGGAGAGGGAGAGGATGGTTTTGGATCGGGTCTGCTTTGCGGTCTCGACAGTTGAATATTCTAGAAGGGTTCACCCCCTTCTGGTCCATACCTACTTCTGGTCCACGCCCTCGCTTTCCACAACGATAGACTTTATCAACTTCTTTTCGCTACGAGTGTTACAGGAAATCTTACGCTAAGTAATTTTTACAGCAAACTTATATTTAGAATCGGCTTGGTTAAGGATCTATAGATCCGAATGCCATTAGGCCTAAGAGTGCCCTAGAGCTAGGGCCGGGAGTACGCAGTCTCAAAAGCTCCGGGCCGCTAGCCCCTTGGGGTTGGACCAGAAGGGGGTGAACCCTTCTACATTCTACGGCAGTTTATTCGTACAAAGTAACATACAGCAGCACCAATGATATACAAAGTATGTTGTACCAGGCCCGGAACCCCAAACCCTTGACGACCTACTCTCAATGTACAATCTTCGAGCAGTGCGAATAATAGAACCTAATGATCAAAGTCTGCTTCTAAATCAATACGTTTTCGTCCATATAGAAGTACGGCTGAGCTATGCATATATGACTTCGCAGATCTATTCTCGTAGAACAGCACCGTCGTCGTTTAACCAAATGAAATGTTTTTGACGCTTGGAAATATCATATTCTGCGCTGCGCTGTCTGTGATTTGCACTCCTCAGAATATTAAATCTACGAATGGGCATATATTACCTCTGCACAACTAGGTATGACAACCACCAGCAAGCCGAAGCTGCTGAGTATTGGTGCTGTGGGAATTGTATACCAAGTAACCAATGATATCGCAATAAAAAGGGCCTTTGCGGACGATGATAGTGGCATTCAGAACGAGTATCGCGTCTATGACTTGCTTGACAGGATGCCCAGTTGTCCAAACCTCGTTCGGAGCTTCTATCGTATTCCATCCGCAAACTTCCTGCAATATTTCAGTGGTGGCACCCTTGATCGACGTCTCCGGCGGCACCAGATAAGAGATCCAATCAACGATCGAGTGACAGGCATCAAAAACTACGAAGCACAGAGCTTGATCTGGAGGTGGATGGCAGAGCTGACGGACGCCATTGCCTGGCTTGAATCATTGGGATACGTGCACGGTGATATCAGGCCACCAAACATCCTGTTAGACAGCACCGATCACCTGAAGGTTATTGACTTCGACAATACGGTAGCCCTGGGCTCTGTTTTCGATGGTTGCCAGCCACCCTACGCGAGGGTGCTTGGTGACGAAGATGCGGAAAATCGTGGGACGTTTGGAAACCATGGCCCTCGCACTGAGCAATTCGCGATCGGATCAGTAATCTATTATATGACCCGCGGTTACGAACCCTATGACGACGAATGGTTTGGAGATGATCATGGTCCGGAGGTCGTCAGTCTTCTTCAGGAGAAGAATTTTCCGAACATTGACGACAATGATATAGATACTATTATTCATAAGTGCTGGTATGGAGAATACAAATGGATTAAGAGTCTAAAGTCTGAGGTGATGCGTTTGGGTCGCTGTACCGAGTCCAGCATGGCAAAAGCTATGCGAGAAGAGGAATATCAGGCAAACCGTCAGGAATGCGAGAGACTGGTGAAAGCTGGAGTGCTGAGTAAAACTCCCAGAGGCCAGCAGTAAAGGAGGGAGGGCACATACGCATGGTCGATGGGTTTGACTGGGGTGATTTGTCCTGCGGTTTGGGAAGGGGTTGGCGCTAGCCGTACCTATCCTTTTATCCTATATGTTGTATCAGATATGTAATATATACAATACAATACAATATCTTATCTTATCTTATCTTATCTTTAGATACCATTCTATGTATTTACATTGGCCCACTCCAACCACTTCGTTACTTCACTCATATACTCATCTGTCGCTCCGTCTAGCAAGCGCACGACATCCATATAGGAAATCGATTCTGAAAGTCCCATAGGATACATCAAGTATGTCAACGGCCATGAACGCTGAATTGAAATTGCGACCTTGCGTACGCCCGGCATGTGACGCTCGCCGCAGCCAAACTTCCACAGGTTCATGCTGTGATGGTAATTCCAGTGTCCCATCAGTTTCAATTATGTGCCACTAACAGTGCACAGAGAGATGCCTCGACACCATCGCGCGTGCATCGATCCCGCAGGCTGCGAATAAGTCTAATCGTGACCCTCACTCAACTCCTCGCTTAGGAATACAGTATTCGCTGGCACAATGGAAAGCTGCTCTTGAGCGCGCAGAGTGTCTCTGCATGCAAATGCTTGAGATGGGATTACCCTCGTGCTGCGCCATACCGGCCACTGAGTTATTCCCTGTGGATGATAAGGTAGTGGCCGACCGGAAGGGATGCTGCTCCACTACGAGCCTTGTTAGCACCAAGAGATTTGCGCCTGAGATCAGCCCTGGCGACCACCGAGCGTCCCTCAGCGTCGCATCTAGCTCGAAGGCATGCTGCTCTTCCTCCACCGCCGCACAGACGGGGTGTTCCCTGGTGCCTGGGATGAAGACGGGGGCTTCCTGTCCACCCATTGCCCAAAGTACTCAGTGCCACGTCTCGGCGCCTACTCAGCAAGACCGCAGTCCTTCCGACCCAACTGAAATATATTTCCAACCCCAAGATGCCCAGCATGACGCTTTCTCTGAGAAAAGCCGGGCTCAGAGCCTGACGCCTGTTGAAATCGATCTCGAAAAAGGCTCGGCGGTCGAACATGCTGTGACCCAAATTTCAGGCATGACATGTACAGGATGCGAGCGGAAGCTGCAACGCGTGCTCTCCAGTATCCCTGGAGTTCATAACGTCCAAACCAGTCTTGTACTTGGTCGTGCTGAATTTGACGTCAACACGAACGTATCAATCGAAGATGTCGTCTTGTTAGTGGAGAGGCAGACGGAGTTCAAGTGTATCGTTCACCAGGATGGTCACACGCTCGAGGTTCTCATACCGGGATCTCCAGCTCCAAGACATGGTACTACTGCGGTAGCCGCCGAGAGGGATTCCCGACTCCCTCATGGCCTTGCCGGGCCCCCTTATCCTTCCGGAGTGGGAGCTGTCAGAATCTTCGATCGCAAGGGGCGAGAATGGAAGTCTGGGGGTGTCAATAGCGGACTTCTACAACGCCTATCTATCCCGATGTTTTCGCCCAAGCCCTCCAAGTACAGCGCGCGTATATCATACAATCCTCATGTCGTCGGAGCTAGGGAATTACTAGAGAAGGGCTTTGGAACTCCACTATCACTGGCGTCTCTCAATGCCAATCACGCAACTGCCAACGATACAGAGCACCTCCACAAGACTCTGTATATGACGCTGTTATCGGCGCTTCTCACAATACCTGTCCTCATCATGGCTTGGGCACCACTACCGTCTCACAAGATCGCGTATGGGTCTAGTTCGCTTACTCTAGCGACACTGGTCCAATTCGTCATCGCGGGCCCGTTTTATCCCAAGGCGCTGAAGGCTCTACTTTTTTCCAGTATGATCGAAACAGACCTTCTGATTGTCATTAGCACCACTACAGCTTATATATACTCAGTTGTAGCTTTTGTCTATAAAACCAGGCAACATCCGCTGCCTACAGGTGATTTTTTCCAGACCAGCACTTTGCTGGTTACGCTGATAATGTGCGGTCGACTCGCAAGCGCTTACGCCCGTCGAAAGGCCACGGATTCGATTTCGCTCCAAGCTCTACAGCCGTCTACTGCTCATTTATCCGAAGACACGAAGGAGCGACTTATCGATGTTCGTGAATTTCAGTATGGCGACGTCTTCAAGGTGTTACCGGACAGCATCGTTCCTACAGATGGAATCGTTGTATCAGGTGAGACCGAGATCGATGAATCAACGATCACAGGAGAGGCAATCCCCGTACCCAAGTCCTCCGGCTCTCAGGTCGTAGCGGGCTCCGTGAACGGGCCTGGCCCGTTTCTCGCTCGGTTGACGAAATTGCCTATCGACAACACTATCAGCAGGATCGTGGGCATGGTTGACCAAGCTAGACTGTCGAAGCCTAAAGTCCAGGAGACGGCTGACCGAGTGGCCTCTTACTTCGTGCCCTGTATCCTTGCTCTGACTGTCATCATATTCTCAATTTGGATTGCAGTAGGGTTTGCTGTGCGAGATGCCTCTGCCTCAGATGCTATCGTCACTGCTATTACCTACGCCCTTGCGACACTGATCGTATCTTGCCCTTGTGCTATAGGACTAGCCGTACCAATGGTAATGGTCATTGCAGGTGACGTTGGTGCTAAAAACGGCGTGATCTTCAAGTCCCCAGAGTCAATCGAGAATGCCAGGAAAGCCTCCCACGTTGTTTTTGACAAGACAGGTACTCTTACACAGGGGCACTTCGTGATAGTCGAAGAGGTCTATCGCGAAGGGGAGCGCAACAAAGCGGCTTCAATAGCTAAACAGTTGACCTCCGGTAGCAAGCATCCAGTCTCGCAGGCAGTGGCAACGCACTTCAAGAACCTCGAAAATGTTCCTATCAACTTGGAGAGCGTCTCTTCAGCGATCGGAAAAGGTATGCATGCGACCCTTGATGGGAAGACGGTGCGAGGCGGCAATCCGTTCTATGTGGACGCTGTCCAAGACCCTGATGTCCAACGGCTCTTACATCAAGGCTTAACAGTATTCTGCCTTTGTCACGGTTCAGCCCTCCTAGCAGTCTACGGTCTCCGCGATGCCCTCCGTAATGATGCTGTAACAGTCATATCCGAGCTACAAGCCCGAAATATCCTTGTCTCTATCGTCAGCGGCGATTCCGTTACCGCGGTCGATCAATTAGCAGAAGAACTTGGTATACCCCCATCCCACGCTAAAGCCCAATACAGCCCTGAAGATAAAGCTCGCTATATTACCTCTCTCTCCGCCGCATCACCGGGCAATAGGAGTAAAGTCTCCGCTACTACCATCATCTTCTGCGGTGACGGCAGTAACGACGCCATAGCCCTCGCACAAGCCGACATTGGTATCCATATGGCCGGCGGTACCGATGTGGCTAAGAGCGCCGCCGACGTAGTACTTACGCACCCTTCGCTAATCGGCATCGTGGCCTTGATAGACCTCTCACGCGCATCCATGCGCCGTGTATACCTCAATTTTGTCTGGTCCTTCGTTTACAATCTCTTCGCTATACTACTCGCTGCTGGAGCTTTCGTGACGGTGCGGATTCCCCCTGCCTACGCTGGGCTTGGAGAGCTTGTCAGTGTGCTCCCGGTCATCGCGGTGGCTATGCAACTACGGTGGATGAAACTCTAAAGAAGGTACCGGACAGCACCTAATGTATCTCTTCACATACGTACATGGGGTCTGGGGTGTCCTGCTTTGTCAACACATCCCATTGCATTACATGAAGGCATCCTAACCCCATGAAGCCGGCCATGCTCACCTTCATATGTTTTTGAAGCAGTATATTAACAAGTATAAAGACTTGGCACACCTTCTTCTGCTAGATTAGCCCCCCTTGTGATAAGTATCTTGTACAATAAGGTAGAGAATAAATGGGCAACAGTGAGTCGCGCAGTGTCTTGAAAGGCGTGAATAATGCTCCTAACCACACAACGAGCTGCAAAACATGGACATGTCGTCAACGGAAGGGTAATAACATGATGGTGAATACTACATTGTTCATTCTCCTGGTGCTCCAGCCTCCATCTGGTCGAATTATCATAATCAACATGTCTGGAAGAACAAACTGCTTGCGGCGACATTGCGTGGGCAAACAGCCCACCTATCGAAAGCAGCGCACCGTGGAGCAACGTAAGCTGATCACTGCGCAATATATTGTTAGTCTCTTCGAAGGCTCCCAAATTCTCCGACATTCAGCCGTCCCTTGGAATATTAATACTTTGTACCAGTAACTTCCAGTTTCACTGATATTACCGCATTCGAGGAACCAGCCTACTTCGTTCACCAGATCTTCACCAATCTCTATGAGCCATACCACCCTCAAACCCCTCCCTCAAGCCCGATGTGAAATCCCCCGTATACCAATCCCCCCATTCCCATCCCTTTCCCCAACTCTATCACTATCCCCTATCTAATTCCTACCTATCATTCCCTTCACGCTATATACCAACATTTTTCTTCCTAAGCAACACCGTACCCATCGCCCTTTCCTACACTTTCAACCCTCCTTAGCCTTCAACCCTTTAACCCCTATCTATAAATCACGACTTACTTTCTATTTCTTGGGATATATAACTATTACTTATATATATATCTGCTATGTGATCATTCTGTTTCTTCTTTTTGTTCGCCCTCTGAATTCATCCCCTCCGTTCATCCCCTCCTCCTCTCTCCCTCCCCCCCCCCTCCTTCTCCACCTCCAACACCATCTACCATCTACCATCACCGTCAACGTCACAACCAGAACCACATAACAAACAACAGAAAAATCGCAGCCATCTCAAACCCATCACCACCTTCACCGATCTCAAACATCCATTCAGAAAAGGGAATTTAGGAGGGAAATATAAGAACGAGTGGATGTAAGAAGAATATATATAGGAAGGCTGATTTCCTAATCCTTGGTGGTAGGTATGAGTAGGGTTGCTGGAGAGCAATATCTATTGACGGGATGAGTGAATGGAAGTATGCTATAAGTGAGAGAATTACTCGTTGATTTCGGAGTAAATGCAGTGGAAGGTTCGGTGTGGGATACTATTGTAGAAGATGGTGATGCACAACCTCACATCATGACACACCGAGGTAGTCAGCTACAAAAGAACATGAGAGAACCCGAATACCCGTCAAGCAACGCCATCATACTGCCATAACCGAACCTCGCTAAAAAAAAACATTCCTGTACCCAAACTCCAATCTCCTTCACCTCCATCCTAAGTAACTCAGATACAATCTCCCGCCCCTCCATCCAAGTACTCAAATACAATCTCCGCCCCCTCGTCCCTAAAGCTCAAGTCGCAACTCTCTGCCTCAAACGAAACCGAGTGTAAAACTCCCTCTGACTCACAAACCACGCGTTATGCAGCTTCCAGTCCTTCTCGGGAAACGCCAGCTCAACCTAGACCATCCACCAATCAGCGTCGAATGCTCAATTAACAAAAACGACGACAACAACGATAACACCCAAAAATTCGGATCGGAAAAGAAAGCAAGCCACAAACCTCAAACCTCCTCAGAAAACTCGGCACAGTCTTATAAACCTCCAACAAACTGATATGTTTCCCAATACACGCCCTCGCCCCCATCCCAAAATGAAACATCGTCCCCTCCATCACCCTCCTGCCCTCCGTCCCAGCCCCGATCCACCGCTCCGGCCGAAAGGAATCGACATCCTCCCCAAAAATCTCCGGCCGTCGATGAACGATCCACGCGCTACAGCCGACAATGGTACCGCCGGGTATCAACTCGCCGCAGATCTCCGCACCGCCCGGCGGAACGACACGTTCGAGCGGAAGCCCGATGGCTGGGTGGAGGCGGAACGCTTCCATGATGCACGCGTCCAGGTAGGGCAGGCGCTGCGATTCCGCCCACGATATCAGACCCGAAGTGCGATTTTCGATAACGCCGGACGTGACCGCGTCATCGAGCTCGGCTATCAGCTTTTCATAGCAGCGGGGGTTCTTGAGTAGGTAGTAGAATACTGCGGCGAGGGAGATGGCAGTGGTTTCGAAGCCAGCGACGGCCATGCTGACGGCCAGGGTGAGGACGCGGCCATCGTGGAAGAATTGCGGTCGCGATTCCTGGGCTTTGAGGAACATGGAGAGGAGGTCGCCTTGACGAGCGGTGGCCGGAGAGGGGTCGGAGGGTTTTTTCTCGGACGCGAGGTCTGCGAGACGTTCGGCAATGCGGGCTTTGGCGAATGCGACGACAGGGAAGGTGAATGATTTGATATTGTATCGGTCTAGCAAGCGAATAAGGGGGTTTTTGAGGAGGAGGCTGTCGAGCATGGGGATCTGGCCGATCTGGGAAGAGATGAATTGGATTAGCCAAGGGGACGAAAGGACAAGATGACTCTGCGGAGACTTACAGGAGCGACGTAGTTGATTTGCCGACCGAGGTAGCCAATCATCCCATCGATATCCTCTTCTTTGTCGACAAATCCGTGTCGTTTGCCGTAGGTGATCTCTCCAATGACATCAAAAGCCAAGAACTGCAACCACTTTGCAAAATCACAAATCGCGTTCTTGGAGACGAAAAGAGCTTCGGTCTGGTCCAAGAATTTCTCCATAAGGCTGTCTACAGCAGGCTCATACTGTATGACTGCGGTCTTGGAGAAAACGCCACTGACGCATTTGCGAAGCTCTGCATGGTACTTCTCATCGGTAGTGGAGAAGAGCGAGAGTAGGCGCTCGCCTTTGGACAAAGCCTGTATTACCGGGTAGAATTCGGACTTGTACAGTTTAGCATTGCAGTAAGGGCTGTGAGCTGGCGAAGGACTCACCTTGGTGAAGCCTTTGTTCAGTGTATATATCGTCTTCAGGGTCTGGGGGTCGGCGAAAGAGAGATAGTTCGGACCCAAGCGTACAATGTCGCCATGTTGCTTGTGCAACCTATTGTGCGTGATTTCGGGCCTTCTGCCCAGGACATCGAAGAAGCGCCACCAGTCTGTGAGCGAGGCCAGAAAAGGCCCGGGATATTTCTGTAAGCCACGGTTAAAGTAATTCCTGACTAGATACGAGACTGAGAGAAGTAGGAACAATGATGGCCAAGGTCCCACAATGACATCCACGAGCGAGTCTATCATGATGACAGGAGATGTGAGGAATATGAGCTAGCTGTGCTAAATGTAGAAGGCTTGATATCGCTGTCTCTCAGTCAGATGTCTCTATTTTCGGCTTCCTTCGTAAGTTTTTAAACCATGAGAAAAGACTGAAGAGCAGATAGGAAGGACAATACCTGGAATTCGGGTTCTTGTGCTACTCTTGTGCTACGTCCGAAGGAAGAGCGAGAATCGGTCAAAGAGCGAGAATCGGTCAAAATGTCTCACGATTGGCTGTAATCTTGAAAAGGCAAAATAGAATACTGTAATTATTGTATGCAGGATACGGTCGGACCAAAAGGTCAGGTCGTCTCATATGCAGAACTACAGCGTATTCACCCCAATGATATCCGTGCATTGTTGTATACCAGGTATAAATGTTCAACTCCCGACGAGGCTACCTTTACAAGATTCCTGTCGTATGTCACAGGCGATGTACCGTATACTATTGATAGGGCGTTTCACTTTGAATCCATAGACTTGGTCCATCGCAGAGGTGCATTGCTATGCGATGAGTCGCTAATAGGATGCTGTGCGTTGGTATGAATATACACATCCTTCTTCGTAGCTTCGCTGTCCCCCTCTTCGAGACCATAGAACTCCGTTTCGCTGCTCATCTTCCCCATGTTCGGCCGCTGCACCGGGCCATAGGTCTTACTCGTGTTATCTGTTCTCGTACACAGCTCTTGCCTTCGTGAGATCGCCAGATCTGACACGTCCATATATTTAGCAATAGATAGCCAGACGCTGTTGGCACTGCCTCACGCATTGCCTCTTCCCGGCCTAGGCACGCCTGACCCGACCGCCTTGCAGATTTCGCAGCGTGCAATGGGCTCGTACTTCGTGGTGAGGTATTGCAAAATGACCTCGGTTGCACCTCCCATGGTCGGACGGTAGGATAAACGGAGGTGTGGCGATAGTGGTTTTTTGCGGTCATGCCATTTCTATTGCGTCAAGCAGGTATGGATTCCCTCCAAGAACACCAGTAATTAATGTACGAATCCTCAAGCTCTGAACATCGATGTACGTGGAGGCATCATGATTGATGTTTCACCACCAGCCGGCCTGCCCTCTGTAAGAAATCACTACTGCGATGCTACCTCTTGTGCTCCCGTCTATTTCGATTGTAGCAGCTTGACTCGGTCACGATATACTATGCTGATTCGCGTAGTGAGTGTACGTGACTTTGCCAGAGCCATCGCGATCGACATTTCTGGCATTCAATCCGGAGTAAAAGGATATGCAGGACGCTAAAGCCATAAAGATGCTCTCGGAATCTTTACCACATGCCTAGGTTAACATTAGGGTTCTGGCAAGCCTCTTTGACTGGAAAAGGGAATCCCTACCGCACACATTGCTCTGACACAATCATAGCGTGCCCCGCGACAAGAATTGAATGCTGTCCATGGTGCCTTCCAAAAAGTTGGATGACTTTTATAGCAGAAGTGGCATCCCTGTCATGCTCACCGAAGCCAGCAGCCGTGACAGAACAACCCAAGGAATCTTACGGAGTTCGCCCTGCTTTATCCGTAGAGTATCTCACACACGCCTCCCACTGGCACATCCATAACAGCATCCGTTCCCTCGTTCCACAGCACCCTCCAGTCTAGATTTTTGTGATTTTGGATTTCAGCAGCTGCCGGCCCGCCTTTTCTCTGCACACGCCCCTTGCAGTCTAATACTGCAACATGCGCTGCATCGTCCACAATGTTCTCAATGCTACTCATCGGCAATGTTAGGTAGCCGGTATTGTAAGACGCCAATGCAACGTATATATAGACAATGGTCATGACGAGAAATGAAGGTATCGCGAGCGACCACCATCGGTTGGGATAGTAGTGAATACCAAGTTGGTGGAGGAAGGGCGAGGGGAGGTAGGACCAGAGAAGGTACATTACTGAAGGCATCAGCTATGACAACGATGAAACCGCACATCAGACCCACGAAAGGCCAAAGAAGACAGTAGATAGAGCACGAAGCCATAATATTCGTACGTGGGGACCTTGGGACTAGCTCGGGGCACCGTTGTAGCGATACGAGCGGACTTCGCGACGGCCGCTTCAGTGTCATTAGGCGTGTCGTTCTCCGAGCTATCCGGCGTCGTGGGTCGCGAAGTCGTAGTGGAGAAGGGAGGTCGAAGCAACGATGTCAACGAAGGTGAAGCTGGCAATGGTGTTGGCGGTCGGTTGTAGTATGGTGGTGCAAAGGCATTGGCCATGAGGAAAGAGGAATTGGAATGATGCAGGAATGGGGCTTTCCCGCGCTCGCCAATGCCTTCCTTGGAGTCTTCCGATCCCGAAGACAGCTCGTCTTCGTGATACTGTCCCTCATCTAGGTCAATCTCCACGTCGCCGTCTACTGAGGACGAGCTTGTGAAGGGATTGTCAAGGCGAAGAGCACGAGGTGTTTGTTCATCTGGTGTAGGTGGTAGCCCGAGGTCGAACGGGTGCAGAGGCGCGAGTTCCTTAGGAAGCCCCATCGTGTGCTGCGATGAGCAGACAGTGGCCCTCTCTTTGGCAGCTGGCTAATGCATTGAAGGGGAGTACATCACGGTGTGCTGTCGAACTGAGATAAGATACGCGCTAGTCATGTATTCCATGTAATTACAAGTAGAATAGCCGCTAGAGCTAGCTGTATTGTATTGACTCAAGTTACCTTACCATACTACGTGGTACCCATGGATGAATTACTTCTGATCCCCAACAGCAATGTCTGAACATAGGCAAAATCGTCTGTTACGGCGCAATGGGAAGCCTCAATCGTGTGAGCCGTGTCGTAAAACCAAAGTCAAGTGCGATCATGGCTTGCCAATCTGTGGGCGATGTATCCAGAGAAAGATACAACATCGTTGCGAATATCATCCTGCCCCAATGACACAGCAGAGCAGTATCAATACGTTGGAGCCTCATGTGCAGCAGATACGCACGATATCGTCGATTGGGTCCGAGCCGTCGGAATGGATCGGTCCACACTTACATACTCATCTTCCCATGCCTGGTGTCGAGAGGGCAGCTGGCGACCAGCCTGCAGGCTACTTGGGTCCGACCTCGTTCTCAGCCATCTTTCGAGAGAACAAGCTAGGCAGTACGCATGATGTTTCTGGTCAACAGACTACAGACGCCATCGATCAAGAATATGACGTCGCTGAGTTTGCGCCTTTTGTTCCTTGTAATCTAGAAGCCCAAGAGCATATTGATCAAGGGGTGCGAGTCTTGCAAAGGTTCCCTAATGAGTTCCTCTGTGAGAAGCTGATTGCACGTTACTTCGAATTCTGCGATGTTATGCTTCCTGAGCAAGTTGTTTATCATGTCCACAGGACAACGTGGTCGACCTTTGGGAAGTACTTGAAAGAGCCAAGAGATACCAACACTGACAGCCTGTCTGCCATGTCAAGAGAATTATGTAAAACAGCAATGAAACCTCTGGTCTCATCTGCTAGCACACAGGACTGGACGGAATCATTCTCAGGCCATAACCTTCGCTGGGAGATCATTGGTAATCTCTTCACAATCTTTGGGCTCTCAGCCATGACCATATCCGACTGGGATCCATTGTTCGCTAACGCTAATGATGGCAATTCTTACGACAAGCGACAATATGGAGGTGCAATGCAAGAATGCGCAGAAGCGTGCTTGTCACTATGTAACGATGTTGACTCTATCAATGACTTTGTCGTTTGTCTCATGTCGAGGATTTATATACTACAAAGTTTATACGAAGGAGACACTAGTGAGTCAACTTCTCGTGGCAATTACAATAATATGGACACAGCCTTCCAAGAGTCTGCTGACAGCCAGAAGGTTCTCAGCTCTGGAGAAGATATGGTAGTCTCGCCAGGTACGAAAGATGCAGGCCTCTCGATTGTGCAGCTGATAATAAATAACCCAGTGCTGCAACTGCGCTCGGCTTGCACCGGGAAATCGACTTGGCGTACTCCCCAACCTCAAGCTTGTCGCCCTCCTTTATGGTGTCAGAATTTCGCCGGCGCCTCTTTTGTGTCATTTTCATTAGCGACAAACAACTTGCGACGTTTATGGGTAGGCCACCTGCGCTGAGTCGTCGATATGTAACGTGTCGTACTCCTCTAGATTTGAGTGATGTCCAGTCGATGGCAGAAGGTGAGGAACTGGAAGCTATCAAGCGCAGGCTCGATTCTAATGGATGGAACGTTGACGCGGAATGTTATCCAAATACCCTTTGTCGGGCGTTCATGATGATGGCCTTGATCCGAGATGAAATCCTGGAGCTCTCTTTGGGACCGTCGATTGAGTCCTCTTCCACCGGATCTCGTCGCGAGTAAGTCCTGGCTGATCTTGCTTCAGCAGGGGCTGACTGTATCTTAGCGAACTAAAGCTTCGCTCGGACGCGACCTACCATCAGATGCCGACCCACGTACAATATTGCCCCAGCGAATCGGCCAACCGGCAAATGTCGGCGTCTCTGTTCAGTCTACAAATTGCGCTCTATCAGGAGTTTCTACTCAACAGTTTCTTACTAGATCGATTGCCAGACTGTGGTTCATCCAAGACTAGGCAAAATCTTGTCGACACCGCAAGAAAGATGCTCGATAGTGTTCTGGTACTGTGTGCCAATCGGGACAAGCTTAGCAACTACAACTTAGGGTTTGTGTGGGCGGTAAGTATTCGATGGAGATGTAGCAGTAGACTCTGATGATACTCACAGATCACATACGTTGGAGCTCCCGCCGCTGCGATACTGAGTGTTGAGCTCTTGAAGCAATCTAAATCTCCAAAGGACTGGCGTCTCGTTTTACCACGTTCGGAGATCATTCAGAATCTGAGTATGTTCGTCGGCTGTCTGGAATGGGTGCGTCCTTCCGAAGGCAACTATACGCTATGCGTACGGATGCGGACGGTCATCAAGCGTATTCTTGATCAAGTTCTCGAATTGCCCCCACCCAACCCTTCTCTGGAAGAGGACCTTGTCCCCGAAGTTTCTCCGACTGACCTCGCTATCTCTTCTATCCTTGCACCAGAAGACGAGCCAGACTTCTTGGAGTGGTTGAATACTGTGGACTGGACGAGAGATATGCTACAGGATGCTTGGACGTGAAACTCATTGGCGCTGGCACGGCGAATTATCGAAGCTGGTTTCTTACACTTACAAAGTTCGAGCGCCTGTCCGGTCTTCCATCTTTGCCCCTTACGATCATCGAAGGAACGTTGATGACCCAAGTATCGAAGGCCGCACGAATTATAAGACTTACAAGACTAGTTACAATTTTCAATACTTGTTGCATCTTTCACCCAGAGATCACGAAAGGTAGACCTTAACCACCCCAGATTCACAACGTAGAGTTTCAAGCCTATGCTTTCAGGCATTGAAAGAGCTAGCTGAACATGTAAACAGCATAAGCAGGTAGCACACACCAAACGCACATTGGTCGCCGCTCGGCCCTGATGGAGCGCACCCCAGAGATGTTAGGATGCTCTCCACTATCGACACCATTTACTACTGCCCATGGTTGGTAACCACGTGCTGTTTCTATCAGGTTTCGGGATAGCATTTTTGACGACACTGCTGGGATTCAGACTGTGGCATGATACGTGGGGAAGGTACGTCCGCATCAGCAAAACCTGTGCACGGGCTGATTGTAGAGAAACATTAGGATCCTCTAAGACGTCCTTTATTGTGCAGGGGTGAACACCCACATGGGCAACAGCACCATCGGGAGACCGTGGATGTGGACTTTTATCATGATGTTTGATCGTGCCTCCGAATTGTGCTAGAAGAGATGTTGGTGTTGGATCATCTAAGTTCACTCTCCTCATCAGTATTTATCAACGTTGATGACGCAGAGACCGCCTTGGTTTAATCAGCAGATCCGTCACATCAAAGCAGGAAAGCATAGGTTCTAGATGGTTTGGTTGAAGCCTTAATCCTAGGAGCAAGCCCCCACTGTTTTGTCCATACCATACGCGCACCAAGGAGCAACAGAAGCTGCATTAGGATTGGAAACTGTGCCGGGTTGTAATTCGCTCTCAAAGTACCAGATACGTATGAGTCACAACCTAGAGCAAAACGCTGTGGGAGCTTCAAGAGCAAGGATCGGCTAAAACAATTCACGCCAACCCAACAGCTGTAAGCAGTGCTTAGGAAATGCGTTACCCATGGTAGTATCAGACCCGGAAACGACCCTACATCATACCGAACGACGCCTCGTGAAAGATCCTCCAGCTCCATGATAGCGAAAGAAATCTCGAAGAACCTGCTTATTAAAGTCTAACAGATAGCCTACCGGAACATGTCTTAAGGCTGTGAGCAGCTCTGGCGAAGTATTCCCAGTCCTGGGAACAGTTTTAATACTAGCATTATGCTCTGGTGGCGTAAGGAGTGGTAAGTGGTGATTGTACCGAAAGAAAGCTCTGATTACACTCTCGTCAGTCACGGAACAAAAGTGGAAAGACATATGTTTCAGTGCTTTGATCAGCTCTGGCGTGACGGTGGCGAGTCTGGGTAAGGGGGAGACGCCGGCTTTGGGCTTCGGCTGGTATTTGGGGCTGATTCTGGCCTTCCGCTTCGTGGCAGGCTTCTGGGAGGGTTCGGATTTGAAGTATTCGCAGCGATCTGGGAGTTTCTTGTTGCCGCTTCTTGTTCGGTTCGTTAGGATTTCCACGGTGAAAATGTCTCGGGGCTTCGTGGTGACGGCCTGCTGACACAATGGAGCTTTGATATTAGGGGTGACTTACTGTTTGCCTGTAATTTTCGTAAATCGATCTTTAACAAAAAAAGATAAGGAAGCGAGAGAAGCCCAAACATAAGTATTGGTACCGCGATCTTTCCGCAATTCGAAATCCTATTCCGTCGTCGTTGCTGTAGGTGGACTTCGATTTTTTCTGCGCTCGAAGACGAGTTGAGATTATTGTACTGTCCCAATAAACCAAGTGCCGCTTTGTCGAGATACTGTATTCGGAAACACTTCGTTCGACCGGCTTGTCAAAGACTTTGACCACCTTTGTTCTGGCGTTGCAGGGACAGCAAGATCGCTGGTTCTTCGACCGGGTCAAAGACATGTTACTGAAACGTCGCTCGTCGCTTAAATTGACCTTTGTGTATCGATATTTGAGAGACACTATTGTACGCTTTGGCTACAGTTGCTTTTCGAAAGGGGAAGATTATTATCTGGTTGCCAGAACAACCTGACATGTCTAATCACTTGATTAGATGATCGGCCTTTAATAGACGTTCTATATACCGCCAGACCTCCGCCTGAGCACTACTTTCTCTCTCCAGCCGACTTTCCTCCGCAACCTCTCTATACACAATCCCAACTGCAACGTGCAATTATCACAATGAGCCCGCGAAACCGGCAGTCGTTGCCCAAAGGCTCAAGTGTCTATCGTACATAGAAGCTCTTACTTCTCAATATTGACTATGACATGAACAAAGGCGGCCTTGATTGCGGATTGCTCAGGATGAATCGTTCGAAATATGTGAGGTTTACCTTCTGCTGAAGAATATGCTTTGAAAAGACCTACCATCCAAGACTTCGCAAAGCCATTGTCGCTGAAAACTGTCCCTGATACAAACGAACACAACGGCCACGCAAAGACGATTGGTTCACTATAACGAGAACGTGATCGTACAGCTTTATCGATATGAACGACCAAGAACGCTAATCTGTCTGCTGGAACCTAAGCCCCTATTCTCATTGCCCAAACTGACGTATACATATCGAAGGTCCTGTTCTGAACTTATGTCTATATACCTCATATCAGGACTTGAAACACGAAACCCCAAATCCCTACTTGCCTCCACTCACCATACACATACCGAACATTCCATCTCCAGACTAGGAGACCCCTAACATAGAGTACCCTGCAAGGATATGGGGTAACCTCTAACGAGATCCAAAACCCCAACAAATGCCTACACTCAACGTATAGCATACATATCTAAAAATTTAAAAACGCGTCCGTACGACCTTATTAGGAATCTAAAACAGCGATTTGCCAAACCTCAAACCTTTAGTTGCGTGTACTCACCGGTTATATGATGAAAATTATACTCTAGATATTCGTCCGTACAACTCTAGTCAAGAGTCCGAAACACCAATTTCCCTGATTACCTCCTGCCTACACTCAACGTTCCCATATCGAAGATTCTATTCTGAAGATGCGTTCGAATGACTTGATTAATGATCCAAAACAGCCACTTCTTAAAACCCTAAACCCCTATACTAATGGCCTATACTCGACGTACCCCTGTTTAATGTTTGGTACAACATACTGAAGATGCGTCCGTACCGCAGAAGTGTATTCGGGATCCGAAACACCATTTGCATGATCCTAAACCCCATCTATCAACACTCAGCACATACGTAACATGTATTTTGGAGTTAGGGTTTGGCAATCGGGGGTTTCGATCCCTTAATAGAGTCGTACAGAATAGAGTCATACGGACGCATTGCCACACAATTCCACATAGAGGAGAACAAAAGACTTACCATCTCCCTGTCGAAGATAGCATCGTCTCCTAGCTTTGTGACACCATCAGCAAACTACAGGAACCACACCCATTCCCCTTCCCGGTCGTAAACCATCAACCCTCCTTCAAATCACAAATCGCAAAGAGCAGCGCTCCCGCAGAACACCCACGAACCTCAGACCCGAAACCTACTATCGAGTCTCAGCCAACCCTATAGCCTGATAATGCATCTCCACCTCACCACCCTCCTCTCTACCACTATCCTCACCGCGTCCATCGTCCTTGCCCACCCAACCACCACCGACACAAACACCACCACATCCACACCCCTCATCAAACGCGACCACTTCGGCTACATCGGCTCCCACGACCACGACTGCCGCGGTACCCTCGTCGGCGCCCGTCCCAAACTCCACATAAGTAAATGCGTCAAATTCACCCCCGTTACTCAGCATCTTGGTATAAACTTCGGTACCGGTTTCTACAGCTTCGACTACGTAGAGTTCTTTACTGATGAGAAATGTACGCCTGAGGCGGCGTATCCTGGAGCCGGCGAGGGTGTACTGGAGAAGGGAACGGGGGATGCTGCGTATGGGTGCTATGAATTGAGGGATAAGGATGAGCATTTTGATGAGACTGTGAATTCTGTCAGGGGTTGTATTATAAATGTATCTTGTAAGTGAGATGGAGATGGAGATAGAGACAACGTTGTGTATAGAGAAGAAGCTAGGGATAGGATGGGATGGGAAGGGATGATGGTATAAGATTGAGAGGGTGAGGAGTGGTATTAGAGAGGGTGTTTATACTATAGTATAAATTAAATTGACCCGTGACATAAGGTTAAGGCAAAGGGATGATGGGAGAGGATAGATTGTTGAGATTGTTAAGGTTATCTCATATCCTAACATAGTATCCGTTTCAGGGGTTATTACTAAGGTACAGCTGAGCCGGATGCTAAAGTTGCCAGGACATGGGCTATATGGGGGTGGGTCGTAGCTGCGTAGATGATGGTGGGGGGTAGGTAGGTGGGTGGTGATTAGGTAGATGATAGACAATATGTATGATAAAGTGATGAGACGCGATGTAGGAAACGATCTTGAATCTGAGTACGTATGTATATGGTACAATGGGCAGAAGTCAGCGTGCTTCCATTCGGTCACGAGCATGATTGCCTGGTGTCATGTTTACTTGGTCCACCTTTATCATGTCTGTTTGCAATAGCCCTTCTTTCATGTATCTAGACATGTAGGCGTCTTTCTTGTAGACGTCTCATAGTAGTTAGATGGCATATTCTTCCCTGTCGTTCTTGCCGTGCACCTCGTGGAGAGAAGGAGCTGACAACCGGACGAAAGCTTCTTGCGAAGTTCGTCTTTGGTTCTGTGGATCAAATCTTGCAAAGGGGGGACATCTCGCCAATGCTCCGAAGCTATTGTTGAAAGGTGGCGTTCACGCCTTTGATGCAACTCATACCGCCGAGAGGTCCGCGTGAACGCGCAAATGACATCCCCCAGGCGCAGTCCCCACAGATCGCGCTTCGATCTGGGGTATTGTGTGGGGTATGACGTTTGGCTTCATTCCGACGACTCCTTTTTATTGGCAAGATCTCCTGCTTATCGCGCATGATGCAATGGTCCTGGAAAGCTCCTAGCCGCAGATGAGATAAATCCCGGAACACAGCTCGTCCTTTTTAAGAAGGCAGGGATGATGCGTTGTATTTCCAAGAGCATCTAGATTTGACCATGATAACCCTGCTTCAAATATTCAGCCATGATACGCCTTCTCCTACCTGTCTTGAGCATCTTTACTGTCACCTGGAGCGCCCCATTCACTGACAGGTTGGGCCTGCCGGTAGACACTCCGTCAGTGAACGTGGCTTTCGACCGAACAGCATCGTTGAATGCTTCCTCGCTGGGCCACCACGACCGATGCGACTCGTCAAGAACGCAAAACTGGCAAGCCTACGCTTTCCTGGTGGAAGACTGCTTCGTTGCTGTCAACCAATTCTACATCGAGCATGTCGTGCGGAATCCAGACGAAATATTCGAATTCTCGGCCAGTGCGTTGCGAACCCACACAAGGTTCCCACGGGTGCAAACCCCAGATGTCTATACACATGGTAAGTATCATTTCCTTGCCGGGTTCCCGACGATTGATCCTCTGAACGCGCGCAAGAATAACCTCTCCCTAACACCAGAGTCCTGCACCCTCGCAATCGTGATGCTAAACTGGTTTCAACTCGGCCAGCTTCCTGGTTATCCGCGTTACAACCCTAGCTCGTATGACACGAGCACGTCTGCCGAATTACACAAGGCCGCAAAATTTGTGGAGAATGAATGTCTCGAGTCCCCAAGGAGGACTCCGGGATGGCAGCCTGCAGGCGCTCATGGCAACATTGGCGTGTTTCTGTGGGCGACAGATTCGGATATCAATAGACATGTCACCGGAGCGGCGGGCTTTGATTTGACGAATGGGTCGAATGTGGGAGTGTATGACTCGGTCGCTCGGTGACGATGCAAGTTTGGCTGGCGGTTCAAAGGTGCGGTTTCAGAGGGCATCAAGCCATTCACCCAACACCATGTGCAGCCAAGTAACTCGCAATATCATCAATCTCGTCTCCGTTCCTCCATGCATGTCCTAGCCCCTCATACTTCTTCAACGTGACGTCCAGACCCAGCCTCGTCAACGCCTTCGCTGTGTCCCGAGCCAGCTCAGCCGGCACTTCCTCATCCGTTAACCCGTGGCCTAAGAAGATAGGGATCTGTGCATACTGCGGCAGACTTGCACTCGAAGGATGGAGCCCGATTTGATTCCTTAGTAGCGTGCTGATTTGACCATTGATATCGTACTCCCCACGATCATCCCGGCTCTCATCAGCATAGAACTCAATCAGTCCATCCAACGATTTTGTCAGCGGCAACCATCCACTCATCCCAACGAACCCACCCAGGTTCCCTTCTTTAGCTTCCGAGCGGTAGGCGAGAAGGGCATATAGTCCCATTGCGCTTCCCTGACCAAACCCGCCAATGTAGATATTCCCCAAAGAAATCACCTCACTTTCTCCATCGACCAGGGAATGGACATGATGACACCCCTCGCGTAGTCCTTTAAATTGCAGAGCTTCCCGCTCCGAGGGGTCCACGGTAGAGAAGCTGTCAAACCATTGCGGCATTCGAGGTCCGCCGAGGGCAGTGACGCATTGTGCGGTTGCGGAGGGAAAGATGAACTTGGTGCTGGGGAACGATGTCTGGAGGAAGTTCCCGGATGAGGATGTTGCAGTGAGGAAATCGAGGCCGAAGTCTTGGCCTGAGGAGCCACGGGAGTGGAGGAGGATGAGGGTGTGGGTGTGGTTGAGGATGGGAGGGATGGGAGCCATGGTGTTGTGAGGGAAAGCTACCAAGGATGAGGTGCTCCCATGTCAAACAATTGAGGTGTTTACATTGCACCCCGTCGTTAACATGGTGTGGGCTGCATCGACCTTCCTGTTGAGGTCTCATCCCAGTGGCCTCCGTGTGTTAGCTTGTAGACATGGCGACGGACTCTTTCCTAGTGTTGTGTTCTAGTGAAGGACGACCTTCTCCGGTCTCGCCGCTCCACCAACGACCGACGTGGGGTTATTGTACGATAAGGGATAATTGACTCTCTATTACGGTATGTTCACATGGCTTCTCTCCCTCCAAGACGACTGGGTTCGACTCCATCTTCTTCATTTGTGCTGCAGCTATTCGAACACTTTGAGGAATCCCAGACCCCAGCATCACGACAATGCTTCTCCCAAATATCCTCACACTCGCCCTCCTCCCCCTCACCTCTGCCGCTGAAACCATCCTCGGCCTCTACATCTACTCCCGCCACGGCGACCGCACTTCCAAGTCCACTCCTCCCACCATCCTTACACCACTAGGCTACTCGGAGATCTTCGCCTCAGGCACCTGGTTCCGCAACCATTACATCGCCAATGGCTCCACAAGCCAGATCCACGGCATTGCCGATTCCGTTGTCAAGCAATCGCAGATCACTGCCTCCGCTCCTCTCGATAGCAGTCTCTTCCCTTCTGCTCTCGGTTTCCTGCAGGGATTATACCCGCCAGTTGGACCCACGTTGGGCAAGCAGACGCTGAGAAATGGAACAAAGGTGGAGGTGCCACTGAATGGCTATCAGTTGATCCCAGTGGCTACCGTCGGGAGCGGGACGGTTAACGAAGACAGTGCATGGTTACAAGGAAGCGGGAACTGTGCGAACGCCATCGTGAGCTCGAACAACTATTTCAAGTCATCGGAGTATAAGAGCTTGAAGGATGGGACCATGAGCTTTTACCAGAGCTTGCAGCCTGCGATCAACTCGACCTTCTCGGCAAATCAGAGCAGTTTCCAAAATGCATACTCAAGTGAGTCTTTGATAGTAGTGTTGGGGACTTTTGGACTGATGTCAACAGTATTCGACTATTTAAACGTTGCCAATATTCACAACACTACAATTCCTTCTTCAGATCTGGTGACGAACGATACTCTCTTTCAGCTACGTACACTAGCCGACAACCACGAGTTCAATCTCGCATACAAGTACGTACCTCTAGCGATTGGTTCTCTCGCCCTATGAAACAATAGGAGGTGGTATCGATTGGAACTGGGCTTCGACACGTCATCTGTCGACTCAGATGATTGCTTTGAACAAGTTGCTGACGTTCCCCAGTGCTTCCGATCCTGTTCGCGCCATCACCGGTGCAACCATCGCGGCCCAAATTGTCGAAGCCCTCAATCTCACCGTGACCGGCGCTGGCAAAGCACCCCTCAACATCCAATTCGGTGCCTACGGCGGCATGCAATCTTTCTTCGGGCTCGCAAACCTGACGCAGGCGAACCCAGATTTCTACGGCGTAAGCAACCCCCTTCCTATGATCATCCTCCCCTTTACAAAATCACTGACCCAAACCCCCATCTAGGTACCAGACTACGCCTCCACCTTGACCTTCGAACTCTTCACCAACGCCCCTCCATCCCCCTTCCCAGCGCCCGGGGATCTATCAGTGCGCTTCCTCTGGCACAACGGCACGACGGGAAACAATAGCGTGCCCGTCGCCTACCCCCTTTTCGGCCAGGACAAGGCCACACTTTCCTGGACTGATTTCGTGTCCGGAATGAACAAATTCGCCATCGGTGACCAGAAAGATTGGTGTGCGGCCTGCGGCAACAGCACGGGCGTATGTTCTAGCATGTCCAAAACTTCTGCGACGTCCTCCCCAAGTGATGGCGGTAATGGAAGAGGGAACGGCGGGATGAGTAAAGCCGTCGCGGGGGTGATCGGCGCTATGGTTACGTTGGCCGTTATACTGGGTGTGGAGGCTTTGCTGGTGCTGGTTGCGGGATTGAGATTGGTGAGTAAGAAGCGGTTGGGTGCTGGGGCTGGAGAGGGTGCTGTTGCGCCGAAGGCGTGAGTGATGTTGGGGGCGTTGTTTTATTCCGATTATGGATGAGTGAATGCAGGAATGAAGAGAATGAAGCGAGAGGTGGATGGTGTGTGGATATATCTCGCTGCTCGTAGCTGATCAGTAACGATTATGATATACGAGCTCTTCCCATATTCTATGTCTTCTACAGGGAATCTATCTACCTACCTACCTACCTATCAACCCACTAAGAGTACCTACTTCCATACCATCATCTCATACAATCAACCCATAACATCCGCACCCTACCTGACTCCATAACCAACTTCAAAACCACAAATCCAAATCCACACAATTAACTACACCCTCCGCAAGACCATCAATAGCCGGTACCCTCAACGACCCCCTTTTCCCCTCAAGTCCTCCCCGCTCCCCCTCTCCCCTCCCACACAACATCCATAATATCCATAATTAATCCCTATCCAAAGATCCCCTCCTAAACTAAAATACACCATCTCACGAACATCACAACGCGTCGATAAATTACCATCGATACTAATATATCTCTCCGCTTAATGGCGGTTGAATATATAATTAGTATCTGATATTTCGTTATGTTTGAGCGAAAAGGTGGATGGATGGGTGGATGAGTGGGGGATGGGGGATGAATAGATAGATGGGTGGTTAGAAGGATGAAATGGGTTGTTGGGATGGCGTGGATGGGATGGATAGTTGTGATGTAAGAAGGGTGAGGGTTATAGGATGGGGAGGAAGAAGGATTGGGTTTATGTGTTTATATATATATATACTAGAAAATGCCTATAAAAATTCAAGATTTTTACTTAGGAAAAGTATACTTAAACGTATAATTTATTTATTTATTAGTAAGTAATAATAGTTATAAGGTAAATTTAAGTTTAAATATAATAGATATTTATATATACTCTTATAGATACTAAGACCCCCCTTAAGTATTATAAGAGATATAAGGTAAATATTACTTAAAATATTAATTTTTAATTTAAGGGATTATTTATAATAGTTACCTAGTACTAGAGTATTAATAAATAGTTATTAGGCCTACTTATATTATAACTCTATTATAATATTACTATTTAAGATTAATAGGATATAACTAAGTATACTATTATTAGATAACTTATTATATTAATTATTATTAGGAAAAGATATTATTATTATTAAGATAGAAGTATTAAAAGACTAATACTATCTACTAAGTATCTAACTAATTATAAGATATCTAGTATAGTAATATTCTATTCTACTAATAACTTCTATACTACTAGACTATTTAATATAATTCTTAAATTATTATACCCCTTATATTATAATATATCTTTTATACTCTTATAATAACTATTAATAGTTATATTAGATTTATCGCGTTAATATAAAGGAATCTATTAGATATAAGAGTTTATATAACCTAGTATTTATCTAGCCCTCTAAAGTTTAAATAGTAGTATTTAATAAATTAAATAGTAGAATAACTTATTTTTATTATTAGAAAGTCTAATATTATAATCTAATATAAAGATATAATTATATAACTAAGTATAATATTAAGCTATTTTTATACTTCTAATATTATAATTAGTATTTTTATAAGCTACTAAGTAGCTATTAATAGGATCTAGGTATTAATAATAAGTTATAATTAATATATTAGGGGTAGTCTACCTATTATCTAATAATACCTACTTATATATAATATTTCTTATTATCTAGCTAGATATATATTTAGGAGTTTTAGGCCTAATAATATAGAGGTCTCTCTATCTTATTACTTATAATAGAGCTACGTATAACTAATTATAATTAAAAGTAGGCCTAATTTATAAGTTAATACCTATATACTTTATTAATTAGCCTTATAATTTATTAATAGTTATAATAAATACTAGTTAGATAGGGTACTACTTATAAATAAAGGGGGTAAGAATCCGCCTATTATTTTCTTTAGATTATAATAGTATCTTAAATAGTATTATCTTCTTACCGTTATAAGTACTACTTATAATCTCCCCCTTAAAGATATATTTACTATACCTTATTACTTATAATTAGGTCCTATTATATAGATATAGCGGATTAAAGTCCCTTAATAGTATAACTAGTACGCCTAGCTTAATATATAACTTATATAATAGTAGAGAGGATTTATAAAACTTATAAAAGTACTTAGAGGGGAAGAGTTTATTATCTTCTTTAAATATAATATAATTAATACTCTAGTATATTATTATATTACTAGGGATACGTAATATTATCTTAGTATTAATACTAGTAATATCTTTATAAATAATAGTAAGAATAGCTTATTTTAATAGATAATCCCTTTATAAGATATTTATCTTAATATTAGTATAAATATTCTTAACTAAATTATTAATAGTATTTCTTAGGGTATAACTATATTTCTAATATAATATATCTTTATTAGTAGTAGGGCTCTTCTAGATATTAATACTATTACTAATAGTAAGGAGATTACTTATAAATAGTCCTATTTTATAATATATAATATCTATTAGATTAGGATTATTAAGTTACTTATTAGAAAATAGCGGAGAGTAGCTTAAACGCGTAAGTACTAAGTAGCGAAGCGTTTAAGAAACGCGTACGAGAGGGGAGTAGGGGAGTAGTAGGGCGCCCTAGCCCTAATTAGGGGACTACTAGGGGTAAAGGAGGTAGTAGAGCTAGAGAGGGAGGAGAGCGTAGAGAGCTACGCGTCGGGGTAGGGGTTATAAGAGCCTTTACTCTACTTATAAGCTTAATAAATATAATAATACTTAGACTACAACGTATATATATTATAGAGACTATAAATAAACTAAGTAGCTAGGCTATTATAATAATAGCGGCCTTTAAGGCTATAAAGAATATATAATTTAAGGACCTAAACGCGTTTAAATAGAAGATTTTAATAGTAGGTATTAGCCTAATATAAATATATATTAAAGAACTCTAATAAAAAGGGAGAAAATATAGGGAGAGAGAATAGAACCTTAATAGGCCTAAGACTATTAGTTAGGCTAATACCCTAATAAGATAGGACTCCTTATAAGGCTAATAGAGCTAAGGGAACCCCTTTATAAGGAATATACTACCCCCCCCTTTATAGGGGCTATATATATAGATATTAAAGGTAGTTAAGGCTAGGAGGGTCTAGTAGATACTAATAGTACTAAAAGATAAGAAGGAGAGGGAAGTAGTAATAGAAGTAGTAGGTAAAAGGCTAATTATAGTATTCTAAGCCTCTAACTATAAATACGCGTTAGAAATTATAGTAGTAAATTAAATAAAGAGTAGGGATATACTATTATAAATTACCTTAATAGAGGTAAGGGAGGCGCTAAAAAGGGAGTAGTTATAGGTAAATATAATATATTACTCTATAATAGTAGTTAGGAAATTATTTAGTATAATAGTATATAGGGTATAAATATCTATCTTTAATATAAAAAATTAATAGGCGATTAAAGAAAAGATTTAATAAGAGAATAAGGCCCTCTACCCTAATTTAAATATAATAAAAGGGAGGTAGCTAATAGGTATATATATACCTAAAAAAGCCTACTCCTCCTTTATAATAAGCGTTATATTATTAATAATAGTAGACGAGTTAATTAAGAAGGGTTTAATAAAAGTAGGAGAGATAAAACTTATAAAGTAGTATAAATAGAAGGCTAGACTAATATAGTACTTTAAATACTAGTTATATAGGTATATATATTATAACTACCCTAATAATATATAATACGCCGACTATAATTAGGGCTATAATATAATAGAGTATAAGGTAAAGGTTATAAGCGCCTTATAAGGGTACGCCGCGTATAAATAATAAGGCTACTCCTCTTAGTCTAATAAATACCTAATAAGGGCTAGGGAGAGGTAATACGCTAAATAATAGGTCGTAAATAAGACCCTATTTTATAGGATTAGATAGGAGCGTATAATAATAGTAATAGACGTTAAAGGATTTATAATTATAGGAGTAAAGAAAAAGAGGAAGGCTATAATTAATTAAGTAATATATAATATATTAGGTAGTAGGGAGTAATTAAGATTATAAAGACCTAGGTATAAGTTAGGGAGACTACCTATCTCTAGGAGGCTCCTAATAAAGGAGCTAGGCTAGAAAATATTAGAGGTAATAATAAATAGTAGTAGGGAGTTATTAGATAGTATTAATAAGCTATTTATAAAAGTAGTAGCGAGTAGCCTTACCTACCTAGTTAGAGAAGGTAAATAGGCTACCTTAGAAGAAATAGATACGCGGGAGGAAAGTAGTAATACCCTAGGCTTAGATATCTAGTATATTAACCCTAAAGATATTATAGTATAATATTAGGGGTAAAATAGGTATAATAATAGCCCTACTAGAAAATAGGGCTATTTAGGATATAAATATCTTAATAATCTAGGAGCTATATTATAATATTAGGAACTACTTATTATATAATCCTAGCTCTAAGGCGTTCTTTTTAGCGTATAAAGTAAAGTAGGGTACGCGAGTATATTTCTATATTAATAAAAGACTCTAGATAGATAGCTAGAATATAGAGTTCTTTATAAAAGATATTAGTACCCTTAAGCTCTAACTTTATACCTAGGAGGAGAGGGAATACCTAGTACGCCTCTAGCTATATAATATATATAACTTAAGCCTATTACTAGTAATAGGTAAGAACCTATTAAGCCTCTAAATAATAGAGGAAGAGGTTAGCTACCCTAGGAAATATATTATAATAGGAGATTTTAACCTCTATTACCTTAATTAGAATAATCTAGGACGTTTTTTATACTACTTTAAAGTAGACTAGTTAGTAGGAATTATATCTAATAATAAGATAGACCTAGCTCTACTAGATAGAATAGTTACCTAGAGGGTAAAAGGGTCTAAAAGTATAATTAACCTAGTCTTTACTATACTTAGGCTCCTTAGCGTAGTACAGGCCTACTAGGTATACCCTAAGCTATAATTAGCTCTAACTACCTTCTTATATATACGGAGCTCGACCTAAGGGTAGAGGAATAGTAATATACGCTTAAAAGATTATAGAAAGTAGCGGACCTAGGAGAGATTAAGAATAAGGCTTATATATTAAGCTAGAAGTTAGGCCTTAAGCTATTAAAGATTATAAACTAGATAGATAACTACCTCTTATAACTTTAATAGGGTTTAAAGGGGATAGTAGAGGAGATAGTCCCCTAAGTAAAGCCTAGGGGTAGGGGGAGAACCTTCTAAAACTTAAAGTACTAGCTTACTATAAAAAATATTATAAGAAGTATAAAGGTATTCTAATAGAGTAGGAATACTATTATAAAAGGAGCTAAGAACGTGGCTATTAAAGAGAGAGATAGGACGCTATAAATAGAGAAGGTAATTAACTTTAAGAGGAAAGTCTATAATACTACTAAATTATAAAAGGGTATATAAGGCCTTATTAAGTAGGCGAGGAATAATAGCTTATTATTATAACCCCTCCCTAAGTTTCCCCCTTTAAGAAGGGATAATAGGGACGGGGTAGCTAAGACCTTTAAAGAGAAAGTAGAGGTCTTATAAGTAATATTCTTCTTATCCCCCTTATAAGCTAACCTAGATAATATTAAGAGGGTAGAGTACCTACTACTATTAATAGACCCTAGTAACGGGGTAATATATAAGGAGGTCTAGTAGGCTATTTATAAATTAAAGTAGGATAAAGCCCTAGGGATTAATAGGATCTTAAATTAGTTCCTTAAGCTAATAGTAGATAAGCTCCTTAAAGAGCTCGCCTACTTATTTAATATATACTTCTCCCTTAGCTATTACTTAAGGGAGTTTAAGAAGGCTAATTTAATTATCTTAAAAAAACTAAAAAAGAAAGATTATATAATACCTAAGGTATATTATCTAATAATACTATTAAGTACCCTTAGGAAGGCCTTAAAATTAATAGTTATAAAGTAACTTAATAATTATATTAAGAGCTAAGGCCTCCTCCCCTAAAAATAGATAGAGGCGTAAAGGAAGAGATTAATTAAGACTATATTAAAGACTATTATAAAAGCGGTATATATAATATAAGACTATAATAGGGCTAATATAACTAGCCTTCTCTTACTAAATATTATAAGAGCTTTTAATTATATCTCCTACTAGAGACTTATTTATAACCTTAGGGGAAAGGGGATCCCCCGCTATATTATAGGCTAGATAGAAAGCTTCTTAGAGAGGAGGTCCTTATCTATTACTATTAGAAGGATAATAAGTAGAATAGAGTTAATAGAGATAGGGATCCCTTAAGGGTTATTAATCTCCCCTATCCTCTTCCTATTCTTTAACGCGCTACTTATTAAAGAGTATATAGCTACTAAATTATAATTATAAGTTAGAGGGTTTATAGATAATATCTACCTATTAATATATAAGAAAACTATAAAAGGAAATTATAAGACCCTAGAACTAATATATAAAATCTACCTTAAATAGGCCTTAATATACGGGGTAAGCTTTACCCCCTAAAAGTATAAGTTAATTTACCTTACCCGCTACCCCCGCTACTTTAATATAAGCGCGGTAGTTAGTCTAGGGTATATAATAATAAATCCCTAGATAGAGATCTAAGTCCTAGGATTATATATTAATAGTAAATTATAATAGGGCCTATACTTAAAGAGGGTATAAGTAAAGCTTACTATTTAGAGCCTAGCCCTTTCTATAATATTAATATTAATATAAGGAGCTATCCTTAATAAGGCTAGGAGGGTATATAATATAGTAGTAAGGCTAATAATAACCTACGCGTCTATTATATAATATATACCGCGAGGTCTAAGGGAAATAAAGAAGATATATATAAAGAAACTTAAAGTTATTTAAAATAGCTACTTAAGACGCGTATTAGAGGTATATAAAGCTACCCTAACGCGAGTATTAAAGGTAGAGGTAGGGATAGCCCTTATATAGCTAATATTAGACTACTTAGTTCTCCGCTAGTATACGTTAAAAGGAATTTACCTAGTAATAATAATAAGGAATAGATATATCTAAAGGAAGCTTAGGGCTAAGAGAGGGAAGAGGAGAAAGGTAGCGGAGTCCCTTATAAAGGAGAAGAATAAGTAGGCTCTACGCTCCCTACGCCTAAATAACTAAAACGCGGTTATAGCTAAGGAGGTAATCTAATACCCCTAGGGGATTAGGAAGAAGATATACTATTAGTAGAAGTCCTCCTAGGAGGTAATATAAGAAGAATACTAAGTAGGATTAAGGGCTAGGGACTATCCCCCTACCTAGCTTAAAGGCTTATAAACTAATAGGAGGGCCCTTTATAAGGGCCTTTAAAAGGCTAAGAGCTCCGCTCTTATATAGATAAGAATAGAGAAGATAGGGCTAGCTACCTTTTTATACTAATATAAAGTCCTTAGTATTATATTTATAAGCTATAAGTATAGCTAGCGTAGGTAGGATATAAGATATATCCTTATTAACTACCCTAGGTTTTATAACTACTACTAGGAGCTAAGGGATACCTTAAGTATATTAGATACCTATAGGATACTTATAAGTATAAAGGAGGTAAAGCGGGTAGTAAAATAAGTAATTTAAACTAGGATACTAGGCTAGTTCTTACTTATAATAATATAGCTATATTAGGACTAAGCTAAGGTATAAGTCCTTATTATTAAAATAATACCTATTACTATAATATATAATCTAGCTCTAGGGAGCTAGGATAATAAGGTAATAAATATAGGTACTAAGTATAGAGAACTAAATATAATATAAAGAGAAATAGACTAGAAGTTATAAGGAGATACGAATAGTAAGGGTTTTTACCTAGGCCTTTATAAGGTATAGGTATACGGTTTCCCTTATAAGTTAGCTACTATAGTAGCGACTATAATATACTTATAATCCCCCGTAATTATCTTTTAATAGTTTAGATAGATGCGAGTATAACTTATTAATTAATTAAGTTACTTATTAATAGTAAGATTTAAATATATAACCTTATTCTAGAAATAGGCCTTTTAAAGATACGCCTTAATAACCTAGCTACTAGATCCTTCTAGAATAAGTAGGAGTATCTATTAGAAGTTACTATAAAAGTAGACTACCTTACCCTTAAAATAAGCCGAGTTATTATTATAGATATCTTAAAGGCTATAATTAATAGCTTCTATATTATATTAACTCTATATAAGAGACTTATTTTAAAAGATAATATAAGCTTACTTAATTAACTTAGTAAGATTAGTCCCCTTTTTAATCTTATATAAGGAGGTAGTATTAGAGTTTAAGGGTATCTTAAATTATAAGTAAGTAGTCTAACCTCCTTATAATAGTATTAATATAATACTAGAAGATACTACTATTAAAGTAACCTTTTACTAGGAATATAGTATTTCTATAATAGTATTTTAAACTATTATCTTACTAGTCCCCCTAGTACTATTAAGGAAGAATAGTATATCTAGAGTACTAAATTTATTATTAATACTATTATTAATAGTAGTAATATTCTAATTAGTAGTATAGTATTAGTTAGTATTTAATCTATTTTATAAGACCTTAGCCTTATTAGGGGTAATTTAGTAAGATATTTCTTCCTATAAAAGTCTATTTAGAATATTATTAAAATTATTAAATAGGATAGTTAGAATAGGTAAGTTATATTAGGTTAGATCCTTAGTATATTTAAGAGTTAATTAATATTCTAATTAGCTATTAATTAGGTAGAGGGCGTACTATTTTATAAATAACTATTACTTATAATAATTATCTAGTATTTAAAGTATTAAAAAAATCCTATTATAAGAGGTATAAGTAGTTATTTAAGATATACTCCTTATATTTATTTTATAAGGTAAGGGTATTAATAGGTTAAAGTTTAACTAATACTAATATAAAAAGATTATATAGCTTATAACCTCCGTAAAAATCCTTTCCCTTATTAAGGATCTTATTAATATATTTATTATTTTTAATTAACCTAAGCTTTATATAAGCCTCCTTCTATCCTATTAGCTAGCTAGCTACTATCTATAAGTTATTAAATAATATAGCCCCCTTAATATAATAGAGGAGTAGTTAGTAATAGTAGAGATCCTTAATTTTAAGATTAATAAAATTAATACGCTTAAGAGTCTCCCCCCTTTTATATATTTTTTAATATTTATTTCTTTTATTCTATATAAAGAACTTAGGAAAATCCGCGTATAAATAGTTAAATAAATCTCTTATAATAGTAGGATATTTCCTATTTTATTTTATAAAAGGTAATAGCTAACTATTATTATAAGCTTCTTTAATAAGATAGTTTATATTAAAAAACTCTATTAATATAGTCTTATAAAGCTTATTACTATCTATTAGTTTTTATTTAACGGCCTTATTAGTAGTCTAGTTATTAGCTAGCTTAAAAAGGGTATACTATTAATCTAGGAGGTAGATTTATAAATACTTTATATAAGGCTTTATAATACTTATACTAAATAAGAGTATCTTTTAAATAGCCTTAATAGACTTATTCTAATAGGCTAACTAGAACTCTATAATCTTATCTACTAACTCCCCTTACTATTATAACTAGTTATTAGGAGCGAGGTTATTATTATTATATATATAATTCCTAGTAAGGGAGATATTAGCTTAATTAGATCCTTTATAAATATATTTATATAAATAGAAAATAGAAAATAGACTTAATAAAGCTATAAATCTTAATATTAATATAAGTACTATATTTCTTTAATAAGTATAAGTTATAAGGGATAACCTATCTATTATAAATAAAGGAATTAGGTTTAAGGGGGCTAACTAAATATTTATAGAAAGGATAACTCCTATTAGGTATAAAAGATATCTCTTAGTAAAAATCCTTTAGAAAAGCCTTATTATAATAATTCTTCTTCTAACTAAAATATCTATTACTAGGGATACTAGTATAGTAATTATAAATTATATATTATAAGACTAACTTATATAGTATATTACCCTACTATAAAGGAGGGATAAATACTTAAATAATACTAACTATCTAGATCTAATCCTCTTCTTATATAATAAGGAGAATATAAATAAGAGACCTTACTTCTAAAACTTAATAATATAATAGTAGGCTATATAAATACTAAGGATATATTACTTAAAGAGGTCTTTTATTAGCTCCTAGAGCTTCTAATTAAAGATATAAGTAATTAGATTATAATAGTACTCTAATATCTAACTAGATACTAGTAAGCTCTAAATATTAAGTTACTTAGGATTATATATAAAGGTAATAAAAAATTTAGGTTTACCCTTTTTTAAACTATTATTATAGCGTCTTATATTCTCGCTTTTATAGTATATAAGCTTCCTAATATTATTAATAGGAGGATAGTTACCTTACTACTAATATCTTTAAGTAAGATATCTAGATTAGTACTAAGCCTATCTATTAGGCTAGAGTAGTAGTCTACTTAAATAGTCTATTAATTCTAATAATACTAATTTTAGTTATTAAGCTCTATTAATATCTAGATATTAGTAGCCTAGTAGCTAAATAGATATCTACTATTAATAGTATAATTAAAGAAATTAGGCTAGATCTAGATAATAATTAATAGATTATTAAAATTATATTAATTATCTCCTAGCTATTATCTAAATAGTTTAGAATTATTTATAACTAAGCGGATTTAGGTCTAGAAAATAACTAGGGAAATATATTAAATAGTCTTACTTATATCTATTTTATATAAAATTAATATCTTATTACTTACTAAGACCTACTATAATTCTAAGGTATATACTTACTAGTAATATACTAGTCTAGTTCCTACTTAGGGTTACTACCCTCTTCCTACTCTAGTTTATTATTACTACTAATTAAAGTATACTAGGCGAGTATACTAGTAATATAGTTCTATTATAATATATATAGTAGATAGTTACCTAGAAGCTAATAGCTAGCTAATAGGAAGCGGTTATATTATAACTATTTACTAAATAGAAATAAGAGTAGATATTAGAGGGCTATATAAGAAGGATATTAATTAAGGATTAATATAAGGCCCCCCTTAATAGTTTTAATATAGATATCCTACTTAATCTAGCCTCTTATAATATTATTAGGAGTTATTATAATATAAGTAACTTCTATAAAGGTAGGGTAATTATAAGTACCCTTATCCTATTATTTAGGATTTAGCTATTAGATATAAATACTTATAATATTAATAGGATATTATAGTTTATCCTCTTTAAGGTAGTTATAATAGGATTTAAACCCCTAGATATATAAGTTAATAGACGAGAGGGTATACTAAGTAAAAGTAAGTATATCTTAATTTAAATTATTAAAATATTAATAGTAAATATCTAGTTACTCTTATATACTATCTAGTATATAGATCTAGGCGAATTTTAGCCTAAGGCTATTATTAGTAATAAGAGGACTTATAAGATAATAAATAGACCTCTAGATCTAGAAGGTAGTTTAACTAATATAGGTATTAATATTAGTTATACTCTTACTAGTAAAGGAGAGATAATTATTATAACTAATAATATTATTTAAAAATTCTTTACTATATAAAGTCCTCCTTCTTATAAACTATTTATTAATAATAGTATTATTTATATTACTAAGTAATATATTAATAAATTATACCTTAAGCTCTACCTCCTTTTAAGGCCCCTTAAGTAATAAGTTAATATTAGCTAGCTTATATAACTAGTTAGAGGATAGCTAATTATTCTTTCTACTACTATAATATAGCTATTAACTATCCCCTAAGTTACTATATTTATTTTTCTATAATAGTACGTTATAATAGGGGTATATATTACTAGTAGTACTAAATAATTTATTAACCTAGTAAAGCTCTATATATCTTATTATATAGAGATCCTTTTATACTTAATATCCCTAGCCTAGTATCCGCCCCTAATATATATTATTCTACTACTAGTATAAGCCTTATTAAATAGGGGGCTAGTACTTATTATTATCGTCTTAATTAGCCTACTAGTAGGTATACTAGTAATATATATCTAGATAATATTTAGGAGCTAGTAGAGAAGCGATTTCTTAGGGAGTCTCTTTAAAGATAGGGGGAGTAGGTTATTAAGGATTCCTAGGCGGAATAACTACTTAAATAGTTATATTAGTAGTTATTATATACTACTAGGGAGTAATACCCTTATTAAGGTTAGTATAAGGGCGAATCCCTAATAGTATATCTTAGGGGCGAGGTTATATTAATATAATATCTATTAGATTAGCTTTAAGGATTATAAATTAAACTTAGATACTTATATTAATTATCTTTAAGTATCTAGTACACCTTATACTATTACTCTTATAGGATTTAGCCCTCTTATTATTACTATTAAGGGTATTATAATCTAGCTCTAAAAGAGCTACCCGCTTAGAAGGTATTATAAGGGAGCTAGAGGAGCTTATTTTAATATAAGAAGGGTAATAGTAAGTAGTTTAAAGATAGCTAGTATAAGTTATATATAATAGATAATTAGGGGGAGTATTAAAATCTATAGTATACTATAAAATAGTAATAATAGGTAGGAAGAAAAAATCCCTAATAGGATTAATAGGCGCTAAGATATTAGACTATTATATTAAATTTAGTAGGTAAATCTATTTATAATAATATATCTTTTAAATTACTATACTAATTTTCAAGATTTTTAGAGTAGTAGGTATATAAAAATAAGTTATATAACTTATTCTAATTAGAAAATATTATAGAGTATTAATATATATATAAGTAGAATATAAAGAAATATTAGACTTTTAATATTTACTATAATTAATACTAGTCCTAAGGAGGTAATTTAAGGGACTTTAAACTAATTAATAAGCTGTAATAAGCTTAGGGTCTTAAATTATATATATTCTATTATAGTAAAGAAGATATATATATAGTATTCTCGAGTTTAAATATACCTATAGTACTACCGTATTACTCCCGCGCTAGCCCCCGTTTCGTCCTTCTACTTACCCCCTACTCTCTTATACTCCTTTATCCTCCGCTTGTACTCCCTTAACGCTCCCTTAACGCTCCCTTAATACTTCCTTCGCTACGCTTTTTACTCCCTCCATGCTTCCTTCAACTCGATCTACTTCTCTTTTCCGAACAGAAACTACAATCTATAATCCTAGCTTCGAATATATCTAATATATATTCTGAGACTTGAGATTTAATATTATCGTTTCGAGTCGGAAAATAAAGCAGAGCCAGTTTAAAAGGAGGAATAAGAGAGTTTAAAGAGCAGCGAGAGAGCGGTAAGGGAATATAAGCGAGCAAGAGAAAGAATTGCAGAATAGTATAAGAAACGCAAGAGATGAAAAACCCAAATGAGCTGCTTCCGTCTCGGCTTAGGTAACCTTTGTTGCTTTTACTACAGCCTGAGGACATCTAATCATCATCTTGTTTACACGGAAGTAGGACTAGTTTAAAAAGAGGATGGGGAAAACACTCAGGGCAGTAAATGTCCCTGCCCTTTAATTTTCCCAAGATCTCCTAACATGTCAGCTTTGTACTACAGCAGGGAGCTGGATTTCCCTCGCGACAGCCAAAAGACCCTCTCGAAGCGGCTTCCCTCACTTTCGTTTACGATTGTGGTCGAGAGATACTTTCTGGCTTCGCTATGACAATATCCAGGAGCTATTTTCGGCACCCATGAGAATCCGTGTTTCCTCCCACAAAGCCTGATTTCGAAATCCATACGCCGGTACATCCGGCCGTGCACCCCATGCATCCCTACATCGGTGAGCCTCCTCTAACCAATGTAGCATTCTCCGTCCTGCAACTTCTGCCTTGCGACCTGGGATCCTTTCGACCGGACAGACGCCTTCGCGGGCGATTTCGATGATCGCGCAGATCCAATCCCAGTCGACTTCTCCCGTCGGCTTGTTCTCATCCGCGGCCGCATACGCGAGGTGGAGACAGACTTTTGCCGCGATCCACATCTTTGCCGCGTACAGATACTCGCAGAAGCCGTCTGCGAGTGCGAGGCAACGGTCCTGGAGGTGTTGGCCGCCGACCTCGGAGACGCCGAATGAGACGAGGTTGCGAGCGCTTTCGCCGTCGGATGGGATCTCTAAGAGACCTTCGATGATGTTCTTGATCACACCTTGTATCGGGAGGAGAGTCGACGTGAAGACGCTACCGGCTTCGTAGAAGGTTTCGGGCATGGTGTCTCCGAGAGCCTCAGATATAGCTTTTTGGATGACCTCCTTCGACAGAAATGGTACATGAGGGTGTGAGATGGCGCAAATCACCTGCGCGATTTCCTCCACAGCGCCAGAGCTGATCTTGCCCTTGACTTCTTCCCGAAAATCTTGACTCCGGGTGATGGATACGAGTTTGGTCTGAACACCTTCTGTTCCTCCCTTGTCGATGAAGTCGATAAAGCTCGCTTTCTGGCCCTCGGAGAAATCCGCGTGGAAGTTTTGACGCGCATAATCGAACACATGCTTACGCACTTCGAACCAAGCATTCGAGATTCCACAGAGCCAAGTCGCACGCTCTAGCTCGTCCCACAATTTTGCAACGATTTCATCTTGAAGGAAATTTCTAAAGTCAATGCTTTGGAGATCACTTGTTTGAAACACATTTTCAAGCCAAGTGGGCCATTGGTGGATGGGAGCGCCAGTTGTAAATTCGTTCTCATTTTTCAAATAAGCTGGAGGTGGATAATTGAACGAAGAAAGCCACTGCCGCCAAAACATTTTTTTGAACAATAAGCGGCCCTCCACTATTGTTTTGTCAAGATAGTGGAAGGAAGAAACCTGCAGATGACTCACGGAGTCCCTGGGTAGAGGTAATGATATGTCTCTAGCTACCGCACAGAGGTTGCGGAGGCTGCTGATGGTCTTTTCTATGTATTTGACAATGTTGACTGAAGACAGAGAGCCGACTTCATCCTTTCCAAAAGCTAAGAGGCGAAAACTAAGCTCCAGAATGTACCTAGTCTGCTCAGGATCCTTCAAGATTTCTTGTTCCATAGCCATCGCGGCAGAGGACCGGAAAACGAGAACTGTCCCAAGAGGACTGTTTTGGCGCTGTAAGAGTCCAATAGACGTCCAATGATTGATCGTCGGTCCCGTGTTGCTGATGCTTAGGAATTCGTTTCCTCTTTGAAGGTCACGACGCGATTTTAGAAGCCTTTGGCACAGATTGACAACCTCTAACGGGGTAGTGCCTCCACCGAGCAAGAAGAGAAATATTAAGAACAGGCAACGATTCGGGCCAGCTTCTTCAATCAGAAGTGAGATCAATAGCGACACGAAATTTTCATTCTTATCTGGAGTGTCATGCTCGGTAGGTTGAATTGCCGTGACGTCCCGGAACGTCTGCAAATATGCACTTGCCCGTAAAATAGAGAATGGACTGTAACGTAAGAGAGAAGTCAGCCTGGAGACTTCCGATTTTTGTGCTTGCGCTATCTCTGAGTTTGCGCATCGTTGTGTGAACAATGCAAGGGCTTCATCAGCCGAAAGCGGTGGCATTGAAACCGAGACTAGGTGTTCAATTGGTTGTCTTGTACCCATTGTCACGTTTCCCGTGCGGCTTGTGAACAGTATTTTGCCCCATGGAACGGTTTTAGGAAAAATTTCTCCGAAGTTCAGCTCCGGGTTCGCGTTATCGAATATCAAGATCCATCTGCCGTTCTCAGGATTAAGTAGCCATTGTGTCACAAAACTATAGTGGTCTCTCGTAGGTTCCCTGAATCTACCAGGGTCGACACAGAATGAAGCTCTGTTGTACCAATTTTGTAAGCTATGCAAATTTTCGGCCGCAAACCAGAAAATGGAAAAGGAATTTCGCTGCTTCCACGCAAACTCGGACGCTACGGACGTTTTCCTGTCTTCATTTTAGCATCTGGATAAGCTTGGCTAATTTGAACTAACCCAGAGCCAGGAATTCCATGTAGGACTAAGAATGGAGAGTCATCAGAAAGCCATTGCGTCAATTGCTTCATGAGAGCCTCAAATCCAACATTCGTGACTGATTCAATGCAGTCAATAGTCGACAAAAGAGGAGAAGACGAAGCTACAGATATCTCAGCACGGTGTGTCGATGGCTTTTGTTGGTAGATCTGCGATTGATTATCTGATTGATTATCCGCGGCCGCCCTTGTAGCTGAGTCAACAAGCCGCTGTATGTGGCGCAGGATTCGTTGGAAAACGGCATCATTCTTGAGCCTGCAGATTTGTCGATGGTCAACGTCCAGTTCTATGACGTGTTCTCGGTGTCCAGGAAGTCCTAGCTCAGCAGAGCTTCTGTCTACAACTACCTTGAGATAGTTCAGTAGTGTCTGGGAATGGAAAAATGGCTACTAACCGTTCGGAAGGGAGCCCTGAATATCCCTCTGCTCTCAACAATACTAAGATAGCTGTAGTCATCGGAAATATGCTTGAAATCCGCAGTAAGATGAGCCAAGAATGGGGAGTTCCTTTGGAGAGATCTGACCAGGTCGTTACGGTCACTACCAGTAACAATTCGTGCCACATTAGCAGCAACTTGGCCAATTGTCGCTCCATTTCCGCCTCTATGAGGAGTCGCAAAGAATACAATTCCGTAGGTAACCCGCCGTATGGATTCAAATCGGCGATTGAGGTGTGCTGTCAACAGAGCCTTCGAAGTGATCTTTAGTATAGGGCGATAGGAGGCTGAGGCTGAGGACCCATTGCATACCTGTTTCACTACCAAGCCTCCTAGACTATGACAAATGAAGATAATAGGCCGAATACACGGGACTTCCTAGTCAAACTTAGACGAAGGAAGCGGTGCAGGAGAATTCGAAATAAAAACCTGTCTCCGCTCGTTGACTAAATCGAGCAAATCATTTGCATGCTGGCGTATACCGGCCTCTGAAACATCCCATGCGACATTCGAATTGTATGCAAAAAGCATTATTCGAGCCGTTGGGACATGCTCCGGGAGAAGCTCGCCTGGCCAAAAAGTACCGTCCGCATGAGTCCAAGTTTTCACAGCATGTCCAGTATGGCTCAGAGGATTTAGTCCATGGACAAAAATGATACTAAGCCAGACGTCAGTTCCGACTTCTTTGAAGTGGTCGGGAAAAACTTACTCAACCTCAGGTTCATTTTGATCTATTCTAGGCGAGAGTATTTCTAGCGTTGGCGCCTGTGACTGTTAGCTAAGGAATTTTATTTTCTATCAAGGTTTACAACCATTGTAATAGTTGTTTAGAAATTGACATGTCAATACATCAGATCTCCTAATAACTTTCTGAACCATGAGCTCTGAGTCTTCAGAGCTTCAGTATCGATGTCTTAAAGACCAAAGGCTGCATTAGATAGAAACTCCTTGCGATGCCAAATTGACCGAAGGTAACTGGAAGTCTTATAGATTTAATGATTTCTTTATAATCGAGCCCAATTATTTTTTAGTGTTATGCGCAAATTCTTGCAAGCTTGTCACCAGAACCGTAGAAGTTTCTCCTTCAGACTGGAAGTTTAATGATCGCTTCAGCTGTTAAAAGGATTCTGTAGGAAGTGGCGAAGTCTAGTAGTAGGCAGTAGAAAAGAAACGAGGGCAACTTAAACCGAGACCGAGGAAGCCATTTTAGGCTCTTACCTGCTATACCCCTACTATGCCTGAATCTACTCCCTCTTACTCTCTCTTACTTCCTTAATACTCCTTTACTACGCTCCTTTACTTTTTTAATACTCTCTCTAAAGTAGCTCTACTCCCTTTCCTAACCTAGAACGATAATTATAAATTTAAGTTCAGGGTATATATAATATAGGAAATACTATAATTATAACCCCTTTACTTATAAATATAGCCCCTATTTACTTATAAATATAACCCCTATTTACTTATATTTATATCCCCCTTAAAGGGGTTTAGTATACTATTACCTAGGTAACGCCTAGGAGTAATAAAGAATTCCTTAGACTTTTAAGCCCTTAGACTAGATTAATTATTTAGGATTTCTATATAACTTAAAAATACGTTTACTATTATCTTTATAAATAGAACTTCTTTAGTTATAAATATTCTAATTAACTAAAATCTAGCTACTATATATTTAGATTATAAACCCCCTTATAACTAGTAATACTACTTATTACCTATTATTATTATAGTATTATAACTATATTATATCTATATTCTATTAGCCTTCTAATTAGTATTCTTATTATTATAACTACCTATTACTTTAGTATAAGTAAGGTAGCTAGTATAACTAATATAATACCTTACCTAATAGCTCTACCTTAATATTAAAGTACTTAGGTAAGAAGTTACTAGGCTATACTATATCTCCTTAATATAACTAGTAGTATATTTCTCCTATTAAGTAGTAATATAAATACTTTTATAAAGAAGGTATCTTATTATCTATTATTTATATAACTTAAAGTAATAGTATATTAACTTCCTCCTCTTATAAGTATAGATATAGATATAAACCCTCCTCTTACTCTATCTCTTACTCTACTACTTATAGTACTACTTACTCTCGTAGATAATCTTAGTATTATATCTTAAGGTAGGGGGCTATTAGAGCTTTATTAAGTAAGGTATTCTTTAATAACTTTAAATTATAAGGGATATTATTATATAGATTATTAGGTAGCTAATTTAGTATATAAGGGAAGCTTCTTTAAACCCTTTAACCTACCCTTAGTATATATAGTAGACTAAGCTAGTTATTATCTTCTAACTTATTAATACACGCTTTAGTAAGATATAAGGCTAGCTTTTTAAACTACTAGTATATATAGATATTATAAAGTCTTAAAACCCTAGTATCCTCTTAAAAGTAGTCCCTAATTCTATAAGTATATAGTAGGCCTAATATTATTAAAAATATATTAGTATATATAGTAAGTATACTACTAGATATCTTCTTATACTACTTAATAATAAGTCTTAGGGTAAATAGGGTAATATATATAATAATATTATAAAGGACTAGAATATATAGCTTAAAAGGTATATATATTTTTACTATTTTTATAATACCTTTATATTTTAATTTCTAATAACTAAGTAGAATACTAACCTTTTTAACTATAACCTTTAAGTTACTTAGGTAGTATTAATAGCTAATCTATTTAGAATTATAAAAGAATAAGTAAGATTACTAACTTATAAAGAATTTTAACTCTCTTTTTAAAGTTATATATAAGCTTTTAGCCTTTAAACTTATAGTATTTAAGAAATATAGAACCTTATTAATATATATCTTAATAAACTTCCTTTTATATAAGTTAATCTAGTACCTTAAGAGGTATATATAAATAGAAGGATTATAATTATTATAGATATCTTATAATATATCTTATACTTTAGAAAATCTATAGATTATAAATATATAAATAATAGAGTTTTATATAGATTAAAATTCTTACTAGACTTCCTTTATAAGAAGCTTACTCTTATAATAAGATAGGATATCCTTATTAATATACTAGATATATAGTATATAATATAAGTTAGGAAATACTAAATAGAGTATAAGTATAAGTACTATTTTATAGTCTAAAATATTAATAATTAGATTAGGAATATCTAGAATAATTAATATATCGCGTAATTATTATAAAACCTATTTATAATCTTCTTTTTCTTCTCTTTTAAAGAAGTAAAAAGTAATATAAAATCTTATATTAAGGGTTATAATACTAGTAATTATAAAGAGAAGTAGTTTATACTTATTAGTCTTATATATATAGTTTATAATAAGAACCTCCTAGTTTATTTTTAATATCTTATAATAGGAAGTTTATAAGAAGAAGAGATATATAATTTACTCCTTCTAATCCTTTAAATACTTAATATACTAGTCCCTATTATATAGCTATTATAGTACTACTTATATAAGTATTATTTAGTTAAGACTAAGTCTTCTTATATAAGCTCTCTTATTATAAATATCCTTTAGTTTAAAGATAGAGTTATCCTTATTATATATTATATATTTAATAGAGGGTAGTAATAATCTAAGTAGATATATTACTAGTAACTATTTACCTTTAAATTATATCCTCTACTTCTAGTATTATAGTAGAAGCTTTATAAGTATAATAGGTAACCTTCTTTATAATAATATAGTTATAAGATATATTCTCTACTATAAATAACTAGATTTTAGTAAAGTAATTCTAATTAGCTATTACCTTAAATAGATAGTTAATAATTTAAGAAATACTATATAATCTCTTTTACCTTTAAAGGCGTTTTTCTTTACCCTTATAATTATAAAAAAATTATACTTTTTACTTTTTATCCTTTTTATTCTAGATAGTTTACTAGATCTAGACTATATATTTATACTCCTTTATAAACTTATTAATCTAGTCTTTAAGACTTTAAAGAGAAGCGTTTATAAGGCTATTAAAGGGTAGTACTAGGTTAGTTATAGTAGAGGTAATATTAGATTAGAGATATAAGTATATAAGGGGATTATTATAATATATCTTATACCTAAGGTATTACCTAGGTAATAGTACGCTAAACCCCTTTAAAGGGGATATAATTATAAGTAAATAGGGGTTATATTTATAAGTAAATAGGGGCTGTATTTATAAGTAAAGGGGTTATAACCGTAGTATTTCCTTATAATATACTCGCTTTAACCTAGGGTTAGGATTATATTAACTAATTTTAATTAGCGCGGACTATTAGGGGGTAGGAGTAAGTATATATATATATATATTATATATACCCTAAACTTAGGATTTAAAATTACTATTCTAGGACGGGAAAGGGAGTAGGGCCGCTTTAGAGGTAGTAGCGAGGGAGTAAGAGGAAGTACTAAGGAAGTAAGAGGAAGTACTATAAGGTAGTATATATTAGAATTCAGACCGGGTTAACCTCGGTAGTTACTAATTAGGACTAGTTAGGGGGCCTTAGTAGACTAATAGAGATTTCTCGTAATAGTTATTCCATTCTATATAGCTATATCTATCTATTAGTTATTATAATACTATTATACTACACCTAAATCACGTATAGATAACTTATTAATATTATATATTTTAATAGGTTATAAGCCTAGGTTCTACGTAACCTAGGAACCGTATAAATCGCATAGCAAGCTTTTTACTAAGACTTAGTATTACTCTAGAAGAAATATTCCTAGAACTATTTATAACAGGCACTATTATATCTAACTATCATAAAATTTAGAAGCTTAAGGGTACTAAGAACTATAAGCTATAGGAGATTATTATAAGAGTATTACTCGTAGTTAACGGCGTGTTTAAAGTTATTAGACCGGAATATAAACCGCTAACTAACCCTAACTCACCTACTACTAGAGGAGTAAAACTCCCTATTAAGGAGGTGGATAAGGATGAATAGGAAAAGTATATTAATTTAGAGGAGCGAGTACTCGCCGCTATTTATATTACTATATCGCCGTCAGCCTATAGTATAATTAAAACTCTGAAGATAGTAAAAGAAGTATAGGCTAAATTAAAGTTATTATATAGGACGGACTCCTACGCTACTAAGAAAATAACGTACTTCGCCTTATATAAGCTTTATTCAGATTAATTTAAAGACCTTTATACCTACCTCGCTAAATTTAAGGAGTATATAAACAAGCTTCTATAAATAGGGAGTCCGCTAGAAATAGATTTCTAGATAGTAGTCTTCGAGAGGGGCCTACTAGATAATATAAAGGAAGCGGTCTATACCCTTACTAAGATCGTAAGATCTAGGAAGGAGCTATAGGATTTTAAGTATATTACTACATTATTAGTTAATAGGTTTATGCCTTTAAAGACTAAAGAATCTAAGGTATTCGCTAGTAATTTTAGTAAATAGCTAAAGTAAGGTTAATATTAAAACAAGCCTAGTAATAAAAGCCAGGGTAATAATAATAATAAATATACTTTCTATAGCTACTAATATAATATAAAAGACTACTAGCATATTAATCTAAAGCTAGGACTAGAAGGATTTATTCCTAAAATAAAGAAAGAGCTAGAGGTACGGAATAAATAATAGTATTAAGACAGATATCCTAGTCGCTAATAAAGCAAATAAAACCTAGACGAATAAAAGTAGGATAAACTCTATACCGCTCGCTTTAAGTATAGCTTATAATAAAATAATAAATCCTATAAGATTATCGTCGACTTAGGGGACTAGGAGTATACCTTCTAGGACCGATCTAAGTTTACCGACTATTTACTAGTCTAGAACTACACGGTATTAGGACTAACTAGGGGTAAACTAATAAAAGTTAAAGGGATCGGAATAGTATAAATCCCGGTAATTATCGATAATAAGGTCAGCGAATTCTTACTAACCGATATTCGTCACGTACTAAATATCGAATATAACCTCCTGTCTATTATATAACTAGACCTATAAGGCTACACGTATACCGGTAGCGGAGGGAAGAATACATTCTATAATAAACACGGCGAGGAGGTACTACAAGCCTTCCTATATAACCGTACCTACTAGCTAGACACTATATAGATTAACTAGATAAGGGTATTCCGCCTTAAATTAATAGTCCTAGCTAAGAATAATGCGTCTTAGACCTAATAGTATAAGAGATATAGATACGTTAGTATAGAGGCTATAAAGGCTATAGTACGTGCTACTAATATCGATTATAAGGCCGCTAATCGTCTATAAAAATACGAAAAGCAGGAACTATATAAGAGTTACGTATTAGGGAAAATTACCCGAATGCTCTTACGTATACTAATACCTAGAGTTACTATCCCTAGCTAATACTAGCATATCGACTTGGCGTTAGTAAGCTATATAACTACCCTTAGGGGGTATACTAATATAATAGTATCTATATACGAAGTAATAGGGTTTACTTAAATAGATTATATAACTAGTAGGGCCGAGTTACTATAAAAACTCGAGTTCCGAATAAAATATTAGAAAAACTAGGGGTATAAAACGGCCTTTATTCGAAGTGATAATAAACTAGTTTAGGGCCGTAAATATTAATAAATCTTCTAGGAATATAGGATATTTATTACCCTATTAGTACCGTATAATCCTTATTAAAATGGGATCGCTGAAAGGAAGAACCGGATACTATTTAGTAAAGTCAGAGCGGTTCTCATTAACGCTAGACTACTATAAGAGTTCTAGGGTGAGGCTATCTACTATATTAATTACATTAAGAACCTTATACCTAGTAAGGATAGGAAGTCCCCCTTCGAGAAATAGTACGGCTATAAACCTTAATTAATATACCTGAAGCTATTCGGATATTAGTGCTATTCGTTCGATATATCGCCGAATAAGAAAAAACTAGATAATAAGGCTATTAAATGCCGCTTCCTTAGCTATAACGGTAAGAGTATCTACCGCGTATAAGATATTAAGGGATAATATATTACTCGATTAGCATATATAGTATTTAATAAGAGGGCCGCTATATTATTAATAGATAATAATAAGCTTCTAATAGAGGGAGACTCTAGCGACGATAATATAGCAGACCTCCTAGGCTAGCTCTAAGCTAACTAATTAGATAGCGGTAATTAGGCCTTAGAGGGAGTAACTACCTCTAATCGATAGGGTATCGAGGGAGTATTAGATAATACTAAAAATACTAATAATACTAATAATACTAGTAATAGATTAGTAATAAATTTTCCATCTGGCTAATTAATATCAGGCCTAACTAATAATATAAGTAGGCTAACTAGTCTAAATAGACGTGATTAGGATAATCTACCCGAATTAAATTAGAATAAGTTAAATAATTAGACTGCTAATAATAGCTAAGCGGAGTCGGAATTACTAACTAATTAATATTAGAATAGTTAGGATAGTTCGACACGCTAAATTACTACTATAATACTATTAGCTGTCGTTAATAAATAATCGACTCGAAATAATAAATCTCAGAGAATTATTCCTAATACATCACGTCGTTCCGTTTGTAATAAACTACGGATCGACTATAGCTAGACGAATAAGAGGGGTATAAAGTCTTCTAATAACCCTAATAGGTTTAGAGCTATACTTACCCGCGTCGTCGCTAGTACTAAAGAGCGTCCCTACCTAACGTTAATAGACGAGGCTCTTAGTAGACCTAATAAAGACAAATGGCTCGCTACCGCTAAAGAAGAACTAGCTAATTACGATAAGCAGATAATATAGTAAGAATTATATCAACTACCTCGTAAAGTATATATCTTACTAGGGAGGTAGGTCTTATCCTATAAATATGGGCTAATAGGCGAAATTAGCCGATATAAAGCACGGTAGGTAGTTAAAAGCTTCTACTAAATTAAGGGGATTAATTTTAATAAGATATTCTTATTAACCCTAAAGGTATCGTTATAATAACTCCTCCTAGCCCTAATAGCTAAATATAGGCTAGTCGTCGAGTATTTAGATATTATCGCGGCCTTCTTGGAATTACTTATTTAGGAAGAAATCTAGGTAGAGTAACCCTACCGCTTTACTAATAAATAATAAGGACACGCTTATAGACTAAATAAAGCTCTATATAGCCTTAAATAAGCGTCTTATAAATAGTACGAAACCCTTTATAAGGTACTTAAGTCTCTAGGTTTTAAGCGCCTTAAGTATAATTATTACGTGTTTATTAATACTATTATAAAAGTTATTATTACGGCTTACGTAGATAACTTACTATTTATAACACGTAACCGGGACCTAATTACCTAGATAAAGAAGGAACTTGATAAGAGGTTCAACTTCAAATATATAGGAGACCTAAAAGACTATTTAGGAATAAATATTATTAGAAATCTAGATAACTATTCCATTTAGGTTAACTAAATAAAATACATTAACTAATTATTAAAATAGCTAGGTATAGAAAAATATTCGCTAGTAAAATCGCTTATAGAATAAGTAAATATCGCTGTCGCCCCTAACGGCTATACAGCCTCCTTATCTGAAAGGGAGGCTTATTAGTCCCTTATAGGAGCACTTAATTAGCTAAGTGTTATAACTAGGCTAGATATTATATACGCTATTAGTAACCTAAGTCATTTACTTAATAACCCTACTCCGTAATATATAAATGCGGCGAAAAGGGTACTACGTTATCTGTTAGGAATAGTCGACGACGGTCTTATCTATTAACTAGGTAAAAATAATAGCCTGGAGGGTTTTACCGACGCGTTATACTGTGACGACTATAAGACGTCTCGTTCTACTGGGGCGTACGTCTATAAACTATTCAATGGCCCTATCGCCTGGCAATCCAAATTGCAAAAGCTGGTAGCGACATCTACATGCGAGTCTGAATATATTACTGTAGTAGAGGCATATAAAGAAGCTCTATATCTAGGCCTTATACTCGAAGAGCTAGGGTATAATAAGGGAGTAGCACCAGTACTCCTAAGTATTGATAACTAGGTAGCTATAAAATTAGCTACTAACCCGATTAATTATACTACTATAAAATATATCCGAATAAGATATTATTTAATACGTCAACTTGTTTCTAAAACTAAAGAAATCCGTCTCTAATAGGTTGATACTAAAGGCTAATATGCCGATCTACTAATAAAACCTATCGGCCCTATTAACTTCGGCCTGGCTAGATAATAATTAGGACTAGCTCCGAGCGAAGTATAAGGGCATTCAGATATAGTGGTTGGCGACAGGGAGCCTACCTCGTTACCACCGATATGAAAGGGAGTGTTGGAATTCAGACCGGGTCAACCTCGGTAGTCACTAATCAGGACTAGTTAGGGGGCCTTGGCAGACTAATAGAGATTTCTCGTGATGGTTATTCCATTCTACATAGCTACATCCATCCATTAGTTATCATAATACTATTGCACTACACCCAAATCACGTGCAGATAACTCATTGACATCATACATTTCAACAGTATAGGGGCGTAGCAGGTGGGAGCCTAAAATAGGTCCCCTAGTCTTCGGCTTGAGCTGCCCTCGTTGTTCGAATTACCTTAAAGCCCCGCCTTCTACCTAGACTTCGCCACCTATAAGATCCTTTGATTGTTGAAGCGTTCAGGGGAATCTTCCGTAACGAGCGCGCAGTATGGGAGTACGAGCAATTGTGAGAGGTTTTTGACGAAGGAGGTCCGCTTTGGGGAGGCGTATGAATTGGGTAATTCTTTATCTCGCACGTTTTGATCTGCACGCACACTTTCACTTGTTTTTATTTCATCTTGGCCTTTCGGGAGGGGGGTATTGCGATGATGATAAGAATTATGATGAGACGATCTCGCAGCGGTATTTTTCTAATTGTCCATTCGCGCACTCAGACCACGGACCGCTTTGATGCATTGTACATACGCTATTACCAACCTGCAATGAGAATTCGAGATTGTCATTCTGCGTATACCGGCAGTAGCGCCAAGTCTTGCGTCTGCAACAATGTGACTAAAATGTAAAATGTAACTTTGCTGCTTCAAGAACTCCCGTGCGACAGATGTTGTCCTTTTGAGTTAGCCGACTGCCCCCTTCAAAGCGCCGTGACGTTTTCAATGGAATCGTTCATGCTCGTCATTCTTCGTGATGCTGGTCAGTCACTATCAACTTCTGAAGTCTGGTGTTATCTTGCCAAATCTTGTAGATAACGAGCGCGCTTAGCAAACTTGATTAGTTATCTCCACTTCTCACCCCAAGGTGATGATCTTCCGCGTCGCCTCAGCTTGAGCCCAGGCATCAATATACATCTTGCCCACACCCAGGCGATACACAACGCCGTTGATCCACTCCAACAGCATAATGTTGTACATAAACCAGGGTTTCTCCCCGTCGTATCGCTGCTGGTCGAAGTGACCTCCCCCTGTATCGATGTGAGGCCTGTCGGGAAAACATTGTTCCTCCATCGTCATCGCTTCCGAAGCTACCAAGAGATCCGGATTACCTCCCCCTCGAGACTTCTGATCGTCGAGTTTGCATCTCGATATCATGACAAGAGCATATGGCGATTCTTTTATATCTCTCTTCAATGTCGTCGCGCTCTCGGCAGGAACCATTACGTATCCTCCTATTTTATTAGGCGAGGTTGCAAGACTTAAGGGGCATATGATATGCTTGTCTTTGGTACATCTGTGATTGTGTAAACATATGGGCCAGTAGTGATAGTCGTCGTTTGTGTCTGGGTTGAATTCTGTGGTCTCCGCCTCGAACAACAAATGATCGGTCGTGCCTTGAAGGCTAGGTCCCAGTATTCTCTGTTCTTCCGTTGCTGTGGGGTGAGCGAACCAGAGGCGTGGATTGTCCCGCTCCCAGTAATAGGGAATACCATCCTCTAATGCCCCTGTCCATTGTGCACGATATTGTTCACGCCTTATGACATCCTCATTGACGCCTTTCGAATAGCGAAAGTCTTTGCCTGAGAATTGCTGGCCGCCACTCTCGACCCACGTGATCCGCGAGAGATTTTCATCAATGTTGCATTTCACCGGTCCCACCCAGCCCGCCCAAGTCCAGCTTGGGAAAAGCGGTTGTCCAGATCCGGGATCACGTCGTCTGATTGAAGGGCCGGATGGCTGCCAGAGAAGTTGAGAGTCTAGCTTAGATCGGGGCAGTCCGAAGATAAAGTCGCTCCTGAATAGCGGGCGAAACCCGGTTGCTATACCCTCAAACGCATTAAGCATATTAGACGCAAGGGTAAGTTGCCGCGAGGTGTAGGCTTCCACTACCCTACGGTACGACGATACATTGACGGAGCCTGAAGAGGGCATCATCATTGGTGCGTGATCTTTGAACACCTTCGGCATGAACTTCCTGTGCAGCCCACTTTCAATAACATCATCGCTTTCGATGAAGGCATCTTGACGGTGTTGACATGAGAAAAAGCATCTCTCTTTGCCGACAAAGAGGACCCTTAGGGATAGCAGTCTTTCCCGAAACGTCCAAGCTCTTGAATTCCATACAGACTTCTTAATTGCATCTTTAAAAATATTTGGACGATTAGCGAGAGTAATGCCCTGCATATCTTCGATATGCTGACGAAATTTGCGTGGATTTGAGTTCATACCAGCCAGATACACGTCAGCTGTATCGCCCGATGCAGCCACAATTGTCAGTACTGTAGAGCTGTAGATCAAATCCATAGGACCCATCTGCTGCGCTTGGTCGTCGGGATTATCTTGGATTACAAAGAGACTATCCACCCATAGATACCGTTCTCCAAGTCTTTTTGTCAGAGAGATTGCGTCTTTGATGGTATTTGGAAGCTCTTTAGCTCTTATAAGGAGGGAACCTTTTGCCTCTAGGTCCTTCCTTATGTCTTTCGTATTTCGTAACGCTCTAGCTCCGCCCTAGATATAGCTCAGGGCGATATATCGTGGCTCCCGGACAGATTGAACAATACAATTAGAATCGACATCGATCAGTCGAAAGCTTTCAAGCATATCCCTTCCGCGGGGTTTGCTAGTGTTTACACCGCAAAGACCATTATTGCCATCATTGTACCACTTTTAAACCAGGTCATATTTAATATGAGGAATTGTAACAGACTTATGACAATTTACCTCGCTTACTAAGGTTTCGTCCTTGGGGGTCAAGCTATATATGAAATTTATGCCACTTATCCCGTCAGAAATCGGTAGCGTAAACAGTAACAGTTAACGAGGACCACGAATATCTATTTCTATAGGCATCGTTCTCATAGTACACATAACAGGCTCTTCAGCAACTATAGTATCAATATCACGTCTCCTAACCACGTCTCGTAACCACGTCTCGTCTAATAGATACCACTAGGCGACAAAATGCGCACGCTACCTTTTCAAGAATATGTGCCAAAGAATAGACAGGTTTTACAGTCCCGATTTCAAGCGATTATTTAATATTATTTAATAGTTAATAGTTATATTAGGCTATAATATTTACTAATTATATAAATTATTAAGTTAGTAGTTTAATTATTAAATTACTAATTTAATATAAATAATAGCTTAATTAGGCTATTATTTTAATATCCTTTATAGTTAATTTATTACTTACTTATATTTATATCTATTCTATCCCTCTTATAACCTTCCTCTACTATTATTAATAGTTATTTTATACCTCCTAGGCGTACTTTAAAGTCTTCTAAGGATATCTTAGGTATTAGTACCTTTACTATTACTATTACTAATACGCTAGATCCTCCTTTTATATCCTTATAATTAAAGATCTTAATATAATATAATAAATATATAATTATTATATATTTATATAATTAATAGGAAGATATTATTACCGGCCTTTATATAAATATACCTCTTATACTCTAGGAACCTCTTAATAATAATAATATCCTTCCCTTATATTCCTCTTAACTTACCCCGCGGAAGTCCCCTTATAAAGAGAAAAGTTATAAGAAAGCTAGGCTATATAATATAAAGCTATTATAATATTTAGGGAGGTATAAGAGAAGGGGGACTAGGAGCTTAAATATCTTGTAATTAGATAGTTATAATAAGAAGTATAAGAGAGGTAGGTAAAAGGGATAAAGTATATATAAAGGAATACTTCTTAATATTAAGGAGATAATAATATTTATTAATTATATACTTATTAAAGTAGGTATATATAAACTTTCTAATATAAATATATAATAGAAGGATATATAATAGGACTTTAAAATATATACCTACTATTCCTACTCTTAGAATAGTTATTAATAAAAGGTAGTAATACTACTTAAATAGTATAAGTATAAGAAGGAATATAATAGGAGATCTAGGTATATAATAATTAATAATAACCTTATATAAGTATTAGATTAATAGTAACTAATAGCTAATAAAATTTAAGCTAGAAAATATAAAAAGAAGTAAGATATAAAAGATAAAAAGGAGAAATTATAAGATTATAATACTAAATAAGATATACTCTCTACGTATTAAGGTAAAAAGGTTATAAGGGAAATAAAGAATACTAGTTCTAATAAAATTCCTTCTTATAAAGAAAATAATAAATAAGACTCCTCTTTAAAAGGCTTACCTATCTTACTCTTATTTATAATAATATTACTATTACCCTCTAATATAAGTATTATATTAAAAGGTTCCCCCCGCTAGTAGTAAAGCTTAAGTCCTTAATACTAGAGTAATACTAGCTACTAGAGTAGTATTAATATTAGGAGCGATTTTAAGGATAAAGTTAACTCTATTAATAGTATTATCTATTAGTTATAATAACTATAATAATAGAATAAGAAAAAGAATAGGGGGATAAGGTTATAAAAGGATAGATAAAGACTTAAATAAATATAAAGGTCTTATTTAACTTAGGATATAACTACTATTTTAGTTAATTTTATAAAGTAAAGTTTAAAATTCTTTAAATCCTATAATATAATAACTCTAATAATAATACTTATAGATATTAATAGGCCTATATTAATAAGTAGTATTTAGACCCCTCTACTTACTAATATTAATATATTTATAATAACTAGTACTTAGGGCCTAGCTTTAATTAAGAAGTTAGAATTTATTTATAAGTAGTAACTTAATATTAACGTAGAACTTAAATATTTAATTAAAGGAATATAATAGATTTATAATATATTAAATACGCTTTATAAGGAGTTATAAGCCTTTATAACTCTATTATAAAAGTAAATAGGGGCTTAGAAGGATCTTATTTAAATACTCTATATAAATTAAGTCTTATATTAATAGTACCTAAGTAAAGAGATAGAATAAATATAAAAATACTAGAAAATATTACTAGTAAGATTAGTCTTACTATCCTTATAAATAATAATATATTAAGCCGTCCCTAGATATCTAATAGAAAGGTTATAAGTATAATATAATTATATATTAATAGGCTTAATAGTATTAAGGATATAAATTAAGTAAGTAATAGTAGAGACTTTAAAAGTAATAATAATAATAGTAAGTAAAGGAGAAATACTATAAAGGATTTTTATATAAAAGTTAATAAGAAGCTTAGTAAAGACTGGGTTAATAATATATAGTAGGAATACTATAAGACTAGTAGATATAATACTTAGATATATTTTATAGCTCTAACACGTAAAATAATATAGAATAATAGAATAACTATTAATATAGACCCCTAATATTTAAGCGACTTAGGATTAAAATATTTTAGAATAAGAAGTAGAAAAACTAAATAGAATATAAAAGTAGAAACTTCGGATAAGAATAAAGAAATAAGGCCTTATAAGATACTTACTATTTTATAATAATTATATAGATAGGTTATATTACTTAATAAGGGCGGGTTTCTTATATTTCTTATATATATTATAGATTTAAGCTAATTTATAACTTATCTCTATAAGCTTCTCTATAACTTAAATTTAATAACGAGCTCTTTATTAGTAATATAGTCTATAAACTAACGGTGTTATAGCGTTAGAGTTAGGTAATTATATATAGATTATAAGCCTATAATCCCTTTAATTATACTATAAGGCTTAATATAAAGAAATATACCTAAGTAATTATTAGGTAGAGTTAATTACTAATAAATATTAGTAGATTATTAAAGGCCTTATCCTAAATTAACTAGATATTATATTTCAGCCTTATAAATAGGTAAAATAGTTTATTAATAGTACTACTACCTAATAGATATTATTAACGGGTATTAGCCCTAATTTTATTCTATACTTAAAGGTATTTATTACCTAAAGTATCTATATTATCCTAAAACTATACTTAATAGTAATCTATATACTAGCTATTCTTCTATTAAACTTTCTCTTCTATATGTTTAGGTAGCCTATATATAGTAATATAATAAATTCTATATACCTATAAGCTTTATTACTAAATAGATCTAAAACTCGCCGCCCCTAGAATACTTAATATAGCTAGTCTTATATACTAGAAGTTTATAGTATTATTAGGTTATTCGCCTTTCCCTTAAATAGGCCGTATAGTATACTAATTAGACTATCTAGGTATATTACCCCTAATTATACTATACTATATACCTTTTTATATATAGAGTAGAAGAACCTCTAGTCTTCCTTTAATTAATAGAAGTACTAAAATATTCTATTAATAAACCCCTAAACTATAGACCTCCTATATATTTTACCTATATATTTAATTACCCTTACGTACCTCTAAATTCTATTATATTTAAGAATAGGATACTAGCGTAAGATAGGATTATAGTAATTATATAAGTACTTAAGGATATTATTAATTATAGTAGAAATAAAGGAGGGAGACTAGCTAAATATTATTAATAACTTATATAGAAGACGTAGGTATAAGAATTTTATTAAAATAAGATATAGAGTAAGCTTTAAGCTAGGTTAATAACTATATTACTAGTTAATACTTTTAAGGTTAAAATAAGTAAGTAATTAATATATCTTATTCTTAGTAAATCTAAATATCCGCCTTATTTACTTAGGTAGGAAATTATTAAGACTCTACTTCTTACTCTAATACTTAATTAATAGGATATAGGCGTAGCGTAGGACTTAGCTAATATAGTATAAACTAAGGATAAGGAGGGCTAGAGTAGCTACGTATATAAGTTCTTTATTAGAATTAATATTTATAGTATATTATTATTAATAATATAGATAAATAGATAATTACTAAAAGGGGTTTTACGGGTAAATCCTAGATATATAAGGCTAAGTAGTGACAGCTTATATTCGGGTAAACTCAGATTAGGGTTAGCGTACGGCTAGACCCGTATAAATTATTAAATAAACGTTGAATAATCTCACTGCAAAACCTGTCTATTAGTGGACACCTACTATTAGAAAAGACCTTAAAGAAGTGGACACCGTCCTAGAGTGCAAAGAAAATAGGCTTCCCACCCGTTCCGAAGGCTTTTTGTTTCATTATTTCTTACAGAATGCCACATCCAGATGGCAGTTCGATCGACCTGCTCTGGGATACTACAGGGACGAGAAAACAGATACCAACTGTATAGTAATTATTCAGGTTCTCAGGTGAAAGTACTAACTTGTTTACTTAAATTTTTGAGCTTCGAATGCGAGGAGCAACATATCTTTATGTTGTACTTATTTTCCACCTTCATGTGGGCTACTGCAGAAAACGTCGATAATCAAAAGTTACAGCCCTCTTCTGAAATGTCATGCAACCTTCTTCAAACATCGAAAGAGGAAATATCACCTCGTTACTGCAATCCAGTAATCCCTCAACCCAAAAGCGACCAAATTGAGACCCTTGTCCAAGAACTCCAAAAGGAAGGGCTAGGCACCTTCGAAGAGATTTACAGAGTGCTCATTCCTCCCTTAAGCTACTTTGATAAACTACCAAACGAAACAGTGGCTCAATGGTTCGTTGATGGGATTATCAACGAGGATGACTGGGTTGATCGTTTTGTTGAACTCCTCAATACGGTTCAGCGTAGGGGACTACATGACACATTCGCAAGTGAAGTGGGAAAGCTCATTATTAACACTACTTGCCGAAAAGTGGCAAGAGATTTCGAAGATTTCGATGATGAACTAAGGAAACTAAAGATGCACATTGGGAACGATGACGTTTTCCAGAAGGTTCTTGGTAATGGCCTGAAAGATTATAATCGCTAAGACATTGCGGACAAACTTGGGATAAAAGGTTATTTTCAGTTTTAACCAGAACTAAGGTAAATCTCGAGAATCTTCTTCAGTTTCTAACTAACGCCTCTTCGCCCCTCTTCACCACCAAACGACCACCCATGGCTTATGCCTTGGAGTAGATGATCAGTTTTGCCAACGCTACAGATGTTTTCGGTTAGACTGACGACTGGCCTCTAAAAACGCTGATGGAGACAACCATATTTATATGGCATTAGTTCTCGCAGGGCAGTTAATTATTGCATTACGTCATTGGTAGACTCGTGGGCACAGACTCCAACTTGAAGACATGAGAAACGGCTCGGTTTCTGTTATATTGGTTTAGAGACTATAGACAATTCGCTGCTGGTTCGAACAAAAAACGCCATTACCCTAAGCAGCAACTACCTAGAAATCCACCCTGCTAGCCTAGTGATGCCCTTCTTGCGTAGCTGAGCCCCTAAAACAGCGCCGAAAAGAGCCTTGTCCGCTGATATTGAAGGGAAAGAACAAGGGCAACTCAAGCCGGAGGCTGAGAGATCCATTTCAAGCTCCTACCTGCCTCGCTCCTGCACTGCCCCATAATGCTCCCTCTTGCTCCCTTTTGCTCCCCCGGTGCTCCCCCGGTGCTCCCCCGTGCTCTCTCGCTGCGCCTCCTTGCTCCCTCTTGCTCCCTTGGTGCTCGCTCCAAAAGCGGCCCTGCTCCCTTTCCTGATCGAAAACGGTAATTTATAATCCTCAGTTCGGGGTGTATATAATATATATATACTGTTGTTGAATAGTATGTAATAAACCGAGTATAATTACCGTTACAACCAGCTGTAGCTACGGTAGATGCTATAATAGAAAACTACAACTTATGTCGTATCAGGCGACAAAGGATCGTTATCGTTGAGCGTGAGAGAAGTAAATTTGAATGTTAAAATTACCATACATAAAATTCCTATGCTTTCGCGTCAAAGCTCACAATATGGTATCTGATAAAGATGCGTACAAGATGCGCGCTGCTGCCTCGCTTTCCTTATCCTTTCCTTTCCACTCTTCATGGAGGAAGAAAAGCGTGACGATACAATTTGGTACAAGAAGTTGGAAAAGTAAGGTAGTCTCCACAATCCAGACTGACAGACATCCTCAGTCGTCGGCGGTTGAGGTAGTGCGGTCGGTAGGTAATTATGACAGGCAGGAAAGCATTCCTACACCAACATCTACCTCCCATACTCACCACCACCACCCGTGCGCGAAAAAACCTTGACGACGCCATCGCCGCCGCCGCTAACGACCCACCTCCCATCTTGGCTCCAGACGACGCTGCAGACGCCCTCGCCGCGCATGAGTCTGTGGCTGGTGATTTCCTGCGAGCAGGATCGTTTCTCGAGCGACCAGAAGCGGAGGCTGGCGTCGTGGCCGGCGGAGACGAGTTCGGCGCCCGAAGGGGAGAGGGAGAGGGAGGAGATGGCGGAGGGGTGGGCGAGCATGCTGTAGGTGCATTGGCCTATGGGGGGTGTTAGTGGAAAGGAAGGCTTCGCAAGGGGGAGCTAGGGGGGAAAGGGGGGTGGGAGGACATACCGCTGTTGGCGTCGAAGAAGCGGATGTGGCGGTCTTCATGGCCGCTGAGTATCATGCCCTCCACGCCACTGCTCGATCCTGTCGGCCCATGTACCACGCTCTCGTCTTCCGACACCCCTCTTCCACTGTCGAAGCTGAGGGTGCCGTCTAGACCGACGGTCGTAGCTGCCACTGCGTTGACGCCGGTCGCTGGGGTGCCATCGTATGTGTCTAGGCTGGCCATGCCGACTATCTCTTCTCCGGTGCGGGTATTGTAGATGAGGACGGAGGCGTCGGCGAAAGATACGACGAGGGTGTCTCCGGTCGTTGAAAGTGGGCTTATGCAGGTAGGCGATGGGTGGTCTGCTCGCTCTATCCGATGGACCAGGGAATACTGAAATGGTCTGGAAGTCGCGGCGTTTGGTTGGGGGGATGATGGGAAGTTGGAACCTGCAGACACCGAGTTGGCTCTGCGGCTGCCCCCGGTTCCTCTTCTGGAACCCGTCTGTGGTGATGAGAGGTGTGGGGGTGCGCTGATGGCCCAGATGAGAATGGTCCCATCCGCAGCGCCTGACGCCAGGATTGTCCGATCCGGCCCGCCGTGATGGGCTGATAGGTCTCCTAATATTGATCCCGACGTTCCAGGTAGGACGCAGACCGTCCATACAGCATCAGTATGACCATCCAACGTAGCCTTGGGATCCACCCTTCCTCTTTCCCATACTCGTACAGTAGCATCTTGACCACCGGAGAAGACCAATCCATCGCCTTGCGTTTTGCCACCACTGGAAAAAGGCTGGTGTACTGGCGACGCTGCGATGCAGAGTACGGCACCAGAATGACCTCGATGTGTGTGATCGCTCCTCAAGTCCAAGTCATCACCTTTGCCCGGCGCGTTGCCTGCAGTCCACCTCTTGATCACTCCATCGTCTCCAGCTGTACATATTTCAGGTTGAGCAGGGCTTCCCACACCAGTAAAGATGACCGAGCGCACAACGTCGAGATGGCCCCTGAGAGCGTAGCGCACCTTGAACTGGCCAGGATCACCTTTGAAGCTTCCTCCGCTATGAGATGTTGAAAGCTCTCTCAGCTCGTGTGATCCATCACTCTGCCGCCTCCTCGATAATGAGCTTTTTCGCCTGTGCGACCCTAGCCCACCCCGGATTGGGGATTTCAAAGCCGTATTTGTCGCACTTGGAAACACGTCGGTATCAGGTCGTTGAGGTGGTGGATACTCAGGAGCCGGTCGCTCATCTGCGGAGGGCGGCTCCTGTGGATCGTCAAAGTTCCAGCCATCAGCATCTGCAAGCTCCGACTCCTCGGCCATCCTCGCGCTCTCTTCTTCTTCCCGCGTAGGTACAGGGCGCCCATAGGAGTCATAGCTGTGTGCGACCTTCTCGGCCTGGTCTTCTGGTGCGGGAACTCTGTAGCCGGGCCGATTTGAATTGGAGCGGTCGCTCGTCGCGAGAGTGTTGTTTTGCTGTTGGGATTGTCGTTCAGGAAGGCTCCGAGTCATATAGGAGGGTTCCGATTGCTGCATACCGCGAGAAAGGGCTGGTATCTCAGCGACTCGCGGTATAGGCGGTTGTGGAGCATGGTTATTTGGCATTGGAGAAGGTTGTAGCATTCCAATATTGTTTGACATCGGCCTCTGGCCCTGTTGGACGTACACATCCTCTAGGGATTGCTGAGGAGGTGGTTGGTGAGAATACTGCTGATGGTTTTGAAGCGCTTGCTCTTGTTCATCGTGAAATTGCTGTGGCGGATTGAGTGACAAAACGTGGTATTGCACCTCTTCCAAGCACTTTCCAAGGTATAGCCGCGATCGATCTCTTTCCGCTTCATGTCTGAGGTTCGGAGAAGGTTGGTCTTCTTGTTCGAGGTCTAGAAAGGAATTGTGAGGTTTGGGGGGTTGGGCTATCACGTTAATATGAGCAATTATCGAACGACCGCATTTTTAACAACTCACGCTTCGAGACCGGCTTCACAGCGTTACTCGAATCCTTGCCATCCTCCGACGGGCTACCACCTTTCGCCTTTTGCCTTTCCATTTTCAGCGCATGCTCAAGAATCCTAACATGCTTGTCAAGAGATTCGCGTAACCGCTTGTTCGTGCGCCCGTCTCCCTCCAGCTTTCCGATTCTTGACTTCATTTCCGCCCGTTCAATCTGCCAGGCGTTTCGATCCCTTTCATGTCGGTGCCACTCTGTTTGAAGAAAGCGCATGACGCCTATGTGAGACCTCCATTAGCAATTGCACGGCCAGGTAGCCTTCGAATTCTGCTAGCGAAATCAGCTTCTAGCTTTCGCTCACCTTGTAGAGTGTACTCCGTCCCTTGTGGCTGCCCACCGCCGCTGCCTCCTGCCTCGCTCCCACCCCCGGCACTCCCTCCGCTGCCCCCCATGCCAACGGAGGTCTGCCATGCCATTGGAACTTGGCGTCCTCACTGTGGCTCAACCATGAGAAGACTCCCTTCAATATGTTGTAGCGTTGGCGGGGCCAATATCGAGTGGAATGTCGGTGGGTAGCTATTGACGGAGGGCTCAAAAAGCCAAAGGTAGCTCTCCTAAGGGTGGTTGCACAGGCTTCTCGGTAGGAACAATGTGTAGCCCGGATCGATATCCTTGCAGCGAAGCTTGAAGGGACAATGCACTTCTCGGAAGTGACAGCGGGAATTAAGTTGATATGGACGGGTAGGGGCATTGATTCGATGGTCCCCAATTTCTGCGATATCTTAGGACTAGCTTGATATCTCCTAGTGTATCGGTCCGCAATCCAGCCGACGCTCGCGTGACCTTCCCTTTGTAAACCTCGTGGAGCCCTTTAATTCTGATATCGAATGATTCAACTAAGTAGAGACGTAGTATGCAATGTGGCTCGTCTACGCTTGGAGTACTTGCATAGAAATGGATCTGCGTTCGCACCGTTCAGCCCATGGGTAGGACGCGCAACACAACATAGAACCCCATAGTTCAGTCCTCACCATATCAATCGAGAACGTCAGTGCCATCCTTCTCCTTGCGCCATCTGAAAGTGTCTTTAAGCTCGCCCCATCGATGACCGTCCATGGCTCTGAGATACAACGAGGAGTGCTTGGGCCAGGCTCTCACAGTATCAACATCAACAGTTTTCTTGATACGACAGAGCATCAGTGACCCATCTCTGGCCGTTCGTTCGTCCATAACAGCAAAACACACACGGTTGATCCACGCCTTGTCCGAAGCATCCTGCAGTTCCTTGGCTAGGGTGTCAAGTCCTTTGCCTAGATGTGGAAAAGCATACTCCGTGACCGGTGCTTCGGTGGCCATGATATCGGAACCGTCAGGCCGCTTTGCTGGTGGCTGAACTTCCTCGAAGTTCTCCGTTGCCAGCCATAAGTACCATGGTTTCTTCAAGTACTGATAGCCAGCGCCATCGCACGCTTTGATCAGGATGTCATTGACTGTCTGGATGGTAGCTTTGTAAGACTTTGTTATGGCTCTCTGTGTAGCTTCAAATTACCTCTAGCGGTATCTCTGCGGTACAAAAGAGTGCATACCATCCGTCGGTCTCTTTATGCATCCTCACAATGCTTCATATGCGATTGCTAAAAACTGTAGTCAAAGTTTGGAATCGTGCTCAATTGGTATTGACGTGAAACACCAGCTCTTTCACAATCAGTTAGGTGCCAAGCAAGTCATAGGTGATCAAGCCTGGTGTGGTGGGGGTTCAGTCGCCTATCAGGTACGGCCATCAGTCGCTCATGCACATCATCCATTTCCTTCTTGCACGTTCTTATGCTTCAAATTGAATTCCCGTCTCCTTTTCCATCCTGTAAGAGAGCGAGGACACCATGATAAGCTTCATCTCTTTCCACATGAATTGATGTCGTTGTTTCATCCAATCAACAAGTCTCACCCCCATTCGAGTACATACCGCCGAACACTGACACGTCCTCTGCTGATCTAGAACTCCAGTTCCTCAACCTCCATCCCACACTCCACGCAAGACTTCAATCCCACCCCTTCCTCGTTCTCAATCGGTCTCCCCCAAACATGACTATGCTTCCCACCCCTTCCCATCTCGTCTCCGAACTCTCCTCCGCCGCCACCAGCCCGACTCCTGCGATAAGCTTCCACCCTGGTCTTCTTCTTCAGCTCTTGAAGTTTCGACCTGAACTTGTCCTCTTTCCTCTTCTTCTTCTCGCCTTCTCGCTTCTCGAACTCTTCATCTAATGCCTCGGCACTGCCCCATTTCTTCGTAAATGCATACTCCTCCACTTGATACCGTAGATATAACATCATGTTGTTCCATGTGGATTTGTGCGGATTCGGCCTCTCCAAATGTGGTAACAATTCTTCGTCCTTCAGCTCTGGATCCGTAATCAGGTAGTCTTCCTTTGCCTCCGTTTTCGTCAACAAGCTGTACTTATCCGGGAGCTTCTCCTTGCACGCGTTGCAGACTGCGCACCCGAATATCTCTTCCCATTTCCAATCAATCTCCATACTTCCACATTCCCGACACACCTTGTCGCCCTCCTTCTTCAGCGCACTTATCCCGGGCTCAAAAGGTCCCGCTTTCTGGTCCCGTAACGATCGTAGTAATTGATGCCGCTCCCATTCTTTCATCGTCATGTGCGCCGGCTTCTCGTCCGGCTTCAGCGAATGCAGTGCCTTATTATGCGGGTCGTCCTCCACAGTCATGAAGCCACCTTTTGTATCTGTCATCTTGCTAAAGTCGTACTCGACGAACTTCGTAAAGTTCCTCGCCGGTTGGATCTCGTCCAGGGGGCGAAACCCGCCTGCCTTGGCCACATCGGCACCTGTAGTTCTCGCATCTCGTAGTGTGGGTTTGACGCCTGAGGTTGTTGCAGAGTAAGGTCGTTTCTGACCTGCGGCGACATTGCTGGCAGAGCGGGTGAGTGTGGTGGGGGGTGTACTGTTGCGGGCCTCGGACTCGCGCTGGTCGCGGAGTGCTTTGGCTTTCAGACGGTTGATCTCCTGATAAGTATATTAGATGAGGGATACAGAGCCAGGTAGAGAGGTATACTATTCGCTTGACTTGTTCCGGAGTGAGCGGTTGTCTTGGTGGGATACTGGGGTTTGAGGCGCCTGCTTGTAGTGGGGGTGTAGAGGGTCGTTCACTCATGCTGGAGGGGTGCAAGATTACGCAATGTCTCAATGCACAGAACGGTACTTAGGAGGTTGCGGATGGTCCTGACAATGATACAGATTTATTGTTTGTCGAGGAAGTGGCGTCGATATGGAGAACAACAAATTTAGGGAGTAACATTCTTAGCTAGCTCGAGCGATATGATGATGATGATATACCCTCTAGGCTCCGGAGAACTAGTCACACATAGTATTGTATTGAACTGTAATTGTGAAGAGTCATAACGTGGCTGATCACACGCACTCTATCAAATCTACAGACAGAAACATCTTCGTCCCGTAAAATACAATCAGACCAGAGCCATGATGTCTCCAAGTCCTTCTACCAAATTATATTTGAGCATCCCTTACTCCTCCTTAACACCTCCAGCGCCCGCCCTCTCGGCCAGCTCAATGCTCTTCTTATCCGACTTAGGTTCCCCAGATCCACCCATACCCATCAATCCACCCGTAGCCTTCCACGGTCTCTTTAACTCCCCAACAGCTGGCTGTCCAAGAAGGAAGATCTTGGCCAAGTTGCCCTCGAAGGCGCCCTTAAGGGGGATGAGCGATTGTATCAATAGCGGGTTCGTATATTGGAAGTAAAGATGCATCACGCCCATCATTCCTACGCCCATCAATTGTGACTTGTACATCCCGCGTAGCTGTTGGAGATCGTAGGAATGGATGGTGGTGGTGATCAGCTTGGGCTCCTCGGCTGAGCCCATGGGCGGAGGTTCGACATATTTGAGCGTAGTCATGTCTGAAAGGGCTCAGGTCAATGCAAGTACTAGGAGTCCGTGTGATACTTGTGGAGCTTACCTTTCTTCGCGTTGATCTTCTGTCCTATGTAGAGGTATATGCCCAATATGATCAGGTTGGAGATGATGTACATGGCGCGAACGCCCATAAGGACTTGTGGGTCGTCGAAGGGGATCTTCTTCGACACTTGCATCATACCAAGTATGATCACCAGATTGGTGCTATAACGTAAACAGTGTCAGTACAGCTGTGCAAGTATATGTGGAAGGCTTCTGATGCTTGCGAAAGATTGGAGGAGCTCAACGTACATCTGAGGGTTAAGGCCCATCATAGTTGCGGCAGAGTGTGTATCAGAGAGATCGTCACTAAACGATGCGAAGGGTGCGATGGAAGATTATCGCCAGGGAATTTATTTGTAGCAAATGACAGATAGTGAGATTTAGATCGATGCGGGTAGGACGATTCATCAGAATATGACCTATCCTACAGCCTCATCAGTTGCCATAAACATTGAGAAAGTCTCTTGGCTCTACCTTGGGTATCTAAGTACCTGATAAGCATGCGGCCGCCGTTATTCTCGGCTTGGGCTCAGCACAAGACTCAGAACTATGTTGCTAGTTATGTCTAAATTTCAAAGATTCCAAAGGTACTAGAAATAGGGTTCTGCGGAGTAGATGATCTTCACAATTAGGAGCCCATGTTGAACTACGATGGTAATCAGACAGACCACGGGCTTCATTGCTGATGACTGGGCTTTGTACAAGGGCGGCGGGTCGAAACAGGTCCCACCGTAGAAGCCGTTACGCAACTGTGACAGTACAAAGAAGGGTCCCTATCCTCGTCAGAGATCCCGGTTGATAGAGCAGAGAAGTTGTTCAAAGAGGACGGCGTAACATCAAATCACAGTCGGTGCAATATTCACATTCGTATGACCCGCACCGTTCTCACGAAATTTTCATGATTCTGCAGTAAAACCACCATTGTACCCATCAAAGTCACTCAACGCCGTCTGCAACAATGAACCGTTCCCCACCAGCGTAGCCTCCGCCAGCGGGGCAGAAAGCCTGCCCGATACCCTCACTGGGTTCACGGGTCGTCCTACACTCACATAGAACGTGGCCACCGGCAACATCTCTTGGACGCCCCCATATTTGACACCCGGCTTGTCTACGCAGTCCCTGATCACCCTCACAGCCTCTCGCGCCACATCTCCGAACGTGAAATAGGCAGCATCCCTAGGGTTGGAACAACTGACAAAGATGATGCATTCGCCGTATTGCCAGCCACGTGGGATTTTGATCATGTCGATGCTGCTGCGAGGGTTTTTGCTGAAGCGAAAGATCTTGTCGCGGTGGGGCTCGCGGTAGATCATGCGGAGGGCTTCGCGGCAGTCGTGGCTGTTGGTGGGGCCAATGCCTGGATGGTCGCCTTCGTTGAAGCAGTTGGGCACGATTGCGTTGAGGGCGATGGTGGTGTTTTCAGGAGGGAGTAGGGGTTCCGTTGTGATGGCGGTGGGTTTTGCATTCGTAAGGTCGGAGGAGAGCAGGATAGGTAGCGTGAGCAGCGTCCAAATCGATTCACGGTGGAACATGTTCAGAGCTATTTACATCTAAGTGGATGAGCGTTGGTAGGCACAGCTAGATCGATGACTTGACTCTAACAGTGTCGACGTACGTGCTACATTCCACCGTAAGCTATAGATGTTCCATGCAGTTCGAGGATCCATCTTGAATGGAAAAGTGTCGCCAATCGCATCTTCCTTTTCAAAATATCATTGCTTGGATGATAGCGGGTATCGCAACGTCCACGGCGACACTTATTCAAGCGCTTCAGGATCTCACAGACCTCGCTTGACCAGTCGGTTGAGTAGGCAAGCATTTCTAGTGGTGAAATAAGCAAGTGCGAGTATAGAAACGCTCGTCTTCTCGAATAGTCTAATCGACTGCGGAAGGATTTCGGGGTGTCAGAGACAAACATATGAAGAAGAGTCTACTGAACGAACTGAAGCATGGGTTTATTTGAGAAGCCAGCATGATTGTAAGGGTAAGACTCAGCAAAGGAAGTAGAAAAGTACCCTTGTAGAAAAACGTTGAACCACAAAACCAGCGCCCTAGAACATCCCAAATGGATAGAGCCGCTCCCAGCTCAGCACGCAGCTCCAGCAGCTCCACCAACTCCAGCAGCTCCCGACGAGCTACTCTTCCGCCTCCGCATGTACTCACCCCTGGCGATACCGCTTACTACAATCTCTGTCATTAACTCGCCTGTGATTCCCCCACTGAGTTCGAATTTCCCTTTCTTCTTCATCGCCCATGCGCTCTTCTCGAACCTGGCTACCAGCTGCTTCCTGTCATCAAGGCAAATCATGTCGCCACCACTGAAAATACCATCAGACTTCCACTCAAAAGAGCCCCCAGTAGCCGGACTCTGAAATTCATGTGCCGACTTGAAGACGCCCGGCTTGCTCAGAAGGATAGGTCGATTTCGGATGACTATGTCGATATCGCTGGACATGGAGTGGAAGGTAATTGTGGCGATCTCGGTATTGGTAGCAGCTTCATGGACCCTGAGATGCGGCTTTGAGCTGAAGAGGCCACCGCTGTTCGCATCGATGCGATATATAGGTGTCCGCTTGTCAGAATCCAGGATGAGGATGTGCCTGTTAGTGAAGCCCTCACGGTAGACGTGGAGAATGCGAGGGACGGCGGACTGGGGAACGGTGGACTGTTGAGCGTAGGCCGGGTTGGGAGACGTTGCGTAGCCAGATGGAGGCTGAGTTTGTGCCTGGTGGTATTCCATGTTTGATGCTTGTTGAGAGCAAGTGATGCCAAAAAATGTCGATCGCTCAATGAACAGGTCTGAATAGCAGATCAAAGTACCTTGGCCGTGATGGTATTTGTATGTCTGGCAGCATGAAAGAATGAGAGGACCAGCAAAGTGAGCTCAGCTGGGCTGACAGGAATCCTCCTTCTGCGCATTGCTATTCTCAGTCCTTTGTACCTATGAAACGTGGCTGTGACAGCGGTCTGGGGCACAGTCTGAGCCTTTGGCTTCCAGTATTATGTGGCTGGTTCAAGATCTGCATGCTTGTTATTGGCCGAACAAGCCCGTCCACGGTCTAACCCGACAAGGCCTAGCTACCGACCTGCCCGGCTTGGCATATCTGAGGCAACTCGGCAATCCACTCAGCGGCCAGACTACTTTAATTTTTCATTCATTCACTTTGATACATCCATCATGCATGCCACTGTAGCCTGTCTCTCGCAAAATGCTGTCACGCCTGTGGCGGTTGTTGGGGAGAATTCCCAAGAAGGTTGAGGTGAAGAAGATTGAAGAGGAGCTTACCACGCATTACGAAGGTAAGAGATACTGTCGCGTTCGCATTGGAGATACCCTGGGAAAGCGATATCACATCTTGGGCAAATTGGGCTATGGTCAAGTTTCGACAGTCTGGTTCGCGAGGAATATTGAGTATGTCTTCCATCTTCCATCCTTCAAATTTTGCTCTCTCCTCTAATCATCGTTCAGGAATCAGCAATGGGTATCGGTCAAAGTGTGTACACAAGTAATGATGAAGGATCCAAGACACGAGCGTGACGTTATGAGACTATTAGATTGTGGCGACGTAACCCATCCTGGCTACTCTCGTATTGTTCACTTAGTCGACTCCTTTATCCATCAAGGAATTGATGGCCACCATATGTGCCTTGTCTACAAAGCCATGGGACAATCGCTGGAAGAATTTCAAGACATATTTCCTGGGAGGAAGCTTCCCTTGGTAGCAATGAAGAGGGTGACTAGGCAGCTACTAGAAGCTTTGGACTATACTCATTCGTGCGGTATCATCCACACCGGTACGAATACTAAAATAAGTACTAGGCTGTCCCGCTTCTGTGTCTACTAACTCAATCCGACAGATATCTACGATAGGAATATATTGTGCGAGCTGGAGGAAAGCGTTGTGCAACGATACTTGGAGGATGTCCCAAAAGCAGGTGAACTCGCTAAAGTTGGCCCTGAGGCAACGATCCGTTCAACGAAGATGAAGGCCGCAAAAGACTTGGAGAAGAATTTCAATATCCGACTCGCCGATTTTGGGCAGGCCGCCTACTTTCCGAAACCCGATGGTGAAAATGGCGAAGCTCAATTACCAACTATGCGTGCTCCAGAGATTGTTCTCGGCTTGCCATGGGATACTAAGGCTGATATATGGAATTTAGCATGTTTTGTAGGTCTTCTTGATGTCACTCTAATGGGATTCAATTAAATGGGGAAGGTCTGGGAAACTTTCGAGGGTCGATGGCTGTTTCATGGATTGCTGCCAAACGAGCTTAAGTACTCTGCAAAGGGACACTTGAGTGAGATAGTGTATTTCTTCGGCCCAGCTCCAGAAACGCTGGTCTTGCGCCAGGTAGTCGAACACTTAGACTCTGAAGGTAATACTTTCTACCCATGAACGCTACATTTGGTTCATGAAATGACATCAACTCAGGAAGAATCCATGATGTCGCGAAACCACAAGGAGGCTACTGGAAGGATCTCGAGGAGAACTTGTCGGGCGATGAGCAAGCGCAATTTTTTGACTTTATCACTCACATGCTACAATGGCTTCCAGAGAATCGACCCACGGCGAAGAAAGTCCTTGAGCATAGATGGTTGGTCGATTGAACCTTTCACGGTTCATTCACCCGGCCGAAATAATTGTAACGAGTTGATAAGGCTCGAGCGGTTCCGTATATGGAAGGGCGTTCCGGTGACAGTCAGGTCTTCTTGCACTGTTGCTCATCTGAGATAGCATGTTTCTCCGAGTAATCATGCTGAAGCAACTATTGGGTCGAGCAACATTTGGCACCTAGCTGGCTGCACTGAAGAAACGTAAGATCTCTGCATGACCGTCAGGAGTGATGCAGCACAGTGAATGAATGAATACCGCGGGGTTATTTACAGTACCTTCATTCCTCAAAGCTCTTGAAATGAAGGTGGACCGGTCTATAAATGTGAGCTACCTTCCTCTTCTCACTCACGAAACACCATCATTCAAGCTGAACCCTTCTTAATTCGAAGCATTACAAACCAACCTTTGCTAGATCTGCCCCAGTGTATACCAATCTGCGCTGTATCACATTAAGTAAAGTGGCTTTTCAAACGAGATTCTCTCTTAATCGGCATAATTTATACCATGAAGTTTGTTAAATGTCCTTCCTAATGACGACAGCTAACGCATATCTGAAGCCACACCCTTAAAGCCGTCTTCTCGACCACCGCCCAGGCGAAGGCTGCCGAGCGAATTGCTCGCGCCTACAAGACCAAGACCATTAGCTTCTTAGATAAATCGCACCAAAACTCAGCGGATTGGCAGCGTTTGGAGACGTATGTGGATAAGAAAGTAACGGAAATGAACAGGCTAGGAGCTGTAGAAGCCATGGCAAGGTATTGTTCAAACCTTTGGAGTTCACACTTTTGCACGAGACTTGGTATCAGTCAATGCCACTTCAGCTGACCACATCGCAATTAGGGGCAATTTTCACGAGCGACGTGTGGAAGATCCACCTGGGGAACTAGCCCGTCTGACAATTTGGCTCCTGAATGGACTAGGAATCCCGTTGAAATCGGTGCATGTCAATCAGGATGGTTCGGAGAGTTCCATCAGGGACATATCAGAGAAGGATCAGGCAAAAGGGGCTGCTAAGATTGCGGAATCCAAGGCAGCGGCTGCTGAAGCTGCGGCTGCTCAGATCAAGGCGAAGAAGAGCTCCACTACATAGTATGTACTCTTGGAGAGGGAGTCTTGTATGTGAGAGATAAGCGAGGTATATCAAATGCAGAAGCATATTGCCTTCTAAGTTCTCGTTCGTTGCTTTTACTAATCATTTGTTCTCACCTTCCCTATCCGTCCAAGTTCGGAATCCTTCCGCTTGGCGTGCTGTGCCACAATTCCTATGTAGGTACATAAAGTACCTTCATCGCCATCCTCAGCCATTTCTAAAGACTAAGCTCACTTGGAAAAAGAATGATGCTTTTTACCTGCTTGAGCTTTACTATATCACTCGTCGTCTGGAGCTGGCCTACTGTAGGGCTATCTGTTCCTCAGTCGCATCATGGACTTGAAGCGCGACAGCATCAAGAGCATGATAAGCTAGGAGCTGTTGCGTCCGAAAGCTCAGTATGCAGTCAAATTGGGATTGGACTTATCAAAGCGGGTGGTAATGCGGCTGATGCTGTACGTGTCATACGACGTGATTGATCGCTAGGGGTCATGTCACCAATGCTAACGTCTAATTGCAACATAGCTAGTGGGTACCGTCTTCTGCGTCGGCGTGATTGGTATATTGCATCAGGCTACAGTTGGTTTTCTTTGCTAATCACAAGCCCAGGCATGTACCATAGCGGTATTGGAGGTGGCGGATTCATGCTTGGTAATTCCAAGCATAGCTTGGCGTCACTCCTCACTATGACGCCGACTTACTGACTGGTGAAAGTTCGATCATCCAATGGCTCATATGAATTCATTGATTTCAGGGAGACAGCCCCTGCAGCCGCTTTCCAGGATATGTACAACCAAAACGTTAATTTGAGCTTATTCGGCGGCCTTGCAAGGTGAGCTGACTCGCCAACAAATTGGTTGGTATATATATACTCGGTGGAAATTCACTCATACGTAGCGGAGTCCCCGGCGAGATCCGTGGCCTAGAACACCTACACAAAGGCTATGGTAAACTTTCATGGGCTCAAGTCATGCAACCAGCTATCCACGTTGCTCGGAATGGCTTCAAGGTAACCCAGGACCTGGTCAATCAAGAGAAGAATGCGATTGCGGGCGGCCCGAACTTCCTGCTCGAAGACCCTAGTTTTGCCATCGATTTTGCGCCCAACGGTACACTGCTGGGCCTCAACCAGACAATCACCAGGAAACGCTATGCGGATACACTCGAGACCATTGCGAAGTACGGGCCAGATGCTTTCTATACGGGGCCGATTGCAAACGCTACGATCAAAGCTCTGGATGGTGCTAATGGTACCATGACACTGGATGATCTGAAGAATTATACCGTGGCTATCAGGAATCCTTCGCAGATTACCTATAGAGATTATAAGATCACCTCTGGTTCTGCTCCATCTTCAGGAACCGTGGCACTCTCTGTCATGAAGATCATAGAAGGATACTCTGGTTTCGGTGTGCCGTCCGAGATAAATCTCACCACACACAGACTGGACGAAGCCATGAGGTTTGCATATGGACAGGTTGAGAATCTTTTATGAAGATTGAACAGGCCGTACTGACTGTCTTACAGCGATCGAATCTTGGGGACCCTTCCTTTGTCAAGGGTCTCGACGCTTACCAGCAGGAGATGCTCAACGAGACGACGACAGCGACTATTCGGAACCAGATATCGTCCGTCCGGACACTCAACGTGTCAGAATACAGTCCGACAGGACTTGAAGGTGTTCTGGAAGCGTGAGACTTTGAAATTCGCCGCTGCTAGCGCAAATGTTCTTCAACTGACAAATTCCAAGTCACGGAACATCGCACGTTGTGACAGCAGACGAGTCTGGCTTGTCCATCTCCCTTACCTCGACTATCAACCTGCTCTTTGGGTACCCTTCCCAAAACCATCCAGATCAACTTACAAGGCTTTGACTGACGCTCGATAGGTCTCAGCTCTGTGTCCCCGAGACGGGCGTCATCATGAACAACGAGATGAATGACTTCTCCGTACCGAATCAATCCAACGCTTTCGGCTACGTACCATCACCATCCAACTTCATCCGGCCCGGGAAGCGACCTCTTTCGTCCATCTCTCCCACCATTGTCGAATTCCTTTCCAACGGCACACTCTACCTCGTTACGGGATCTGCAGGTGGTAGTCGCATCATCACAGCTACTATTCAGGTCATGTGGCATGTTCTCGATCAGGGATTGGGAATCGCGCAAGCACTTGCAGCACCGAGGTGAGGATCTATGCTGCGCAAATCTGGTCTGCTCCCACCGCTGTGCTGATGTACATGGCGACCAGATTGCACGATCAGCTTCAACCCAACCGCGTCAGCTTCGAATATGCGTATGACAATGGGACTGTAGCTTTCATGAAGTCGCTTGGCCACGACGTCACTTGGGTCGCGCCTGGTCAGTCAACAGCGCAAGGCCTGACACGACTGGTCAATGGTAGCTTCGTGGCTGCTGGGGAGCCAAGGCAGCGCGCTTCTGCTGGATTCGCAACCTGACAAGGGCGGGAGCAGGGAGAGAACCAAAGCCAAGACAGTAATGACCAAGGGAGTATCCGAGGTCTCGCATAACATAAACTCATGAACATATGTAATATATCGCCGGTGTGGCCTCGGTACTTACTTAGATTCCGTATGGGAGAAAACCCAAAGCCAAGTCTTGGCATCTTGAGTTTCTTTTGCCGTACCAATCACAAGCGACCATGATCCTTTCCCGCCCAGTGGAAGGCCAAGACGCTAAATTGGTCGCCCGGGACTCCCGTTCGACAGCGAACTTCTTCAACACAACACGGACTGAACCACTACGGGGAGTATGCTGAACATGTTGGCTTTCAATCTCTTTCTCATGAGACTTGAAAAGATACCGGGCGAACCATAATGTATTGCGTTCAGGCAGGGGCCGGCATTGATACTCTCGGGTACCTTGCAGCACAACGCAGGGTGTCGCGTGACCGGGTAGCGTGTCTCATTTCGACATGGTGGCGGTGGCGAAAGATCTCCGGTAAATTGGCCAGTGGCCACACATGGACGGCAACTAGAGAGTAAGGAGTAGGTAATCGTTATGGACTGGCTTCATGCGAGCCAATGCGGCACTGCTCCGGGACGGCACGGCATAGCGTCATCTTCATTCTTCAACGGCACAACCTTTTGGGAACAGGGGTATATGCAACATTGATCAATCAGCTTGTATTATACTTACACGTGGATGTTGATGGTGTGGAGTGAACGAGGCACGGAATACTACCTCAGTCTTCGTTGGCGTCTACATATCTGGGGAAGAAGGCCTGGTTGAGAAGGTCACGCGACATCGGAGTTAATTGTACAGTACCTTACTTGACTTCAATACTTCCTTCGACATGGCCCCCCTGATCCAGCTAATGAAACTTGTCCTATTCGGGACTGAGGAGGGCAGAAAGCAACTAGTAATTGGCCCCACTAGCGAGGAAAAAGATATGCGCACCTCATGGCTTGCCGACTGCGGCGATATGATGGCCTATGCTCCGACTCAAAAGGGTGCTGCAGATTAACGGATGGGTAGACTAGAGCGAACAAGGGTGTACCAGCATGCTAGTGGAGGCATGGCCCTCCAAGCGGAGATTCATTGATGTCCTGCCGACGAGCATGGCACGTATGAAGGCTAAGGTACGGTAGTTTGATCGTCAATGGAAGCTTCGACCAGCGCTGGTGTCAAGTAAGGGTCGCGCCCCAATCGGCGAGCGGGAGCTCTCCACATCTTAACACTTAGTCATATTCCAGATCTTGTACCTATTCTCATCATCACTGCCCCTCACTATCATTCTTCAGCCATGTCCTTCGATACATTGCTCATGAGCTACATGTCACGTCGAAGCTGATTGTGCAACATGGTGCTCTGGCACGAGGACGCATACACGCGAACGGATGAGAATGGAGCTCCCATATCCTTCGTAAGATCCGGTGTTCAATGGGTGTGTTCAACCTCAGACTGACCAGATGTGCCGCAGGAGGAGTACAAACAGCGTCAGCCGGGCAATAGAGCATTCCAATGGATGAGCAAGAGTGATGCACGACTATACTCCGTGACTGGGTATGACTACTTGATGGACATTGATTTTCCAAGCGACTGACGTCAACAGCACCGGCTTCTTCCTAGATTCCTACGACCTATTTATCGTCAACCTCGTCACACCTATATGGAGCTTCGAGTGAGCTGATTGTTCCAAATACGTCAACACGGAGAGCCTGGCAGGAAGCTGACTGAAGACTTTTTTCCAGATATTGGGGCGGGTTATCTGATCCACCCCCGCACTATCCTCCTCTCCTTCGTGGTCTTGTGAATGCTGCCGCCAACATTGGCAACATTGTCGGGCAACTGTCATTCGGCTATCTGGGCGACGTTTTCGGTCGAAGATTTGTGTATGGCAATGAACTCATCATCGGCATGGTCGGCTTGGTCATGATCATCAGCCTCCCAAACAGCATACCGACCGGAAAGCTGAAGATGATATGGCTCTTTTGCTGGCGCCTAGTACTTGGTATAGGTATTGGTGGAGATTATCCTATTTCGGCTGCGATCGTGGCAGAAAGATCGAACTTGAAGCGCCGGGGCCAACAGCTGGGTTGGATCTTTTCGAATCAAGGCTGGGTAGGAATTCCCTGCCATTAAGTGTATGGTTGACGACTTACAGGCTTACGTCGTTGTCCTTCAGGGTACGCTTGCCGGCTCACTCGTAACCCTGATCCTACTGGCATGCTTCTCCAAGGCCCTCAGTGGCGATGGCAAATACGGTCAACTCGATGCAATCTGGCGACTTCAGATCGGACTGGCGCTGATCCCAGCCCTAATAACCGTGTGGCCGCGACTAAGGATGCCGGAGGGGAAGAAGTTCCTGGAGTCGCGTGAACTCAACGTGCAAAGGCGGCCAGAGTCCGTCAACAGCGTCAACAGTCGATTCTCAGCCCGTAGCCGTCGAAAAGATACCGAAGAGATCGAATTGATCGTTTCCGACGGTCATGGCCTCCAAGAACAGATTGACGCCGTGCGGGCCGAAATCGAGTCGCAGGGTCGGCGAGCCAGCTGGAGTGTCTTCTTCACCTATTTTGGGGAATGGAAGCATCTGAAGACGCTGCTGGGGACGATGTCCTGCTGGTTCCTGCTCGACGTGGCTTTCTACGGAACCAATCTGAATCAGTCGGTCATATTGTCCGAGATTGGCTTTTCGACAGGGGCCAACGAATATGATATGCTGAAAAGGAACGCCATTGGGAATCTGATCATAGCCGTGGCTGGCTATGTTCCGGGATACTTTGTCACCATTTACTGCATTGAAAAGCTTGGGCGCCGCTGGATACAGATTCAGGGATTCCTCATTTCGGGGCTGATGTTCGGTATTCTCGCTGGCGGGTACAATCATATCGGAACAGGAGGAAAATTTGTGTGTTTGGCATTTGCTCAGGTAAGCTGACATCGATATCCAAGCCTCCGCTTTCTAATGGCCAATTTCGCATACAGTTCTTCTTCAACTTCGGCCCCAACGCCACCACCTTCATCGTCCCAGCCGAGGTCTTCCCCACACGCGTCCGAGGCTTCGCTCACGGCGTCAGCGCCGCCGCCGGCAAGCTAGGCGCCATCCTCTCCGCCCTGCTCTTCAACTACCTCAGTGGACCGGAGATGTTGGGTCTTGCCAACGTCCTATGGATTTTCTTCGTCTGCAATATCCTAGGCGCCATTATCACGTACTTTATGATACCCGAGACGAAGTTGAGAGATGCCGACGTGACGGATTATGAGGAGTGGTTTGCGGCCAATGTCGTTGAGCGATGACGAGGGTGGTAATGTAATGATTATGGTTTGCATAATATCTAATAAATACACTTCGAAAACGGCTTTGGGAATGCTTTGTGCTGGCACATCCTGATCCCGTCGTCACTTCCAGGGGCACTGAGCCATTGCCGTAAAATATAGGTCTAAGTCACTCATGCCCCAAGGACCATGCAAAAGAAGAACGATTCGCCACTCGATACTCTCCCACACTTTAAAAGGCGTCAAGATATTACGAGCGAGAACTAATTTATACATATAGCTTATAGTACTAGGACGACTTCAAGAAGCAAGAGCAGCAAAAGGCCAAGCAACTTACAGAGATCGCCACTCGAGATTGAGAGGTAGCCTAGTTTCCGGAACTAGGTCATCGCATACAATTTACTACACTGTCTTCTTACCACGATGATGGATTGAGATGCAGAAGGAAATAATTTACGTGGATGTAAGAGGATAATCCGAGCGCATTGATTAACGTGCACCACATAAGAATACCGACGATAGACCGATCGTGCAAAGAGATATCATTATCAGTGTATTCTTTACACACTCGCAAAGTACAACTCTATTACTCCAACACGCACATTAGGTCGAGAACATCTCGGCATCCACCGCCCCATTACACCAGGCTGAAACCATATCACTCCTAGAGAATCGCTAATACCTAAGGTACCTAATTTTCTATGCTCAAACTTCGATTCTCTAACCTCCATCTCCAGAAAACCATATCCATCCACCTCTCTCCTACCATAAATCTCCGGCACCCCTCTCACTCATCTGTGCGCTATCGGTACTAAACAACGCGTCAACAACCAACCTCATCCATCTCCATCAAAGCACAGCACCTCAAAGATAGGGAAAACTCACCAGCAAGAACAACCACCGGCACCATATCCGACGCCTATGTATTCCTCAGACCCACATCTACCGTCTTCCCCCACAACAGGCCGCTCTATTGACTTGATCGCACAATCCTGACACTGATAATGACTGCATGTGTACGCGGCGGACCTTGTGCACTTTGTCCACAGCCCGACGTTGTCAGTCCACTTGCACTTGCAGCATGTCCACTGCTTGTGGGGTGATCCGGACATGATCGGTGCTGGAGATATGGTGAGAACGTGGGGTGTGATGAGGGATTTCCGTGCGTAACTATCCAGGAGAACTGGGAGCGTGTCTGGCTGGTGATGTCGATCCGAGTGAAAATCGTTAGTGTATCTTGGTGTAAGAAGGAGACAAGAGAGCTTGGATCAGTGGCTAGCGACTTGAAGCTGAATGAGAGCTGTTCTTGAAAATTGGAGTATTCTACAAAGAGGGCAAGGAAATCTTTTGTACCTTGTGCCAGGAGCACATCGGCCGCATCCTGGACGGTAGACCTCGCAAACATCAGCGATGCATAGAAAAGCCATCACCCCCAATGAAATGGCCCGTCGCACACAGGTATATCTGCTATATCAGGCCGAAGTCGAGACCAATACGGCCATTCCTCTCCATAGCCGCAACGACGTTGGGCCATCTAAGACCATCCGCATAGACTATGCTCTCCCAAATCCGTTTTTGGAACCGTGGAAAAAGAAGGATGATAGGGTATGAAGGACTTCTATATATTCGTTGTACCTATGAGGGCGATATCGGCCGTATCCCAGACAGCCAAGCTGGGAATACGAAGTCCTCACCTCCAATAGACCGCTCGTCGTACGGGTCAACCGAACTTATCAGGCAGGTTTCGAAACGAGTACGGCCGCTTATCCTCACAGCCGCAACGCCGCTGACCCTCTCTCTGTATAGGCCATGGCCTCCCCAACACGATCCTAACAAAGTGGCCAAACAAAACCAATGACTACAAGATCTGGAAACGACGATTCAAACCTAATACTATTGAACGACATTACCAGTTTATTTAGCACTCCCATATAGTACAAAGGAAATAATCTATGTTTTTTTCAAAACGTCATCAATTCAGGCCTCACCAATCTATAGACCCAATGTCGTACAAGGGAAACTCCATTGTGGCCGAAAATAGTTGCCACATGAGACATCGCAGGTTTCGGACCTCGTTATCCTACCAGAAACAGAAGTATAACGACTATCACGTCTTCCGAGGACCCTCTATCAAGGCTCAGATTTCCACCCTTCTAGCATTCATAATCTTTACTCAACATCCCTAACCCGCTACTAGCAAGACATCGAATTTGACGCTCACTTCCGATCCACGCATCAGCTATTATACCCCGCCCAGCATGTCGTGGGTATGCTGCAGATGTCAGAATAAGAATCACAGCTCGTTTCTTAAGTGTAAACCAGTCGAAGGAACCTGTGGACATCGAGAATGCGATGCTTGCTTGCAAAGCAAAACTTGTTAAGGGCCTTGGTATTGAACGTTGGCTTCACGAATATACTCCGTAAGTCTCAACTCGTTGGCACTAACTTCCATATTAAGTGGGTGCTGATGCTTTGCAAGTTCCTCGAGCGACCGCTCTTCAACTCTGAGTACGATTGAGGCCACTTTCCATGTCGATCATCTCGAAGTCGAAAAGCGCTTTGTGGATCTGAGACGTAGTAACGATGGATACGAAATGCGTCTTCATACCTAGCACTCGCAAGGAAATCGAAGCTGCCAACGCGGGTAGCGTATTGTCTATCAACAACGAGACTGGCGTGAGACACTGCATCTTGCTGTACAGATCATGCGCGATGATCTTGGTGTTTAGCGAGGCTCGAGGATTTTGGCATGTATCTCATTCCCAAGGGCTTTTGAGACTATCGAATGAGGATGCAGTTCTTGCGAGCCGTACGAGCTTACCACAGAACATGAGCCGATGCTTTGACCTTCAACCAGCCCTCGAGACCTCAAGACAAACTCTCGATCACATTCATCCCCTTGTTCCGATTCAGAGCTGCGGAACTACTGCCCCTTCCATCTTCAACAGTTGAAAGAGGACGAACTGAGTTTCCCGATCTTCGATGTAAGTGATGTTCAATAATATTATACATCCTGTCCCATCCAGAGATAGAATAAGATACGGCACAAGCGCTAAGTAACAGGACTACTTGATTAATAACTTTCAGATAACAGGAAACATACAGACGACCTCCTTGAGTTATTGTTGTCATGTATTGAATCTGTAGATCAGCGATTGGTAGCTCTCGAAAAACTGCCAGCCTCGATACGAGTCATCGTGGCTGATAATGTGACTGAGGACAGAAAGCTAGATAATGCGCACTGTAAGAACGATCGTAACTGCATGCATTGGTCTTTCATGCGTTTCCGCATCGATATTAGACTGACATGATTCCCTAATTCGGCTATGGAAGAGATCCGGTATCAAGGAATACCGTTCCTGAAGTAAGTAAGGTTGAGAACAAACCTCGACAGGCCCTCCATACCCAAACCCTAGGACACTATCATCACATCGCGAGCGATTCGCCCAAGAGCCACTTTCCATACTTCGACTCCCCATGACTTTATAGGTACCGGCTATGTTAGATAATCCACACCATCAACCCGTTTGCTCAGCCTCAGCTTCCCATGAACGTCATTATGCGAATTCAATATCTGCGGATGCCCAGACGACGGTCTTGGCGGATCGTAACCACGAAAAAAAGTATCCGCCACCACGCCGTCCCCAGAGTTCGTAGCCTCAACATTGATAAGAATCAAACTGTCTCTTCCTCCCGTGCCATAAAACACCGCTGTGAAATGCTGTGTCCATCCCCTAGCCGTGAGCGTACCCAGCGCCGTGAGGGCATAAGACATCAATTCGAAGGAAATGCTACCGTCGTTCGGAGCAATCATGGTGAAATGTACTAGAAAGATATGCTTTAGCATTCACGAAACATGATATCACACACCAAGATCTTACATACGATTCTCCTCGTAATACTCCCACGTCCCTCGAGGCTGCTTCCCTGGATTCTGTGCCGAATAACCCACCATATCACTTTCAGCCTTGGCTTTAACATTCGTATAAAACCGCCTCATATCCAGAACTGGAGCCAACGCAGATGCATTCGAGACGATGGCAGCAGACCATAAGAACTTGGCCCGATAGCCAGCCCAGAGGTTCTGAGTATTTTGACGCGGTCGAAGAGCGTTTGTATCGGAAGATGATGTGACGGCGGCATGAATGGAGTTGGAAGCTTCATCGACGACTGTAGAGTAAGGAGTGGCGACGCCGAAGGCTGTGATGGATAGCAGCAGGATGGCTAGGGGCGTGTGGATGAACATCTCGATAACGGTACGTACCAAGGGTTATCCTGCCCTGCCAGCGGCTTCCGCGACTCAGGATGAATGCCAGGGGACGGAGAGTAGTCGCAAGATCACATGTCTCATCGTAATGCCTGTAGGTAGGTGTCTCGGTAGACGCACGCAAAGATCGTCCAGCGACAGGAACAGGAATGAGCACAATGAATTGCTGAAACTGGCAGAGGACGAAGACGAGGGGGGGGGGAGAACAGCAACTTCCATTCTGACAAAGATACTTCGGCTCGACATCGTCCTTGGTAACTTTCGTCCCGTTGACTGAGACATCGCTTGGGTATGTCGCGTGTCGCGTGTAGAAGCCGTTTGGTTGTCTCAGCTTCATGTCCGAAGCGCGCGTATGTATACCTTGCCACCTCTACTGTTGTGAGGTCTGTGCAATCAGATCCCGGCACGATGAAATATGACAATTCGCGAGCGCCTGGTCATTAGATCGTAACATGTGTAAAGTCGAATCTCGTGACGGGGGATCTACGGTTGGTCTGTGCGCTCATTGTACGTTGGAGCATAAATAAGAGTGAATCTGCGCTTGGGACCTGTACTTATTGAAATTAAGGATACTGAGTCCATTGTCCAGGTCCATGCATATGTAATCCCTTGAGCCAAAAGGACTGCAAGACTGAAGCCAGAGCGGGATGAATATACAACAAAGAACGTACAAGGGTCTAGGACCTCATGGCGTTCGATGTACGAAGAACAATAGATGGCGCTGTGGAGGCACTGCCTGACAGATTGTCTAATCGAACATAAATATTTCAAGCAAGAAATTTCAAATCCCATCAGCTGAAACGGAAGAAACACATCAACCCGGAGCAACGACGTGCCGCCAGACGGCCCAGTCATGTATCTTGTCAACTGCCTCTAGGGCAAAGCCATGAAGACAGGCAACATCTTGGAATAATTGGGCGTACCTAATCCTGTCACCGGATCCCATCCGGACACTGCCGTGAAGCCTGGTGTTCCGCAACCTTGATTACCACCCGAGGTGATATCGTTCAAGATGGTAGGATTGGCGTACAGCGTGGGGTTGATAAATCCAACAGGACCCTTGCCAGAATTTGCGCGCTGCTCATTGATAAGTGTGATGATACTCCCGACTGTTGGAGAGGAGGCAGAGGTGCCATAGATCAAGCTGATGGCGTTATCGACAGCCACCACGTAGTTTGCGCCATTCGCTGAAATATCCGGGAATCCACGTACAGTCTGGGAGTTATTGTATTGCGTAGCAGTATAGGTTGGCTTGTGATTTGTGAAGTACGCTTTCACTGCTGACGCCTGATAAGAAGGCAGGGGAAAGACATTGCTGAACCCACCGCCGGAGTATATAACTGTCTCGCATGCCTCTTCAGGAGCCGTGACGCTAGCACCGGGTACAATTTGGGTCGCACCAACGGATGTGACATATGGGCAACCTCCAGGGAACGATGGATTGAAAGTACCCGAACCACCGGTGTTATACGTGCCGCCAGCGCACTTGGCTTTGGTGCAGCATTGACCACCATTGCCGGCAACACCGTAATCTCCAGAAGAGTACAGAACTGTAGTGCCTGCCATGCCAAGCTTCATGTACCTAGATTATGGCGCATTGAGATCAGTAGCCTCTAGTACAAGTCTTGTGGTTGAACTTACTCATTACACTGTCTCTGTTCGTACGCTGCAGATAAATCTGCCTCGTTAGAGCCATATGATGTGGATATGACGGCGGGAGGGGCGTATCTGCCACAATCATGACCCTGGTAACCGCCAGAAGCCGTATCAGGGTAGATTCCATCACTATTTGAATTATTTAGTGATTGCTAGACCTATAAGGCGCACGACTGGACGTACTATGAAGGATTGTCTCCACCTCCAGATGTGCAGTATGAGGAGTCCAAGGCATCGAGAAAGTTGTTGAACGAAGCCCCTTGAACGAGGTCACCTGTCTGATACAACGTTACTTTCTGAGGATACACTATGGACACATTAGCACACAAAGGGCTGTAGGGGGATCGAATGGTACACACCAAGCGCAATTGCGTACTCCAGATCCAGGTCGGACTCCCCGTTATTGTTGAAGCTCTGTGTAGTAGTTTGGTCTACCCCTCCATCGATGGAGTCGAAGATCGGTGCAGTTCCGGCCGGAATCTCACGTGCAAAGTTGTTGTAGAAGAGGTTAAGATCTCCCTGTAAGTATGCCTGCGGGGTATATTCAACGATGCCATAAGACGATTTTGCCAGTGTCCCATTAGGAAAGCCGTAAAGTGCGCGGAGACAATCGGGGGTTATTTGTGTGTTGCAGGTCGCTAGGCTAAAAGGCTGGGGAGCCGCATCAGGAGCCGCACCAGGGCCCATGATAGTTTTGCCTTTCTTGGGCAAGAACCCGCTGTTTGGATTACCGGGCTGCAGATTGGTCGGGATATCACGCTTCTTGTTGTCAGGCTCTGGGCCTGCAACAATCTTCGTGTCAAAGTGAACAGTTGGCATAATCAAATCAACATGTTCCGAGACTTCCTGGGGAACGCTATAGTCTTCGCAAGCGATGTGATCTTGTCCGGAGTCGTGTCTGTAGATCTTGTATTCGGTCTTCAAGAGAGACTCGACTTCGGTAATGCTGGCTTCGAAGTTGAACCAATTCTTGCCGTGAGACAAAGCAATGCGAGACGAATCTATACCTGAGGATACCAGCCAATCGTGGACTGCATCAATGGACTCTTGCTTGGGTGCGAAGAAATCGGCAATCTATCACAAAATCAGCCAGGCATGTCAGCTGTAATTTTTGAGTCTCCTCACCTGCTGGGGGGTCCAATGCTTCCCATAGAGCGCACTGTCAGGGCTGGAGATCTGCATCAGGATGTCGTCACCTTGGTGCAGATTGCTTTCAGTGAGACCGATGCGGACAGGGAGCTTGATGCGTCCATCGGGTTTGATACCATCTCGTACGGCCCAGCTGGACGAGCCGCTGCGTTTCTCATGGAGCACGTAATTGGATGATGTCGGGAGCGCTGAAGTAATGGCTGCAAGAGCTAGGCCAGTAGCCACGGCGAAGAGTTCGGACCGCATATTTGACTGTGGGTGAAGTGATTGCAGGATTTTGGGAGACGGCGCTCTTTTTATAATCGACGAAGCGCTGGAAATTGGCCGCAGGTGCCCAGTCGGGACAGCTCATCATAGGATTGACACATCACGCTCCTTCACAGCTGAACATCTGATCCGTCTTCGGCTAAAGAGATTGGAGATGATGTCCATCAAACAGGAAGGCGTTCTCAGGATTTATTTTGTTCGTGTCGTTGGGTGAGGGGTTGGTCCCCGAAAGGATGCAGCCAGGCTGCGGGGCACCAATGAAAGCGACCAGGATGAAGATGTTTGAGCGACTCGAGGAACAGACAAAGAACCCAGTGTATTGGCCTTCTGCTTCGGGTTTGGTGCATAGCAATGGTAGAAAGTTGCTTTCATACACCATTCTGTTACACAACCCGGGCTAGTACGATCGGAAATTACCATACTTGAGGCAAAGCCTACTCGAGAAGGTGCGAGAGCAGACGTCGTTGGCTGAAGAAGGCCATGGGTGCGTGGTGTGACGATAACCGAGTTCCTTGCAAGCATCAGGGGCACAACCTGGTCTCCATGATGGCGCCTCGTCGAAAGATCATCGAGAGCCCAACATTAGCACTTGCCAAGACGACACAGAGAACCCTGTGACCTCTGCCATTGGTGACCCTGACCAAATGTCGGTGTTGTAGTTGATGCAGGTACAGGGCCAGGATCTTTGAGTGACGTGGAAGAAGAGCGCGATTCCAGCAATGGAAGCACAGAGCCTAGCTAGAAGGCTTTGCACTTGCCCAATTAGAGAGCAGACACGCATATGTAATCGCATTCTGTAGGTAAAAGTTGCTATCAGCAATCACAGGGAAGCTGCACACCACCAGAAAGGAAGCTGAGATGCGACCGAGACGAAGCCGCCAAGTGCAGAAAATGTTGATTGGTCACCACTCATCCCACGCTTTATCTATCTCTGGCTTATCTCCCAACATCATCGAGGCAACAACCCCCGAACAGGCAGCTCATTCACCGCTCTCCGCGAGTTGCGAACATTCCGTCGCGCAGCTTGCCTCAAGTTGACCCCCCTCCATAGTTGCCCTCACCATGATCAACGGTACGGGGCGGGTCGGGGCGGGTGATAATCTCAAGGACGACAGGCGAAACAGAATACAGAATACAGAATGATGAGGGGGAAAATGAAAGATTCCTTGCCGCTCGTTGTAGTCTCAGGCCCCGGATTAGACTGACCTTCGGCTCGGGATTCGGTACCAACTTTTACTACCGACCCGAATACCTGTAACCCGGTACTAGTATTTGGTATTAATTCGTCAAGGCTCTAATATTAATAACGAGATAACGAGATTTACAGTTTATTAAGATTACTAAGTAATATACTATTACTACCTAGAGATAATTAGCTATTTTAATAGAGTTATAATAGTAATATCTCTATTTAATAACATTATTATATATTCTTCTTTATAAGTAATAAATAATTATATTTACCTAAGAAACTATTACTATTATATAAAGAGTCTTATAAGAATATACTTTTACTACTACTAGACTAATTATAAGGAATTAAATTTAGAATTAAATTTATAAAGGTATATAATACTAAACTTATATAAGGTATAAGCTAGTTATAAGTATTTTAGTAATTTAAGTTAATACTAAAAATAACCCCTAGGTACTAGAAAAATTATTAGTCTAACTACTACTATTCCTCTCTACTAGACTTCTTTATCTTAGTATTACTACCCTTATATCTATAAATTTCAGATCTACTTATAACTCTAGGTAAACTTATAAGTAAGCTCGGACTCTACTATATCGGTGAAAGAGTCGACAGTTTGTCGTATAGAGCTTTCAGCGCGTGTAGTTGAATTTATCGCCGGTTGTCACGACGTTTGCCACAAGGGAGGATTTATAAGGTTACCCGGAGATAGGTTTTTAGGACCCCACAAGATGAACGAGGATCCTGCGACCGACGCGTTGGTCACCAAAATGGTATGCATCCGACTGGGGTTGCAGCTGTATTGGCAATACGAAGGGGTGGGTTGAAAGAGCTGGGTATTCGTTGAGGACGAGACGATTTGGGGGGTTGGAGGGGTTACAAGGCGTTTGCCAGGGCGCAGCGGATGCAACATCCATTGCGAACGACCGAGTACACACGACCGTCCTGCGCACCAGCCTCCCTCCTTTTCGCGAAAGCTCTACAAGGTACAAGCTATCGAGAGGGGGAAATGAGTTATATGGTTGCATCAATCGAATTTGCCTTCTTTAAAGCAACAACTTGATTCCTCCATCGCGCGAGAGCAAGGCCCTTATGTTGATTTAACATATTGTCTAATTCGGATTCTCAGATAGCGAATTCTACTAAAGCAGAAGAAGATAAACATTAGCGAGCAACAAGCGAAATACAAGTGAGTCCTAGGACTATTTCTACTTGTCTAAAATAGGAAGATATATTTGTTCATCTGCAACGATATAATCCAGTTCTCGATACCGACTTTACTTTCCATCACTTTTATCACCGACGCCCGATCTTCTCTCCAATCTTCTTCAAAACCCTTCATCACCTCTCAACAAAAGATGCCGGTGATCATTGAACCCGCCAATCATCCTGCCAGAAAATGGACATCGCGCTCCGAAGCAGCAGGCTCCGCCGAGTCTCTCTTTAAAGAATCCTGTCCCGTTCAGTATAAAAAATACAAGGGCATGATCCGAGCGTCCGTTGATAAATTCTCACCGGAAGAGCCTCTTCACTCGTCCGAAAATGGCTTCGTCCGGGCTGCCGTTGCCGCCTACTGCGGCCATCACCATCTCACGCTGCGCCCCGAGGATATCTGGTTCGCCATCCTTACGCAATTGAACCTGTACATCAACGCGCATGCAGAGGAGTTGCGATCCTTCTTCGTGGCCCATCCGGGACAGAAGGAGCTTGTGATCAAAGACGTCGGAACCATCGTCACCGCCGATTTCGGAGACATGGCTAGAAGGATGTCCAAACTCATGGGCGAGAATGTGGTCGATCCGGAACTATTGCCGTGGATCATGCCCTCATTTTCCACAACGACGGAGACGGACCAAGTCATCGCCTCCGTCATCATGATGGGCGCGCTGCAAAAGTACTTTTACTACACATTCCAACTCCAGTGCGGCATCCCCTCCGTCACCCTTCTCGGTGTCCAGGCCGACTGGCAAGAAATCCTGCAGCGCTTGGACAAAATCCCCAACCTCGGCCCCGAGGCGTCCCAATTCCATGACCTGCTCAAACCCGTCCTGACTCGGTTCGTCAAGTCCTTTGACTGCCCCAACTCGTCCGAGACTAAGGACTTTTGGCAGAAAATCGCCGACCGCTCGGGCGGCGGCAGCGGACCACAATGGCTGTCCGGCTGGATCACCGCATTCTGCTTCTGGGACGAGGACGGCAAGTCCCTGCACGCGCTCACCCAGGGCGCCGGATGCCGCCTCGACGGCACTGACTATCACCGCGTCAACATGGACAAGATCCCCTCGGGCCACTCGTCCGTGCCGGTGAAGCTGGACGACAACGGGCGTATATACGACACCATCATGGTCGCCGGGTCCATGGGGATTCGCGTCCGCAGCACAGGAATGGCGCTGGATGAAACTTATACGCACGCCAATAGCCTCATCTACCACAATAGTTCCGGGAAATTGGTTGCGGTCGAACATCGTCCTGGGAAGCCGCAGGGTGAGCCGGGGCTTGATTCGGTGCAGCCGGAGTCGGGGTGGTTTATGTTTGAGAGGAAGGCGGAGGTGGAGGATGAGGGGTCCCCGGTAGGAAGGGGGGGTGTTCGCGTTGGGCGTGGCACGAGTGAGGTTAAGAGAAGCTGGGCTTCTTTGCGCTTAGGTAAAGCGGTCTCGGGAAACTTGTACGTTCTTGAACGGAAGGCAAGGGAGCGGTACCGGTTCTCGACGGGCGCCGTCATCAACTCCATTCAGGACAGTCCCCCTGGACAGTCCCCCTAGCCACATTTGCCACATTTGCGGGGTAGTACTATTTACTATTTGTAGTAGTACTATTTACTATTTATTAACATATAACTATATAAATATTATCGCTATTACTATTACTATTACTACTACTACTATTACTATTACTACTACTATTATTATATATTACGTAAGATTACATGTAATAGTTCTTTATATATACGCTCTATCCTATTAATCCTACTTATAATAATAAACTTAATAACTTATTAGCTAACTAGCTAATATCCTCCTTCCTAGGCTCTATTAACCTTACCTCCTTCTTTTTATTCCTTACCTTCTAATTAGTTATACGCTTTTCCTTTACCTTTAACTTCTAATTAGCGTCTACCTTATCCCTTTTTACCTATAACTCTAGTCTCTTTATCTTCCTTAGCTCTACGCCCTTTCTAGCCCTTATTAACTATATTATAGGGGTAGGATCTAGTTATAAAGGGTATTTTATAAGTTCTTATTACTAGCTACGCTAGGCTAGTTATATAAGAGGAGGTAGAGGTATTTACTAAAGAGAAGTTAGTAGTAGTAGAAAATTATTAATATAAGAAAAATTATAAGGAGATAGCTCTAATATTAATAGGCTACTAAGCTAGAGGGCTTCTTTAAGAGGTAATTAGGTATAGTTATAATAAGGCTAAGTACTTATATATTAGATCTTATCTTTACTATTACCCTTAGGGATCTACGCCTTATTATTAGACTTAAAGAGTTCTTAATAATTATAAGTAAGAGAATCCTTAAATAACCCTTTATTATTATTACTAAAGTTTTATTATAAGAAGTTAGAGACGCCCTTTATATCTCTATTATTACTAGTATATATATTAGCCCTTTTAGCTTTAATAATTTACTCCTATTACCTAGTCCTTTCCTCTTTTTATTATTATATTATAACTTTATAACGCTCTTATACTACCTCTTTATTAGCTACTTTATAACCTATTAATATATACTATTATATACCCTTATTCTTTTACTACTTAAGGTTATCTTTATTTATTTTAGTTATAATAAATAAGGTAGGTAACGCGTTAATATAATACTTTTTATAATACTTTTTATTAAAGTTTTTAAGATATTTCTTATATTTATAAGTATATTCTTTAACTTAATATACCTCTAGAATTTTTCTATAAAATTTATATACCTTAAAGTAAGAAGCCTTTATAATATTAAGACCCTATCTTAAAAAGTATAGTACTAATAGTATTATAGGAGTTATAGTAACCTCCTATATATTATTATTACTTAATTTACTATTACTCTTATTACTTCTATTATTAGTATTCCTATATATAACGTAGTAATACGCCGTTATAATATTAGTATTAAAGCTTATTTTCTAATTAATAATAATCTCTAAGGCGCTAAAAAGCTATCTTAGATAAATAAGAGATAGGGGGATTTACTCCCTACTCTAGATATAATAATATAGCTAGTATTTATAAGGTAATTTATATTAATATAAGAGATTATAATTATTTTTATAATAATCCCCTACTAGCGCTAGAGAAGATAATTTATTTACTTTATATAGCTATTTTTTAGCCGCGATAAACTTAGTAAATACTAATTATATAACCTTATATATTATATAAGATAGAAGTCTTATAAAATATAATTAGCTAGTATTAATATATTAAGGCGTATTCTATTTCTAATACTCTAACTTATAATAGAATATCTTAATTAGAGTTATTACCTCTATAGTAATTTTATTAGTACTTATCCTAATAGGAGTATATTAATAGGTAGCCTCCTTAATAACTAGGTATATATACTCCCCTTACTAAGTACTAGAGTAACTAAGGTTTAGCTATACTCTAGTATATACTATTATAAATTATAGTTCCTATCTCTTATAAAAGCTAGTTAGGTAATCCCTTTTATTTTAATATAGATTTTCTAGTAATATTAAATAATTATACTCTAATACCTCCCCCGTTAATAACTAGATATACGCCTATATTATATTAGTAAGTTTTTCCTTCTACTTAATAGGATAATTTCTACGGGTTAGCTTCTTCTTAATAGCCTTAGTAGTATACTAGTTATAAAGCTAAAGAAAATACTTAAAGCTAATATTATCTAATTAGGAATCCTAGAGCTTTAAGGTAAGCTTTATAATAACGCGTATCCCTTACTTTATATTATTACTAATACATTCCCTTAATAATATTAGAATATTAATATTTTTTCTTATTATTACTACTATTAGCCTAGTAGTAAAGTCGCCTAGTAAGACCTTTAACTTATAATAATTATTATAGAAAAATAGCTCTTATATATAAGTATTTATAAATAAAAAGGTATTAACTAACTTAAACTAAATAAAGTAATAAGTAATAGGTATTAACCTTAGCGTATTTATTACGTAGATAAGTACTAATAATAGTAGGCTATTCTTATTTATATTAAATATAGTATTAATAACTACTATAAAATAGCTAGTAAATTATCTTACTATCTTAATTTATTTAGAGCTAGTAAAGAAGAAGAATTATACTTATTATAATTAATAGATATTTTATTTAATAATATACTTCTCTTTTATATATATAAAAAAGCCCTAATTTTTAAGGTAGTAAAGTATATACTAGAGCTCTTATTAAGGTATCTACTTACTCCTTAAATAGACTAGGTTATAATACTTAGACTAAGATAGACTTAGGCCTTTTATTTATATTACCCTTCTAGCCTTATTAAAGGGTAGATTTACTACTCTAAGATTAAGAGCTATTAATTTAGTAATAGCGCGATCTAGATTATAATAATAGTATTCCTTAAGTATAAATAGATTATCTAGTATAGCGTAATTATACTTGCTTTCTAAGATAGAAATTTACTATTATATATCTCTTATATAGTACTAGAGTTTAATTTTATATTTATAATTATTCTAGTTAATATACGAATTTAGTTATTAATAAGTATCTACTATTCCTTTTATAATAGCTTAGGTTTTCTTATATATATTACGAGTCTTCTTACTATAATAAGTATATTATAAGATATACTATTTATATTCTTTATATTAACTATAAGTAATAATAATAATAAAGCCTTATATATAAGCCTAGTTCTATAGCTATAATTAGGTATCTTCTTTACTAGTTAAAACTTTATAATTAACGGGGGGATACTTATAAGAAGTAGGAAATATAGTAAAAGTATAAGCCTTCTTATTAGTAATATCTTTAGTATATAATTATATAATAACTACGAGTCTTAATATAATAGGAGAGAATAGGGATAATAGTAAGGTAAGGGATTATAGGATAATAGCGCTAGTAAGCGACTTCTAAGGCCTAGTCTAATATTATACTAACGCTAAACTACTATAAGTAATAAGTTTCCCTTTTTAAAAGATATAGTAAATAATTATTTAGAGTTATTTTATAACTACTATTAATATTATTTAGCTATTAGGGTAGTACGCGGATATTTAACAAGTATAAAATTTCAACTTATAATTCTTAATATATAGCTAAAGTACTAATTAGAAACCTTATAAGAGGCTTTATACGAGGCTATAAATCTACTAACTATACTCTATATATATATTCTTATAGTATTACTATTATACTACCTCGCTATTATACTTACTTAAAAATATACTACTTATTTCTCTATAAACCCTACTAAGCCGTAGGGCTAATAAGATCTAACTATTAGAACTTAAAGTTATATAATAGCTACTCCTACTATATTATAATAAATAATTATATTAATAGTAGGTATATATATTATAAAGTAGTATATATATATAATATTAGTATTTAAATAATACTAATTAGTTATAGTATATAGTAGTTATATTAGTAAGCGTATATTATATTATATAAACTACCGCCTTATAAATATAACTAGGGGGACTATCTAGGGGGACTATCCTAAATAAAGTTATACTATTATTCTTCTTATATCTCTTTTCTTTATCCCTCTTACCTCTTTATTCTCTAATACTATATAGCTTCTAATACTATATATCTTTTTTCGCCTTAGAATTATATATAAATTTAGCTAAGTTCTTACCTCTCTAGAAATTAAACGGATAGTTTATTAATAATAAGTAAATTAGAAATTAAAAAAAATTGTAATTTTATTATTTTATTTCTATATAAATTATTTATAAAGGCTTTCTTAATTAAAATATTTCTTTATCTCTCTTATATTATTTCTAGTTAAACTTATACTTATTTAATAGACCTAGCTACCTAATCTAAAACGGATTAAATATAAGATCTAGGGGAGTTTAGAAATTAAGTAGTTTACCCTTATATACTTCCTTTATACCTAGTATTTAAATATTTCTCTTATTTACTCTCTTTACTTTTTATTACCTATTTTTTAACCTTTTCTTCCCCTCCTTCCTTTTCTCCTCTTTCTCCTTCTTTCTTAATTACCTTTTTAAACTTTAATTCTCTTCTTAAAATTTTAATATATATTTTAATATAACCTTAAATTTACTTATAAATCTTTAAAATCTAATAAATTATCTTTATTTTCTAATATATCTAGAGATAGATATAGATATAACCCTATATAAGAAATAGTTTTAAAGAAAGAAGAAGAAAAATCTTAGCTTATTTTTAAATTTAAATATATATCTAATACTCTTTTTATTATTCCTATTATTTCTAAATCTAAATCTAAACCTTAGATATAAACTCTTTTCTAACTCCTTTCTTCTATTCTAATAAAATATAGTCTTTCTAATCTTTTACTATTATAAATTATAATTTAGAATTAATAGCTCTTAACTTATAACTTGTAAATTATAAGATAAGAAGATAAATATTTATATTATAAGATAATAAAGCTATTATTATAAGGAAATTATAGAAGATAAAAGAGGAGATAATTATAAAAGATAAAGAGATTAAAAAAGATAAATTAAGATAAATATAAGAAGAGAGATATAGAAAGATAAAAGTTTAAGAAATAAGTAATAAAAGTATTTAAGTAATAATTTATTTAAATTAATACTTTATTAATTTATATTTAAATATTATAGTAATCTTTTATCTATTATTAATACTTTTATCTTTTAATAAGATTACTTTAGTACTTACCTTTATATATACTAAGTTAATAAGAAATAGTTACTTAAAGCTTCTAGAATCTAACTTTAAAGAAAGGTACTCTTATACTATTTTATATATATATTAATTAAATTATACTAAGAAGTTCTTTATAATTAGTATTAGCTACTAGTAGTATAAATAGTATAAATAGTATAAATTATATTATATTTATTAAGAAAGACTATATTTACTAAGCTAATACTTAATATATAAATCTATCTCTTTACTAGATATTATATATATCTATTATTATAGTAGTTATATATCCTTTTATACTTCTTATATAAGTACTCTATCTAATAAACTATTAAGTTTTAAAGTTAAAGGATAGATAGTTATTTCTAATAAAATCTCTAATATAACTACTTATAATTATATAAATAGATTCTATTATATTATACTATTATTACTAACTTATTTTAAATAATATATATCTTAATTTATAATACTATAAGATATATTAATAATAGCTCTTTATATAAAATTAGTACTAACTAGGATTTATATATAAATATATAATAAGTATAATTAGTATATTATAAGTAGAAGTAATAGAGGTATATAAATTATATAATTAAGAAGTAAAAAGTAATAAGAGATAGTAATACTTATAAACTAAATTATTAATAGTAGATTAATTAAAAATTAACTACTATTTAAAAATAACTAGTTATAATATATAAATTTAATAGAAGAAATAGAATAAAGAGTAAGATTTACTTAATTAAAGATTTAAAGCTTAATTACTCTCCCTTTTAAGATAAGAAAGTTAATAAAATAGAAGATAATATTAAATAAAGAGAAGTAGAAAAGAAGGTATATATTATTATATACTTTACTTATAATTAACTTTCTATTTAATCTTTTTACCTCTTTTATAACTAATATAAAGGACTTTTATCTTAATTTAAATCTTTAAATCTAGTCTTTATATCTATAAGATAAGTATCTAAAAGTATAGATTATATTAGCTAATATTATTAATTTCTTAAATAAAAATAATAAATAGCTTATTTACTATCCTTCTAGTAAATCTATAAGTTAGAAGATAACTAAGAATCCTAGCTAACTTAATATTTTCTACTACTTCTACTAATAAGCCTTCTACTTCCTTTTAAATAGTCTTTTAAAAAGTTTCTTATAAAGTATTATAATCTTTATATTACCTCTATCTATTCTTTTAATATAAGGTACTTAAAAAAACTTATAATATATATAGATTTATTTAAAGAGATAGATTATTACTTTAATCTAGTTAGTAATACTAGTTAGTTAGATACTAGATTAACTAATATATTATAAGAGTTAAACTTAGTATATAATAGAATAAATAGAAGATAAGAGAAAATTAATAATATAAAATTAAAGGCTTTTTATATAATTAGATATAATCTTAATAAAATATAGTAGAGTAAAAGATAGAGACTTCTAATATACTTTTAATATAGTTCTTTAATAGTACTTTAATTAATACTTTATAATATCTTTTATAATATTATAAAGAATCTATTATAGTATTATTAGTAATTTCTAGATATTAATTAGTTTAAATAACTTATTATTAAGATCTATTATAAGACTTACTTAGAAGGAAAAGGTTTTCTTAGAATCTTTAGTATAAGTATTTACAAGGTAAAAGTTAAGGTAGTTAATACCTAGAATCCTATCTAAGATATATACTAAGGCTATCTTTTAACTTATATCTCTATACTATTTATAATAAGTAGTAGTAGAAGCTAGATTATTATAAATCTTTTTTATAAAGGCTACTATCTTAAGTCTTAGTAGTAGTAATTATAAGTAGAACTATATAATAAATATAGAGTAAATTCTACTATAAATAGTATAGCTATAATCTCCTTAAATTAGAGTAGGTAATATACTACCTCTTATTAAGGATATAGCTTTCTTATTATAAGCTTCTTCTATAGTAGATATATTTATAAAGAACTTAGTAATTTTATCTTTAAAGAAGTACTTAATAAAAGTAGATATAATTAATAAGTATATATATATAAGTTATAATAATAGTATATAAATAGTATTAATAAGAGTAAAGTATATATTACTAGAGACTTAGTATTAAAAATCCCTTTAAGTTAAACTTAAAGATATATTACTAAGAACTTATATTATATATTATACTCTAAGATATATAAAGTAGTTATATTCTTATTAGATTATTAAAGACTATTAAACTACTTAATAATTTTAATAATTCTAAGCTATTATATTTTAAGATATATCTTCTCTAGAGATTTTTTTATAATATTTTAGATTTACTATATAACTATTTATAATACTTTTTACTTATAAGAAATCTAATAAGTTAAGCTTATTAAGAGAAAATTTCTACTATTATAAGAGTCTTATTAAGATTAGTAATATTAGCTAGTTTTAACTAAGCCTTACTAGTATTAAATACTTAATAGTTTTTAAAAGTCTTTTTAATATATATTTTATTAGTAGTATATATATATAGCTTCCTATTATTAAGCTTATATATCTATTTAAATTACTAAGAAGTAGAGTATATTAGTAAACTAGGAAGGTAGAATAATATAGAAAAATACGTATTTTCTATATTATTTTAGCTACGCTTATATATTATCTCTAAGGCTAGGAATAATACTATAAGTTACTAAATATATATTTAGTAACTTTTAGAAATACTAGGTAATAAAATTAATAGGAGATAAGTCCTACTAATTAGCTATAATATAATAACTATATAAAGCTAGTACTAACTAGGTAATATAACTAAGTCTTATTAATAATTAATAGTACTAGTACTTAGTAAGAATTAATAGTAGGTATAATATAAGTATAGAATACAAGGCTAGGCTAGAGGGGAGTACTTTATATATATATAAATTACATGAATTAACTGTATTTAAAACCTATATTATACTAGCGTTAATAATATATCTATTATAACTCTAGTAAGCTTCCTATTTCTTCCTAGTACTAGAGGAAAATTATAGATTTAAGGCCTTAAATCTAGATTTTCTATATTTAAGACTTTTAAGCTAGAATAAAAAAACCTAAAATTTTCCTATTTATTTCTAGTATATTACCTAGAAAATACGCTTTTAATAGATTTTCTAGCTTTAGATTTTCTATACTAGTTCCTAGTTTACTAATATAGTTATAAATAGCTATCTTATTTAGTATTATTATCTTCTAATTAAAAATAAGTTTTATTATACTCTTAGCTATACTCTTAAGGTAGTTTAAAGTCTAGGAAGAGATAATAAATTATTTCTAGCTAAGTATAAAACTAATTTAGTAAAGAAGACTTTATTAATAGTAGATAGATTTAATACTAAACTATCTTAATACTTATATATAATAAATCTACTTATAAGATAGAAGATAAATATATACTTATAAATCTTACTATATTATAAGATTAATTATTTTAATTATTATAAATATAATCTAATACCTTTAAGGATATTTAATATTAGTTCTTAGTATTACTATATCTAAAGGAATCTTAAAGTAGTTATAAATTAGATAAATTCTAAGCTTTATATAAGTATTATAATAGATAAAAAGCTTAGTAAAGCTCTAAATATATATCTAGTATACTTCTAACTATTAAGAAAGATCTAGGATTTTATTATACATTTCAACTACACTCGTTAATCGAAGCATCTGCTGCGACGCAATGCAGGAAAAAGTTGTGGAAAGCAAACGAATCACGAATACCTAAAGGAAGGTAGCCACGTCGTGAAAGTCCTCGAACTGCCGGGCATAACGAAGGAGCAGATCTGAAGACGCATTGTAATCCTTCATGTGACAACGGCTGCCCCAATTTTTGATAGAAAGAGTCCCCAATGTCTCACCGCAGTGTTCGAAACTCTGTACATCACCTAGATTGAATGTCAACAGAATAACCACCCCAAAAATCGCAACCTAGATAAATTTTGTCGTGCTTGAGAAGTGGTTGCCAAAGCCGACAGCTGTCTTAATTGCTTCTAAACCTACTCAAGGCCATTAGAAGCTACTGTGCTGGGCCCAATGATGAGTTCTGGTCACCGTCAATGACTAAAAATTCGAGCGCGTTCGAGGCGGGTAGAATGAGCCGTGGTCGCTTTTGGTGGCTAGTCTCATATATTCCAATCTTTGTCTCTTGGTGACTCTGGTTGAAAGTGTGTAAGTATTTTGATCTTGCACGAGGAATGAAGCGGAGGGTGAAGTCCTTCAAGAATGATGGAACGTGCAATAGGATAATACATCTACAGGAGAAAAATTTGACCGACCTCTTTCGTACCCCAATCCCACCATGGTATCTCTCCGCCGAAATATTGATAGGAGTATTTTGCACCCGCATCGAACTCCTTCAGAAAATTGTGATTAGGATAGAAGTGTATAGGTCCGATGGTATGGCTCTCTCCTGAGGCCAAGCTGATGAAAGCATCGCTTTTCCCAATGACCAACTCTGCATCTTCGTCAGCTGGACCGGGGAACCCACATATTTCGTCATCTTCGGGGATCTGCTCTGTGCCGTCTGCACCATAGCGAATCAGGGCGAAACGATCTGTCCCAAGAATATCCCGGATGTATGACATCTGTAACGTGACTGCCGTTGCGTTTGGATTTGCCGTATAATCGACATGGTGATGGATTGTTACGTGATAATAATACGTGCCTGAAAGCGACAGTGTAGGCTCGCCACTCAAGGAGAGGGAAAAGTGTGGTGCAGTAGAGCTGTGACGCAATCAGCATACCGAGTGGGATGGTGTGGATGTATCGAAGAGGAGTAGCTTCCACTTACTCTCGCTCCTCGTCCGTCATAAGTCCCGGTAATAGCATGTTTTCCCGCCGCTCTTGACTCTGCCGCCATCTTAACTCTTCCAGATTCGCTTGCTCCTGGCTAACAGCTTCCCATCGAGCTCGATCGGGCCACGGCGTTATTTGTTCCACAACCGTGAATTCGATGGGGTCTGTTACTGGTAGAACGATTGGAGGTCGAATGCCGACATCGCTCGCATCAAGCTTGCTTGTTGTATCCCGATGGTCCTTCTCTCGAACTTGTTAGCCAATATTGCCTCGCAGACTCTCTTCACCTCGCATCTGTACTAACCGTGAAACTCCACAACTGGATCTGGTCTCCAGGCCACAGTAGGGAATACTTCTCTCCAACTCGCAGATGCGTATAATATTCGATGGGTAAGCTAGCGCTTATGCCGAGATTTCCCTCTGCGGGAATACTGAGAAAGTCATGTGGATCGATTGACACCCCCTTGTCTCCTTCCTCCAACGGTGAGGGTCGGTCCTCGATACTCAGCGGATTGAGACCTTCCTTCCAATGATGGAAAAGCTTAAGTTTATGTAAGATCAGCGCTTGATATGGGCTCCATTGCACGAGTACTGGTTTCTTTTCAGGGTTGCCATTGGGATTACGGTTCTGATGCAAGGTGAAAACGATGTTGTATGGTAGTGTCCGGGATAACGTCTGTGATGCTCGCATTTCAAGCGAGCAGTAAGGCGCATTTGCACTACTCGATCAGACACTGTATCAGTAAATTCCATCGACGTATACGTTTTTGCAATGCTGGGATCCGAATCAGGGGTCAATGGGGGGTGGAGGTCATACTTTCGGTCTTCTCTGCGGAACTTGACAGGTGCGTCCATTGTTTGGCGAGTGGTATACCTTTATTATTCCCAAGCAGTTTGCGACCTGGTGGGGGGTCTGAATCCTCCTAGATCAAAGCTGTTTATCTATGATTTAACCCACAGCACAAGTAGCCGGTGGGAAGAAGTTCAAGCTGAACAAAAGGAGCGCGATGCAGAGTTTGTCCATAGATACTAAACTCTCATGATGTACATAACAACACATATGTCGATCGCAACGAAACCGTGGCGCAGTGGGCATAAGGATGTTACAATTTCTCTATAGCAATCCCAGGGTGCGGTGAAGCACATCTGATTATTGAAACGTTTGTTGAAACGTAGGAACAAGAGGAGCAACAGGGTTGGTGGAGTGAGTGGTACCTAGTAATGGGAGCAGTGGCATCACTGCTCACTAACCTGATTGTGTTAGCTTGGTTCCTTCGGAACACGAAAACAAATTATCAGATTTACGCCTCATTACATACAACACATATGTCGATCCAAAGGGCACAGTAGGCATAAGAATATTACAATCTCTACTCACAGGATGCGGCGAAGCTCAGCTGACCACGCCATCGCCCCCGCCACCTTTGCCACCTTCGAAGCATACATCCGTAGAGTACCACACAACTGAGGTACGACTCTGATGGCACGACATTCGTACCCGGCAGGGTTAGGGTAAGGGTCCGTTCGTGGGGGTTTTTCTCCGAACCCATCGACTTAATTCTCCGGACACCTGTAACCCTTCCTACCTACGTTATATTGCTCTAACGACAGACCGCAATGTAACATTGCGCTTGACCATTGTATTTCAAAAAGGTCTCGGGATTATTTCAAGGGTCGGGAATTGTTGCTTCAAAGGATTCAGGAACAGGCTTCAAGTGGATGGTGTTCATCATCTTGAAGTGCACCCTTCAGGCTGATTCGACATGTCAAACAGAAGTGGAGCTGCGGTCGCCTCGTGTTTCCGAATCTTAACGTCATCTGGATATGAAGGTATTGACGGATAATCGCCTACAGATGGGCGAGCACCATCAACAGGCTGAACTACTACTTCATACGACGGAACATGGGCAGAACGGGCCTTCCTCCGCAGGCACAGGACCCATATGCGGTATTCTGCCCGTTCAACTGCTGGAACAACCACTCTATGATGTAGGTATATTCTTGCCACCTTAGGCTCAAGGTTTTAAAACAGCCCAACGGCACAGCGGTGTGAGATGATGCATCAACCAGCAAAGCAGCATTGCCTCACATTATAGCATCCTGATGTTATATCATAATCGCGAAACAAAGTCACACGGCGCACGTGAGAATCGACTTGCAATACTCCTGCTACCTCTAGGGTAAGTGGTGAGGTCAACCTCTTGGCTATTTCGACAGAAAATAGCACAGCCTCACATCGCTCTGTTGCTCCTTTTCGTTTCAACGAAGAAGATCATCTCCTTTCAGCCCTGACAATGCGAAACACGAATACATACAGAGTCGCACAGACATAGCCACCATATATCTTCCGGGAGGAAAAATGTATATACCGAAAAAATGCCACCGCCTCATCTCACTCTGTTGAAATCCGATGACAAGGCTAGTTCACTACTATGCAAGAAAGTATTGTATCCTGAAGCGCAGCTTGAAACACATGGTTGCGTGAGCCGCACACTGTGCTTACTGCGTCTCCTTGCAAGGCATAACTTGAACTCGATACGAGAAAGAAACCAAACCGATGAAGGATACTCCGTTGTTTCAAAGAGGCGGAGATCCGTCAGATGACAGCAAGATGTGGCATGCCTGCCAGAAGAAACCCGTGGACACATCGCACTTTTAGTGCAGGGGATTCTGTTGAAACTCTCCTAATTTGAGATTGGACCCATCCCATGCGGCGTTGTGTTTCGGTCAAAGACGCTCACTATTTAAAAAAGTTGATCTCGTCGCTGTTAGAGAGTTCCATAATTTTGAGAGAGTCCTTTTTTCCTCTTCGTTTCCCTTCCGTGACCCCCGTTGTTGATATCTCTAATCCATTCCATCATGTACTTTGTGCCACAGGTTTGTGCCTTGGGGACAAGTCTGTCCCTCGTGACGCTCGTGCTCGCTGCGCCAGCAGAGACAGACAGCCAAGGTTTATCACTTCGGCCAAGGTCCGTGACTTCTCCCGCGTCTCTCACCAAGCTAGCTTACCAACTACGTTAAAGGGCCACCCTATTCGGCCGGTCAATCAACATGAAATGCACCCGTCCACAAGCGGACATTGATACAATCAACACCGAGATAACTCGAGCCACGGAAATGGTCAATACTGCCGCTGCCGATTTCTTGAAAAGCGAAAACAAGGACTATTATGAGGGATTCTATGCCAAGTCATTGAGGGACCAGGGCAAAACCTTCGAGGACCATATTAAAAGGATATACCTCAATCTAGGACTCATGTCTGCATCGAGCCAGACAGATTACGAAGTCACTGTGACCTGCGACAATACCACACCATTCTGCCTAAAAACATATTTTGCCCACATGAACGATGGAAAGAAGACGATGAACTTGTGCGACATTTGGTTCGACAACTCAAAGGTTGCCGCTACTGCGGACGCCATTACAGATTGCCAATCCTCAACCCCAACTTTCAAATCGCTGAGAGACTTCCGGTTGACGAAGTGTAAGTCGGGGTCAAATCATTGCCACCAATGGCTGGAGCTAACTAGTTTTCTTATAGCCCATGTGATTGCGCATGAATGGACCCATACGTCCTATGGAATGGGCGGAAGTACGGGCTCATGCAAGTGAGTAAACCGAATATAGACCCTTTGAACCCGTCTCATGGTTGTTTCTGCAGATCGTTCGATTATGCCTATGCAGTAAACGACTGCCTCAGCTTGGCCAAAGGCACCTTTATCCGGGACCCCTCGCGATATCCCATGCCGAAAAAGGGACCCCTCTGCCCGGACTCCAGCAACAAAGCCGTCGAAGGCGTATGCAACCCAGAATTTTCGCAAACCAACGCTGACAGCATCACCCTTATTAGCACAGGCAAGTCGTGATCACTCCAAATATTTCCCAATAAACCCTTTTGACTAATCGCTGAGGGTCCCAGGCATCTTTTATAGTTTACACTGCAAAAGCCACATCCCCATCACACTCGCCAACCCACGTCGCCTCGGAAGACGCGCTCCGCCAGACGTCCTCATCATTGACGGGCCCCAGACGGATTGCAACGATGACGGCTCAGGTGACCTCGGAACGTCAGGATCGACCACTACAGCTCCAGCTGGAACACCTCCGACTCCTAGCCCGACCGTCGCGCCAGCGGACCCTCCCGCCGCCGCTAGCTGCCATCCAAAGCCAACTGGGTCCATTAAAGACTCTCACGAACCGGAGTTAACCAAAGCCGCGGATTTTTTCTGTAATAAATATGCCGCCAGAGTCGTCAATAATCCCACCATCAGTATTGTGCAGAGCGTCGTCAGTGGAACCTTGACTTCGGGACGTTCGACTATCGATATCGCAAGGGATTACACGGGCACCGGTAGTCAAGATGATGTCTACGACTTTACCATTAAATCCGTGGACAAGTGTTCGCCGAATGGAGGGTTCAACCTTCCTAAGCCGGTGGCAGGACACAAATGCAGTGACATTTTGTATCATGCATGGAAAGACTGTACGTTATATCGCTACTCCTTTCCCACTGTCCGTACGCTAACCCGATACGCTTTATTCAGGCAACAACCAAGGCCGTGGTGGATCTATCGTCGCAGGCTGTCTCACCTACAGCGTTTCGACAAAGTATTAGATTGCTTGAAAGATGCTTCAATGTATACCATAATTGACTTGTATGGGTTAACGGAGGCTTTGACTGGAGCATGGGAGTGCGGGTCATTGCCAGCATGTCAGCAGGCTGGCATTGGGTTGGAGGGTTCGGAATGTTTCACCTGGAAACGTGTATCGTTCCTGAGGCTTCTCGTTAATGTTGATGTACACAGAAGGCTGCACGCCGGTCTTATAAATCGTTGTATTCTATTAACGGAATGTTGGTTTTGATTTACAGATACGTATAGGTATAAATCTACGAGGTTTCCCTTGACTTTCCGCACACTTTCATATTATATATTACACCACAATCCTAATCTCCGGCAACGTCTCTTCCCATCCCATTCCTCTCTATCCGGTGACATTTACCTATATAGAACTCAAAACAGATGCAGAGAAAGTCTAGACAAGAGAAAACCCACAAGATAAGCGCGCGATTTTCAACCTACCAAAAAACCCTAAACAGCAAGGTAGCCAGTATATACTTTGAGAACCCGCCGCCAGATCGGCTCTTCCCAGATATCTAATTCGCTAGATGAACATTTAATACTTCCCTGCCCTCCTTACCTTTCCTGACCCACACCGCCCGACCCTTATATATCTTTTCAGGCACATCAAAGCCAACCAGGCCCCCCGCCAGCCTCTCTCCCAGAACCCAACACATTCGCGCAAATCCATCGACTGCTCACACGCCTTCACATATACATCTCGACGCGTACACGCACCCTCTCTACCACCACTTTCGCACCTTCCTTTACCACCTTCATCCTCACTACGCATGGCATCTTCGCCGGCGCCGGAGGTACCAAACTTCCTCGCGCCCACGAGGGGGTTAGGAAGGCTTAGTAATAATAGCGTTAGGATAAAGAGTAAAGCGGAGATGAGTGACGTCGATAGGGCGTAGAACCGAGAACGTGGGGAGCGAGCGTAGAGTAGGTAGCAGGGTCGAATTAGCCGTTCGTCTCTTATTAAAAGGTCTTGAAGAAGTACGGAAGCGGTTATAAGAAAAGTGGAGTACGAGATCGAGATACATTTTACTAGAAAAGTAGAGTTCTAGGCTTTAAGAGACGAGTTAATTACTTTAAGGAAAGGGTTATAAGGAGTAATATACTTTTCTTTATAAGATAATATATTACTAATAATTAAAAAAGGTAAATATAAGGCTAGATTTCCCTTTTACAGTCTATCTAACTAGCTTAAAAGCTTAGACTTAATCCTCTAGAGCCTAAAAGCTTAATATCCTACTAAATCTATTATATTAACTACTAGGTATTAAAATAGTACCCTAGCTAGAAGAATCTAAGATAAGGTTTTACTTGAAAAGAAAGGTAGTATAAATAAAGAGAAAAGAGGTAAGGGTAAATATCTAGTAATAAGAGAAGAGTTAGGAGAGGAAAGAGAGAAGTAGAAAATAATAAGTAGAAGAAGAATCTGTAATATACTAATATTACCGTAGAATCTTAAATCTAATTAAAGAATATAGAAAATAACCTTACCCCCTTCTTTTTCTTTATATAATCTTATATTATAGCTCTATCTAACTTCCTCTTACTTTAAATTTAATATCTAAGCCCTAGCTAGATCCTTTATATTAAAGAATAAAAACCTAGATTTAATATTCTAAGAATCTTTACTTCTAGTCCTATTAGAAAGTAGGTTTAGAATAGCTCTTATCTTCTTATTATAAATAGTAAGGCTGTAAGTACGCGATTAAGAAGAAAAGGGGAAGGAGAGGTAAGGTACTAGGCTTAAAGAAGCTACTAGCTATACTTATAGTTCTTAGACGACTAAATATAGGTATAGGTTTATAGGATTAAGAGGTAGAGTATATTAGAGGACTTGAGATAGAAGAGGGAGAGGGAATAATAAAGGGAAAGGAAGGGTTTTAGGAAATAGGTTAATAATATAATTCTAGGTAAGTTATTAGGTATATACTAGGGGTAGTAGGGTAGTAGATTTTTACTAAGGGCCTTATACTCTAACCTTTACTAGACCTTAAAGAAGGTATTAATTATCTACTTCCTATTCTTTCTAAGAATTATTAGTATAATAGCCTTAAGTTAAGGATTACTTTAATATAAGAAGATTTTACTATCTATATTAGTTAGTATTTATATATAAAGAGCTTTAGAGTTTATACTTATATAGATATATTCTAATAGATAGAAATAAAGAGGATTTAGTATAAGTATAAAATATTTAAAGTTATATTATATATAACTTTAGTAGTCTTTAAAGATATTATTAGTACTAGGTATTTAAGTTATTAAAAGTAATAGCTTAATTATAATATCCTTATTTAGTATTAGAAGATAAGATAGATAGAATAGTAATACCTTATTACTTATAGTAAAGGAGTCTTAAAATATAATAATATATATTATAAGATTAAGAAATACCTTTTAATACTAAGTTTAAGATACCTTTTATAACTAGTAGAAAGGGGAATTTAGACTATAATACTAGAAAGGATAGGAGATAAAAGATTTCTTATATTATAAGATAATAATTAAATATTAAAGTATATATATTTAAAGGTATTTATATAATACTAATATCTACTTATAATAATAAGTATAATATTATTCCTATTATTAAATTTCTAAGGATACCTAGAGAATCTTATAAAGAGATATTTAGAAATATTAGTATAAAGGATAAGGATATATAGTCCTATTATTAGTATATTTTAAAGAGATACTTAAAGTTATAAAAGTAAGCTTAAAGAGTTATAAGATTATTAAAGTAATAACTTCTAATTATAAAGCTTTTATTAAGGGAAATATATCTCTAAGACTATTTAAATTACTATAATCTAATTTTAATAGCTATTTAAGTACTTGTATAAGTTAATATAATTATAATTTAAATAATCTTTACTTAGAGATACTTTATTCTAATAGTATAATAATATTTAAAATAGTAGTATATACTCTTATATTCTTAAATTAAAATAATACTTTAGAAATATAACTTTTATAAAGGCTATTAATATCTAGCTCCTTAATTACTTTATTAAATTAGTTAAGAGAATTTAAAAAGTAATTAGTAGAAAGAATATTATATACCTTAAGGAAGATAGTTTTAAATACTAATATACTTCTATAACTCTAGTAATTTATACTATAAAACCTTAAGAAATATATAGATCTTATACTTTTATTAAATACTTAGTAGTAAGTTAACTTAAAGCTAGATACTAAGATACTAGAAGAAGTTATAATACTTATATAGTAATTAGTTATAAAGTACTATTAATAACTACTACTAGTTATTATTTAATATAACCCTTTTAACTAGATCCTTTTCTTATATAGTAATAGATTATTATTTATTAATATTAATATATTTATAGACTAATTACAAGGAATTAAATTTAGAATTAAATTTATAAAGTTATATAATACTAAACCTATATAAGGTATAAGCTAGTTATAAGTAGTTTAGTAATTTAAGTTAATACTAAAAATAACTCTTAAGTACTAAAAAAATAGTTAGTCTATATATTTAGTATCTATTATAACTAATTCTATATAAATACCTTATATTTTAATTATAAGTTACTTATATATAATAAGCTAACTCTATCTAAGATAGTTCCTTTAAATAGTCCTTCTAGTTATATTTATAAGGTAGTAGTTTATATAATATAATATATACTTACTAATATAACTACTAGGTACTATTACTAATTAGTATTATTTAAATACTAATATTATATATATATACTACTTTATAATATATATTTCTACTATTAATATAATTATTTATTATAATATAATAGAAGTAGCTATTATATAACTTTAAGTTCTAATAGTTAAATTTTATTAACCTTATAACTTAGTAGGATTTATAGAGAAATAAGTAGTATATTTTTAATTAAGTATAATAGTAAGATTATATAATAGTAATTTTATAAGAATATATAAATAAAGTATAATTAATAGATTTATAACTTTAAATAAAGCTTTTTATAAGATTTCTAAATAGTATTATAATTATACTAGAAAATACTTATAAAAATTCAAGATTTTTATATAAGAAAAGTATACTTAAAAGTATAATTCTTTTATTCCTTAATAAGTAATAGTAGTTATAAGGTAAATTTAAGTATAAATATAATAGATATTTATATAAACTTTTATAAATACTAAGACCCTCCTTAAGTATTATAAGGATTATAAGGTAAATATTACTAAAAATATTAGTTTTAAATTAAAGGGATATTTTATAATAGTTATCTAGTATTAAAGTATTAATAAATAGTTATTAAGCCTACTTATATTATAACTCTACTATAATATTACTATTTAAAACTAATAGAATATAATTAAGTATACTATTATTAGATAACTTATTATATTAGTTATTATTAGAAAAAGATATTATTATTATTAAGATAGAAGTATTAAAAGACTAATACTATCTACTAGATATCTAATTAATTATAAGATATCTAGTATAATAATATTCTATTCTACTAATAACTTTTATACTACTAGACTATTTAATATAATTCTTAAATTATTATATCTCTTATATTATAATATATCTCTTATACTCTTATAATAAGTATTAATAGTTCTACTAGACTTATTATATTAATATAAAGGAATCTATTAAATATAAGAGTTAGTATAATTTAGTATTTATCTAGTACTTTAAAGTTTAACTAGTAGTATTTAATAAATTAAATAGTAGAATAGCTTATTTTTATTATTAGAAAGTCTAATATTATAGTTTAATATAAAGATATAATTATATAACTAAGTATATTATTAAGCTATTTTTATACTTTTAATATTATAATTAATATTCTTATAAGCTACTAAGTAGCTATTAATAGAATCTAGGTATTAATAATAAGTTATAATTAATATATTAGAGTAGTTTACTTATTATCTAATAGTATCTACTTATATATAATATTTCTTATTATTTAACTAGATATATATTTAAGAGTTTTAAGTCTAATAATAAAGAGGTTTCTCTATCTTATTACTTGTAATAGAGTTATATATAACTAGTTATAATTAAAAGTAGGCCTAGCTTATAAGTTAATACTTATATACTTTATTAATTAGCCTTATAATTTATTAATAGTTATAATAAATACTAGTTAAATATAGTACTACTTATAAATAAAAGGGGTAGGAATCTACCTATTATTCTCTTTAAATTATAATAGTATCTTAAATAGTATTACCTTTTTACTATTATAAGTACTACTTATAATCTCCTTTTTAAAGATATAGTTATTATATCTTATTACTTATAATTAAGTCCTATTATATAAATATAATAGATTAAAGTTCTTTAATAGTATAACTAGTATACCTAGCTTAATATATAACTTATAAGATAGTAGAAAGGATTTATAAAACTTATAAAAGTACTTAAGAGAAAAGAGTTTATTATCTTCTTCTAATATAATATAATTAATACTCTAGTATATAATTATATTACTAGGGATATATAATATTATCTTAGTATTAATACTAGTAATATCTTTATTAGTAATAGTAAGAATAGTCTATTCTAATAGATAAACTCTTTAAGAGATATTTATTCTTATATTAATATAGATATTCTTAATTAAATTATTAATAGTATTTCTTAGAATATAACTATATTTCTAATATAATATATCTTTATTAGTAGTAGGGCTTTTCTAGATATTAATACTATTACTAATAGTAAGGAGATTACTTATAAAAAGTCTTATTTTATAATATATAATATCTATTAGATTAGGATTTTTAAGTTACTTATTAATAGTAAGATTTAAATATATAACCTTATTCTAGAAATAAGCCTTTTAAAGATATACCTTAATAATCTAGCTACTAGATCCTCTTAGAATAACTAGAAGTATTTATTAGAAGTCCTTATAAAAGTAGACTACCTTACCCTTAAAATAAGCCTAGTTATTACTATAGATATTTTAAAGGCTATAACTAATAGCTTCTATATTATATTAACTTTATATAAGAGACTTATCTTAAAAGATAATATAAGCTTATTTAATTAACTTAGTAAGATTAATCCCCTTCTTAATCTTATATAAAGAGGTAGTATTAAAGTTTAAAGGTATTTTAAATTATAAGTAAGTAGTTTAACCTCCTTATAATAGTATTAATATAATACTAGAAGATACTACTATTAAAGTAATCTTTTACTAGGAATATAACCTTTTTATAATAGTATTTTATACTATTATCTTACTAGTTCCCCTAGTACTATTAAAGAAGAATAGTATACTTAAAGTACTAAATTTATTATTAATATTAGTATTAATAGTAGTAATAATCTAATTAGTAGTATAGTATTAGTTAGTATTTAACTTATTTTATAAGACTTTAACCTTATTAAAGGTAATTTAATAAGATATTTCTTCTTATATAAGTCTATTTAAAATATTATTAAAATTATTAAATAGAATAATTAGAATAAATAGGTTATATTAAGCTAGATTCTTAGTATATTTAAGAGTTAATTAATATTCTAATTAGCTATTAATTAGATAAAGAGTATACTATTTAATAAATAACTAATACTTATAATAATTATCTAGGATTTAAAGTATTAAAAAATCCTATTATAAGAGGTATAAGTAGTTATTTAAGATATACTCCTTATACTTATTTTATAAGATAAGGGTATTAATAGATTAGAGTTTAATTAATATTAATATAAAAAGACTTCTTAACTTATAACCTCTTTAAAAATCCTTTCCCTTATTAAGGATCTTATTAATATATCTATTATTTTTAATTAACTTAAGCTTTATATAAGCCTCCTTCTATTCTATTAGCTAGCTATTTATAATCTAGAAGTTATTAAATAATATAGCCCCTTTAATATAATAGAGGAGTAGTTAATAATAATAGAGATCCTTTATTTTTAAACTAATAAAATTAATATACTTAAGAGTCTCCTCCTTTTTATAGATTTTCTATTATTTATTTCTTTTATTTTATATAAAGAACTTAGGAAAATCTATATATAAATAGTTAAGTAGATCTCTTATAATAGTTAGATATTTCCTATTCTATTTTATAAAAGGTAATAGCTAGACTAACCGCGTCGGGTTAGTACTTTAAACTCGAGTTAGGTATCTAACTTAACTCTTAGCGAGTTAATACTAAATTCCTAGCCTAAGTATTTAAGTCGGTACTAATAGTTAGTACCGAGTATTCGAGTTAATACTAAGGGGTAGTACTAAGTATTAACCCGAAGTATTAACCCGACTCGCTAAGACTTTTTTTTATAGTAATATTTTCTATTTTTAGTAGTATTTCTTACTATACTTTCTATTTTTTTTTCTATTTTTTTCTATTATTATTACCTAGGGAATTCTTAAAAGTAAATAAGGTAGTATAAAAAAGTAATATATAACCCTATAAAGATAAAGAATATAATATTAGTAATATTTTCTATTTATAGTAATATTTCTTACTATATATAGGATTTACTACTATATTATTAATTATTATTATTATTATTACCTAGGTAATTCTAAAAAGTAAATAAGGTAATATAAAAAGGTAATATATATCCCTAGGGAATTAAGGGGGGTATTTAAATTCTAATTAAAAAAAAATCTAAATTTAGAATAGGGGTAATTCTAGAAAAAATCTAGTGTCCCTTACTATTTTTTTAGGGGCTTAGTATCTTAGCGGTACCTTAGCGAGTCGGGTTAGTCTAACCCGACTCGCTAAGGTACTAAGGGCTTTTTAGGTCGGTACTAGAAGTAGGTACTAAGTATTCGGGTTAGTACTTAAACTAGTACTAAGTATTCGGGTTAGTACTAATTTATAGTACTAAAATCCGACTTAATAGTTAGTTTAGTAATAGCTAACTATTATTATAAGCTTCTTTAATAAGATAGTTTATATTAAAAAAACTCTATTAATATAATCTTATAAAGCTTATTACTATCTATTAGCTTTTATTTAATAGTCTTATTAATAGCCTAGTTATTAGCTAGCTTAAAAAGGATATACTATTAATTTAAAAGGTAGATTTATAAATACTTTATATAAGACTTTATAATACTTATATTAAATAAGAGTATCTTTTAAATAGCTTTAATAGACTTAATCTAGTAAGTAGACTAGAACTTTATAATCTTATCTATTAAATACCCTTATTATTATAACTAGCTATTAGAAGTAGGATTATTATTATTATATATATAATTCCTAGTAAAGGAGATATTAATCTAATTAAGTCCCTTATAAATATATTTATATAGATAGAAAATAGACTTAATAGAGTTATAAATCTTAATATTAATATAAGTACTATATTTCTTTAATAGATATAAGTTATAAGAGATAACCTACCTATTATTAATAGAGGAATTAGATTTAAGTAGATTAACTAGATACTTATAAAGAAGATAACTCCTATTAAATATAAAAGATATCTCTTAGTAAAAATCCTTTAGAAAAGCCTTATTATAATAATTCTTCTTCTAATTAAAATATTTATTACTAGGAATACTAGTATAGTAATTATAAATTATATATTATAAGACTAACTCTTATAATATATTATTATTCTATTAAAAGGGGATAAATACTTAAATAAAGCTATTAATATTACTAACTATCTAGATCTAATCCTCTTTTTATATAATAAGGAGAATATAAGTATATAAGAGATCTTACTTCTAAAACTTAATAATATAATAGTAGGTTATATAAATACTAAAGATATATTACTTAAGAAGATCTTTTATTAGCTTCTAAAGCTTTTAATTATAAATATAAGTAATTAGATTATAATAGTACTTTAATATCTAATTAAATACTAGTAAGCTTTAAATATTAAGCTACTTAGAATTATATATAAAGGTAATAAAAAATTTAGATTTATCCTTTTTTTAGACTATTATTATAATATCTTATATTCTTACTTTTATAATATATAAGCTTTCTAGTATTATTAATAAAAGGATAGTTACCTTACTACTAATATATTTAAGTAAGATATCTAGATTAGTACTAAGTCTATCTATTAGACTAGAGTAGTAGTCTACTTAAATAGTCTATTAATTCTAATAATACTAATTTAAGTTATTAAGCTCTATTAATATCTAGATATTAGTAGCTTAATAGTTAAATAGATATCTACTATTAATAGTATAATTAAAGAAATTAAGCTAGATCTAGATATTAATTAACTAATTATTTAAATTATATTAAATATCTTTTAATAAATATCTAAATTATTTAGAACTATTTATAACTAAGTAGATTTAAGTCTAGAAAATAATTAGGGAAATATATTAAATAGTCTTACTTATATCTATTTTATATAAAATTATTATCTTATTACTTATTAAGACCTATTATAACCCTAAGATATATACTTACTAGTAATATACTAGTCTAGTTTCTACTTAAAGTTACTACCCTCTTTTTACTCTAATTTATTATTACTACTAATTATAATATACTAGATAAGTATACTAGTAATATAGTTCTATTATAATATATATAGTAGATAGTTACCTAGAAGTTAATAGCTAGCTAATAGAAAGTAGTTATATTATAACTATTTACTAAATAAAAATAGAAGTAGATATTAAAGGATTATATAAGAAGGATATTAATTAGGAATTAATATAAAGCCCCCCTTAATAGTTTTAATATATATATTCTATTAAATCTAACCTCTTATAATATTATTAAGATTTATTATAATATAAGCTACTTCTATAAAAGTAGAGTAATTATAAGTACTCTTATTCTATTATTTAAGATTTAGCTATTAGATATAAATACTTATAGTATTAATAGAATATTATAATTTATCCTCTTTAAAGTAGTTATAATAGGATTTAAATTCTTAGATATATAAGTTAATAGACTAGAAGATATATTAAATAGAAGTAAGAGTATTTTAATTTTAATTATTAAAATATTAATAGTAAATATCTAGTTACTCTTATATACTATCTAGTATATAAATCTAGATAGATTTTAGCTTAAGTCTATTATTAGTAATAAGAGGATTTATTAGATAATAAATAGACCCTTAAATCTAGAAGGTAATTTAATTAATATAAGTATTAATATTAATTATACCCTTACTAGTAAAGAATAGATAGTTATTATAACTAATAATATTATTTAAAAATTCTTTATTATATATAATCCTCCTTTATATAAACTATCTATTAATAATAATATTATTTATATTACTAAGTAATTTATTAATAAATTATATCTTAAACTCTACCTCCTTTTAAAGCCCTTTAAGTAATAAGTTAATATTAACTAGCTTATATTATATAACTAGTTAGAAGATAGTTAATAATTCTTCTTACTATTATAATATAACTATTAACTATCCTTTAAGTTACTATATTTATTTTTCTATAATAGTATATTATAATAGAGGTATATATTACTAGTAATATTAAATAAATTATTAATCTAGTAAGGATCTATATATCTTATTATATAAGGATCCTTATATACTAAATATCTTTAACCTAGTATCTACTTCTAATATATATTATTCTACTATTAATATAAGTCTTATTAAATAAGTAGTTAATACTTAGTATTATCTATTATATTAGTCTCCTATTAAGTATACTAGTAATAAGTACTTTAATTATATTTAAAAAGAGGCTAGAGAGTAAATTCTTAAAAGACTTCTTTAAAGACTAGAGAAGTAGATTACTAGAGGTCTTTAAGTAGAATAACTACTTAAATAGTTATATTAGTATTAAAGTTATAATAAGTAGAATATAAAGAAATATTAGAGTTTTAATATTTATACTAGTTCTAGAAAGGTAATTAAAGTACTTATAATTAATTAATAAATAAGTTTAAGATTTTAATTCCTATATTTTCTATTATAATAAGAAGATATTAAGAATTATAAGTTAGAATTTTATACTTATAAAATATTTATATACTACTCTAATAGCTAAATAATATTAATAGTAATTATAAAATAACTTTAAATAATTATTTACTATATCTTTTATAAAGAGAAACTTATTACTTATAATAGTTTAGTATTAATATAATATTAAATTAGGCTTTAAGAGTTACTTATTAGTACTATTATCTTATAATCTCTTATTCTATTATTACTTCTATTCTCTCTTATTATATTAAGACTTATAATTATTATAATTATTATATATTAAAGATATTACTAATAAGAAGGCTTATACTTTTATTATATTTCCTACTTCTTATAAGTATCCCTTTATAATTATAAAGTTTTTACTAATAAAGAAGATATCTAATTATAATTATAAAACTAGGCTTATATATAAGGCTTTACTATATTATAATATAGAATAGAGATAAGATTAATTAATAAGTACTTTATCTAGTTTATATAAATTAATTAATTAGCTATTAAGGATTTTATTAAAGACTACTTTTATAGTTTATAAAAGGCTTTTATAAATAAGTAATAAGCTATTAATTATATTAATATACCTTGAAAATAAATAAGACTAATATCCTTATTAGTATTATAAAAGTAAAAGTAGAAGTAATATTAACTAACTATTAAAGTCTTTAATACTTATCCTTATAAGCCTTTATTATATTACTAGCCTTACTAAGATCCTCTAAGTTATACTAGGTATTATCCTAGTTATTATATCTAGCCTACTTAATAAGATATTAGGTTTTACCCTAGTTAATATACCTATTAATTAGTTATTTAATTTTATATTTATTATTATATACTATACTATCTTTTATAGTAATAGAAGGGTTTATTTAATTAAACGCCCTTTTATAAGGGTCTAGGCCTAGTATCTTTAATTCTAGTTATATAATTAAAATAACTAGCTAGATATATATAATAGAAGGAAAGTCTAACTTATAAGTAAGTAAACTAATTTTATATAGTACTTAGAATAGTTCTACTTATTACTAAGATAATTTGTAATTAGTAATACTAGGGATTTTATATTTATAGTATAAGTAGAGAAAAACTTTATTATTAGTTATAAGATTTAATTCCTTATATTTATAGTTATAATACGCTTTTATTATAGTATTAGTAAATAATATATAGTCTTCTACTTCTTTATACTTAATAAGTTATAACTTATTAAAAGCTTTTATAAGTATATATCTAGTAGTAAGTATATCTATAATATTATCTACCTTAAATTTATAATAGAGTTTATTTAAAGTAAAGCTTATAATTACTACTAGTAAGTTATTTAATATAACTTAGATATATAATAGTATTAGATCCTATTTATTCTAACTATTAGAATTATAAGTTAAATAGAACCTTATTATAATTTCTACTATTTAATTAATATATTTACTCTACCTATTAATCTATAAATAATATACTATAAATATAAGAAATTTAACTCTAAGATATTTAAAGACTTTCTACTAGAAGTCTAATATAAATTAAGAGTCTTAATTACTAATAATACTTTTTAATATACCTTAATTATAAGATAATAGCTTATAAAATACTACTTTAACCTACTCTAATACTTTCTATATATTAATACTAGGTAAAAGAAGGACCTTCTTTAAGAACTTATATATAATAGTAAGTAAGTAGTTTATCCTTATAAGTATTATAAGTAAAGTAATAATAAAATCTATTATAATAGTATATTAGAACTTATATACTATATAATAGATATCTCTTTATTTAATTTAATTAGTATTAAGGGTAATAAGAGATATATATCTATAGATTTTTTTACTAAGTAATAAATATATATAGAGTCTAAGAGTTAATTATAATACTAGTAGTAACTACTATAATTTAATAGGTTATAAGCTTATTTAAATAGCTTCTACTTTATAAATAGAAGTATATATAACTTATACTTTCCTTTACTACTAATATAATAGATAAGATTATTATAAAGGATAAATAATAGATTAAGCTTTATTAAAGGGGTAGTATTTACTAAAGGCTTTAATATACTTATAATCTTTCTCTATTAATTATTAGCCTTATAAGCCTTTTATAACTTAGACTTAAATTTATTAGTTATATCTATTAAAGTTATATAATATACTATAATATTACTTTTATTAAAGTCTTTAATTAAATTAAAGGCTTTAAGTATTAAGTTATTAAGGAAGGCTTTTATAATTCTATTATAAAGAGTATTAAGTATACTTTTAATTAAACTAGATATATTTATAATAGTAGTATATAGTCTTAATAGGATATCTAGTATAATATTAGATTTTCTAGCCTTATAATATAGTTCTAGGTTAAATAAGAATAAGTACTAAGAGGTTCTAATAAGTTATAAATTTAACTTATTAATACTAGTAGTATTTAGTATTATTTACTTAGAGATAGATATAACTACTAAGTAGTTTATATATATAATAATAGGAGGCTTTAAATTAGATTTAATTATATATCTAATCTTTTTTATAACTTAAATAATTCCTACTATTTCTAGTTCTATAAGTTAATAATTCTATTCTATATTATTAAGATATCTATTAAAGAATATTATTAGTTAGATATTAGCTCTTATAAAAGGCTTTAAAGATATTAAATCCCCTTTTATATAATATATTATAATAGCTAGACTAATAACTTTAAAGGTATTAAGATTAATATATAATACTCTATTATAATTATAATAGATTAGAAAGTATAATATATTAAAAGCCTTTTATAAGTCTTAGAATACTAGTATTTCCTTAAGTATAAGTTTATAAAAGATAACTTATACTATATATCTCTTTTATACTAGCCCTTTTACTCTTATAATAAGGCCTTTATTAAGAATAACCTTATATTTTTATAATAGATCTACTTATTAAGTATATTAAGTAATAGATAAGTAGAGCTATCTAATAAGGTTAAAGAATATTTCTAGATCTTTAAAGTTATAAGGAAAGTATAAAGATATAATAGTTATAACCTTCTCTTTAATTATTAATATTCCTAGGCTATTAATATACTAGCCTAGTAGTATAATAGATAAGTAGCTAATATATAATTTTAATAGTAATAAGCTTATATATTTCTTCTAGAATAGATTAAAGATATTATATAAGTATTTAATATACTTTTATAAAGTATATAAGTAGATAGATATAAAATAAAAAAATAAGTTAAATAGTAATATAAGAGTAAGTATATAAGTATAGATACGCCTTAAACGCGTAGAGTATATAGTAGTAGAGAGCCTAGAGCCTAGGGTTATACGCTAACGGAGGGGGTAAGAATAAGGATAGTAATAGCGGTAGTAGAGAGAAGGGTAGTAGAGATAGTAGTAAACGTAAAAAGTCGCGTTAAAATATACTATAAAAGGTAGTTAATAGTAAAGGGATAGTAATAGATAGCCTTTAAAGGAGACTAGTAAGGAGGAGGTATATAGAAAGTATAAAGTAAAGAACTATTAAGGGTATATAAGTAATATAAAAACTAAAATTTAAAGAACTATAACTATAAATATAGCGACTCCTTTAAGTACTACTATAAAATATATAAGATTATATATAAGAGTTAGAAGAAGAAAGATACGCGATTAAAGAAGATAAGCGTAGCTTATAAGTAAAGGTTAAAGCCCCTTAATATACTAGGGATATAAATAGCTAGGCTTAAGTACTAAGTAGAATACTACCTAATTATAACTTAGTTAGAGGAATTATAAGACTGGATTTATTCTTCTATCCCCTTATAATAATTAATAATATAAAAGTAAAGTAGATAACGCTTAGATTTAATAATAAGGAAATAAAGAAAGCTTTTATAAGCTTAACTAGTATATAACTAGTCTATATATTTAGGAATAATACCTACCTAGTAGTAGTATTAATTATAGTTATAAGGTAAATAATAAGGGGAGATATTATCCTTAATACTATAATAATAGAGGTAAGATAGGAACTAGAAGAAGTTATAAAATAGGTTAAGAGTATAGACCTATTTATAAGGATCTTTAAGTAAAAATACCTAATTAGGGTATATAGCGTATATAAGGATATAGTTAATAATATAAACTAGGCGAGTACTATTAAGATCCTTAAGAGGGATAATACTAGATTATACCCTAGCCTTAAACTTATAAGTATTTAATAGCTAAGATTCGCGTTAGAACTAGACTAATATAGTAGGAAAAAGAGATACTCTTTACTTATAATTAAGGTAGTAGGACTAGATATTATAAATAGGCTAATTATAAAAGGGCTCTTAAAGAGTAGTTAACTCTACTACTATAAAATATAGATATAGTTTATAGACTTAAAGTAGTACTTTAACTACTAATAATATAGATATATATCTATAGTATATAAAAATAGAATTAAATATAGTAATTATATAAGCCCCTACTAGACTTATAAGTATAACGCCTACTACTTAAAAGAGGCGAAATACGCGGTATATAAGGGTAGGTATATATTAAGGAGTAAAGAATATAGTATTTACTAGAAGGAAATATACCGTATATAATAGAAGATATAAGGAAAACTTAGGTAGTACGTAGTACTACTTAAGTTACTAATCTAACTTATAATAGAAAGGAGCTAGAAGGGTTATATAAATATAAAGGGGTTCTAGATTATAAGCTTAATAAGAGGGAAATTAAAGAGGAAAGTACTTAGTAATACTATAATAAATATATAAGGGGTACCTTAAGTACTAAAGAAGGTAGGGAGGTTAAAGAAGATTAGTATTATTAAATAAGGGTAGAAGGTCTTATTACTACTAAGTAGCTAGGTAATATAAGAGCTAATAACTAATAAAGAGAACTAGGGGCTAGGAGTAAGGTATTAAATAGAAGTTAACTTAAAGACCTCTAATAAATTATAAATTAAACTTTAAAATCTTATAATATAATATTAATAGATAATTAAAGGTTATACTCCCCCTCTTAAAAGATAATAAGGTTAAGGAATTTAATATAATTATAATTTAAGAGCTAAGCTAGAACCTAGTAACTTAGACCTTATATAATAGTAATACTAGTAGGTTCTACCTAGTATATAGAAGCGGATAGGATATATATATATACTTTTATATTAATAAAAAGGTTAATATAAATAGTTAAGAGGCTATCTATTATAATAAAGACTTATATTCCTTATAAATTAATATTAAGTTAGATAAGGGAGTTATAATTAAGATAGTATAGATTTATAATATATATAACCTCTTCCCTCTTATATTAAAGTCCTTTAAAGGACTATTAACCCTACTAGACTTAAAATAGGTACTATAAATAAATAAGGAGTAGGTTATAATTAGAGACTTTAACCTCTACTACCTATTATAAAATAGCTTAGGAAGGTACTCTTACTATATTATAACTAATAAATTACTAGATTATACTACTAAGAAAGGAATAAGTCTTAGTACGCTTAAAGGAACTATTATATAAAGGAGCTAAGGACTTTAAAGCGCTATTAATCTAATATTCTTTATAAAAAGGGCTTATTACGCGATAAGCTTATATAGGGTTAGAGAGGACTTTTATTATAAATTAGACTATTAGCTAATAGTAATAGAGCTAGAGTAGTCTTAAGAGGAGACGCCTACCCGTATAAAGAGGGTATAAAAGAAACTAGAGGATAAGACGGTTAAAGAAGATATTAGGAAAGGCCTTAATATACTAAACCGAGCCCTTAGAAAACTAGTATTAATAGTACCTGCCGATATTAATTAATATACGGGGAAGCTAATAGTAGGGCTCCTAGAGATTATTAAAATTACCGTCCTAATTACCTAGCTAAGCCTAGAGGCTAAATTATACTAGAACTTAGGGTTAGGGTTAGGGTTAGGGTTAGGGTTAGGGTTAGGGTTAGGGTTAGGGTTAGGGTTAGGGTTAGGGTTAGGGTTAGGGTTAGGGTTAGGGTTAGGGTTAGGGTTAGGGT